>OLKX01000240.1_pt1 | contig 26743 bp, 26 predicted proteins | sample 1604201 | NCBI WGS metagenome assembly OLKX01 (sample SAMEA104055716, study PRJEB20765) | soil metagenome | biome: Arctic tundra; feature: Polygonal ground; material: soil | place: USA | collected 2011-09 | depth 0-0.5 m
CGAGGCGCGCGAGGTCCTCGCGAGCGTCGCCGCGCGCGCCGGGACGGTGCCGTATCTCGGTTTCCCGCTCGAGCTGGTCCCACAGCCGGGGCGCGCGCGCGTGCACCGCCGCGGCGATCGGCTGCTCGTTCCCGACGGCGATGCCACGGCGGCGCTCGAGCGCTTCTTTCGCCGCTCGGCGCGCGAGGAGATCGCGCCGCGGCTAGACCGCTCGACACGCCTTGCCGGGACGGCCTACACGGGCCTGGACATCCGCGCTCAGCGCACTCGCTGGGCGTCGTGCTCGTCGGGCGGGCGCATGAGCTTCAACTGGCGGCTGATGCTCGCACCCGAGCGCGTGCTCGACTACGTCGTCTGGCACGAGGTCTGCCATCTGGAGATCCTCGATCACTCGCCCCGCTTCTGGGCGCTGCTGGAGCGACGGTGGCCGGACTACCGCGAGGACCGCGACTGGCTGAGGCGCAACGGCGCGACGCTGGTGCTGTGAAGGTGGCCCGTCCGACCGCCGCGGCTCAGCCGCGCCGCTCGATCGGCACGTAGTCGCGGTCGCGCTCGCCGGTGTAGATCTGGCGGGGGCGGGCGATCTTCTGCTCGGAGTCGAGCACCATCTCGAGCCACTGGGCGATCCAGCCGCTCGTGCGCCCGATCGCGAACATCACGGGGAACATCGCGACCGGCAGGCCGAGCGCCTCGTAGATCAGCCCCGAGTAGAAGTCCACGTTGGGGTAGAGCTTGCGCGAGGTGAAGTAGTCGTCGTCGAGCGCGCGCTTCTCGAGCTCGGTGGCGATGTCGAGCAGCGGGCTCTTGCCACGCACCTCGAAGACGTCGTCGAGGTATTTGCGGATGATGCGGGCGCGCGGGTCGTAGTTCTTGTAGACGCGGTGCCCGAAGCCCATCAGCCTCTCGTTGCCGGCCTTGACGCCCTCGAGGAAGGCGGGGATGTTCTCGACGGTCTCGATCCGCGCGAGCATCCGCAGCGCGGCCTCGTTGGCGCCGCCGTGCAGTGGGCCGTAGAGCGCGGCGACGCCGCCGGCGACGGCCGAGTAGGGGTCCACCTGGGTCGAGCCGACCGAGCGCACGGCGCTCGTCGAGGCATTCTGTTCGTGGTCGGCGTGGAGGATGAAGAGCACGTCGAGCGCGCGCTCGAGGCGAGGATCGGGCTCGTATTTGAGCTCGGTCATCTTGTACATCATTCCGAGGAAGTTGCCTGCGTAGCTGAGGTCGTTGTCGGGGTAGACGTAGGGCTGACCCATGTTGTGGCGGAAGGCGAACGCGGCCAGCGTCGGCATCTTGGCGAGCAGCCTGATGATCTGGATCGCGCGGATGCGCTCCTCGTGGATGCGGTTGGCGTCGGGATAGAAGGTCGAGAGCGCGCCGACGGAGGCGACGAGCATGCCCATCGGGTTGGCGTCGTAGCGGAAGCCCTGCATGAAGTCCTTGACGTTCTCGTGCACGAACGTGTGGATCGTGATCTCGTCGACCCAACCCGTCAGCTGGGTCTCGGTCGGTAGCGTGCCGTTGATCAGCAGGTAGGCGACCTCGAGGTAGCTGGAGTGCTCGCACAGCTGCTCGATCGGATAGCCGCGGTGCTGAAGGACGCCGGCCTCGCCGTCGATGTAGGTGATCGAGCTGCGACACGACGCCGTGTTGGTGTACGCCGGGTCGTAGGCCATCAGGCCGAAGTCGTCCTCGTGGGTCTTGATCTGGCGGAGGTCCATCGCGCGAACCGTGCCGTCCGCGATCGGCAGCTCGTAGGTGGCGCCGGTGCGGTTGTCGGTCACCGTGAGCGTGTTTTCACCCTGGGCGCCACGGCCGTTGGCGGCCCGATCGTCGGTGCCCGGCTGATCGCCGCTGTCGGCGGCCGTTCCACCGATCGTTGTTGGGTCGGTGCTCATCTGGTTCTCCTATCCGCGTTTTCGGGTGCGCTGCCTTCGATTATGCGCAAAGACGCCTTCGCGCCCGGCGTCGAGCCGCTGAGCGCGCCGCTGAGGCGGTCAGCCGCGTGGCAGTCGCTGGCGTGAGACGACGCTGCGCACGCGCGCAGGTGACGGGGGCGAGGACTCGCCGCGGGGACCTCGTCTGGGCGCTCGCGGCAGCCGCGAGCGCGGGTGGTGGGGATGGACCGGCCGCAGCCGCGGCCCGATGCCGCCGTCCTGATCGGGCGCCGTCTCGGGCGTCTGGCCGATCGCCCAACGCACGATCATGAACAGCCCGACGATCGGGATCTTCAGCAGGAACATGAGCCAGATGAACGTCCAGGTCGTCACGTATACCGATCGTATACCCGGCTGCGCATCCGTACAAGCCCGCTGTTCCGCCTCGGTTGTTCCGCGCGCCCGGCTCGGCGCCGAGCGTATCTACCATGGCACACACAAAGTGAAAAGGGTGACGATGGACCTCTCCCCCTCGGCTCTCCGAGAGGGTCGGTCAGCCGCGGAGCGCGAGCGGCGCGCCGCTGAACTGGGTGATCGCGTGGAGCTCGCCGATCCGGGCGACGATCTCGGCGCCGGCGAGACGCTCGACGCGCTCGGTGCCGAACTCCTCGACGTTGAAGGAGGCGAGGACGGTTGCGTGGGCCATCGCGCGGCGGAGCAGCTCGTCGGTGGGCTGCTGGTCGGGGTGGGCTGCGATGTAGCCGATGAATCCGCCGGCGAACGTGTCGCCGGCGCCGGTTGGGTCGATGACGGTCTCCAGCGGATAGGCGGGCAGCGCAAAGAAGCCGTCGCGGGTGACGAGCGCGGCTCCGTACTCGCCCTGCTTGGCGACGATCACGCTGGGCCCGCGGGTGGCGCCGGAACCCTCGGGCGGGCTCCAGCTGAGGACCTCGCGCGCGGCGCCGATCAGGTTCGGCTTGCCGGTCAGCTGGCGCAGCTCTGCATCGTTGAGGATCACGCAGTCGACGCCCTCGATGGCGCTGACGAGCGAGTCGCGCGCGATGTCGATCCACAGGTTCATCGAGTCGAGCGCGACGAAGCGGGCGTCGGGCAGCTGGGCGCGCACGTCGCGCTGGAGGTCGGGCTGGATGTTGGCGAGGAACAGCACGTCGCTGGAGCGCGACTGCTCTGAGAGCTTCGGCTCGAAGCCCTCGAACACACCGAGCTGGGTGTCGAGCGTCTCGCGCGAGTTGAGATCCCAGCCGTACTCGCCGGCCCAGAAGAAGGTCTTGCCGCCGGCGACGCGCTCGATGTCCGAGACGTCGACACCGCGGCAGCGCATCACGGCGAGCTGATCCTCGCCGAAGTCCTCGCCGACGGGGCCCACGACGCGCACGTCGTCGAAGAAGGAGGCTGCGAGCGCGAAATGCACCGCGGCGCCTCCGAGCATCCGCTCACGCTTCCCGAACGGGGTCTTGACGGTGTCATAGGCGATTGATCCGACGACGGTGATTGGCATCGGCGCGCACCTTAGAGCACCACGCGCATGCGTGATGGCGGGCGACCGTGCTGTCGCGCGGCCGGCGAATGCGCCGAGCGTGCCACGGCGACCCGGCCGAGGGGATGTGAAGATGGACACGGCGGGCACTCCGATAGCCTCGGGTCAATGCGGGCTATACAGATGACCGAGTTCGGGGGGCCGGAGGTGCTCAAGCTGGCCGAGCTCGAGACCCCGGTCGCGGGGGCCGGCGAGGTGCTCATCCGGGTCACCCGCGCGGGGCTGAACTTTGCCGACACCCACACGCGAACCAACTCCTACGTGCAGAAGGCGACGCTGCCGCTGGTGCCGGGCGGCGAGGTGGCGGGCGTACGTGAGGACACCGGCGAGCGGGTCGTGGCGCTGACCGGGACCGGCGGCTACGCCGAGTACGCCGTTGCCCCCGAGGAGCTCGTCTTCGCGATCCCAGACGCGCTCGACGATGGGACCGCACTGGCGATGATCGTGCAGGGCACGACCGCGTGGCATCTCTACAAGACCTCCGGCCGGGTCGCGCCGGGCGAGAGCGTGGTCGTGCACGGCGCCGCCGGCGGCGTGGGATCGCTCGCGGTCCAGCTCGGCGGCCCGCTCGGCGCCGGGCGGGTGATCGCGACGGCCTCCACGCCGGAGAAGCGCGAGATCGCACTCGAGCTCGGCGCGGACGCGGCTGTGGACCCGGCGCCTGAGGGACTGACCGAGCGGCTGATCGAGGCCAACGGGGGCCGTCCCGTGGATGTGGTCTTCGAGATGTCCGGCGGCGAGGTCTTCGAGGCCTCCTACAGGGCGCTGGCGGAGTTCGGCCGCATCGTCGCCTACGGGATCGCGACGAGCAGGCCGAACGACGTGTCGACCGGCTCGCTGCTGCGCCACTCGCGCGCCGTCGTCGGCTTCTACCTGTTCCACTGCATGAGCCGTCCGGGGATGTTCGCCGACGCGCTCGCCGAGCTGTTCGCGCGAGCCGCCCGCGGCGAGCTGCGAGCGGTCGTCGGACACACCTATCCACTCGACCAGGCTGCCCAGGCGCAGACCGATCTGCGCGAGCGCCGCAGCACCGGCAAGCTGCTGCTCGACCCGTCCGCCTAAGCTCATCTCGACAGTCATGGCCAAGTCATTTGCCGAACTCGGACTTTCCGAGTCCACACTGCGCGCGTTGAGCGATGTGGGCTACGAGTCCCCGAGCCCGATCCAAGAGCAGGCGATCCCGTCGCTGCTGGAGGGTCGCGACGTGATCGGCCAGGCCCAGACGGGCACCGGCAAGACCGCCGCATTCGGGCTGCCGATCATGGAGTACATCGATCCGAGCGAGTCCTCGGTGCAGGCGCTGGTGCTGACGCCGACGCGCGAGCTGTGCATCCAGGTGACGCAGGCGCTGCGGACCTACGGGGCGCACTCCGGGATCGACGTGGTGGCGGTCTTCGGCGGCGCGCCGATTCGCACGCAGCAGGCCCAGCTGCGGGCAGGCGGACATGTGGTCGTCGGCACCGTCGGCCGGGTGCTGGACCTGATCTCGCGCCACTCGCTGGTGCTGCACGACTGTCGCTTCCTGGTGCTCGACGAGGCCGACGAGATGCTCGACCTCGGATTCCTGGAGGACGTCGAGAAGATCCTCTCGCTGACGCCGTCGAGCCGCCAGACGGCGCTGTTCTCGGCGACGATGCCGCCGCCGATCCGCAAACTGGCCGACCGCTACATGTACGACCCGACGATCATCCAGGTGGAGGCGGCGACGCTGACGATCGACACGGTGGCCCAGTTCCAGCTGCCGGTCGAGACGAAGGCCAAGGCCGACAAGCTCGTCGAGGTGCTGCGCTCCGAGGCGCCGGACCAGGCGATCGTGTTCGTGCGCACGAAGATCCGGGCCGACCAACTGTTCAGGACGCTGAAGGACCGCGGCATGAACGTCCGGGCGCTGCACGGCGACATGTCGCAAGGCTCGCGCGACGGCGTGATGCTCGCGTTCAAGGGCGGTCGCGTGCCGATCCTCGTGGCTACGGACGTCGCGGCTCGCGGTCTCGACATCTCGACGGTCACCCACGTGATCAACTACGACGTGCCGACCTCCCCCGACACCTACGTGCATCGCATCGGGCGCACCGGTCGCGTGGGCCGCTCGGGTCGCGCGATCACGTTCGTGGAGGATCGCCAGAAGCGGGAGCTGGAGGCGATCGAACGGCACATCGGCGCGCCGATCGCTCAGTGGGAGCAGGGCGCGGTCGCGGCCCCCACGACTGTGCGCGAGCGCCCGCGCCGCCATTCCAAGCCGCAGATCTCCAGGCGCGACGAGCACGAGTCCTATGTCAAGCTCGTGCTCGGCGGCGGCAAGGCCGCGGGGCTTCGCGTGGCCGACATCGTCAGCGCGGTCACCTCATCCACCGACCTCGAGGGTGAGGCCGTGCGCGACGTGCTGCTGCTCGATCGCTTCTCCTTCCTGTCGGTCCCCGCCGCTGAGGTCGAGCGCGTTATCGAGGCGCTCGACGGCAAGAGCATCCGCGGCCGGGAGCTCAGCCTCCAGCGGGTAGGCTAGGCACCCGCTACAGCCAGTCCTCGCCGCTTGCCAGGTCATCATCTCCGGGGCGCGCGGCCAGCTTCTGCTCCAGAGCGGCCACGATTCTCCCCGTATCGGCACGGGTGTGAGGGCGACCCCCGGGAATGACGATCATGCCTTGCATGCCTTGATCGCCGGGGCCACCGGGCGCGATCGCCTCATAATGCGGGGGACGCATATCGACAAGGTTGTCGGTGACGATCACTCGACGCTCGTCGCGGGCGAGCTCAACGACACGACGGTCATCGAATGAGCACCACTCAGGGTGCTCTTGGATCGCCTGGACATCGCGGCCCCGTGAGCGCAGCTCCCGTGCAATCGCCAGTGACAGCATCTCGTCCAGCAGCAGCCTCAACCTCCGAGAGCCTCGCGGGCCGCAAGGAAAGCACCGTGGGCGTCGTGAGCCTCACGGCGATTGCGCTCGATACGCTCGTCAACCTCCTGCGGGTACGCCGCATAGTAAGAGGCGGCAGCCTGCACGAGACCCAGCGAAAGCTCTAGATACGCCGCCGTCTCAGCGAGGTCGCCGTCGTTGTCGCGTGCGACGGCGATCACCTCCCACACGTCCGGACTCCCGACCAGCCGCGCGCTGCGACCCGAGGGGCCGTCCGCGAAGCGGATCAGCGGGTGCTCATCCATACGCCACGACACGGTACGCCATCCAATGGATGGCGCCAGCGGCTGTTGATCCTCCCCAGCCACGGAGAGGACGAGTGAGAGGGGAGCACGACTGGGGAGCACGACAGGGTGGAGCACGACAGGGTGGAGCTGTGAGCACAGCCACGATGCAGACCGTTGTCAAGATGTCCCTATAGCCGCTGATAGACGATTGACAAGCGTGGCGCACTTTCACTTCGCGAAGGTGTAGCGGACGCCGCGACCGCGAGCCGCGCCTACCGGCTTGATCAGGCCGTGCTTGTTGTAAAAGTCGCTTAGGATCGCCGACGCGCGGGTTTCACCAACTCCGAGCAGGGAGGCTGCTTCCGCGCGGCCGATGTCCTCGTTGACATCGAGGTACGCGCGCACGAGTTCTGAGTGTTGGTCTCGGGCGCTCCGCCTCTTGTACTTGATACGCGAGTCAAGCGCTGCCCGCGCAGAGCTCGTCAGGCGGAACGAACGACTCCCGTTTAGGAGGCGCTCTAGAGCCCCTGCGTCGGCGAGTCGCCGCAGCACCTCCAACGCCTCCTCCTCGCTGCACTGTGCTGCATTCGCCAAGCCCTCCGCGCGGAGCGGGGTTCTCTTCAGCAGTTCCGTGATCGCGATGTGGGACCGCACATCCTCATCGAAACGCGAGTCGGTTCTCGCCAGAGCATCGAAGAACCCTCGCACGTCCTCGTCCACGCGGCCACCGGGCAGGCGGCAGGCAACATCGCAGCCCGAGGCGGTGATGTCGGGTGGGGAGTGGCCGTCTCTGAGCATGGTGCGGTACATCGCGCTGATGCCAATGCCCTCGCGCTCCGCCAGTCCGAGGACGCGCATCGCGTCCGCGAGGACACGGTTGCGGGGCGAGGGAGGGGGCCGGGAGCGGGTGGCGAGCAAGCGAGACTCGTCAACGCCCTCGGGGAAGCCCCCGGGCGAGACCACCTTGAAGGTGTCCGCGGGCCGACCTATCGCCAACGCAATGATGGACGCCTGAGGCATCCGGTAGTCGCGGTGCATGATCGCGTTGACCAACGCCTCGCGCAGGGCGCGCTCGGGAATGGGCCGCTCAGAGCGCCGTTGGGCGCCAATGACGACCTGGCGGGCCGGGAAGTACTGGTCAATCGTCTCCCAGGCGGCGTCGAATGCCGTGATCATCGGCGCCGCGAGGGTCTTACGATCAAAGGAGGCTGCTCCGTCAACTTCGGTGACGCGGATGTCGATCCTCTCCACAGTCGGCTCGTACTGGCAGAGGAGCACGGCACCCGCCTCGTTCAGTTTCGGGTCGTCCTCATCGTCCATCGCGACGCCGAGGCGACGCACGAGCTCGAGATCGCTGCTGGCAGGCCGGCCACGGGTTGCGCTGTAGTGATCATGCGCGGACTTGATCGCGGCCGGATCGCAGGTTGACAGCCGTTCCGGCGAAGGCTCTGCCGACCAGTCGTAGTTGCGGCGCTTCTCCAGGAACTCTCGTGCGCGGTCTCCGTCGAGTTCCACGCAGTCCGTGCCAAAGCGGGTTCGTAGCTTCCCCGCACTGCGAATCTCGCCGAGCGCAGGGGCGACGTTGATCGTCGGATCGACGTAAAGCGTCTTTTTAGCCTCGCGCAGGGCGACATTCCGCGCAGCCCGTTTGGTCTTTCGACAGCCCTGACAGCAGCGCGGGCGGCCACGGGTCGCCGCCCATCGGCACGGCCCAGATACAGTAGGCCGATGTCCACAAAAGCCACGATGCAAACCACAGAGGGTCCGATCGTCTTCGAGCTGTTCGACGACGAGGCGCCAAAGACGGTCGAGAACTTCCGCAAGCTGACCAAGGACGGCTTCTACGACGGGCTCACCTTCCACCGTGTGATCAAGGACTTCATGATCCAGGGCGGCTGTCCGCAGGGCACCGGCACCGGCGGCCCGGGGTACACCTTCGAGGACGAGATCAACCCTCACAAGATCGTCCGGGGAGCGCTCGCGATGGCGAACGCCGGCCCCGACACCAACGGCTCGCAGTTCTTCATCGTGACCGCCGAGGCATGCCCGTGGCTCGACGGCAAGCACACGGTCTTCGGGCAGGTCAGCGAGGGCATGGACGTGGTCGAGAAGCTCGAGGCGATCCCCACCGACGGGCGTGATCAGCCGTCGGACCCGATCGGCATCGCCACCATCGACCTGTCGGAGTAGCCGCTCGCAGAGAGGAGTAGCCTCTCGGATCTACGAGCGAACTAGCAGGGGAGAGTCAGATGGCGACGGTCGAGCAGCAGCTACCCGAGACACTCAACGGCGTCGCGATGCCCGACACGGGCATCGAGGTCGAGAATCCCGCCACGGGTGAGATCGTCGCGACGGTCCCCGACCTGGGCGCCGAGGTGGTCGCCGAGATGGCGAGCCGCGCACGCGCCGCTCAGCCGGAGTGGGAGGCCTACGGCTTCGACGGCCGCGCCCGCGTGCTCGTGCGCGCGCAGAAGTGGCTGATGGACAACTCGCAGCGCGTGATGGAGACGATCGTCTCGGAGACCGGCAAGACGTTTGAGGATGCCCAACTGGCCGAGATCGGCTACGCCGGCAACGCGTTCGGCTTCTGGGCCAAGATGGGTCCCGAGTATCTGGCCGACGAGAGCGTCAAGTCCAGCCAGGTGCTCGTCAAGGGCAAGAAGCTCGTCCTGCGCTATCGCCCGCTTGGGCTGATCGGCGTGATCGGGCCGTGGAACTATCCGCTGACGAACTCCTTCGGCGACTGCATCCCCGCGCTGATGGCGGGCAACAGCGTGATCCTCAAGCCCTCCGAGATCACGCCACTGACCTCGATGCTGATGGCCGAGGGGTTGCGCGAGTGCGGCCTCCCCGAGAACGTCCTGCAGATCGCCACCGGCCGCGGCGAGACGGGCGCCGCGCTCGTCGAGCACGTCGACATGATCATGTTCACCGGCTCGACGCGCACCGGCACGAAGGTCGCCGAAGCGGCTGCCCGGCGGTTGATCCCGGCGTCGCTCGAGCTCGGCGGCAAGGACCCGATGATCGTGCTCGCCGACGCCGATCTCGAGCGTGCGGCCAACTTCGCGACGTACTACTCGATGCAGAACGCGGGACAGACCTGCATCTCGATCGAGCGCGTCTACGTCGAGGAGCCCGTGTACGACGAGTTCGTCGCCAAAGTGTCGGAGAAAGTGCGCGAGCTGCGCGTCGGCAAGCCCGACGGCTACGGCTCGGTGGAGGTCGGTGCGATCACGTTCCCGCCCCAGCTGGAGACGATCAAGGATCATGTCGCCGACGCCCTCGAGAAGGGCGCCCGCGTCCTCGCCGGCGGCAAGCAGGTGCCCGGCGCCGGGCGCTTCTACGAGCCGACCGTGCTCGTCGACGTCGACCACACGATGAAGTGCATGACCGAGGAGACATTCGGGCCGACCCTGCCGATCATGAAGGTCGGCGACGCCGACGAGGCCGTCAGGCTGGCCAACGACTCGCCCTACGGCCTCGGAGCGTCGGTCTTCTCCAAGGACACCGCCCGCGGCGAGGCGATCGCCAGGCGCCTGGAAGCCGGTGCCGCGAACGTCAACGACGCGATGATCAACTACACCGTCCTCGAGCTCCCGATGGGCGGTGCCAAGGCCTCCGGCCTGGGCTCACGCCACGGCGCCGGCGGCATCCGCAAGTACTGCTCCCAGCAGGCGATCGTCGTGACCAAGCTCGCGATGAAGAAGGAACTCTTCATGTACCCCTACAAATCGCGCACGTCCAAGCTGCTTGCTGGGCTGTTCAAGTTCATGTACGGCCGCGGCAAGCGCGCCTGACCCTGACCCTGACGCGACCGTGGACGCGGCGCGAGGCTGCGTCCCACGGTCGCTCGCGTCCAAGAGGACGCCACGCGAACTGCCCGGTGGCCCGTAGGGGTGTGCGTCCTTGCCTCCGCTTGGTCCGCGCGGCCGCCTGCAGTGGGCCGGACCACCGGAAGCTGCGTACGGGCGCTGTTGTCCATCAAGCGCGGCGTATAACCATGGTGATACACCCACTCCAAGGTGAACACGCACAACGGCGGCGGCCCTTTCCCGCGGGTCACGCGAAACGGGACCGCGGACGCTCGCCTAGACGGCGGGCTGCTCGTCGCGCAGGGAGATCCCCAGCAGGCGCTCTAGCTCGGGGATCGAGGTCTCGGCGCTCGTGTGATGTACGGTCGCCATGCCGAGCTCCTCGGCGGGAACCAGGTTGAAGGGGAGGTCATCGACGTAGACGCACAGCTCGGCGGCGATCCCGGCGCGCTCGGCGCCGAGCTCGTACATCCGTTTGGAGGGCTTGCGGATGCCCTCCTCGCCGGAGATCACGACGCCGTGGAAGAGCTCTGAGAAGAGATCGTGGGGGTAGCGGTGGATGCCCCACGAGTTCGACACGAGCGCCGTGCGGATGCCCGCCGCGTGGGCTCGGCGGACGGCTTCGACCATCGCGACGTCGGGCTCGACGCCGGCGAACAGGCCGTCGACGAGACCGTCGGGCTCGACTTCCAGCAGCGCCGCAAACTTGAGCTCGAAGTCGAGCTCCTCGATCTCGCCCTTCTCCAGCGCGATCAGCAGCTCGCGCGCCGCGGCGTCGTCGCGGAAGCGCCCGAGCAGCGTCTTCGGGTCGATGCCCGACTCCACGCAGTAGGCGTGGAAGGACGTGAACAGGTTGCTCGTCAGCACGCCGCCCCAGTCGATCAGCAGGCCGCTGCGGCTGGCCTTGCCGATGTCGCCCTGCTCGGCGGCGGAGTTAGGCTGCTGCTCAGCCGCCATATGCCACCTCCTCGGCCTGCGTGGCGAGCTCGAGCACGCCCTCGCCGAACTGCTTCAGGTAAGGATCGTCGACCGTGCCCGAGATCGCGCGCTTGTAGTTTCCCTCCATGAACACCACGCTCTTCCACAGCGCCAGCGTCGTGTACCAGCGGACATCTTTCATCGAGCGCCCCGAGCCCTCCTCGTAGCGCGCGATCAGCTCCTCGCGCGTCGGGAAGCCCTCCGCGCGCGTGACCTTGCCGAGGTGCTCGCGCAGACCGCCCGTCGGGTCGCCGGCCTGCGTCCACATCATGCACAGGTAGCCGATGTCGGCGAGCGGATCGCCGATCGTCGCCATCTCCCAGTCGAGAACCGCCTCCAGGTGGGCGGGCGCCGTCGAGGCGAACAGCGTGTTCCCGAGGCGGAAGTCGCCGTGCACGATCGTCGCCTCGCCCGAGCTCGGCATGTGCTCCGCGAGCCACGTCCCCACGCTCTCGACCGCCTCGATCTCGCGCGTCTTGTTGAGCTCCCACAGGCCGCCAAAGCGTCTGAGCTGGCGCTCGAGATAGCCGGTCGGCTTACCGAAGCCCTCGAGGCCGGCGGCGCGCCAGTCGACCGCATGGATCTCCACCAGAGCGTCGATCAGCTGCTCGCCGATGCGACGGCGTTCCGGCGGCGTGTCGAGCGCCGCCGGGACGCTCGAGACGATCACCTCGCCCTGGACCATCTCCATCAGGTAGAACGGCGAGCCGATCACCGCGCTGTCGTCGCAGACCGCGATCACGTCCGGGACGCGAGCCGGAGTCCGAAGCAGCGCCTTCAGCAGCCGGGCCTCGCGCAGCACGTCATGGGCGCTCGGCGGAAGCGGCGGGCGCGGGGGGCGCCGGAGCACGATCTGGCAGTCGCCACGCTCGATCAAATACGTGATGTTGGAATGCCCCTCGCCGATCGGCGTCGCGCGAATCTCGCCCGCACCGAGGCCGTGGCCGTCCATGAAGGCCTCCAGCGGGCCGAGCACGAGCAGGGGGGGACGGCTGTTACGCTCCCCCTCCGCCGGGGTCTGCACGATGTCATCTGGAGCTATCGGAGCACTCACGAGGACCCCAACCTACAAAGACCGCAACCTTCTCTGCGCTGAGGTGTCTCAACTCACCATGTCCAAAACCCGCACGATCTTCCTCACAGTCCTCGCCCTCGCTCTCACTTGCGGGGTCTTCGCAACCCCCGCTGCATTGGCGTCGCACAGCCAGAGCACCTACTTCGAGGCCTCCGACGACCTGCTCAACGCCACCACGCGTCCGCACGCGATCGAACAGATGCAGGCACTCGGCGTCCACGCGCTGCGCGTCGAGCTCTCCTGGGCCAACGTCGCGCCCGGAGCCAACAGCGCGGCCAAGCCGACATTCGACGCGACCAACCCCGGCGTGTACGCCTGGGGCGCCTATGACGCGATCGTCGCCGAAGCGCAGCGGCTGCACTGGTCGGTCCTGCTCACGGTCACTTCTCCGGTGCCCCGCTGGGCGACCTCGAACCACAAAGCGCCCTACATCACCCGCCCGGCCGCCGGCGCCTTCAAAGAATTCATGATCGCCGTGGGGCGTCACTACGGCTCCTCGGTCCAGGCCTTCTCGATCTGGAACGAGCCCAACCACCCGGCGTTCCTGCTGCCGCAGTGGAACTCCAACGGCACGCCCGCCTCGCCGCGGATCTACCGCGGGCTCTACCAGGCCGGCTACGAAGGGCTCAAGGCCGGTGGGCTCGCCCACCCCCGCGTGCTGTTCGGCGAGACCGCGCCCACGGGCTATGACACCGTCAACGTCCACCGCGAAAAATCGCGCGCCTACCTGCACGACGTGGCGCCGCTGGCCTTCATGCGCAGCGCCCTGTGCCTGAGCCCGACGTACAAGCGCATCGGGGCCTGCGGGCCGCTGACGATCTCCGGCTACGCCCACCACGCCTACACCAAGGCCGTCAACCCCCACTACGTCGAGCCGGGCGCCGACAACGTCACGATCGGCGCGCTCTCGCGGCTCTCGCGAGCCCTCGACCTGGCCGCTCGGGCCCACGCGATCAACGGCCACGTGCCGATCTACCTGACCGAGTTCGGGGTCCAGAGCAAGCCCAACAAGCAGCTCGGCGTCTCGGCCGCGCAGCAGGCCGAATACGACGCCATCGCCGAGCACATCGCCTACGACAACTCGCGCGTGGCGGCGTTCTCGCAGTACCTGCTCAAGGACGACCCGCTCGGTGGCGCGCCCGGCGCGAGCGTCCACGGCGGCACCGTCGGCTTCCAGACGGGTCTCGAGTACGTCAGCGGATCGCGCAAGCCGCTGTACTTTGCCTGGCCCGTACCGCTGACGGTGTCCAAGTCCGGTAACCGCTTCTCGCTCTGGGGCCTCGTGCGACCGACCACCGGCGCCACAAAGGTCACGGTGCTCGTGCGGGCAAAGGGCTCCAAGAGCTATCGCACGCTGAAGACGCTCACCACCAACAGCCGCGGCTACTGGTCCTTCTCGTCATCCAAGCAGGGCGCCTACTGGCGCGTGCGCTGGAAGAGCCCCGCCGGTCTGAAGTACGAAGGGCCGCCGATCCGCGCCTATTGACGCAGGCGGCTGACGGCCTTCCCCGAGGAGGTCCGTCGCCGGTGGCAGCGACCGGCATCGCCCTACGATGAGGGGCGATGCCGGAGCTGCCCGAGGTAGAGATCACCGCGCGCCTGCTCGACAGGGCGCTGCGCGGCTCGGAGATCGAGTCGGCGCTCGCGCCGGGTATCAACGCGCTGAAGACCTTCGCGCCGCCGCTCGCGGCGCTCGAGGGAGACCGCATCGCCGCCGTGCGCCGACGCGGCAAGCACCTGATCGTCGAGACCGCCGACGGGCTCGCGCTGCTCATCCACCTGATGTCCGCCGGACGGCTGCAGCTGTACGACAAGCGCGCCGGGCCGCGCGACCGCACCTCGCGGCTGCTGCTCAGGATCGCCGGCGCGCCCGAGCGCGAGCTGCGTCTGCGCGAGTTCGGCTCCAAGCAGGCCGCCTGGGTCAAGCTGCTGCGCGCCGCGGAGCTCGAGCAGGACGAAGCGCTCGCCACACTCGGGCCCGAAGCGTGGCCCGATCCGCCGCCGCTGAAGGAGCTGCTGGCGGCGCCCCGGCCGCTGCATACGGTGCTGCGCGACCAGCGCGTGATCTCCGGGATCGGGCGCTCGTGGGTCGATGAGATTCTGTGGCACGCGAGGCTCTCGCCCTACAAGCGCGGCGCGGACCTCGATGCCGCCGAGGCCGATGCGCTGCGCCGGGCCATGGTCGAGACGCTGCGCGCCGCGATCGATCACTACGAGCGGGTCGTGAGCCTCCCGATCCCCGACAAGCTGCCGATGCCGCTGATCGTGCATCGGCACGAGGGCGAGCCGTGCCCGCGCTGCGCGACGACGCTGCGGGCGGTCCACTTCGAGGACTACGTGATCGCCTACTGCTCGACCTGCCAGACCGAGGGGCGCGTGCTGAAGGACCGCAGGATGTCGCGGCTGCTGCGCTGAGCGGTCACGACGCGCTCACCGCCCGGATCACGGCGACGTCGGTGGCGGATGGTGGGTAGATGTGCCTCACGGGTCGCGGCTGCAGGATGCGGCGCTCGGTGCCGTGCGCGCGGCATATGTCCTCCAGCGCGGGTGTCTGACCGCCGCCGCCGCCGCCGTCGACGAGGACGAGCGGAGCGTGACCGACCGCCGCACCACCGCCTAGACCCACATGAGTCTGCTGCCGGCCCATGCTCCGTGTTCTGTCCGCTGTCGAGATCCAGCCCGTGACGGTCCTGTGAACGGGGATAGGATCCAGACCATGATTGAGCCAGGCGCCGAGGCCCCCGACTTCGAGCTGCCCGATCAGGACGGGCGGGCCGTAAAGCTGTCCGACTACCGGGGGCAGAAGGTCGTACTGTATTTTTACCCCAAGGCCGACACCCCCGGCTGCACCACGCAGGCGTGCGGCGTGCGCGACCATCGCGACGACTATGCAACGGCCGGCGCGGTTGTGCTCGGGATCTCCCCGGACGCCGTCGCAAAGGTCAAGAAATTCCACGAGAAGCAGGACCTCAACTTCTCGCTGCTCGCCGACGAGGACCACGCGGTCGCCGAGGCCTACGGCGTGTGGGTCGAGAAGTCGATGTACGGCCGCACCTACATGGGCAACGAGCGGACTACGTTCGTGATCGACCACGACGGCCAGGTCGTTGAGGTGCTGCGCAAGGTCAAGCCCGCAGAGCACGATGACAAGGTGCTCGCCGCGCTCGCCGAATCACAGCCGCCCGTCGTCTAGCGACCTCGTCTGGGGCTTGATGGTTTGAGCTGCCTGCGCGCTCAGGCGCCCTCAGCGCCGCGCGTCATGCCGCCGACGAGCATGCCCGAGCCGAGATGCGCGCCCAGCACGGGACCGACCTCGGTACAGAACAGCGGCTCGCTGCCGAACAGCTCGCGGCCGGCGTCGAGGAGTCGCTCGGCGTCGAGAGGCGCCTGGGCATGCTGGACGATCCAATCGGTCGCGCCCCGCTCCTGCAGCTCGCGCAGGTAGGAGACCATTCGCTCGAGTGCGCGTGCGTGCGTGCGCACGCGTCCAACCGGTGCGATCTCGGTGCCGAACGTGAGGATCGGCTTGACCTTCAAAGCGGTCCCGACCATCGCCTGGGCGGCGCCGATCCGCCCGCCGCGCCGCAGGTACTCCAACGTGTCCAGGCAGAACCAGATGTCGAGGCTCTCACGCCCGCGGCGCACGGCCTCGGCGACCTCCTCGAGCGACTCGCCGCGCTGCGCCACATCGGCGGCCAGCAGCACGAGGCACCCGAGCCCACCGGCTCCGGTCTGGCTGTCGAATACCTCGACCCTCCCGGGATGGCCTTCGTCGGCGAGCAGCCTGGCAGCTTCGCGGGCGCTCTCGCAGGTGCCCGACAGCCCGCTCGCGATGTGGATCGAGAGCACGTCGCGCCCGGCGCCCACGAGCGGGCGATAGCAGGAGAGGAAGTCGCCCACCGACGGCTGGGAGGTCGTCGGCAGCTTCGGCGAGTCGTGCAGGCGCGTATAGAAGGCGTCGAGGTCCTCGTACTCGCGCTCGGGGCGCAGGTCGCCGTCCCAGCCCACGTAAAGGCTCACCTGGGCGATCCCGCGACGCTCGACGAGCTCGCGCGGGAGATACGGCGTGCTGTCGGTGACGATCGCGACGGCGGCGGCGTCGGCGCTGCCACCGCTCGTGCCGCCGTCGTCAGCGACAGCGGGGGTATCGCCGCGCTCGGTTACCGACATTCGACCCAAGCCCAAGCCCTGACCGCGATCCCGATCCGCTAGCGGATCAGGCTGTCCACGCGGGTTGCGGTGATCGTTTCGCGCAACGTGTGCAGCGCGTCGTGCTGCGGGCGCCAGCGCAGCTCGCGCCGCGCCTTTGCGGTGCTCATGATGACCGGCTCGCGGAAGGCGGCGATCCACTGGGCCTGAGCGGGCAGGAAGCCGAGTCGGGAGATCGTCTCGGCGAGCGCGCCGACTGCGAGCTCCGGGACGGGGATCGAGTACCAGCCGAGCTCTTCGGCGAGCACCTTGACACTCAACTCACCCGGGCCCGCGAGGTTGTAGATGCCGGGCTCGCCGCGTCCGAGCACGCCTGCGCGCATCGCCGTGGCGACGTCGTCGTGGTGCACGAGCTGAAACGGCACGCCCGGGTCCGGCAGCACGGGGCGCAAGATCGGCACTCCGTCCAGCAGGCTGAGGACGGGGCCGGGGAGGCGCCCGGAGATCTGCGTGTAGGGAAGGCTGTCGATCAGCAACGGCGCGTCGGGTCCGGCGACGATGCAGGGGCGGAACACGTAGGCGTCGGTGGCGCTGCCGTGCAGCGTGTCCTTGAGCACCTCCTCGACCTCGGCCTTCTGGGCCGAGTAGTAGTGCGCGGCGGTGCCCCGCGCGGGAACCTCCTCGGTGAGCGGCTGCGGGTTCTCGCGATGGAAGCCGTAGGCGGCGACCGAGGATGCATAGACGAGCCGCTTCACGCCGGTAGCGGCGGCCGCGTCGAACACGTTGCGCGAGCCCGTCAGGTTCACCCGCCGGCTCTCCTTCGCGCCGCCCATGATCATGAACGCGAGGTGCACGACGACATCGGCCTCCTCGACGAGATCGCCGACGGCACGCCTGTCGAGCACGTCGCCACGCCTGTACGTGACCTTCTTCCAGCCGCGCGCGTGCGGGTCGAAGGGGCGCCTGGCCATCCCCAGGATGCGCCCGACCTCGCTCGAGCGCTCGAGCGCATCGACCACCGCGCGTCCCATCTCGCCGGTCGGCCCGGTGATCGCGACGGTCAGCAGCTTCGGGGATTTCGCACGAGGCGCCATTGGGCTCGTAACTATCGCACCGACGCGCGGGCGGTGGCGGGCGCTAGATTCACACCCATGACAGGCGGCGAATTGGGGCTCTGCGTCTCGGTGTTCCTGGCGTGTGCCGTCGAGGCGGTCGAGGCGCTGACGATCGTGATGGCGGTCGGGCAGACGCGCAGCTGGCGGTCGGCGCTCGGCGGCGTCGGAGCGGCCGTCGTGGCGCTCGCCGTGATCGTGATCGCGCTCGGCGCTGCGCTCAGCACGCTGCCGTTCGACGCGCTGCGGCTGCTGATCGGCGTCCTGCTGCTGCTCTTCGGCCTGCAGTGGCTGCGCAAGGCCGTGCTGAGGGCTGCGGGGCTGAAGGCGATGCACGACGAGCGCAGCGCCTACCAGGAGGAGCTGGCCGCGGCGCGCGCCGCGGGGCGGCGCGCGGCGGGCTTTGACGCCTACTCCTTCGCCGTCGCCTTCAAAGGCGTCCTGCTCGAGGGCCTCGAGGTCGCGCTGATCGTTGTCACGTTCGGTGCCAACCAGCACCGCATCGCGCTCGCCGGAGCCGTCGCCGCGGTCGCCGTCGCGGCGGTCGTCGCGGCCGGCTTCGCCGTCCGCGCCCCTCTCGCACGGGTCCCTGAGAACACGATGAAGTTCGCGGTCGGCGTCGCGCTGTGCACGTATGGGCTCTTCTGGGCGGCCGAGGGCGCGGGGCTGCGCTGGCCGGGAGGAGACCTGATGATCGTCGCGATCGCCCCTGCCGTGCTCGGCGCGGCGATGTTGACGGTCGTCTCGCTGCGCGCGCTGCCCGGAGAGTGAGTGCCCGTTCGGCTCGCCGGCGCGCTGCTGATTCCGCTCGCCCTGCTGTTGGACGCCGCGGCTGCGCGCTCCTCGCTGACGCAGGCCTGGCCGCCGTTCGTGCTCGTAGCGGGCCTGTTGCTGATCGGGCTGGTGGCCGGTCGCGACGGTCTGTTCGACGCGGCCGCGTCGCGGCTCGTGCGCCTCGGCGGCCCGCCCGTGGTCCTGTTGCTCGCCTGCTTCGCGCTCGTGGCGCTCGTCACCGCGCTGCTCAACCTCGACACATCGGTCGTGTTCCTCACGCCGGTGCTGATCCAGACGGCGCGTCGTAGAGGGCTCGATCCGACGCCGTTCCTGTACGGCAGTGTGTTCATGGCCAACGCGTCCTCGCTGTTTCTCCCGGGCTCCAACCTGACCAACCTGCTGGTGCTCTCCGGTGCGCACATCTCCGGAGCGGCGTTCTTCACGCGCATGCTGCCGATGGCCTTGGCGGCGACGCTGATCACGGCCGCGGGCCTCGTCGCGATCCACCGCCGCGCGCTGATCGGCCCCCCGGCGGCGGCCGCGGGGCAGGCTTTAGGGGCAGCGGCAGCGGCAGCGGCAGCGGCAGAGACAGAGGCAGAGACAGAGGCAGGAGCAGCGGCCGGCGGTGGGCCGGCGCGTGAGGCCGCGGCGCCGATCGACTTCGGGATCGGCCTCTGGGGTGCGGTGCTCGCGGCGGCGCTGATCGTTATCCTGCGCAACGCCGCGCTGCCCGTGCTCGGGATCGGCGTGGTGCTGCTGCTTCGCCGCGCGCAGCAGGGCCGCATGGGGGTGCGCGGGAGCCTCGCCTGGCTCGGCTTGCCCGTGCTCGGCAGCCTCTTCGGCCTGTCGGTCGCGCTCGGCACACTGGCCCGCTCGAGCTCGTTCCCGGCCGATCTCCTGCACTCGGCGGGCGCCCCTCTGACGGCGGCCGTCGCGGCGCTGGCGAGCGTCGCGGTCAACAACCTACCCGCGGCGGTGCTGCTGTCCTCCTCGCATCACCTCCCCGTCGGCGCGCTGCTGCTCGGGCTCGACGTGGGGCCGAACCTCGCGGTCACCGGCTCGCTCGCCGTGCTGCTGTGGTGGCGTGCGTCGGTGAGCGCGGGGATCAGGCCGTCGGCGCTGCTCTACACGCGCCACGGCCTGCTGCTCGCGCCGGCCGCGATGATGGGTGCGCTCGTGCTCGGCAGCGGCTAGCCCGCCAGCTCGGACGGTTCGAGCGCGTGCACCTCACTTAGAGTCGCTGTCCCGAGCACTCGTCCCATGTCCCATGTCCCGGGACTAGGGACATGATGGTAGGCTATGCCAATGCTCAAGGGCGAGGACATCGTTGTTCTGCTCCGGCTGATGGCTGGTTCGTCTGCCTGGACCGTTCGCTCACTCGAGGCCGAGATCGCAATTCCGCGTAGCGTGATCCAGCGCTCGCTCGTACGTCTCGAGCAGGCAGGGCTGCTCGAGGATGGGCGCCGCCGGGTGAACGCGGGTCGTGCCGAGGAGCTCTTGGTCCACGCGGTGAAGTACATGTTTCCGCCGGTGCGGGGCGGTGAGACCCGTGGGGTTCCGACGGCGTGGGCGGCGCCACCGTTGCGGGACAAGTTCGCCGATTCTGGCGAGCTGCCGCCGGTCTGGCCGGACCCTATGGGGAGCGTGCGTGGGATCGCGCTCGAGCCGCTTTATGACTCCGCGCCGGAGATCTCGCGTCGTGATCCGGCGCTTACCGAACTCTTGACACTGACGGACGGGGTGCGGGTCGGCGATGCGCGCGTGCGCGGCATCGCTGAGGAACTGTTGCGTGCGCGTCTGGGCTCTGAGACTGCGCCGTGAGTGTTGAGCTTCTCGAGCGCGCCGCCCAGGCTCTGGAGCCAGTGCTCGGCGACGTCGTGTTCCTCGGCGGCGCGAGCATCGTGCTCTGGATCACCGATCCCGCAGCGCCAGCTCCACGGCCGACCAAGGATGTTGATGTCGTAGTCGAGGTCACCTCGCGCGCTGCGTTCCACGCTTTCGAGGAGCGGTTGCGATCGCTGGGTTTCAAGGAGGACCAAGAGGACGGCATCATCTGCCGCTGGCGTCACCGGGACAATGATCTGATCCTCGACGCGATGCCGGCAGACGCGGCGATCCTGGGGTTCGAGAATCGCTGGCAGGGAGCCTCGATCCCGCACGCTGTCGAGCGTGTGCTGCCGTCTGGCGTGACGATCCTCGCGACGAGACCCGACTACCTCTTGGCGACGAAGATCGAGGCGTTCAACGGTCGCGGTCACGAGGATTTCCTGGGCAGCGGCGACTTCGGCGACATGATCTCTTTGATTGACGGTCGCAAAGAGCTCGTCGCCGAAGCCCAGCAATCCGAGCCGGATTTGCGCGCCTACCTCGCCAGCGAACTCAGCCGCCTGCGCGCGCATCCACGCTTCCGCGAAGGGATCTCTGGAGCTCTCCGAGCCGACTTCGCAAGCCAGGCGCGAGCCGAGGCGGTCGTACTGCCGCGCCTTGAGCAGATCATCAGATAGCGCGCCGGCAACCGAGGTGGGGCTTACATCTCCGTACGCTTGGACTGTGCCCGCGCTACCCGCGTCAGCCTCGGTCGGCCAGAGCCTCAGCTCGTTCTTCGATGCGGTCGGCCAGTTCTTCACGGATCTCGCCGCCGTGCATTGGCCGGCGCTGCTGCTGGGGCTGGTCTTCTTCGGCCTCAACCTGACGATCCGCTCGCGCGCGTTCTTCCACAGCCTGCGCGCGGCCTATCCGGCGGTGCGGTTCCAGTGGCGGCGCGTGTGGGGCGCGTACTTCGCCGCGGTCGGCTTCAACAACGTCGTGCCGGCCCGCGGCGGCGACGTGATCAAGCTGTTCCTCACGCGCTCCTCGATTCCCGGCTCGCGCTACCCGACCGTCGCTGCCGCGTTCTTCGTCGAGTCGATCTTCGACGCGACCGTCGGCGTGATGGTGCTGATCTTCGCGTTCACCCAGGGCGTCTTCCCCAAGCCGCCCGACTTCTCGAAGCTCGGCTCCTTCGACATCGCCTACCTGGCCGAGCACTTTCGGCTCACGCTCTTCCTCATCACGCTGCTCGCCGTGCTCGGGCTCGTCGCGTTCGCGCTGCTGTCGGTGCGCGTAAAGGCGTTCTGGTCGCGCGTGCGCCAGGGCGTCACGATTCTCAGCGACCGCCGCCGCTACCTGCGCGAGGTCGCCGCGCTGCAGGTGGTCGCGTGGCTGTGCCGCTTCGCCGCCTTCTGGTTCCTGCTCGACGCGTTCCGCGTGGGCGGCTCGGTCAAGAACGTGCTGCTGGTGTTCGCCGTCAACCAGGTGGCCGGCGCGGTGCCCTTCACGCCGGGCGGCGCGGGGGTCCAGCAGGCGTTGCTCGTGAAGGTCTTCGCGACGAGCGCTCCGACGGCCGTGGTGGCCGCCTACTCGGTCGGCCAGCAGCTCGCGATCGCCGCGTTCACGGCCTCGATGGGCCTTGGCGCTGTGGTCTTCATCTTCCGCTTCAGGTCGTTCAAGGAGGTGATCCGCGCGGGACGGGCGTCGCGCGAAGCCGAGCGCGAAGCCGAGCAGGCCGGCGTGCTGCTCGACGATGACGGTGACGGTGAGGACCACACGCCGCACCCCTATGAAGATGATCCACCGATCTCCCCGGCACGCTCGCGGGGGCGCCGGGGACAGCGCGCTCGCTACTGAAGGCCCTCGCGGGCCTCGCGGACGAGCGCGACGGCCTCGGGGAAGACGCGGGCGATGACCGTGCGGATCTGTTCGGCCTGGGCCTCGGCGTTTCCCTGCACGTTCACTCGCTGGACCGCCGCGACGGTCATGTCGACCGCGAGCTTGATCGCGTTGTCCGCCCAGGCCAGGCGCTGGTTGCCCTGGACCTGTTCGGCGAACTCGGCCAGGCGCCGCTGGAGCTCGTCTGGATCTCCGAAGATGTCACCGAGGCCGCCGCCTTCCATGCGGGCATCATAGACTGCCCTGCTCGATGCCCAGCGCAACCGAGATCCGCGAGCAGGTCGCAGGCGAGACAGACCGTCGTGCGCGGCTCGCCGTCCCGGCCTTCGCCGGCGGCGTGGTCTACCTGCTCAGCGCGATCATCGTCGAATCGACGCTCAAAGCGAGACCGACCGTGGGGATCATCGAGGGGTTGCGCTCGGCCTTCGCCGGCGAAGCCAACCCGCCCGAAAGTCCGGGCACGGCTGAGGTCAAATACATAAGCCACCACGCCTTCGCGCTGATCGCCGGCAGCACGCTGGCCATCGTGGCTATCGGTGCGCTGACTCTGATCCTGCTGCTGCTGTCCGACGCCACGCGCTTCCGGCGACCGCAGACGTGGTCCATGGGCCGCCCACTCGTACTTTTCGGCGGAATCGGCTTCGCGGCTGTCAGCCTGGCTCACCAGATCGTGGCGGCGCTGGAAACGCACAAATTCGCCGTCGGGCACGACCACAGCGCCCACGCGGTCGAACAGGCGCTGACGAGGAGCACTGCCAACGTCGTCATCTCTATCGCGTCCCTCGCTGGACTCGCGCTCGCCGTCGGGATGATCGCCGTGGTGCTCAATGCGCTGCGCGTCGGGCTACTGCCCCGCTGGATGGGTATCCTCGGGATCTTCACCGGCCTGCTGATCTTCCTCCCGATCACCGTCTCGGGGCTTCAAGTCGTGCAGTCGTTCTGGATGGTGATGATGGGCATCCTGTTGATCGGCAAATGGCCGAACGGCCAGCCGCCGGCGTGGGAGGACGGGGAGGCTCGTCCGTGGCCGCCCGGCGGGCGCCGCGGGCTCGGTGGCGGCGCGCCGGCCGCTGCGACCGTCGGAGGGGACATCGCGCCTGCGCCCGCCCGACCTGCGGTCGGCTCCTCGCGCAAGCGGCGCAAGCGCTAGCTCGCGCTCGCCGCGGGTGCGCCAAACGCGGCCGCTGGTGCCTGCCGTCGGGCTGCAACAGGCGTGCCTCGTGATTAGCCCACGCCTCACAGGGCAATAGCAAGGGGGAGGAGGTGGGAGCTCTCTCTACGACGCTCCCGCAGCACCGTCTCGGTGCGCAGGACGAGTGAGGGAGGACTCTCATGGAGGCAGCATCAATCGGGCGCCCGGACGCGGCGGGGGCCGAGGGCGCCACGCCCGCGGTGAGCGGGTGGAAACCGGCCGACCCGGGCCCTCTCGGGCTTGCGGCATTTGCCATGACGACGTTCGTGCTGTCGATGTTCAACGCGAACCTGGTAAACGAAAAGGGCGTCCCGGTCGTGCTCGGGCTCGCGCTCGCCTACGGCGGCATCGTTCAGGTGCTCGCCGGGATGTGGGAGTTCCGCACGGGCAACACCTTCGGCGCGGTCGCCTTCAGCTCCTTCGGCGCGTTCTGGCTCTCGTTCTGGGCGCTCGAGGCCTTCTACGCGAAGGACATCACGGGCAACGTCGGGCACGCCGTCGGCCTCTACCTGTGGGGCTGGGCGATCTTCACGGCCTACATGGCGGTGGCGGCGATGCGCGTGAGCGGAGCGGTGCTCGCGGTCTTCGTGCTGCTGACGGCCACATTCGTGCTGCTCGCGATCGGCGCCTCGGGCGCGCACGCCAGCGTCACCCACTGGGGTGGCTACGTCGGTCTCGCCACGGCTGCGGCCGCATGGTACGCGTCGTTTGCGGCGGTCGCCAACTCGACCTTCGGACGCACGATCCTGCCGGTCTACCCGCTCGCCGTGAAACGATGAGCGACGGCGCAACGATCGAATGAGAGGAACGTGAGCAGATGAGTGATGATCCGAGCAGGACGGTCGGCGAGGAGCTCGACGCCGAGCTCGCGTCGCTACTCGACGTGGAGCGCTTCGAGGCACCGGCCGCGTTCCGCGAGCAGGCGCTGCTGAGCGACCCGGCGGTCTACGAGCAGGCGGCGGCCGACCCGCTCGGCTGGTGGGCGGCCCAGGCCGAGGAGCTCGACTGGTTCCAGAGGTGGACGCGGGTGCTCGACGACGACGACCCTCCGTTCTACAAGTGGTTCACGGGCGGGACGCTGAACGTGTCCTACAACTGCCTCGATCGCCATGTGATCGCCGGCCGCGGCGAGCGCGTGGCCTTCCACTGGCGCGGCGAGGAGGGCGAGGAGCGCGACCTCACCTACGCCGAGCTGCTGGCCGAGGTCGAACGGTGCGCCAGCGCGCTGAAGGGCCTCGGCGTGCAGAAGGGCGACGTGGTGGGGATCTACCTGCCGATGATCCCCGAGGTCGTCGTGGCGATGCTGGCGTGCGCGCGGATCGGCGCGCCGCACAACGTCGTCTTCGGCGGCTTCTCGGCGGAGGCGGTGCGTGAGCGCATGGAGTTCTCCGAGGCGAAGGTGCTGATCACGGTCGACGGCGCGGCGCGCAAGGGCAAGACGGCTCCGGTGAAGCAGCGCGTCGACGAGGTGATGGGCGGCCTCGCGACGCTCGAGAAGATCGTGGTGGTGAGGAGCAAGGGCACGGCGTGTGAGATGCGGGAGGGGCGCGACGTGTTCTACGAGGACATCCTCGCGGCCGCCGATCCGCAGTGCCCGCCCGAGCCGCTGGACGCCGAGCACCCGCTGTACATCCTCTACACCTCGGGCTCGACGGCCAAGCCGAAGGGCATCCTGCACACCACGGGCGGCTACCTCACCGGAGTCTCGGCGACCCACCGCTATGTCTTCGACCTCAAGGCGGACACCGACGTGTACTGGTGCGCCGCCGACGTGGGCTGGGTCACGGGGCACTCCTACATCGTCTATGCGCCGCTCTGCAACGGCGCCACGTCGGTGATGTGGGAGGGCGCGCCGGACTATCCCGACAAGGGGATCTGGTGGGAGATCGTGGAGCGCTACGGCGTGACGATCCTCTACTGCGCGCCGACCGCGATCCGCGCGTGCATCAAGTGGGGCGCCCAGTGGCCGAACGGGCGCGACCTCTCCTCGCTGCGCCTGCTGGGCTCGGTCGGCGAGCCGATCAACCCGAAGGCGTGGCTGTGGTACCACAAGGTGATCGGTGGCGAACGCTGCCCGATCGTGGACACGTGGTGGCAGACGGAGACGGGCGCGATCATGATCTCGCCGCTGCCGGGCATCACGGCGACGAAGCCGGGGTCTGCCACGCAGCCGTTTCCGGGCGTGTTCGCCGAGGTGCTCGACGAGAGCACCGGCGAGCCGGTCGAGGAGGGCCAGGGCCTGCTCGTGCTGACCCGCCCGTGGCCGTCGATGCTGCGCACGCTCTACAAGGAGGAGGACCGCTTCATCGAGACCTACTTCAAGCGCTTCGGCTCGGAGATCTATCTCGTCGGAGATGCGGCCAGGCGAGACCGCGATGGCTACTTCTGGGTGATCGGCAGGATCGACGACGTGGTCAACGTGTCGGGGCACCGGCTCTCGACGGCCGAGGTGGAGTCGGCGATCGTGGCGCACACAGACGTCGCCGAGGCGGCTGTGATCGGCCAGCACGACGAGGACTCGGGCCAGGCGATCGTCGCGTTCGTGACGCTGCAGGGCGATCTCGAGGGCGACGAGGGGACGGTCGCGGGCATCCGCGAGACGGTCTCCGAGCGGATCGGCAAGTTCGCACGCCCGAAGAGGATCATCTGGACCGAGGATCTGCCGAAGACGCGCTCGGGCAAGATCATGCGGCGCCTGCTGCGCGACATCGCCGAGGGCCGTGCGCTGGGCGACGTGACCACCCTGCGCGACCCGGCCGTGATGCAGCAGCTCGAGGATCAGGTCAAGGAGATGCGCGGCCAGGAGGAGTAGGCGCGCGCGCCATGACGGGCCCGGCGTGCGAATGAGTTTTATGAGGCGGCCTGCGGCCGGGAGGGGTCGCGGGGCGGTGAGCGGCGCGTAGGGGACATCCCCGATGTCGCGCCCCTGCTGCGCTGCCATGATCTGAGGCATGTCCACGGCCGATCCGCTGCGCGCGCACTCGAGGCGCTCCGACCCGCTGGTGCGCCATCCCGACCGCGGGCTGATCGGCGGCGTGTGCGTCGGACTGGCCGAGCACTTCGACCGCGACATCACGCTCACGCGGCTGGTAGTGGCCCTGCTGGTGGCGGTCGGTGGTATCGGCGTGGCGGTCTACGCGCTGGCGTGGGCGCTGATCCCGATCGCGCCCGAGAGCGCGCATCGCGGTCGCCCGCCCGGTGCGCTGCGCAGAGCGCTGCTGGCGTTGATCGCCGTGGCCGGCCTCGTCGTCGGCGTGCGCATGACCGGCCTGCGCTTCGGCGAGGCGCTGGTCTGGCCGCTGGTGCTGGGCGCGTGCGGTCTGGCGCTCGTGTGGCGCCCGATGGTCGGCGTCGCCGAGCCGGCCG
>OLKX01000220.1_pt1 | contig 26707 bp, 21 predicted proteins | sample 1604201 | NCBI WGS metagenome assembly OLKX01 (sample SAMEA104055716, study PRJEB20765) | soil metagenome | biome: Arctic tundra; feature: Polygonal ground; material: soil | place: USA | collected 2011-09 | depth 0-0.5 m
AGGCGATCCTGGCCGCGCTCGAGCACGGCTCACACACCGCCTCCGAGCTTTCGGTTGTGACCGCGATGAGCGGCGCGAACATCCGCGAGAGCCTGCGCCGCCTGCTCGGCTCGGGCACGGTCGCGCGAGCCAAGCGCGACGGCAAGGCCGCCTACGCGCTGGCCCGCTCCGTGCGCGGCTGATCGCCGGCGGTCAGCCCGGCTGCTCAGGCACCTGCGGCCCGCGTGCCCCGGCGGGCTGGGTGGCCCGCGCCTCCTCCGCGGCCGCCTGGGGTCCCAGGAACGGCGTGAGCGCGAGGTAGACGAGCTGCGGCGCGGCGGCCGGCAGCTGGGCGATGCAGTCGTTCTCGATGTAGTGGTGGAGCACCTGCCAGATCCCTCCAGCGACGGCCTCGGCGGCGATCGCGGGGACGGGCTGCTCGGCGAGCTCGTAGCCGGGGCGCAGATAGGCGGCGAACGCGTGCATCGCCGAGTTGCGGATCTCGATCGCCTCGGGGTTGGCCCCGAACGTGTCCACGAGAATGAGGTGAGCGTGGGCAGGCTCGGAGGCGAGATAGTCGATCAGCGCTCCGAGGCCCGCCGCGATCGCGCAGGGCCAGTGATCGGGGTGCGCCTCGTAGGCCTCGACGGTGATCTGCAGGGCCTGGTGCAGCCCGACCTTCTGGGCACCCAGGAAGGCCTCGTGCTTGGAGGAGTAGATGCTGTAAAAGGTCTGATTCGAGACGCTGGCCCGCCTCGCGATCTCGGGGATCGTCAGGCCCACCAGGCCTCTCTCGGCGACGATCGCCGCGGTCGCGTCGACGATCCGTTCACGCTGGCTTTTGACGATGAACTGGCGCGGCAGATCGCTGCGCCCACTCGGCAGCCGGCCCTGGGCACGCCGCGCTCGGTCCGACGCCTCGGCGGCGCCCGCATGATCGCTCGGGGCGCTCACCGCAGGGGCGCCGAGGCCGGGCGGGAGATGCTGGGGGTAGGACAGCGCCCAGGTGGCGAGGTCGCCGACGAGTCCGGCGAGCTCGTCGACGCGGCTGTCGCGCAGGCGCGCGGCCGTGACCTCGCGGATGCCGCCGAGGATCGACTTGACGGTGAGGTCGCTCGAGCCGTCGCTGCGCTCACCGTCGCGGATCGCCTGGATGTTTGTCTCGAGCGCGTCGATCATGTTCCTGCGCCGTTCCAGCGCGCGCGAGCCCGCTCCGAATGCGCCGAGCATCAGCAGCGACATCGCCTCCGGCTCGTCGGTTGCCAGCACGGCGAACGCGCGCATCGCGGTGAGCAGGCGCTCGTCCTGGGCGCTGTCGCCCTGGTAGGCGTCGATCACCGTCCGCGCTGTGCGCCCGGCGATCCCCTCGTAGGCGCTGAGGAACAGCTCTTCCTTGTCGGCGTAGAGGTTGTAGAAGCTCGGCTGGGACACGTGGGCGAGCTTGGCGAGGTCGACGATCCGCACCGACGGGTAGCCCTTCTCGGCGATCAGGTCGATCATCGCGCGCTGCAGGCGCTCGCGCTGATCGTCCTTGACCAGATTGGGATCGAGGCCGTGGCTGCCTGTGGGCAGCGGGCGGAAGCGCTCATCCGGCGGGAGCTCGCCGTCGCCCGGAGTCGCGCCCGCCGAGGACTCGATCGTATGCGCCGGCTGGTCTTTTGAGTCACTGGCCAGCACGTTTGTCAAACCTCCGATTTGACACCGAGTCGAGTCGAGACTACCAAACTGTGCGCACAGGCCGCACGCGCGTCCGGGGCCGAGATCAACCGGCGATCGCGGCGGAGGTGGAGAGCACCGCGCCGCCCGCGTCGAGCGCCTGAACGGCGAGAAAGGATGCCGCGGCGGGGAGCGGGATAGCGGTCTCGAAGCCCGTCCGGGACGCGCTCGCGAGTGGCGCGAGGCTCGTCGGCGAAGGGCCGGCAAGGACTCGCCAGGATGCCGTCCGCGTGTCTCCGTTCCAGCTCGCGTAGACGGTCGAAGCGGTCGTCGCGCTACCCGCCACGAACGCGATCGAGGGGGGTTCGGTGGGCGCGCCGGTCCACTGGAAGCGATAGGCGCGATAGGACTCGTAGGAGCCGTGCATGTGCGCGTCGAACAGGAGCTGGCCGGAGGCGCTGAACTCGGAGAAGTAGGGCTCAGAGCCCCAGCCCATGAAGAGGTCGCCGTTGGCGAGGCTCTGGATGTTGCCCTGGCTGGCGGAGGACAGCGGCTTGGGGTGCTCGTACTGATCGCGCACCGACTCGGCCTTGCGGTGCGGGTCGATCGAGACGACGAGGCCACGCGTCTGCGAGTGGACCTTCGGCGTACCGCCGTTGTCGAAGATGCTGATCGTGCCGTTTGCGAGCACCGTGGCGTCGTGCTGATAGGCGGTCGCGCCGCCGCGAGCCAGACGGACATCGGAGTGGCGGCCGCCGATCCGGGTGAGGGCCTGGCCGGTGGTGGTGTTGAGTTCGTAGAGCGCCGAGGTGTTGCGCGCCGAGATCAACGTGCGTCCGTTGGCGAGCTGGTCGATCGAGTTGAGGTGGAAGTAGTCGAACGGCCAGCTGGTGCTCGTGCCGCGGGCCGAGCTGTAGGAATCGGCCAGCGAGACATGGTCGAGGCTGTGCCACTCGCGCCGCACGAGTCCCGTGGCGAGATCGAGTTCCTGGAAGATCGCATCGGTGGCCGCTCCCGCGGCGGGGCCTCCGAGGGAGGACAGGTTGCAGTCGAGCGGATCGAACACGGTCAGCACGGCGGTGCCCTGAGAGGTGATGTGGAAGTCGTGGAGGTCGGCGAGGAAGCCGTTGCCGGCGTGGATGCGCCCGATCTGCCGGTAGGAGGAGTCGGTGATCATCTCTTCGCCCTGGCCGAAGCCCTGCGGCGTGATCCGACCCTGCCACCAGGTGAGAGCGGGGGCGCCGTTGTACTGCTGCACCTGCAGGTTGGTCGCTTCGGTGCCTCGCGGGAGTGGATCGAACCACACGACGTTGCCGGCTTCGTCGAAGATCAACGGGCCGCTCGGCCCGGGACCGGCGTACGGCGCCGCAAAGATGTAGCCCGGCGCCGACTTTGGCGAGCGCGCGGTGACCGCGAGCACCGGCGGCAGCAGTGCCGGGGCGGAGTGGAAGTGCTGCTTCTCGTTGGGATCGCGTTCGCCGAGGGCGCCGGCTGTGAAGAGCATCGTGTCGGCACGCGCGACCACGAAGCGGTAGGAGAAGGCCTTCGTGGTCCCACCGGAGCTGACGCTGCCGCTGACGGTGACCGTCTCGCCGGAGCGGAACGGCGCGGTGGGCAGGAAGCTGGCGCCGTCACCCTCCGAGTAGCCGACGAGGCTGCCGGCGTGCGCGCCGCTGAGCGAGCCGCTGACGCCAACGCCGAGCAGCGCGCTCGCAGGCGCGCCGAGCAGGCTGATCTGGGTGTGGGGCGAGGCGTCGTAGGAATCGGGCAGCGGCGAGACTGCGATCGGGGTTCCCGGCAGCACCGCCGAGCGGTTCAGCATGTGGGGCACGCACACGCCGACGCTCGGCGCGCGAAAGGCGGTCTGCTCGGCTGCGATGCGATGCGATGCGACCGCGAGGGCCGCCACGCTGGAGAGCGCAACCAGCACGCCGGCGGCGAAGATCGACCGCGGCAGTCCCCTGCGCGACCGCGCTCGCCAGGCGCTCATCCGCTGCTCGGGGCCACCGTCTTGGAGGTCCCGAGCACGCGACCCGAGGCGCTCACCGCGCGGACCTGGAAGAAGGCCGCCGCAGGGGCCGGGATCGTCGTCTCGAAGCCGGTGTGCGGCGTCGTCGAGACAGCGGTCATGTGCGCGGCGCTCGAGCCCGTCAGCAGTTGCCAGGAGGCGACCGTCGTAGCGCCGTTCCAGCTCGCGTAGACCGTCGTGGTGGCACCGGCGGAGACCGCGGCGAGCGACGGCGAGTGACCCGGCTGGCCGTTCCAGGGCTCGCGGTAGACGCGGTAGCTGTTCTCGCCGCGGGGCAGCTGTGCGTCGTAGACGATCTGGCCCTGCGGGTTGAATTCGGTGAAGTTCGGCAGGCCGCCCCAGCCGACCATCCAGCCGCCGCCCGGCAGCGATTGCACATTGCCCTGGCTACCCGTGCTCAACGGGCCGATCGTGCGGATCAGCTGGGTGACGAGCGTTGCCGTCCTGGCATGTTCGTCGAGCTTGACGATCTCTCCGCGGGAGGGCGGCTTGACGGGGGGCGCGCCCTCGTCATCGAACACGCTGATCTCGCCGCCGGGTAGATATGAGGCGTTGTGCTGGTAGGCGAACGGGACCCCGGCGCCGAGCGTGAAGGTGCTCTTCTTGCCGCCGAGCCTCCATCTGATCGCGCCGGTGCGGGGGTCGATCTCATACAGCGCCCAGGTGTTGCGGGCGGAGATCAGCACGTCGCCGTGGCTGTCGGTGGCGAGCGAGTTGATGTGGAAGTAGTCATACGGCGCGGTCGCCACGCCGGGCAGTTTGGAGTAGGACTCCGACACGTCGACCCGCGAGAGGCTGTGCCACTCCCACATCACGAGGCCGGTGTGGATGTCGATCTGCTGGATCACGCCGTCGACCGCCACGCCGCTCGCCGGGCCGCCGGCCGAGGCGAGGCTCGCCTGGACCGGGCTGTAGGCGAGCACGTAGGCCGAGCCCTGCGGCGTGAGCGTGAACTCGTGCTCGTCGGCCTGCAGCCCGTTGCCGGCGCGGACGACCGAGACGACCTTGTAGTTGGCGTTGGCGATCACGTCCTCGCCGAGGCCGTAGCCGAGCTGGATCGTGCGTCCCTGCCACCACGTGAGGTCGTTCTTGCCGCCGAACACCTGGGTGCGGAAGTCGGCGGCGTCCTGTTCGGGGTGCAGCGGATGGAACCACACGAGGTTGCCGGCGTTGTCGAAGATCATCGGCCCGTACTGCCCGGGCCCGAGGAACGGCGCGGCGAAGATGTAGCCGGGCGCGCTCGCGGCACCGGCCGGCTGGTGGACGATCACCGCGGGTGGTTTGAGGGTCGAGGAATGAAAGCCCTGGACGTCGGCCGGCGTGCCGGGCGCGGCGGGGAACTCGGTGTACGGCACGACGACGGGCTGGGCGACGGTGAAGGAGGTGGCGAGCGTCGAGCGCCTGTTCCCGGTGCCCTGGAGGGTGGCGCGGACGGTGACGTGCTCGCCCGCGCTGAAGGCGTGGCTGGGGATGAAGCTGCCACCGACGGCCGAGGAGTAGGAGCGCAGGCGTCCGCTGTGGCGTCCGGTGAGCGAGCCGCGGACCGTGATCGCGCTGAGTGAGCCGGCGCTCGCGCCGAGGAAGCTGATCTGCGTCTGGGGCATCGCGGTGCTCGTCCCGGGCAGCGGCGAGATCACGACCGTGGAGGCGAGCGCGCTCGAGCACAGCGCGAGCGCGCAGATCAGGGTCAGGAGGCCGGCGAGTTGCTTGCGGTGACTGTTCATGTTCTCCCCCGAGGGATGCGAGGTGACTGGGCGGGCAGGGATTCTAAGGTTTGGACACGACAGCGCCCGCATAAGTTGCGACGCGATCGCGCGGCGATCGATCAGAACACCGGTGTCTCGGTGTAGGCGCCGAAGACCTGCTGGAGGGACTCGATGATCTCGCCCTCGCTTGCGTGGGCGCGCGCGCAGTCCAGCAGGGGCTCCATCAGGTTGCGCTCGGCGTGTGCGGCGTCCTCGCGCAGACTCGCCAGAGCGCGCTCGACGGCGGCGCCGTCGCGGGCGGCGCGTGCGGCCTGCAGACGACCGATCTGCTTGCGCTCGAGCGCCGGGTCGACGCGCAGCGTGGGAATCGGCTGCTCGTCGGTGGCGATGAAGCGGTTGACGCCGACGACGACGCGTTCGGCGGCGTCGATCTCCTGCTGCAGCGAAAAGGCCGCGTCGGCGATCTCACGCTGCGGGTAGTTGAGCTTGGTCGCGGCGACCATCCCGCCCAACTCGTCGATCTTAATAAAATATTCGTAGGCCGCTCGCTCCATCTCGTCGGTCAGCGCCTCCACGAAGTAGGAGCCGCCCAGCGGGTCCACCGTGTTGGTCACGCCGGTCTCGTGTGCGATCACCTGCTGTGTGCGCAGCGCGATCGTGACGGCCTCCTCGGTCGGCAGCGCGAGCGCCTCGTCGTAGGAGTTGGTGTGCAGTGACTGCGTGCCGCCGAGCACGCCGGCGAGCGCCTCGACTGTCGTGCGGATGATGTTGTTGAGCGGCTGCTGCGCCGTCAGGCTGACGCCGGCGGTCTGCGTGTGGAAGCGCATCTGCCACGAGCGCGGGTTCTTCGCCTTGAACGTCTCGCGCATCTCGCGCGCCCAGATTCGGCGCGCCGCGCGGTACTTGGCGATCTCCTCGAAGAAGTCGATCTGCGCGTTGAAGAAGAACGACAGGCGAGGAGCGAAGTCATCGACGTCGAGGCCGCGTTCGACGGCCTGCTCGACGTAGGTGAGTCCGTCCTTGAGTGTGAACGCGAGCTCCTGCTGGGCGGTCGAGCCGGCCTCGCGGATGTGGTAGCCGGAGATCGAGATCGGATGCCAGCGGGGCATCCGGCTGGTGCACCACTCGATCATGTCGCCGCACAGGCGCATCGCGGGGTCGATCGGGAAGCACCACTCCTTCTGGGCGATGTACTCCTTCAGGATGTCCGCCTGGATCGTGCCCGAGAGGCGCTCGGGAGACACCGAGCCGGCGCCCGCGACATCGGACTCGGCGGCGGCGACGTAGAAGGCGAGCATGATCGCGGCCGGCGCGTTGATCGTCATCGAGACCGAGACCTCACCGAGATCGATGCCCGAGAACAGCGTCTGCATGTCGTCGAGCGTGTCCACGGCCACGCCCTCCCGGCCGACCTCGCCGAGCGACCGCGCATGATCTGAGTCGTGGCCCATCAGCGACGGCATGTCAAACGCCGTCGACAGCCCCGTCTGGCCGTGCTCGAGCAGGTAGTGGAAGCGCTCGTTGGTCTCCTCGCTCGTGCCGAAGCCGGCGAACTGGCGCATCGTCCACATGCGCCCCCTGTACATCGAGGCGTGGATGCCGCGCGTGTAGGGGTACTCGCCGGGCACGCCGATCGAATCCTCGGGGCCGCCGGCGCCGGCGCCCGCGGGGAGATCCTCGGCGGTGTACAGCTCGCGGATCGGCTCGCCCGAGAGCGTGCGGAAGTTCCGCTGCTCCTGATCGTCCTTCGGTGTGGGCGCTCCCGCCCCGGCAGGAGGCTTTGCACTGACTGCCATTGCCTCGCTCATCCTAAGCTCTCGCGGTGGTCGTCGAGTACCGCGATTGACTCGCGTATAGCCATAGTTATACGGAACACGAGGAGAGAGCAAGCAGCCAATGCCCGCCACGACGATGCGCAGTGAGCTCGGCCGACTCGTCGGTGGCGAGCACGTGCTCGAGGCGCCCGACGAGTCGCCCTACAACCGCGACGCGTCCGGGCGCCGCGGCGTGGAGGGCCGCGCCGACGCGATCGTGCTCCCGGGCACGGCCGAGGAGGTCGCCGCGGTCCTCGCGTGGTGCTACGAGCATGACGTCGCGATCGTGCCGCGCGGCGGCGGCACGGGAATGATGGGAGGGGCGGTCGCGGTGGACGGCGGCGTGGTCTGCTCGCTGGAGCGTCTGCGCCGTGTGCGCGAGCTCGCGCCGGAGCTGTGGCGGATGCTGCCCGAGGCCGGCGTGCCGACCCGTCACGTGCAGCGCCTGGCGCGGGAGAACGGGCTGATGTTCGCGCCGGATCCGGGGGCCGCGGAGCTGTCACAGATCGGCGGCAACGTGGCGACGAACGCAGGCGGGCCGCACGCGCTGAAGTACGGCGTGACGGGAACGTGGGTCGCGGGCCTGGAGGCGGTGCTGGCTCCGGGCGAGCTCGTGCAGCTCGGCGGCTGGGCCGGCAAGGACGTCGCCGGCTATGACCTCAAGAGCCTGCTGATCGGCTCGGAGGGAACGCTCGGGGTGATCACGGCGGTGCGCCTGCGCCTGCTCCCGGCGCCCGCGGCGGCGCTCCCGCTGGTGATCTTTCTCGGCACCCGAGCCGAGGGCTGCGCTGCGGTCGAAGCGGTGCTCGCGGCGGGCTGCAGGCCGTCGGTGCTCGACTTCCTCGACGGTGACACGCTGGCGATGCTGGCCGGCGGGTACGCCGCCGCGGTGACCTCGGCGCATGGTGCGCCGGCACGCGTGCCGGCCGCTGCGGGCTTCGCTCTGATCGTCGAGGTCGACGGCAGCGACAGCGACGCGCGAGCGCAGCGCGCCGAGCTGCTCGAGGCGCTTGGCGACGCTCCGCTCGCTGTGCACGAGCCGGCCGACAGCGCGGCGCTGTGGCGGTGGCGGGACTCGATCAACGGCGTCGTGACGGCAGCGCGGGGCGCGAAGGTGAGCCAGGACGTGGCGGTCCCCGTCGAGCGCCTGGCCGAGGGTCTCGCACGGTTCGCGCAGATCGCCGCCACGCACGGCCTGCGCTCGTGCGCGTGGGGCCACGCCGGCGAGGGCAACGTGCACGCCACCGTGCTCGTGGACCCCGCACGCGGCTCGGAGCTCGACGCGGCCGAGGCGGTCGGCGAGGCGCTGTTCGGGGTCGTCGTCGAGCTCGGCGGGTCGATCGCCGGCGAGCACGGCGTGGGCTGGCTGAAGCGCGGGCGGCTGGCCGGTCAGTGGGAGCGGCGGGCGCTCGATCTGCACGAACAGGTCAAGCGCGCGTTCGACCCCAAGGGCCTGCTCAACCCGGGGAAGAAGCTGGCACGGTAGCCTGCCGCTCGCCGGTGACAACAAACTGAAAGGAAGCACTACATGAACAAGTCTCAGCTGGTCGAGGCGGTTGCATCCGACAGCGGTCTCTCCAAGGCGGACTCCTCCCGCGCGATCGAGTCGCTGCTCGACACGGTCACCAAGACTCTGAAAAAAGGCGACGAGGTGAGCATCACGGGCTTCGGCAAGTTCTCGGTCGTCAAACGCGCCGCCCGCCAGGGCGTCAACCCGCGGACAGGCGAGCGCGTGAAAATCAAAGCGTCGAAGGCTCCGAAGTTCTCCGCCGGCGCCACCCTCAAGCAGGCCGTCAGCCCGAAGAAGAAGTAGCGTCGAAAGATGGCGCTCGTCACCGAGCTGGAGCTCCCCGCCTTCGACCACACGGATCCGTCGATGCGCGGGGAACGCTTCCATCTCGCGATGGCCGAGGCGCGGCGCGCGGGCTGGCTCGCGGCCTCGCCGTTCGGCTTCATGACGCTCGACCGCGAGGCGGGCGAGTTCTTCCTGCGCACCAAGGCCGCGATCTTCCCGGGGATGAAGATCGCGGAGATCTTCGGTGTGACCGAGGGGCCGCTGTACGAGCAGATGAAGCACAACATCCTGCAGGTCAACGGGTCCGATCACTCGCGGCTTCGCAGCCTCGTGAACCCGGCCCTGTCCCCGCGGGCCGTCGAGCGATTCCGCCCGGCGATGAGGGCGTTCCTCTCGGACCTGCTCGAGGCGGCGGTCGCGGCCGCCGAGCCGGCGTCCGGGGGTTCGGTCGGATGCGAGTTCGTCGAGGCGTTCGCCAAGCCCTACCCATCGCAGGTGATCGCGAAGGTGATGGGCGCGCCGCTCGAGGACGCGCCGCGACTGCATCACTGGTCGAACTGGATCCAGAAGCAGTTCGACGCCACCAGCATGGCGAGCGAGCGCGAGGGCATCGACCGCGCGGTCGAGGAGTTCTACGAGTACGCCGAGGCGCTCGTCAGAGCGCGCCGCCGCACGCCGGGCGATGACCTGATCTCAAAGCTGATCGAGGCCGAAGAGGCGGGCGAGCGGCTGTCTGACGTCGAGTGCATCAACCTCGTCTTCAACGTGCTCGTCGGCGGCGTCGACACGAGCCAGAGCCAGCTCGCCCACGCGATGCGGCTGCTGGCCGAACATCCCGAGCAGTGGGCGATGCTCGAAGCCGACCCCACGCTCGCCGCGCGGGCCGTCGAGGAGGCATTGCGCTACGAGCCGATCACCCCGTTCACCGCCAGGATCCTCGTCGAGGACCTCGTCTTTCGCGACGTGACGTTCCCCGAGGGCACCGTGATCCTCATCTGCGCCTTCACCGGCAATCGCGACCTCGACGCCGCGGCCAGCGGCGCGGGCGGCGCGGAGCACTTCGACATCACCGTCGACCGCGCTCGCGCCCGGCCGCTGACGTTCGGGGCGGGCGTGCACTACTGCCTCGGAGCGAACCTCGCTCGGATCGAGCTCCAGGAGGGGCTCGAGTTCCTCGCGCGCCGGATCGGCGGGCTCGAACTGGACGGCGAGCCCGTGTTCGAGGGCGTGTCGGGCATCTACGGGCTCGCCGAGCTGCCCGTACGGTTCGTGCCTCGCGGCTGACGGCGGCGGTGCGGGGGCGCCGCGGCGGCGGCAGCAGCAGCAGTAGCGGTGGCCTACAGGTTGCTGTGTCTACTTTCCGCCAGCCGTATAACCATTGCTATACACCGCGCGGCGCGGGCACGACCCGTGTTGCTTCTCGGATCCACGTTGTGGAACAATTTTGGGAGGGGGGTCCACGGACGGCGCGGAGCGACATAGGTATAGATGGCGTCGGATTTCGAACGGATATCGAGACGAGGCTCGCTCGCGGCGGCTTGCGCGACGCTGGCAGTGGCGGCCGCGGGGCTGATGCCGACGACTGCATCGGCGGGCCGCTTCCACGTCTACTCGTGCCGCACGCCAGGCGGGGAAAGCGCTCCGGTTGATGGGTGGAGCGGGTCGAAGACTGGGGCGTACACGTATTTTGAAAGCACCTGCGCGCGGCCCGGAGGTGCTCTCGTGGCCGCTATACGTAACGCCCAAGGAAGGACCGCAAACACGGATGCAGCTGCCTGGACGCTCACCGCACCAGCATCTGAGTCGGTCAGCGGCGCCACCATCTGGCGGGCAGGCGACACCGCTGGCGGATATGAACTGAACGCTGGGTTCATTTTTTGGCTCGCCGGGCCGAAAGCGAACCAGCTCTTCGACACGTGCGCTAGAGAGCAGCTGTGCGCCGGGGAGGGGAATGCCGCTCAAGCGTTGGCACCCGAAAACCGAGTCGTCGTGCCGGCATCGGCGCTGGGTGAGCAACTCTTCATGAGCGCATCGTGTTCAGGCGTTTCCGAATATCGCTGCCCTGAATCGCAAGCAGACCCCAACGGCTACGCGGCCGTCGTCTACCTCTTCGCCGCCGACCTGACGCTCGAACAGACCGCCGGTCCGAGCGCGACGGGCGTGAGCGGGGAACTTGCGAGCGCTCCCGCGGTGGCCGGCACCAGCGATGTCGCGTTCGCCGCGAGCGACCCCGGCGCCGGTGTCTATCAGGCCGAGTTCAGCATCGACGGCCAGGTGGTGCAGCGCACCGTCGTCAACGAAGACGGCGGGAGGTGCCGGAATGTCGGCCAGACCGCCGACGGGACCCCTGCCTTCCTCTATCTACAGCCGTGTCTCGCGTCGGTGAGCGCCGACGTCGGCCTCGACACGACGAGGATCGCCAACGGTCCCCACCATCTCGTCGTAGACGTGCTCGACGCGGCCGGTAACTCCGCCCCCGTGCTCGATCGCCAGGTCACCATCGCCAATCCGCCTCCGCCGGGAGTGCCGGGACCGGCCAACGGGATCAACGCGTCGGCCACGCCGTCGCTGGCGGTCCGCTGGTCGCGGACGAGCAGGCCGGCGATGACGGGCTCGTTCGGTCGCGCGCAGACCGTTGCCGGTCGCCTGACGGCGCCCGGCGGGGTACCGATCGCTGACGCCGCGGTCGAGGTGCGCGCGACGCCCGCGGATCCGAGCGGAACGCCCGTGTTCGCGACGACGGCGCGCAGCGGCGCCGACGGTCGCTTCACGATCCGGCTTCCGGCCCGTTTGCCTTCGAGCAGCGTGCGCTTCGCCTACCGCACCCACCTCGGCGACCCGCTTCCGGCCGTCACCCGCACGCTCCGGCTGAGCGTTCGCGCGGCCGTCGCGCTGCGCATCGCGCCGCGCACCGCGGGCGTCGGGCAGAGCATCCTCTTCCGTGGCCGTCTGCTCGGCGGCCCGGTTCCCCGCGACGGCAAGCAGCTCGTGCTCGAGGCGCGCTCGCCGGGTGGCCAGTGGATCGAGTTCAAGGTCGTCCGCTCAGACCGCCGGGGCCGCTATCGGGCGACCTATCGCTTCCGCTTCCCAGGCCCCGCGACCTACCAGTTCCGCGTGCTCTCAGAACCCGAGTCCGACTACCCGTTCGCCGAGGGCTCCTCGCAGGTGCTCGCCGTCCACGAGCACTCCTAGGCCGCGACAGTGAGCCGCGCTCACGCCAGCAGCGTGACCCTGATGTTCGCGCTCGTGGTCGCCCCCGGCGACGCCGTCTCGACCGCGCCGACGGTGAGGTACGCGGTCACCGACCTCCGAGCCCCCAATGCCCGGCGCAGGCGGCGGCGGTTGGCGGCGCTCAGGTTGATTCGCACCTCGCGCGTTCCGCTGAAGCTGAGCCGGCGCGGAACTACGTGCACATGCAGGCCGTTTGGGAGGCGGACGCCGAGGTAGCCGCGCACGCTCACGCTGCACGCCGCGGTGCACGTCATGCGGGCGACGAGGTTGCCGCCGTGCAGCCTCGGTCGCTGGCGCAGCGGTGTGCTCAACGTCAGGCGAAACGCCGTCGGCACCGAGCTCGCCGCCGGGTGCACCGGCAGCACGAACGGCGGCGTCGGCGGCTGTGAGAAGTCGAAGTCATTCGCCAGATCGCCCAGCGCGGGACTCGATTCGCGGACATCGGGCCGAGGGTCCGGGCGACCGTCCGTCGCAGGGTTCAGGCGTTCGCCTTCGAGGAAGTCGTCCTCGATGAACTTCAGGTACGCGTCGTGGCTGAGGATCTGGTGGTCGATCAGGCCGGGGCGGGCGTAGGGGCTGATCACCAGGCCGGGGACACGGAGGCCGTAGCCGTTCTGATCGACCCGCGGCGGGACCACGTGGTCGTAGAAGCCGCCCCAGTCGTCCCACGACAGGAAGATCGCCGTGCTCGACCAGTCGGGGCTGCGCATCACGGCGTTGATCAGACCCGTCACGTAGGTCTGTCCGGTGCTCACCCGCGCCGGCGGATGCTCTGACACCTTCTGATTCGGGTCGACCCACGAGACGGCCGGAAGCGTCCCTTCGCGCGCGGCCTGGTAGAAGCCGGCGAGCGACTGGATGTTGCCCAGCTGCCCGTCTTCGCGGACCGTGTCGAAATAGGGCAGCGGGTTCCAGATCCCCGGCGTTTTCGCGTTCTGCCCGACCGCCGCGCAGCTCACGCTTTCGTCGTTCTCGCAGTCCGGCTCTCCGCCCGCGAACACGTAGTAGGCCCAACTGACCTGGCGGCGATGCAGCAGGTAGGTCAAGTCCGTCCACGCGTAGTCCGGGATCCCGCCCACCTTGTTGAATTCCGGCGGCGTGGCCGGGCTCTCCAGCGTGTTCACGCAGCTCATCGGGTCGGCCGGCACGAGGCACTTGGCCGACCAGCCCGACACCTCGAACAGGTGCGCCGGAAGCGACCACGAGAGGTTCGGCTCGAACATCTGGTCCTGCAGCACGAAGTTCTTCGCATAGGCCCAGTAGTTGGGTATCTCGTTCGCGTCGTGGTAGCCCATCACATCGGTTGCTCCCGGCACCGTGCACACCGGGTCGTTGGGGTCGGTGCACGCCACCGCTTTCGCCTGCTGGGCCTGTCCTACGAAGCCGCTCATCGAGCCACCCGCGATGTCCGCCCGCGCCGCCACCGCCCCATGGGGCCCGCCGTGATTGACGTCGCTGGTGTCGTGGTAGGGCGCCACGCACTGCCCGCTCTTGGGGTCCGGCACGCAGACGCTCGGGTGCCCTTCATACATCGGGATCCCATCGACGCCCGGGTAGGTTCCGAAGTAGCTGTCGAACGAGCGGTTCTCCTGCATCACGATCACGATGTGGCGGATCTTGTGGATGCCCACCGGCTGATCCCGGCTCGCCGCCGTCGCCGCTGCGGCGCTCGTCGCGCACGTCGCCCCGCACAGCACGAGGATGCAGGTCATGAGCCGTCGCATAGCTCTTCGTGAGTATGCAGAACCGCGCCGCGCCGCGGCCCCGGTTCGCATTCGAAGCCGATTCTTACGCCCGGCCGCGCCGTCGGACGCTACAAACGGCCGGGGCCTCGTGTTAGCTGAATGCCGGTGCTCGAACGGGGTAGCGCTGAGGCGCCGGGCTTCGCCGCCGCCGCACACGATTGGGGAGGTAGGGGTGAGGACAGTGTTCGAGATGGCCCACGCAGCCGCGGCACCGCCGCGCGCGCCGCTGCTCGGCTCGCTCGTCGTGGCGCTCTCGCTGTCGCTCGCTTCGGCCGCCGACGCGAGCGTCGTGATCTCGCCGCTCCGCGGCACGCCCGACGCGTCGCCCGCCACGCAGATCAGCTTCCTCGGGATTCCCGCCGGGGAGATCAGCGGGGTGTCCGTCACGGGCTCCAGCAGCGGCCGCCACAGCGGGCGACTCGCCGGCTACGCGACCGCCGCCGGGGCAAGCTTCCTGCCGGCTCGGCCTTTCGCCCAGGGCGAGCGCGTCACCGCCTCAGCCACCGTCGGGCCTCGCGGCCACACCGAGCGCGTCTCCAGCACGTTCTACGTTGCGCGCCCGTCCGGCTACCGGCCGCCGGCGCCCGGGCGTCCCGGTGCGGCCCGACCCGGCACCGTCCAGAGCTATGTGTCCGCGCCATCGCTGCATCCGCCGGTCGTCGCGATCACCACGTCGGCCCCGGGCCAGTCTCCGGGCGACATCTTCCTCACGCCCACCCACGGCCTCGGGCAGTCCGGCCCGATGATCGTCGACAGCGCCGGGCGCCTCCTCTGGTATCAGCCCGTGCCCACCGGAGAGGTCGCCACCAACCTTCAGGTGCAGAGCTACCGCGGCGCTCCGGCGCTCGTCTGGTGGCAGGGAAGCATCCCCGCCACGCTCGGCGTCGGCTTCGGGCAGGACGAGATCTACAGCACCGCCTACAAGCCGATCGCGACGGTGTCGGGCGGCAATGGCTACCAGGCCGACCTCCACGACTTTCAGCTGACGCCTCAGGGCTCTGCCTTCATCACCGCCTACACGCTCATCGACGCCGATCTCTCCTCCGTCGGCGGCTCGCGCTCGGGGATCCTGCAGGACGGCCTGCTCCAGGAGATCGACATTCCGACGGGACTCGTGATGTTCGAGTGGCACGCATACGGGCACGTCGAACTCGACGACTCCTACTCGACACCGCCGCGCGGTGCGGGCCTGCCGTGGGACTTCTTCCACATCAACTCGATCTCTCTCGACACCTCGAACGACGAGGACTTCATCGTCTCCTCGCGCAACACGTGGGCGGCCTATGAGATCGACCACCGCAGCGGCGCCATCATGTGGCGCCTCGGGGGGCGCCATTCGAGCTTCAAGATGGGAGCCGGGACAGGCACCGCCTGGCAGCACGACGTGCGCTGGCAGGCAGACCACACGCTCACCATCTTCGACAACGGCGCCGTGCCCAAGCAGCACTCGCAGTCGCGCGCGATCCGCGAGCACATCGATTGGGCCCACCGGAAGGTCAACCTCGTCGGCCGTTACGTGCGCACGCCGGCGCTGCTCGCCGGCAGCCAGGGCAACGTCCAGGTGCTCGCCGACGGGAGCTCGTTCGTCGGCTGGGGAGAAGCGCCCAACTTCACCGAATTCGGCTCCGCCGGGCAGGTTCTCTTCGACGGCCGCATCCCGCTGCCCGGGCAGTCCTATCGCGCGTTTCGCTATCCGTGGAGCGCCGCCCCCGCGGCGCCCCCCGCGCTGGTCGTGAAAGCGAACGCTGGCACGGTTAGCGCGTACATGAGCTGGAACGGCGCAACCGGAGTCGCCGCCTGGCGGCTGCTGGCCGGAGCCGGCCCGACCACGCTCTCGCCGCTCGCCACCTCGGTGGCGGCGGGGTTCGAGACCGTGATCACGGCGTCGAGCGGCGCGCCCTACTTTGCCGTGCAGGCGCTCGACGCCTCCGGAGGAGTGCTCGGCACGTCGGCCGTCACGCGATGAGACGCCGCCATCCCGGGAGGCCGTCGACTACCCTCCGCTGCTGTGAAGGCCGTGATTCTCGCCGGCGGCTTCGGCTCGCGACTCAGCGAGGAGACCGCCGTGCGCCCCAAGCCGATGGTCGAGATCGGCGGCAAGCCGATCCTCTGGCACATCATGAAGATCTTCGCCTCGCACGGGATCGAGGACTTCGTCATCTGTCTCGGCTACAAGGGCTATCTGATCAAGGAGTACTTCGCCAACTACTACCTGCACACGTGCGACGTCTCCTTCGACCTCGCCAGCGGCGCGATGGAGGTCCACCGCTCGGACACCGAGCCCTGGCGCGTAACCCTCGTGGACACCGGCGATCAGTCGATGACCGGCGGCCGGCTGCAGCGCGTGCTGCCCTACATCGGCGATGAGGACTTCTGCTTCACCTACGGCGACGGCGTGGCCGACGTGGACATCACGGCGCTCGTCGACTTTCACAACAGCCACGGCGCGCACGCCACGGTCACGGCGGTACAACCGCCCGGGCGCTTCGGTGCGTTGGAGATCGAGGGCGAGCACGTGCGCGAGTTCGAGGAGAAGCCGCGCGGGGACGGCGGCTGGACGAACGGCGGCTTCTTCGTCCTGTCTCCCGCGGTGAGCCGCTACCTCGACGGCGATGCGACCGTTTGGGAGCAGGAGCCGATGCGCGCGCTCGCCCGCGACGGGCAACTCGCCTGCTATCGCCATCATGGCTTCTGGCAGGCGATGGACACGCTGCGCGACCGCAACCACCTCGAGCAGCTCTGGGGCGCCGGCGAAGCGCCCTGGCGTTCGTGGACATAGCGCCGTGAGCACCTCCGAGAGCACCCGGACGAGCGCGGCGCCGAGCACCGTCGACCCCGTCTTCTGGCGCGGGCGGCGCGTGCTGCTGAGCGGCCACACCGGCTTCAAGGGCGCCTGGCTCGCGCTCTGGTTGCAGTCCCTCGGCGCCAGCGTCACCGGTTTCTCCAACGGCATCCCCACGCAGCCGTCGCTGTACGAGCTCGCGCACGTCGCCGAGGGCATGGAGAGCGTCGAGGGCGACGTCAGGGACGCCGCGGCGGTCGCCGCGGTGGTCGCCGCCTCCGAGCCCGAGGTCGTCATCCACATGGCCGCCCAGTCGCTCGTGCGGCGCTCATTCGCCGAACCGCGGGAGACCTACGACACCAACCTGATGGGCACCGTCAACGTGCTCGACGCCGTGCGCGTCCACGGCAGCGGTGCGCGCGCGATCGTCAACGTGACCTCCGACAAGTGCTACGAGAATCGCGAGTGGGAGTGGGGCTACCGCGAGGAGGAGCCGATGGGTGGCCACGACCCGTACTCGAGCTCCAAGGGCTGCGCCGAGCTCGTGACCGACGCCTTTCGTAAGTCGTTCTTCGCCGATCCAGACGGGCCGAGGCTCGCCTCGGCGCGCGCCGGCAACGTGATCGGCGGCGGCGACTGGGGCGAGGATCGCCTCGTGCCGGACATCATGCGCGCCGCACTCGCCGGTGAGGAGGTGCGCATCCGCAACCCCAACTCGCTGCGGCCCTGGCAGCACGTGCTCAACCCGCTCAGCGGCTATCTCGTGCTCGCCCAGGCCCTATGGGACTCGCCCGAGCACGCCCGCGGCTGGAACTTCGGCCCGACCGACGAGCACGCGCGGCCCGTCGGCGCGATCGTCGAGCGCCTGCACGAGCTGTGGCCCGGCGAGCTGCGCTGGACGTTGGACGCGGGGCCGCACCCGCATGAGGCGCGCTACCTCAAGCTCGACTCCTCGCGGGCCAGGCTGCGGCTCGGCTGGCGGCCGCTGGTGGGCCTCGACGGGGCGCTCGAGAGCATCGTCGAGTGGTACCGCCAGCTGCGCGACGGCGGCGACATGCGAGCCGTGACACTGGGGCAGATCGAGTCCTTTCACTACGCTACGCCATCGCCATGAGCCAGACCACCTGCCGATTCTGCGGTGCGCCCGTCGAAGCCGTGTTCGCCGACCTCGGCATGTCGCCGCTGGCCAACTCCTACCTGCCGCCGCACGCGGCCAACAGCATGGAGCCGTTCTACCCGCTGCGCGCGCTGGTCTGCGGCAAGTGCTTCCTGGTGCAGCTCGAGGAGTTCCAGACCCCCGAGCGGATCTTCTCCGACTACGCCTACTTCTCGTCCTACTCCTCGAGCTGGCTCGACCACAGCCGCCGCTACTCCGAGCAGATGATCGAGCGCCTCGGCCTCGACGAGTCCAGTCACGTGGTCGAGATCGCATCCAACGACGGCTATCTGCTGCAGTTCTTCCACGAGCGCCAGATCCCCGTGCTCGGCATCGAGCCGGCGGCCAACGTGGCGAAGGTCGCGCTGCAGAAGGGCATCCCGACGCTGGTCGAGTTCTTCGGCGAGGAGACCGCCCGCTCGCTCGCCGGCGAGTCCTCAGCCGACCTGCTGCTCGGCAACAACGTGCTCGCCCACGTGCCCGACCTCAACGACTTCGTGGCCGGGATGAAGGTGCTGCTCGCACCCGACGGTGTGATCACGATGGAGTTCCCGCATCTGATGCGGCTGATCGAGGGCAACCAGTGGGACACGATCTACCACGAGCACTTCTCCTACTTCTCCTTCCTCACCGTCAGTCGAGTGTTCGAAGCCCACGGCCTGCGCCTGTTCGACGTCGAGGAGCTGCCGACCCACGGCGGCTCGCTGCGGATCTACGGCGCGCACGCCGAGGATCGCCAGAAGCCCGAAACCGATGCTGCGCGCGAGCTGCGCGACCGCGAGCGCGGCGCCGGCTTCGAGGACCTCGACACCTACCTCGGCTACGGCCGGCGCGTCGAGCAGGACAAGCGCCAGATCCTCGGCTTCCTCATCGACCTCAAGGAAAAAGGCCTCAGCGTGGTCGGCTACGGCGCGCCGGCCAAGGGCAACACGCTGCTCAACTACTGCGGCATCGGTCGCGACTTCATCGACTACACCTGCGACCTCAACCCGCACAAGCAGGACCACTTCCTGCCCGGCAGCCATATCCCGATCCGTTCCCCGGAGGCGATTCGCGAGGACCGGCCCGACGTCGTGCTGATCCTTCCGTGGAACCTCAAGGATGAGATTGTGGAGCAGCTCGCCTTCATCCGCGAGTGGGGCGGCAGGTTCGCGGCACGCACGCCGGAGCTGACGCTCATCTCGTGAACGCTCGCGAGCGTCCGCCCACACGCGGCGATCGCGGAGACGGATCGCGCTGATGCGATACCTCGAGACGCCGCTGTCGGGAGCGTGGGTGCTCGAGCTCGATCTGCTCGAGGACGATCGCGGTTGGTTCGCGCGAACGTTCGACGCCGCCGAGTTCGACGCCCGCGGCATGAACCCGGCCGTCGTCCAGTGCAACGCCTCGTTCAACGCACGCGGTGGAACGCTGCGAGGGATGCACTACCAAGCCGAGCCGCATGGCGAGTCCAAGCTCGTGCGCTGCGTTCGCGGCGCGATCTACGACGTCGCAGTCGATCTAAGAGCCGGGTCGCCTACGTTCCTGCAGTGGCACGGCGTCGAGCTGAGCGCCGAGAATCGCCGCTCGTTCTACATCCCAGCCGGCCTCGCGCACGGGTTCCAGACGCTCGAGGACAGCTCAGAGGTGCACTATCTGATGGGCGATCCCTACGTGCCGAAGTCCTCCCGCGGGGTCCGCTGGAACGATCCAGCTTTCGCTATCACCTGGCCCGAGCCCCCCGCCGCCGGACGAATCGTCTCCGAGCGCGATGCCGAGTATGCAGACTTCGAGGGACCGTGAGCCGATCGGGCGAGCACGAGGAGTCGATTCCGGTTTCGGCCGTCGCGTCTGGGACGCCAGGCGGTGAGGGGGCGTCTCCCGACGAGGACGACGTTGCGGCTGTACTCAGCAGCTCGGAGGCCGGCGGAGCCGCCATACGTGGCGGCGCGATTCGCATCGTGGGCTACACCGTCAACGCTGCCCTCGGCGCACTCGCAGCAGCCTTTCTGTTCCGTCACCTCGGCACAAAGGATGTCGGCACATACGCCGCCGCGATGTCGATGGCCGCGATCGTCGGCGGTCTGTCGGATCTCGGCTTGACGGCTCTCGGGCTCCGCGAGCTCTCCGTTCGTCGTCCCGACGGACGCGTCCTGCTGATGGCGAACCTGCTTGGGCTGCGCGTCGCGCTGACACTGCTCGGGATCGCCGGCTCTGTGCTGTTCTCGGTGCTCGTGGGCTACAAACCGGTGCTTGTCGCCGGCGTCGCACTCGCGGGCGCCGGCCTGATGGTGCAGACCGTGCAGGGAACACTCGCGCTTTCGCTGATGAGTCGGCTGCGGCTCGGGCTTCTGACCGCGACCGAAATTGGCCGCCAAGCTCTCACCACAGCCGCGACTATTGCTCTGGTCGCCGCCGGCGCCGGCCTGCTTTCGTTCATCGGCCTCGCCATTCCCGTCGGCGCGGCGGTCCTGCTGTTGACCGCGTGGCTCGTCCGCAGCGAAGTTCCGCTGCTGCCACGCTTCGACCGAGCCGAATGGGGCCTGCTGGTGCGCGCCGTGCTGCCCTACTCCGTGGCGGCCGCGATCTCGGTCATCTACTTCCGCCTCTCGGTCATCGTCGTGTCGCTGACCTCGGGGGCAACGCAGCTGAGCTACTTCGGCGCCTCGTTTCGGATCCTCGAGGTCCTTATCCTGATTCCGGGCCTGATGGTCACGGGAGTGTTCCCGATCTTTGCGCGCTCGGCGCTCGACGACCAGGAGCGCCTTGCCTACGCGGTCTCACGCGTCTTCGTCGTGAGCCTGATCGTCGGTGTCGGCTTTGCCCTGCTGATCGCGATCGGTGCGCCGATCGCGATCAGGATCGTCGGAGGCGCAGAATTCGCGAAGGCGACCGGCGTGCTGCGTATTCAGGGCGTTGGTCTGGGAGGCAGCTTCGTCAGCTCCGTCTGGGGTCTCACGCTGCTCAGCCTGCGACGCAACCGGGCGCTGGTGATCGTCAACGTCGCCGGGCTCCTCGTCGGTACCGTGCTCGTCGTGCTCCTCGCTTCCTCGCACGGTGCCCAGGGCGCCGCCCTCGGCACCGCGATCACCGAGGTGCTCCTCGCCCTCTTCATCCCTCTCCTGCTGCGTCGCACCGACCCCCATATCGTGCCGGGCATGAGTGCAGTGCCGCGTGTCCTGCTCGCTGGAGCCGTGGCGGCGTCCGTCGTGCTGATCCCTGGTATCCCCACTCTCGCCGCGCTTGTCCTCGCGGGCGCCATCTATCTCGTCCTGCTGCTCGTGTCGCGTGCGATCCCGGAGGAGGTGTTCGTCGAGCTACGCAGCCTTCGCGCCCTGGCCCGACGGGAGCCACGCGTCTCATGATCGAGCGGATCAGAGCGCGGTTGGACACGCTTGCTGAGCTGCTCTCGCACGTGCGCACGGAGCGCAGCCGGCGGATGGCGGCGTTTCACCTGCAAAGCCGGGCATACACCACCGAGCGCCTGGTCATGGGTCCGCACTCCTACGGCAACCCGCTCATCCCGACCTATCCCGGAGACAGCTCCTGGGTGCGTATCGGCGCATTCGTGTCGATAGGGCTCGACGTGATCCTGCTCGATGGTGGCAACCACCGCACCGAGTGGATCTCCACGTATCCGTTCCGCGCGAACTTCGACCTGCCCGGCGCTTACACCGACGGCCATCCGCACACGAAGGGCGATGTCGTGATCGGCAACGACGTGTGGATCGGCCGCGGCGCCCGCGTGCTCTCAGGAGTCACGGTCGGCGACGGCGCTGTGATCGCCGGCTACAGCGTCGTGACAAAGGATGTGCGCCCCTACGCGATCGTCGCAGGCAACCCGGCCCGCGAGGTGCGCCGCCGCTTCGACGATGCCCAGGTCGATGCCCTGCTGCGAATCGCCTGGTGGCAGTGGCCGCTCGACCAGATCCTGTCCGCCGTGCCGGAGCTGTGCAGCGACAACGTCGAGGACTTCATCGCCGAGCACCCGCCAGGCCCGGTGCGCGACGGGACCGGATGACACGCACAGTGGTCTCGCCACGCGAGGCTGAGTCCGGCCGGGAAGCCGACGGGCGTCCCTGCGTCGTTCACCTCGTTCGTGAGGCGAACGGGCCGCAGCCGCTGCGCGAGTTCCTCGACACCTATCGGCGACACGATGCAGGCGTAGATCACAGACTCATTCTCCTGTTCAAGGGCTTTGCCGACGCGCAGGCCGCCGAGCCGCATCGTCGGCTCGCCGACGGCCTCGCGATCGAGGAGTTGTTCGTGTCCGACCAGGGGTTCGACCTCACCGCCTACCGCCGCGCCGCCGATGCGCTCAGGGCCACCCGCTACTGCTTCCTCAACTCACACAGCCGCATCCAGGCCGGCGGCTGGCTGGCGCACCTCGACGGCGCCCTCGTGGGCGACCGTGTCGGCATCGCCGGCGCGAGCGGTTCGTGGGCGAGCATTCTCTCGTTCGCGCTCTTCAATCTCGGGCTCCCCGGTGTGTACAGCTCGGTCTTCGACGGTCGTCGCGAGACCCTCCGCCAGTTTCGCGAGATCGACCGTGATCGCGTCGGCAAGACCGACAGCACGAGTAGCCGGCGCCAGTTGCTGAACACCGCCATCGCGCTCGGCCCGCTGCTCGCGGGGTTTCGCCGCTTTCCCGCGCACCACATTCGCACCAACGCGTTTGCGATCCGGCACGAGGTGCTTGTGCGCGCGCTCAATCCGACTGGCCGCAGCAAGAAAGAGGCGCTGCAGCTGGAGAGCGGGCGCCACAGTGTCACCTGCACGGTCGAGCACATGGGACTGCGAGCCGTCGTCGTCGATCGCTCTGGTCGGTCGTATGAACCGACGAGCTGGGACGCCAGCGAGACGTTCTGGCAGGGCGCGCAGGGCGGCCTGCTCGTCGCCGACAACCAGACCGAGCAGTACCGGCTCGGCGATGCTCGGCGTAAAAGACTGCTCGCCCGCTTCGCGTGGGGTGAGGACGCACGCCCGAGCAGAGAGCCTGTTTGAGGAGTGCCCGCGTGGGTGGCCGCTAGCCTTCAGCCGGTGCCCGCCAAGCCCCTCGTGTCGCGCAACCCTTGAGCCGCGTGCTGCTAACCGGCGCAACTGGCTTCATCGGCCGCTACGCGCTCCCGCTGTTGGTCTCTCACGGACACGAGGTCCACGCCGTGACGCGCCGTGTGCGGGCGGCCGGTGAGGACAGCGGGGTCATCTGGCACGAGTTCGACCTGCTCGACACTGCCGCAGCGCCGGATCTGCTGAGCAGCGTCGGACCCGCGCTGCTTCTGCACCTCGCCTGGGATGTCGAGCCGGGACGCTTCTGGACGTCCGTGGAGAACGTCCGCTGGGTAGAGGCGACGCTCGCGTTGATGCGCGCCTTCTTCGCCGCCGGTGGGGAACGCGCCACACTTGCGGGCACCTGCGCGGAGTATGACTGGACGACCGGTTTCCACCCCGCCGACGAGCCCGGGCCGCCACTCCACGAGCAGCACACGCCGATTGCACCGGCCACCCTCTATGGCGTTTGCAAGCACGCCACGCACCTTGTCGCCGCAGAGCTTGCCGAGCACTACGAGAGGCAGCTCGCCTGGGGCCGTGTCTTCTATCTCTACGGCCCACACGAGCAGGCCGGACGCCTCGTGCCGGCGATCGCCACATCGCTGCTCGCGGGCGAGCCGACCGCCACGACGGACGGATTTCAGCGACGTGATTTCATGCACGTCGCCGATGTCGCCGCCGCCTTCGTCGCGCTGCTCGAGAGCGACGTCGAGGGGCCCGTCAACATCGCCACGGGCGACGCCGTCGAGGTGCGCGAGATGGTCTCCATGATCGCCGCCCAGGCCGGCCACGAGGAGCTGCTCCGGTGGGGGGCGATCGCCCGGGCTCCCACGGACCCCGACGTGATCGTCGCCGATGTCGAGCGGCTACGCCGCGAGGTTGGATTCGCGCCGGCGGTGCCCCTCGCGAACGGCCTCCGAGAAACGGTCGAGTGGTGGCGCGAGCGGCTTGCCGCCGCCGCCGCGCCGGGCGCGTCAGCCTGATGGCGAGGGTCACTGCTGCGGTGCTCAACTACGACGGGCGGGAGCTTCTCGAAGTGATCCTTCCGTCGCTCGAGCGCCAGACCTACCGGGACTTCGAGGTCGTCGTCGTGGACAACGGCTCGACCGACGACTCGGTCGAGTACCTGCGGCGGCACTGGCCCGCCGTCCGCGTCGTCAGCGCCGGAACCGAGAACATCGGCGTCTCGGCCGCCTTGAACCTGGCCGTCGCTACTGCAAACGGAGAGTTCGTCGCGCTGCTCAACAACGACATCGAGCTCGACCCGCATTGGCTCGGGGAGTTGGTGGGGGCGCTCGATCGCCACCCCGAGGCAGCCACGGTAGCCGGCAAGCTTCTGAACTACTTCCGCCGCGAGGAGATCGACGCCGCGGGAGACATCTTCACGCGTAGCGCCACCGCGTTTGGGCGGGGGAGCGGCGAGCGCGACGTCGGACAGTACGCGCTCGAAGAGGAGGTCTTCGCCCCGACCGCCGGAGCTGCGCTCTATCGTCGTGAGGCGTTCGCCGACGTCGGCGCCTTCGACGAGAGCTTCTTCGCATACTTTGAGGACGTCGACTGGGGCCTACGGGCGCAGCTGGCCGGCTACCGCAGCTGGTACGTGCCCGGCGCGGTCGGGTACCACATGGGCAGCCGCACGACGCGCCCGACCATCAACATCCGTTATTACGAGCTCCAGCATCGCAACACCCTTGCGCTGCTCGTGAAGGACGTGCCGCTGGGTTTCGCCGTGCGCAACGCTCATCATGTCCTCGCCCATCACGTGCTCGGACTCATCTACAGCGCTCGCGCGGGCCTGCTGAAGCCGCATCTGAGCGCCATCGCCGGCGCGCTGCGAGCGACGCCGGGATGGCTGAAGCAGCGCAGGTCGATCCTTGGCGCACGCCGCATCCCGCTCGCCGAGTTCGACCGTTTCGTCAGCGCCCGCCGACGGTCGGTCGATGGTTGACCTCTCCGCAGCACAGCTGCCCCGGCTCACCGTCGTGCTGACCAATTACAACGGCTGTGCGCTGCTCGAAACGATGCTCCCGTCGCTGGCGCGCCAGTCCTTCACGGACTTCGCGACCGTCGTCGTCGACGACGGCTCGACCGACGGGTCGCTCGCCTACCTCCACGGGTCCTGGCCGCAAGTGGAGGTCATCGCGCTGTCCGGCAACGGCGGCGTGACCGCCGCGATGAACACCGGCCTGATGACCCCGTCGAGCGAGCTGGTCGGCCTGTTCAACAACGACATGGAGCTCGATGTCGACTGCCTGCGCGAGCTCGTCGCAGCGCTCGACGCCCATCCCGAGGCGGGCTCGGCGACGCCAAAGATGCTCGACCACACCGATCGTGCCCGCATCGACGGAACCGGCGATGAGCTCAGCTGGCGGGGCGGCGGTGAGCGCCGCGGGCACGGTGAGCGTGACGTCGGGCAGTACGAGGCAGCCGGCGAGACCTTCGCGGCGTGCGGCGGCGCCGCTGTGTACCGGCGGGCTGCGATCGACACCGTTGGCGGGTTCGACGTCGACTACTTCGCTTACTTCGAGGATGTCGACTGGGGGTTTCGCGCGCAGCTCGCCGGCTTCCGCTGCCGCTATGTGCCCTCGGCACTCCTCTACCACCGCGGCAGCGAGACACTCGGGCGCGGCATCACCGACTTCAACGGCTATCAGCTGTGGCGCAACGCGATCTGGCTGGTCGCCAAGTGTTACCCCCGAGGTGCGCTGGTGCGCCATCTGCCCGCGCTGGCGCGCGGACAGGCCGGGAATCTCTACGTCGCGATCCGCGAGCGCAAGCTGCGCGTCTGGGCGCGCGCCGTCAGCGATGCGCTGAGGGGCCTCCCGAAGGCGCTGCGCAAGCGCCGCGCGGTGCAGCGCTCGCGCGTGATCCCTCTCGCTCAGCTGGAGGACGTCGCGCGCAGGCGCCGACCGTGACGCTCGCGCTCGTGCATCTCGTGTGGGCGCCGCTCGGTCAGGACCCGGTGCGCGAGTTCCTGCGCTCCTACCGTCAACACCCCGCCGGGATCGAGCACGATCTCGTGCTCGTTCTCAACGGCGCCGGCACGACGCCCGCGGTCGACCTGCTTCCCGTGGAGCTCGTTGACGTCGAGCACCGTCTGATCGTGCTCCAGCGCCCGGTGCTCGACCTCGACGCCTATCTCGAGACCGCCGCGCGGCTGCGCCACGCGAACGTCTGCTTCTTGAACTCCTACGCGGTCGCGCTCGCCGACGGCTGGCTGGCGAGCCTTGCCGCGGCGCTCGCGCCGCCGGATGTGGGGCTCGTGGGCGCGAGCGGGAGCTGGGAGAGCCAGGCGGAGTGGCGGCGCGGCGCACTGCGCCACCGTCCACAGCAGCTGCTGCGCCTCGCGCGCGAGCGCCGCGATTTTCCCCGCTTTCCCAACCCGCACATCCGCACGAGCTCGTTCGCGCTGGCCCGTGACCTGCTGCTCGGCGTCGGTCTCGAGCGCTCCGTCGACAAGCGCACCACCTACCTGCACGAGAGCGGCCGCAGGAGCATCACACGTCGCGTCCAGGCGGCCGGTCTGCAGACGCTCGTCGCCGGGCGCGACGGGCGTGCCTACGACGTCGAGGAGTGGCCCGAGAGCCGCACCTTTCGCAGCGGCCGCCAGGAGAATCTGCTCGTCGCCGACAACCAGACGCGCGACTACGAGCACGCGTCCGCCCGGCGGCGCAGACGCCTCGCGCGCGACAGCTGGGGATCGCGCGCGGTTGCGGGCTAACGCCGACGCAGCGCCAGCGAGGCCCGCAGCGAGATGCTGGTGTCGATCGCCTCGACCGGCGG
>OLKX01000244.1_pt1 | contig 26645 bp, 23 predicted proteins | sample 1604201 | NCBI WGS metagenome assembly OLKX01 (sample SAMEA104055716, study PRJEB20765) | soil metagenome | biome: Arctic tundra; feature: Polygonal ground; material: soil | place: USA | collected 2011-09 | depth 0-0.5 m
GGCTCGCGCAGCGGCCGCCACGCAGGCGTGCTTCGGGCCTACTCGACCGCGACCGGAGAGAGCTGGATTCCCACGCACCCGTTCGTTGCCGGCGAGCGGGTGACCGTGAGCGCGCGCGTCGCCGCCGGCTCCGCGAACCGTGTCGCGCGTACGAGCTTCACGATCGCCTATCAGGCATCGGTGAGCTCGAAGCAGTTCCCGCTCAACCCCGGCGACGCGAACGCGATCCAGCACTACAGCAGCGCGCCCGCGCTGACGCCTTCGACCGTCCGCATCACCACTCCCGCCCGGAGTGGGGCCTCGCCCGGCGACTTCTTCCTCGCGCCCTACCAGGGCAAGGGCACGGCGGGGCCGATGATCGTCGATCAGGGCGGCAACCTCGTGTGGTTCAAGCCGCTGCCGAGCGGCGAGACGGCGACGAACTTCGCCGTCCAGCAGTACGGCGGCAAACCGGTTCTCAGCTGGTGGGAGGGGCGGGTGCTCGAGGTCGGCTTCGGCCAGGGCGAGGACGTGCTGTACGACAGCTCCTACCACCACATCGCCACGATCCGCGCGGGCAACGGATATCACGCCGACCTGCACGAGATCCGCATCACCCCCGAAGGCACGGCCTGGATCGACATCTTCGACCCGATCAAGATGAATCTCTCCTCCGCGCACGGCCTCGCCGAAGGCGAGCTCACAGACTCGATCGTCGAGCAGATCGACATCAAGACCGGCCTCGTGATGTGGGAGTGGCACGCGCTCGGGCACGTCTCGGTCGCCGACTCGCACAACGCCCCGCCACGGTCGAGCTATCCGTGGGACTACGTCCACGTCAACTCTGTCGATCCGGGCAGCAAGGGTGATGTGCTGCTGTCGGCCCGCAACACGTGGGCGCTCTATGACGTCGACATCCACAGCGGTGGGATCCGCTGGCGGATGGGCGGCTCGCACAGCAGTTTCAGGGCCGGCGCGGGCGCCGGTTTCTACTGGCAGCACGACGCCGAGTTCCAGCCCGGTGGCCTTGTCTCGGTGTTCGACAACGGCTCGGATCCCCCGAAGGAGAAGCAGTCGCGCGGCCTGCTGCTGGCGCCGGACCTCGCCGCACACTCGGTCAAGCTGCTCAAGCAGTTCGTGAACCCCACGAAGACGCTGCTGGCGAGCAGCCAGGGCAACACGTCGAGCCTCCCCGGCGGAAACTGGCTGCTCGGCTACGGCGGGCTGCCCAACTTCACCGAGTTCGATCCCACCGGTCACGTGCTGCTCGACGCCACGCTCGGAAAGAACGTGCAGAACTTCAGGACGAGCCTCGCGCCGTGGAGCGGGCAGCCGACGGACACCCCGGCGGTGCTCGCGAAGCCGAACGGGCCGGGCGCGCTGGCCGTCTCGGTGAGTTGGAACGGGGCGACGGCCGTGACCTCTTGGCGCGTGCTCGCGGGTTCCTCACCGACATCGCTGGCGCCCATCGCAAGCGCCTCCAAGGGCGGTTTTCAGACCACGGTCGCGGCGCTCACGACCGGCCCATACGTCGCGGTCGAGGCGCTCGACGCAGCGGGCGCCGTGCTCGGCACCTCGGCCACCGTCAAAGCCTGAGACCGGCGAGCTCCTTGCTCACAGCGCTGGCCCGATCGGTGGCGCTGACGGGCCTCGCGCTGCTCGTGGGACTCCCCGGGGGGGCCGGGGGGGCCGCGCTGGCACGAGCCGGCGCGCTGTCGCCGGCCTCGACGACATGCGTGCCCGCGAAGCTCAACGTCTCCGCCGCGCTCGCCGGCGGCCGCGTCACGGTCTCGCCAGCCCCGGACACGCGGGACGCGTCGGTCGCCAACCAGATCAGCATGCTCGGCGTGCCCGCCGCGCAGCTCGCCGTGGTGAGCGTGAAGGGCTCTCACACCGGCGTGCACAGCGGGCGGCTGATTCCCTACTCACAGGGCGATGGGGCGAGCTTCGTTCCCGCGGTTCCGTTTGCGGCGGGCGAGCGTGTCAGCGTGCACGCAGAAGTGCGCGGCGTGGGCGCGAGCACGCCGTTTGCGTGGCGCTTCACGATCGCCGTCCACGACACCGCCGGGGTGGCCGGCGGTAGCGGCTTTCCCCCGCCACACCCGCGCTACTACCAGCACTTCGTCTCGCGGCCGGACCTGCAGCCGCCGACGGTCTCTGTGACGACGCACTCGCCGGGCACCTCGCCGGGCTACCTGTTTTTGGCGCCCTACTCCGGACCCGGCCAGTACGGGCCGATGATCCTCGACGAAAACGGCTCGCTGGTGTGGTTCGAGGCGCTCTCGCCGCGCGGGACGCGGGCGGCGAACTTCCGCGTCCAGCAGTACGAAGGCCGGCCCGTGCTGACGTGGTGGCAGGATCCGCTGCGCTCGGGCGCCGGCAGCGATGCCGGCATCGTGATCGCCGACAGCGCCTACCGGAACATCGCCATCGTGAGAGGCGGCAACGGCTATCAGCCGGACCTGCACGAATTTCAGATCACCCCGCAGGGAACTGCGCTGATCACGGTCTACAACGGCATCGATTGCGACCTGCGATCCGTCGGCGGAGCGGCCGACGCGGCGGTTGCGGACACGATGGTCCAGGAACTCGACCTCAAGAGCGGGCTCGTGCGCTTCGAGTGGCACAGCCTCGACCACGTCGCGCTCGCCGACTCCTACGCCTCGGGAGTGCGCTCCAGCCAGGTGACGCCGCTCGACTACTTCCACATCAACTCGATCGACGTACAGCAGAGCGGCGACCTGCTGATCGACGCGCGCAACACGTGGGCGGCGTATGACGTCGACCGCCACACCGGCCAGGTGCGCTGGGAGCTCGGGGGAAAGCACAGCAGCTACATGATGGGCCCGGGGACACGCACCGCGTGGCAGCACGACGCCCGTGAGCAGCCCGACGGCACGATCACCTTCTTCGACAACGGCGCCGCTCCCGCGGTTCATCCGCAGTCGCGCGCGATCCAGGTGAGGCTCGACCCGCAGGCGATGACCGCCACGCTCGTGCGCGCGCTCCAGCATCCGACTCCGCTCGTCGCCGGCAGCCAGGGCAACACCCAGACGCTTGCCGGCGGGAACTGGCTCCTCGGATGGGGAGAGGTGCCATACGTGAGCGAATTCGGCCCCACCGGCCAGCTGCTGTTCGACGCGCATCTGCCTCGACCATATGAGTCCTACCGATCCTTTCGCCTGCCCTGGGCGGGCCAGCCGACCGGGCCGCCGGTGTTCGCGTCGGTGCGCCGGCCCGGCGCGGCCGGCCGGATCGTCTACGCGAGCTGGAACGGCGCCACGGCCGTAGCCTCCTGGCGTGTGCTCGCGGGACCCTCGGCGAGCATGCTCGCGGTGGTCGCGGCGGCTCCGAGGAGCGGGTTCGAGACGGCGATCGCGCTCACGGCGGCGATCTCCGGCGCCTATCTGGAGGTGCAGGCGCTCGACGCGACCGGCGCGCTCATCGGTGCTTCGGGCGTTGCGAAGGCCCACTAGAGGACACGTTGCCGTGGGCTTCGGGCGCGGGTTCGTGGCCGCCTCCGGGGCCCAGATCGCGTTCATCGTGCAGTTTCCGTCGCGCGGCGGCGCTCCTGGCGGCCGTGCGCGCGGTCGAGAAGTAGTCGGCGAACCCGCGCGCATGTGCTTGGCCGAGGCGCGCCGGCAGCGGCCCACGCAGCTCGCGGTGAAACGCCTTCTGCAGCTCGACGCGGAGGTTGGCCTCCAGGGGGCTGTTGCCGGCGCTGTTGTGCAGCTCCAGCCGACCGCTGTGGGTGGAGTAGTCGTACAGCTCGTTTTCTTCACCGGTCGACAGCGGGGTGATGCCTTCTTCGGGCCAGTGCGTGTAGGCGGCGTACTTCGCGCCTGCGGTGCGCAGGGCCACGATGTGCAGCGGGGCGTCGGCCGCGTAGGGGGCGATGGCGAACTCGGTGACGATCTCGTCGGTGGCGTGCAGGACGAAGTCGCGACCCGGCGCCGCGGGGTCGGCGAGGATGCGCGCGAGGTCCAGCCGCCCGGCGATGTGGGAGTAGTGGCCTTCGCGGCGCCACTGCGATGAGCCGGTCGCGATCGTCAACAGCAGTGGCGCGAAGTCGACGCTCGAGCTCAGCTGCCTGCGCGTCTGGGTCGGGGCGCTCGTGATCATGCGGCGGTTGTCCTTGACGATCAACGGCACCCGGATCGCCTCCTCGTAGGCGCTGGCGCCCTTGCCGCGGAGGCCGTGCGAGGCGCCGTACTCGCCATGATCGGAGGTGAACACGATGACCGTGTTGGCGGCCACGGCGGGACGGCTGTGCAGCGCGCGCATCACGTGGCCGATGTGGTGGTCGACCTCGCGCTGGAGCTTCGTGTAGAGGTCGAGGAACGCGAGCCACTGGCGAATCGATTCGGGGCCGCTGAAGGGCACAGGGCCGAAGGAGGCTGCTGCGGTCTGCTGGAAGGAGTGCTGGAGACGCGGCTTGTGGCGCTCGGCGAACAGTTCCGGGGTCTCGTAGTTGGGCGGCAGCCGCCGCACGGTGCGCCGGGCCGTGGTCTCGGCGGGGACGCGGTCGCTCCAGCGGTACCACCATGCGATGTCGTGCGGGTTGACGAAGGAGACGGTCGTGCACCACGGCTCGCTGTGACCCTCGTGGGCGAACCAGTGCGCGAACGCGGAGGAGATTTCGGGATCGACCTGCCAGCCCTGCCCGGGACCGCCGTCGGGCGAGGGATACACGCCGCCGGCAAAGCCGTAGCGCTCGAGCGCCCGTTCGCCGGAGGCCGCCGTCCAGTGGTTGTCGCGGTGGGTGAGGTGCCACTTTCCGAACCAGCGCGTGTGGTAGCCGTGCTCGCGAAGCATCGTGCCCCACGTCGGAAAGCCGGGGTCCAGCGTGCTTCCTCCGGTGATCATGCACCCGGTCTGGTGCGTGTAGAGCCCCGTCAACATCGCGGCGCGAGAGGGGGTGCAGTCGTTGGAAACCGTGTAGTGGCGTTCGAAGGACACCGCTCCCTCGCGCAGGCGCCGCAGATTGGGCGGCATCCCGAGCCCGAGCCTGCCGGCCGAGAACCACTGCGGGTAGCGCAGCTGGTCGACGACGATCACGAGGATGTTGGGCTTGCGGGCGGAGCCCGATGCGGCGGTGGCGGCGGGCGGCGGCACGGGGACCGCGGCGCGTGTGGAGGGGGGGCTCTTGGCGGCGCCGTCGGCGAGCGCCTTGATGCCGACGCCCGCGCCCGCCAGCAGCGCGCCGGCGCCGACGGCGCCCTTGACGAACGTTCGTCTATCGACTCTCCTATGCTCCTCCGGATCGATGCTCTCCATACGCGCCTCCATCCTAGGGTCGACCGTGGTTCTGGGGCTTGGGCTCTCAGCGGGGAGCGTTTCCGCGGCGCAGACCGGACCCCGGTGCGTCCCGGCGCTGCTGAACAACTCCGCACTGCAGGCCGGCTCGGTGACGGTCTCGCCGCTCGCCGGCAGTCGCGATGCGCGACCCCAGACCCAGGTCAGCTTTCTGGGTGTGCCCGCCGGTGAGCTGAGCGCGGTGAGTGTAGTCGGCTCGCGCTCGGGATCGCATCCGGGGCACCTCGCGGCGTACTCCCAGGGCGATGGCGCGAGCTTCCTCCCGGCGCGCCCGTTCTCCGAAGGCGAGCGCGTGAGCGTGCGAGCGCGGCTGCGGGTGGCGGGCGCGACGCGCACGATCACCGATCAGTTCGCGATCGCGACCGAGGACGCGATCAGCTCGACGCCCGAGACGATCCATCCTGGGAGCCCCTCCGAAGTGCAGGGCTTCCGCTCGCGCCCCGATCTCCAGCCGCCGATCCTGTCGGTCACCGCGCAGTCCGCCGCGGTGGCTGCGGGCGAGATGTTCGTCGCTCCGTATACCGGCCCGGGCCAGGCGGGCCCGATGATCCTCGACGCGAGCGGCGCGATGGTGTGGTTCAAGGCGCTGCCGCGCTACACCTCCGCGACCGACTTCCGCGTCCAGGAATATCTCGGCAAACCGGTGCTCACATGGTGGCAGGGCAACATCTCGGTGCACGGCTTCGGGCTCGGCGAGGGCGTGATCGCCGACGGCAGCTACACGGACATCGCCCACGTGCGCGCCGGCAACGGCGACGAGGTCGACCTGCACGAGTTTCAGCTCACGCCGCAGGGCACGGCTCTCGTCACGGCCTTTGACCCGATCCACTGCGACCTCTCCTCGGTCGGCGGCCCGGCCGACGGCGCGGTGACCGACGGCGTGTTGCAGGAGATCGACGTACGGACCGGTCTTGTGATGTACGAATGGACGAGCGTCGACCACGTGGGCCTCGGCGAGTCCTACGAACACGCGGTCAACTCCTCGAGCGGCTGGCCGTTTGACTTCTTTCACATCAACTCGATCAACCTCGATCCCGACGGGAGCCTGCTGGTCTCCGCGCGCAACACCTGGACCGTTTATGAGATAGATGGGCACACGGGGAAGATCAGCTGGCGGCTGGGCGGCAAGCAGAGCAGCTTCAGCGCTGGACCCGGCGCCCGGACGGCCTACCAGCACGACCCGCGCATGCTGCCCGACGGCTCGATCAGCCTGTTCGACAACGGCGCCTCGCCGGCCGTGCATTCGCAGTCGCGCGGTCTCGTGCTGCGCCTCGATCCGCAGAGCGCGACGGCGACGCTCGTGAGCCAGTTCACGCATGTGCCTGCGCTGATCGCCGACAGCCAGGGCAACACCCAGGCGCTGGCCAACGGCGACTGGTTCCTCGGTTGGGGGCAGGTGCCGGACTTCTCGGAGTTCAGCCCCAGCGGAGGACTGCTGTTCGACGCGCACTTCCCACCCCACACGCAGTCCTACAGGAGCTTCCGCTTTGGGTGGACGGGCACGCCCGCACACCCCCCGACCTACGTCTTCGTGCCGGCCGGGTCGGGCTCGGGGACGGTCTACGCGAGCTGGAACGGAGCCACGCAGGTGGCGTCCTGGAGGGTGCTCGCGGGGCACAATCCGCATACCCTGGCGGGCGTCGCGCAGGCCGCGCGCGGCGGCTTTGAGACGGCGATCGCGCTGCCTGCAGGGAGCGCGGGCCGATTCATGGCGGTGCAGGCGCTCGATGCGGGAGGCGCCGTGCTCGCCACCTCGGCGGTGGCCGCTCAGCCGTAGCTGTAGAGATCGCCGGGGCTGTCGACGCGCGCACCGGGCTTGCGTGCTCGCTCGGCAGTCCTCTGCTCAGGCCGTGACAGGCTCCCACAGGGCATCGATCGCGCGCTGCGCAGCGGCGAGGCTTGCGGCCGCCATGGGCTTCAGCTCGGCCATCTGGGGATTTGTGTCGGCGAGCGTGAGTTCGGCGGTGATGAAGCGCGGCTCGAGACCCGTCAGGCTGACGGCGTGTGGCAGCCACGGTTCGGCGTGGTCCCAGCCCTCGCGAGGCGTGCCGGGCGCGTAGCCGCCGCCACGCGCTGCGAGCACGACGAAGTCGCGTCCCCCGAGCAGCCCGGTCATGGTCGAACGATCGATCGAGAGGCCGGGTGCGATCAGATGGTCGACCCACGCCTTGACCGTGCTCGGCGGCCCAAAGTTGTAGAGAGGCAGGCCGAGCAGGATCGTGTCGGCCAGCAGGATCTCACCGACGAGCGTCCTCGTGAGCTCCCACGAGACGGCCTGCTCGGGCGTGCGCTCCTGCTCAGAGACCAGGCGCGCGCGGCCCGTCAGGCTGGTGAGATGCGGCACCGGTTCGGCTCCGAGATCGCGATAGGTGACCGCTCCGCCGGGATGGGCCTCGCGCCAGGCGTGTGCGGCCCGGGCGCTCAGCGATCGGCTGATGGACAGGTCTCCCTGGAAGCTCGAGTCGATGTGAAGCAGGTGGCTCATCTGTCGTCCTTTGCAAGTGAGTTGGTATCAACAACTGTGTTGTAGCAAACAACAGGCTTGTGCACATGGCCTAGAATTCCGACATGGCGCCAACGGCGACGACCACTCACCGCTCCTCCGCGCTGCTCGACCATCTCGCGCGGCTCATGCGGCTGCGCGCCGAGTCGGCGCTCGCGCCGCTGAACCTGCGCCCGCGCCACCTCGTGGCGCTGACGGTCCTGCGTGACCACGGCAGCCCGACGCAGCAGGTGCTGGCGGCGGCGCTGCACACAGACCGGACCAACCTGATCGGGCTGCTCAACGAACTCGAGACCGAAGGCCTGATCCTGCGGCGCAGGTCAAACGAGGACAGGCGCCGTCATATCGTCGAGCTGACAGCCGAGGGCTCGGCTCGCCTGGCGAGTGCCGAGTGTGCGCTGGCGGCGGCGGAGGACGACGTGCTCAGCGCGCTCGATGCGGAGCAGCGCGAGCTGCTCTACAGCCTGCTTCAGCAGGCGACGACCAGCCACGTCGTCGACTGCGCCGCGGCTGCCGAGTGATCGGCGCGCCGCGCAGACGGACGGGGGGGGATTCGAACCCCCGAGACGGAGTTCGCCCGCGCCACAGCCGAGAGCGCATAGCCCTCAGCCACGAGTTCACGAGACCGGGTGACACACCCGCTACCCGCACGTCGTCTCCACGCATTTAATCTTCGACTTGCCGGGTGGATCAGCCGTGGCGCATGAGCCGCCCGATCGCGGCCATCATCTCCGCGGTTCGTGCGTCCTGCTCGCCGGGCTCAGCTCCGATCACGCACGTATGGGCGTGTCCGTCGAGCAGCCCCAGCGCGACCTTATCGAGGGCAGCCCGTATCGCTGCGATCTGAGTGAGTACGTCGATGCAGTACCGGTCCTCCTCCACCATCCGCTCGATGCCGCGTACCTGGCCCTCGATGCGTCGCAACCGCGTTTGGAGCTGGTCCTTCGTCGCTGTGTAGCCGCGCGTCGGCACGGTGCTCTTTGCGTTCATGGGAGCACTCTAGCAAGACACCCCAGGGGGGTATGCTAGTTTCATGTCCGTGACCTCGGAGCGAGTCCTGTGACGAGTGTGCTGACGACAGTCGGCGATGGCTTCAAGGATGCGTTCTTGATGGCGTGGGAGGTGTGGTGGGCGCTTGTGCTCGGCTTTGCGATCTCGGCGATCGTGCAGGCGTGGGTGCCGCGCGAGCGCATCCAGAACGCGCTCGGAGGATCGGGCTTTCGGCCAGTCGCGGTGGCTACCGGTCTTGGTGCCGCTTCTTCGTCGTGCAGCTATGCGGCGATTGCGATAGCCAAGAGCCTGTTTCAGAAGGGCGCCTCGGCAGCTTCGGCGCTCGCCTTCCAGTTCAGCTCGACGAACCTTGTGATCGAGCTCGGGATCGTCATGTGGGTCCTGATCGGCTGGCAGTTCACGCTCGCGGAGTTCATCGGCGGCCTCGTGCTCATCGCGATCATGACGGTGCTCCTGCGCCTGTTCGTGTCAAAGCGTTTGGAGGAGCAAGCCCGCGAGCACGCCCAAGAAGCCGACAGCGGCCATCAGCATCACAGCGCGGGCGAGCACATGACGATCCGCCAGCGCCTCACGAGCGCGAGCGCCTGGTCAGATGTAGCGCACAATTTCCGCAACGACTGGTCGATGGTGTGGAAGGAGGTCCTGATCGGCTTCCTGCTCGCAGGGTTCATCGGCCAGCTCCCCAACAGCTTCTTCAACGCTCTGTTCATCGAGCACGCCCCGGCCGGGCTGAAGCTGATCGAGAACGCGATCGTGGGTCCGATCATCGCGATCCTCAGCTTCGTCTGCTCGGTCGGCAACGTGCCGCTCGCCGCGGTGCTGTGGTCGGGCGGCATCAGCTTCGCCGGAGTGATCGCGTTTATCTTCGCCGACCTGATCGTGGTGCCGATCGTCTTGATCTACCGCAAGTATTACGGCAACGCCTACGCATTTCGGATCGTCGCGCTGATGTTCGTGACGATGGTGGCAGCGGCTCTCATCGTAGATGGCCTGTTCGGCGGCGCTGGGCTGATCCCCCATGCCAGGCCGACCCGAGCGGACATCTTCAGCTCGATCAAGATCGACTACAAGCTGTTCACCAACATCGTCGGGGTAGCTGTCTTCGTCGTGCTCTTTGCTCTGACGGTGCGACGCGGCGTCACCGATCCTGTGTGCGGCATGAAGGTCGATAAAGCCAAGGCGATCCGCATGGACTTCGGCGAGGACGCTTTCTACTTCTGCTCAGATCACTGCCTACACGCCTTCGAGGCCAACCCTGCCGAGCACTTGGGGGGACAGTCCGCGGGCAGCAAGACGAACGTTGCCGGCGCCCATGTCCACTGAGCAACGGTACGTCCCGGCAGCCGGCCGCGCGTCGCTGACCGCGCTGTATGACCCACTGATGGCGCTGACGATGCGCGAACGTGCGTTCCGCCCCGCGCTGATCGCCGCCGTGCTCGCCGACCCTCTACCGGACGTGGTGCTCGACATGGGCTGCGGCACCGGCACCTTCACCGTGCAGCTCGCCGAAGCCGACCCAATGGTGCAGGTCCTCGGCATTGACGGTGACGAGGCGGCTCTCGCTCTCGCCCGCCAGAAGGCGTCACGGTTCGGCGAGCGCGTGCGTTTCAGCAAGAGCCTGGCCGACGCCCTGCCAGTCGAGGACGCATCCGTCGATGTGGTGGTCGCGTCGCTGCTGCTGCACCATCTGGCACCCACGTCGAAGCTCAAGGCTTTGCGGGATGCCCGCCGCGTGCTAATCCCCGGAGGACGGCTGGTGATCGCTGATTGGGGGCGGCCGCAAGACCCGTTGACGCGGGCAGGCTTCTTCATGCTGCGACTCCTCGATGGCTTTGAGAACACCGCCGATCACGCCGCCGGGCGCCTGCCATCGCTCGTCGCCCGAGCCGGCTTTGCCAACGTGAGAGTCGGGCAGCGCTGGCGCACCATGTGGGGAAGCCTGGAGATCATCGTGGCCGAGACCAAGCCGACCCGACAAGGGTGATCTACCTGCCCATCGCGTTTCTGCCCAGTCCCTCTATCAACGGGTTCCACCTGGGACCGCTGTTCGTCCATGCCTACGGGCTGGCCTACGTTCTCGCCGTGATCGCCGCCGTGACCATCGCCGTGCGCCGCTGGGAGGCAACGGGTGGCCAGCGTGATCTCGTGTACGAAGTCGCGCTGTGGGGCTTCCCCACCGGGCTGATCGGCGGGCGCATTTACTTCCTCGTCACGAGCTGGAACGAGGTCCCTCCGCACTGGTGGGGACCGCTCGCTGTCTGGAAAGGCGGCCTCGGCATCTGGGGCGGCATCGCCGCTGGCACGCTCGCCGGGCTATGGGTGCTGCGCCGCCGCGGCGCGAACATCCCAGTCTTCATGGACGCCGCCGCCCCGGCGCTACTCGTCGCGCAGGCGATCGGCAGGGTCGGCAACTACTTCAACCAGGAGCTGTTCGGGGGACCGACCACGCTTCCGTGGGGCCTTGAGATTTCCCCGGCGCACCGCCCAGTCGGCTACGTGCAGTACGCAACGTTTCACCCGACGTTTCTCTACGAGCTGGTCTGGAACCTGCTGCTCGCGAGCGTTCTTGTGTGGCTTGGCCGGCGGCGCGCAATACGCGCACCGGGCCTGTTCGCGCTCTATGTCGCCGGGTACTCCTTGGCACGTATCGGAGAGGAGCTGCTGCGCGTAGATCCTGCCCACTACATCCTCGGCCTGCGACTGAACTTCTACGTCGCCAGCATCCTGTGCGTGGCCGGGATCGCGTGGTTCATCCGTATCCAGCGAGCAGACAAGAAGGTCTCCGTAAGACAGACGGTGCGGGGCGGGGGTGCGCTGCTCGCGACTGGCGGCCTGCTCGCGCTCACTGGCTGCGGCCAGGGCTCCCACGTGACCAGCGCACACGCACAGGTGAGCCCCCTTGCTGCTCCACTGTCATTGGTCCCCCAAACCGAGCAGGAGATGCTGCGATGAAGCTCAACCACATCAATCTCGCCGTCAACGACTGCCCACCGCGCGGCAGTTCCTCGAACAGCGCTTCGGGCTGCGCTCGGTCGGCGAAGGCCACAAGAACTTCGGGATCTTGCTTGATAGAGACGGCTTCGTGCTCACGCTGATGGGCGTCGGGCGCGGCAACACCGTGAGCTATCCCAAGCTTGGTCATTCTCCTTCCGGGCAGCGGGCGGCTTCTGGATCGTCGTCCGGTCAGAGGTCGACTGGCAAGCCGGAGAATCAGCAGCGGAGGAGGCCGCGGGCTCACACCGGCATCCGCATCGGCACTAGCCTCGAGGACCATGCCCTCCGCCACCTATGAACCAGTCAAAGGCGACCTGCACCGCCACGGCGCACTGCGCCACGCCACCCGCACGCAGGGCCGCACGCGCATGACTCCCACGACGAGCACGAGCACGAGCACGAGAGCTCGCGCACGGTACGCGGACACCCACACCGCCACTAGCCCCACGCAAGGCCGAGCGTCGCCTAAAGCGACGATCCCCCAGCGCCGCCGCCAGCCCGCTGATCGACTAGCCTTGGGGACGTCCGCCCGCGTGCTCTGGAGGGGTGGCAGAGCGGTTGAATGCGGCAGCCTTGAAAGCTGTTGGTCGGGCAACCCCTGGCCCGAGGGTTCGAATCCCTCCCCCTCCGTCCCGCTCAGTCGAAGCGGCGATGCTGCTGCTGGTCGTTCATGGAAGGTCGAGTACGAGCTGGAGCGCCTCCTCTAGGGAGCGCTGCTCATCGACGGTCAGGTGGCCGACTCGTGCGCCGAGAGCGCGGGCGTCAACGGCGGCGATCATCTCGCAGAGGACCTGCGTTGCGTTGCCGTTCAGTGTGATCTCCGGGTGGAAGCTGGCCGGAAACGCTGAGCGCGAGGTAGGGCATATGACTACGGTCGATAGCGCGAGGAGTTCGTCGGCCTGGACGATCACCGCATAGCGGCGGCCCTGCTGGACAGGACCGCGCTTGCCGGGAAGCCTGATCGCGTGGACATCACCACGGACCACGCAGCTCCTCCATCAGGCTGACGACGTCCTGTGCTTCGCGAACGTATCCCTTGTCGGTCATGAGGGCTCTGGCCTCGGCTGCGAGTCCTGTGCGGCGACGCTCTCGTTCGGCGGCCTCCGTGATTGCCTGGCGTGCTGCCTCGGCGCGACTCACGCCACGCCGGCGAGCGAGATCCTCGAGGGCGTCGATCCCTTGGCGGCCGAGTCTCAGCGAGAGCGGATGCTGAGGAGCCATAAACTGATTGTAGCGCGAACTGAACTACACGGGCGGTTGATCAAGCGACTGGCCGAGCGCCCCGCACCAGTCCCTGTCGCGTGCAAGATCCAGTCGAACTTCGACAACGGATCGAACAACTCCTCAAGCGGGTGAAGCGCCGCGACGCTGATGGCGAGCTCCTCGCAACGTGGCAGGCCATCGTTTCGGTCTCAGATGTTCAGGACCCGGACGTGTGGCGCGCTGACCTCCGTCGTCAGGCTCGCGCGACAAGATCAAAATTCGAACAGGCGTGAACAGCCAGATCGTATGGGCGCTTCTCGCGGACGCTCGCACCACCGCCCGGCCGGAAGAGTCCGACCGATACCTCGCGGCGATGCGAGAGGCCATTCCGCGTGCTGCGGCCCTCTATGACCAGCCCGACGTACTGCTCCGAGACGGCGACGAGATCATCTGCGGATGCGAGCGCTGCCCGGCCGTGGGGCTCGTGGATGCCGGAGCTGATCGGCTGATCGGCGGCGGACTGTTCGAGGACCGTTGTCCACACGACGATCCACCAGCAACCACAGGCGCGACAATGTCTCCAGGCACTCCGGACGGCCGCATCGTCAGGTGATACCAAAGCGCGCAGCATGCGGTTCTCGGATGCGCCGCCAGACGGGGTCGTGTTTCGAGAGTCGTCCCGTGTACCCCATTTTTTCGAGCCCGGGGGTCTCAACCTTGGGTCGCAAACTCTCAATCGACCTCGGTGTCTTCGCGCTAATCTAGCGCCAGTCCGGCTGCGAAACGGGCACCAGGCGGTCCCTAGCGACTTCGGCGCAATCCCTCTCAGCTCTGCCTCCGTAGGGGATGATCTCCTGCAAATGAAGCGAAAGATGGCGATCTAGAGCGACAACGAAGGAGGACCACCGACGCCAAAATCGGTCGCCATCGATTTTCAAGACCGCCGCATTCAACCGCTCTGCCACCTTTCCGTGTGTGCGCCCAGATGCTACGCGGTCGCGTGGCAAGCCCCGTAGGCTCTAAACTTGCTTCCCGTTCCTGGGAGAGGTGGCCGAGTGGCTGAAGGCACTCGCCTGCTAAGCGAGTATGGGGATTAAACTCCATCGCGGGTTCGAATCCCGCCCTCTCCGTCCGCCCCTCGAGGGCCGTGGCACAAGCCTTTACGCTATGGTAAAGGAATGACGCGGATCTCCAGCAAGCATCAGGTGACGCTTCCGGTCGAGTCGTTGAAGAAGGCTGGTTTCAGCATAGGCGACGAGGTCGCGATCGAAGCCGAGGGAGCCGATCGCATTGTTGTTCGCCGCGTGTCGCGCGACGCCGAGCGAATGTTGGGTGTCTTCGACGGCCTGTACGAGCCTGGTTATCTGGACCGGCTTCGCTCGGGCGAGCGGGCGTGAGCGGCTGTGTCCTTGATACAGACGTCGTGATCGCCGCGCTCGACCGGCGTGACCCTCACCATGCGCAGGCCGCGAAGGCGATCAAGGCGATGTACGAGGATGGGGTGCCGTTGCTGTTGTCGCTGATCAACTATGCAGAGACACTGGTCAGGCCCGCCGAAGACGAGAGCACCCTGCGGACAGCGAAGGACGCTTTGACTGCTTTGGGAGTTCGGTTGATCGCTCCCACACCTGCGATCGCCGTGGACGCGGCTCGGCATCGTGCGCTGAACATCAGTCTTGCCGACGGGTTCGCGCTTGCCACTGCGCAGGCGCATCATGCGCACTTGGCGTCGTTCGACCGCCGAGTTCGCCGCGCGCTCCCGAAGACCGGGCTTCAGCTCGCGCCGCAGCTGAGCTGACGTAACCACGCCGGTCCGCATCTCGGATCGCCACCGCTGCCCGCCGCCGAGTCTCCCGGCCAGCCGGCTCCAACAAGTGCGTCAGCAGCTGATCAAGGGCATCTCGGTTTGCAACGGGTCCCGAACTCCCCGTTTTCAATAGGTGCGAGGTCGTTGTTCGAAATCTGGCGGCTTGCTGACGGGCCGGCCGTCGAGCGATACCGTCTCAAGTGCTGATCATGATGGCGTCGTGCCCCGGATCAGCGTCTTCTACGGCATCGTGATCACGATGTATTTCTACGATCACGAGCCGCCTCATTTCCATGCTCAGTACGCCGAGCACCATGCGGTGATTGCGATCGAGACCGGAGCGGTGCTCGTTGGCGATCTGCCGAGTCGTGCGCTCAAGCTCGTGAGCGAGTGGGCGACGCTGCATCGGCCGGAGTTGGAGGCGAACTGGGGTCGGGCGAAGGATGGCGGTGCTCCTGAGCCGATCGATCCGCTGCCGTAAGATGGGGTGGTGGACTTCGTGAGCGTCACCTCCGTTGAGGTTCTCGGCCACTATCGATTGCGGCTCGGCTTCAGCGATGGCAGCTCCCGCGATGTCGATCTCACCGGGGAGTTGCATGGTCCCGTGTTTGAGCCTCTTGCTGACCCAGGCTTTTTCGCGCAGGTTCGTGTGGATGGTGAGTTGGGGACGGTTGTGTGGCCCAATGGCGCGGACCTCGATCCGCTTGTCTTGCACGGCGACTTCGAGCCGGCCTCGCGCTTGGCGCATCACTAGATCCGCGCAGCGCGTCGAGGGCGAGGCTCGCGACCGAAGCGTTCGCGATGAAGCTGTCGGATCAGAGGCCACGGAGATTTCGAGAGTCTTCCCGCCATCCCCGTTTTCGCCGGGTGCGAGGTTGTTGCTCCAGCCCCCTTTGATGGCGGCCGCGTAGCCGCATCCTGCCCGGTACGGTGCTGTACCGAGTGCTACACTCACAGGGTGCCTACCCGTCATCCGCGTCATTCGATCACTGAGACGCCTCCTGTGCGTGAGGCACTCGACTCCCTTCGTCGTCGAGGGGAGCGTGTGAGGCTCGACGATTTGGTGATTCGTGGCGCTCGTGATCGGCTGCGGGAGATCGAAGTCGGGCACGGAAGGGAGGCTGAGAAGGCCGAGCTTCGTCGTGAGTTGATCGATCAGCTGCGTACCGGAGACGGCCTCGACGCGGCCGCCGCCTACGAGGTTCGCGAGCACGGCTGGACGCATTGACCGGCTACAACCGGCCACTGCTCCTCGACAACTCGGTCTGGGCTCGGCTGCTCGACGGACGCCTCGTCGGTCCCGCGCGCGAAACCTTCGAGGCTGCGCTCCTCACCAACGAGCTGTGGACGTGCCCACCGACTCTGCTGGAGATGCGCTACAGCGCTCGTGACAGTGATGGGTTCGCCATCACCGCCAAGCGGCTGGACGCGCTGCGTCACGCGCCCCTGACGGCCGAGGCCGCGGCTATGGCGGTCACGGCCCAGGCCGAGCTCGCCGCTGAGCCTGGCATCTCGCATCGCGTTAAGCCCGTCGACCTGCTGATTGCCTCAGTAGCAACCACTGCGGATCTTGGTGTGCTGCACTACGACCATGACTACGACATCATCATGGAGCACACATCGTTGTCGTTTTCCAGCATCTGGGTAGCGCCACGCGGCGCCCTCGGCTGATCGCGGAGACGTAGCGAAAGGTCGCTACGAAGAAGAGGTCGGTCCTCGAGACGTTGTGGCGCGAGAGCGAAAGCGCCTCCGTCCGCAGTACGCCAGCCCGCGTGGCCGCCGCGACAGTCAGTGGTGCGTAGATGTCGTCCTCCGCGCCGACGGCCTTGATCAGGCGGTCTACGAGTGCAGCGCGCTGACACCGCCACTGTCGAGCAGCAAGTCGCGGCGAGGCCGGTTGGTCACTCAGGCCAAGTGTCCGCGCGGCGCTGAAGCTCGGGCAGGCGCTTCGAGTCATCAGCACCCTCAGTGACGAGCTCGTCGCGCAGCTGCTGGAGGCGAGCGCGCTGGACGTCGCGGAGCTTGGGATCATCGGCTGGCTGCGACCAGGCGTGTGTTGCCACGGCGGCCTCCATTGCATTCATTGCAGCCGCAGTCTCGGCAGTCAGATCGGCGTTCTTGACGGATGCACAACGCTACGCAGACAGTCATGGAGCAGCATTTGGCGGTCTGCTTGACGGATTGCGGCGGCTGATCGACGCCGCCCGCCCGCCCGACGGGCTCCATCAACTCCTCGAGTAGCCGATCCAGGGCGGCGACGGGGTTCGCACGTCATCCCGATCTCCCCGTCCCCTCAGATACGCTGCCGACGGGCGTACTGCATACCGCTCGCCGCCTCTCGTTTTGAGGGTGACGGGCGCGGTAGTGTTTGGCTCGATGGCTGAGCGATCGAAGCAACAAGTGCATGATGTGGAGGGCGAGCGCGTGCGACGGCTGCGGCTGCGTGCGGATGGCCGGCGACCGCTCGTTGTGAACCTCGAAGAGACGATCTCGCTGGCACGCAAGCTGTTCGAGTTGCGTGATGCTGCGCGGCGTGCCCATTGAGCGCACCGCTGTTCGATGAGCTTCTCGGGCGCCTCGTTGAGGCAGATGTGCGGTTCGTTGTCATTGGCGGCTTGGCGCTGGGATCGTGGGGCGTGGTGCGGGGAACGAAGGACTGCGACATCGTCCCCGATCCAGCGCTGGAGAATCTCGACACGCTCGCCCATGTTGCGGCTGAGCTCGGTGGTCACGTCCAGCTGGGGGAGTCGCTGCTCGGCTCTGAGCGTTCCATCGCGGCGCTGCTGCGTGGTGGGGAGCGAGCGCTGATCGCTACAAGGCTCGGAGATTTGGACGTGGTTCAGGGGCTGGAGGGCATTTTGCCGTATGCGGAGCTTCGAGCGTTGGCGATCGATGTCGAGATTGCAGAGGTGACGATTGCGATATGTGCGCTCGAGCACCTGAGGACGATGAAGCGGGCTGCCGGGCGTCCACGTGATCTTGTCGACTTGGATGACCTCGACGCGGCTCAGCCAGGCGAGGATTGAGACCGGTCCACGATCTGTATTCCCATCGCCGCTGCTGCCCGACGCCGAGCTTGCCGCCCAGCGGGAGCGAGTAGCTCCACAAGCAGTCGATCGAGAACCTTTGGGTCCAAGGAGCAGCGTGCGAAGCACCTCCTCCTCCGGCTCGCTTTTACGCAAGCCATCTGGAGCAGAGCCGTCCCGGCAGGCCTCCCGCTCTACCGAGCGATGGGATCTGATGGCGCGCGGGATCAGCGGCGAACGGGCTCGTTCTCCTCGTCGGCGACGCGGCGAGCCCGGTGTTCTAGCGCGATCCGGCCTTGATCGCCCGACACCACGCTGGTACTCTCGGGTCTGCGGATGAGGGGCCGCCCGAGCAGCGCTGCTGATGGGAGCCGGCTGTTCCTGCGTTGTTTACCGAACACAAGTCGGCGCGAACGAGAGGGGCGTCCAGGATGGACGCATGCCTTCGCAACGCAGCAAGGGAGACGAGCGGATGGCGAGCATGACCACACGGGTTTCGCGGGCGCGCGCCGAGACTGCACGAGCGTCCCGGCGCGAGCGCGGGCCGGCTCTCGCGGGGCGCGTCCTGCTAGCCGCGACGCTCACCGGCGCGATGCTCTTCGTCGCCGCTCTGCTCGCGAGCTCAGCGTGGGCGAGAGTCGCAATGACTTCGAGCGCGGTCGTGTCCCCTCGCGCCGTCGCCTCCGAACTTCCCAAAGCCCCGAAAATGGTCAAACAGCCGGTCGCGGCGACGGTCGAAGAAGGCCAGAGCGCGACCTTCGAAGCGACCGCCTCCGGCGTGCCGGCGCCGAGCGTGCAGTGGGAAGTCTCCATCAACGCAGGCTCGACCTACACCCCGATCGAAGGCGCTACCGCGACCGTGCTCACGATCGCAAGCGCCAAGACCTCCGAAAACGCCGACAAAGTCCGTGCCGTCTTCACGAACGCCTCCGGGAAAGCGACGAGCACCGCGGTCCTGCTCACCGTCCACAAGGCCCCCGTCGTGACCAAACAGCCGGCCGAAGCGACAGTCGAAGAAGGTCAGAGCGCCGTGTTCGAAGCTACCGCCTCTGCGTTCCCCGCGGCGACCGTGCAGTGGGAACTCTCAAGCGACGGCGGAGCGACCTGGGCGTCGGTGACAGGCGGCACCTCGACCGTGCTGACGGTCGCGGCCACGAAAACCACGTACGACGGCCGTGAGTACCGGGCCGCATTCAAAAACGTGGCGGGCAAAGCTACCAGCGAACCCGCCACGCTGACCGTTCGCAAGGCGCCCGCCGTCACCAAGCAGCCGCTCGGCACGACCGTGGAAGAAGGGCAGAACGCGACCTTCGAAGCGACTGCATCGGGGTTTCCGGCCCCGACCGTGCAGTGGCAGGTCTCAACCGACGGCGCCGCGAGCTGGAGCCCGATCGAAGGCGCCACCGCCAACGTCCTCACGATCGTGGCGCCGAGCCGCGCCGAAAGCGGCAGCGAGTACCGCGCCGTGTTCTCCAACGCGGCCGGCGAGGTCACCACGGCCGCGGCCGTGGTGAGCGTGCAGCGTGCGCCGTCGGTAACCCAGCAGCCCGTCGCGCAGACCGTCGAAGAAGGCCAGAGCGCCGTCTTCGAAGCGGCCGCCTCGGGCTTCCCGGCGCCGACAGTCCAGTGGGAAGTCTCGCTCAACGGCGGCAGCACCTGGTCGGCGATCGCGGGCGCGGGCTCCGACCAGCTGACGATTGTGGCGGCGAAAACAACCGAAAGCGGACACGTGCTTCGCGCCGTGTTCAAAAACGGCGCGGGCACGGCGACGAGCTCGACGGCCGCGCTCACGGTCCGCCGGGCTCCGACGATCACCAAACAGCCAGTCTCCGTGACCGTCAACGAAGGGTTCGGCGCAGTCTTCGAAGCGGCCGCGGCAGGCTTTCCGGCGCCGAGCGTTCAGTGGCAGCTCTCGAGCGACGGGGGTGCGAGCTGGAGCGCGATCGAAGGCGCCACTTCGAGCAAGCTGACGATCGCGGCCGCGACGACGGCAGAAAGCGGCGACCAGTATCGCGCGGTCTTCGCCAACGCCGCCGGTGAAGCCGTCACCGGCGCCGCCACGCTGACCGTGCACGCGCCGCCGACGATCACCGAACAGCCCGCCAGCATGACCGTCGAAGCCGGCCAGACCGCCGTCTTCCAGGTATCCGCCACCGGCCAGCCGACGCCGACCGTGCAGTGGGAAGTGTCGAAGAACGCGGGCTCCACGTGGGCGCCGATCACCGGCGCCACAGACGAACAGCTCACGATCGCGAGCGCCGCGGTGTCCGAAGGCGGCTACGAGTTTCGCGCCGTGTTCACGAACGTCGCAGGCAGCACGACAAGCGCCGTGGTCACGCTCACGGTTGCCACGAACCATTACAGCGCGGTCGCCTGGGGCGACAACCTCAACCGCCAGCTCGGCGACGGTCTCTCCAACGGCCTGAGCGCGCTGCCGGTTTCGGTCAGCAACCTGAAGTTCGTCACGGCGGTGGCCGCCGGTGGACGCCACAGCCTGGCGCTACTTGCCAACAGCACCGTCGTGGCGTGGGGCGACAACGAATTCGGACAGCTCGGCGACGCGACGACGACGATATGCTCGGTGCCCGTCGCGGTCAAAGGCGTGACCGGCGTCAAGACGATCGCCGCGGGTGCCAATCACAGCCTGGCGCTGCTCGCCAACGGCACCGTGATGGCCTGGGGCGCGAACGAAGACGGTCAACTCGGCAACGGAACGACGACCGAAAGCTCGCTCCCCGTGGCCGTCAAAGGTCTCACCGCGGTCAAGGCGATCTCAGCCGGTGCCAATCACAGCCTCGCGCTGCTCGCCAACGGCACCGTGATGGCCTGGGGCGAGAACGAAGACGGACAGCTCGGCAACGGGACCGTCAAATCCAGCACCGTGCCTGTCCCCGTCAAAGGCCTGACCGGCGTTGCGGCGGTCTCCGCCGGCGGCGAATCCAGCTTCGCGCTGCTCGGCAAAGGCACCGTCGAGGCGTGGGGCAGCAACGAACAGGGCCAGCTCGGCAGCAGCACCGGCGAAGAAGTCCTCAGCGATCTCCCGCTCCCCGTCACCGGTCTCAGCGGCGTCGCCTCGATCGTGGCGGGCAGCACCCACGCGCTGGCGCTGCTCAGCGGCGGCACGGTGATGGCATGGGGCGAAGACACCTTCGGCCAGCTCGGCAATGGCGCGTTCGCCCCGAGCCACGAAACACCGGTCGCGGTGAGCGGCCTATCGGGTGTCACGGCGATCTCGGCTGGACGTCAGGACAGCGTCGCGCTGCTGAACCAGGGCTCGGTGATGAGCTGGGGGATCAACCAGCGCGGAACGCTCGGCGACGGCGCCACCGGCGCTCCCAGCGACGTGCCCGTGGCGGTCGTCGGGATCAGCAAGGTCGCGAGCGTCTCAGCCGGTGGCTCCCACATGCTGGCGTTTGGCGAACCGAAGCCGACGGTCACCGCCGTCAGCCCGCGGTTCGGGCCGAGCGCCGGTGGCACGACCGTCACGCTGACCGGCGCCGGCCTCACCGGTGCGACCTCCGTCCAGTTCGGTACGACGGCCGCCACCGCGGTCGACGTGGTCTCCGACACCACCCTCACGGCGGTTGCCCCGGCGGGCACCGGCGCGGTCGACATCACCGTCACGACACCCTCAGGGGTCAGTCAGACGAGCGCCGCCGACCGCTTCGCCTACCAGCACGCGCCCACCGTCACCAAGCTATCGGTGAAATCGGGCCCGCTCGCCGGGGCGACGAGCGTGACCATCACGGGCAGCGAATTCGCTGGTGTGACAGGCGTCAGCTTCGGCGGCGCGGCGGCGGTCACGTTCACGGTCAACTCGCCGACCTCGATCACCGCCGTCTCCCCGCAGGGCTCCGCCGCCGGAGTGCTCGACGTCACCGTCGCCAACTCGGGCGGCACGAGCGCGACGTCGAGCAAGGACCACTTCACCTACACGCCGACCGTCGAAGGCGTCTCGCCCAACTCCGGTCCAACCGCAGCCGGTGCGAGCGTGACGGTGAGCGGGACCGGGTTCGCGCTCGGCAGCACTGCCACAGTGTTCAAATTCGGTACCGCCAAAGCCACCTCGGTGCTCTGCTCGAGCACCACCACGTGCACCATGAAGGCACCGGCGGGGGTCGCCGGGACGGTGGACGTGAAGGCCACGGCCAACAAGGCCACGAGCCCGGCGAGCGCTCCGGGAGACTCCTACACGTTCGGCTGAGCAGCGCTGCGCATTTGCGCCGCCGGCCTCACGGAGCGGGCGCGTCGTCGGCTGCGTGCCCGCGCAGCGAGAGCGCCGTGCCGAGTGCCAGCACGAGCAGTACCGCGAGCAGGCTCGCGAGCGGCCCCACGCGCAGCAGGCTCGCGCTCAGCAGCTTGATCCCGGCGAGCAGCAGGAGCGCCGCGATCGTCCTGTTCATATACCGCAGTCGCTCGCGCGCGATCTCGACGAGCTGGTAGAGCGCGCGCAGGCCGAGCAGCGCGAGGAGGTTTGCGCTCAGCAGCAGCACCGAGTCGTGGCTGATCGCGAGCGCGGCCGGGATCGAGTCGACCGCGAACGCGACATCGGCCACGACGAGCGCGAGCAGGCACAGGAGCATCGGTGTCACACGCCGGCGTCCGTCGTGGATCACCATCCAGCGCCCCGGCACGTGCTCGCTGACGGGCAGGCGGCGCTGCAGCGCGAGCACGACGCGGTTGGGAGCCGGGCTCTCCTCCTCCCCGCTGTCGGAGAACGCCGTCTTCCACGCGAGCCCGAGCAGTCCCGCGCCGAGGACGTAGCCGACTACGTCCGAGGCATCGAAGATCGCCACCCCTCCCAGGATCGCCGGCACGCGCAGCGCGAACGCAGCCAGCGCACCTCGCGAGACGAGCCGGTCTCGATCGGCCGGGACGATCTCGAAGGCCGCGATCAGCACCGCGAAGACGAACACGTTGTCGAGCGAGAGCGCCCGCTCGATCAGATAGACCGCGGCATAGGCGCTGGCCGCGTGCGGGCCTTCGGCGATCGCGAACAGGACCGTCGGCAGGAGGCCGAGCGCGAGCCACACACCACTCCAGGCGACCGCGCTGCGCGCCGTTCCGGCCGCGGCGCGGGTCTCGAGCAGATAGGCGCAGATGACCAGAGCTGCCTGGCCGCCGAGCGCGACGTAGAGCACCGGCCGAGCCTCGTCGTTCAGCCGCGGCGCCCGCGCAGGCAGCGCCAGCCCCACGGCGCCATCAGTCGCTCCGCGCGAGCAGGATCGCGTGTCGCAAGGTACGTCGGAGCGTCCCAGTGCCGGGACACGCTGTCCGGTGCAACGAGGCGGGCGCGGGAGAAGGTCTCCTCGATCCCGAAGATCGTGAAGCCTGACGCTTCGAGCGTCTGCGACACGCGCGAGGGCAGCGGCTGGAGATCCTCGAACACGATGTCGCGGATCAGGCCGGCGGCGAGCGACTCGCGCGCGCCTTCGAGCGCCGTCATCTCGTGGCCCTCCACGTCGATCTTCAGCAGTCCCACCGCGCGCCCGGCGATCACGTCGTCGAGCCGCACGGTGGCCACCTCGAAGGACTCCGTCTCCTCGGACGCCTCGAGCGTCGCCACTCCGAAGTTCGCCGCGTAGGCCGCCGGAAGGTGAAGGACGGCTGTGCCCTCGTGATCGGACACGGCGCGCAGATCGAGCTCGACGCGCTCGCCGACGACCCCCCACGCGGCGATGTTCGCTTTGACGAACCTGTGCAGCCGCGGGTTTGGCTCGAATGCGATCACCTGCGCCGCGCGGCAGGCGAGCAGCCCGGTGAAGTAGCCGATGTTGGCGCCCACGTCGACAGCCAGCTGATCGCCGGCGGCGAGTCGCCAGATCGTCTCCGAGACGGCCATCTCGTGCACGCCCATGCGCGCTATCCCGGCACCGAGCACGTCGCTGCGCGCGACCATCATCGGACAGCCCCACGGCGTCTGCACGATCGGCTCCGGCCGACCGCGGCGCAGCAGCGCGCGGCGCACGAGCTGGCTCGGACGGAACACGTACTGGGGCTTTGAGAGTCGGGATAGCGCGGCCACAACCGAAAGCTGTACTGCATTTCGCGCGGCCGCGGCCGCGCGTCCGCGCGCAGCAGGTGGGTTGGCGGAGATCGCACGTCCGGACCGAGACCGTCGGAGGATCACGACGTGAGCACAGATGCGGCGGCGCAGGGCACCGAGCAGAACCCGTGGCGACTGAAGGCGCCGCCCGGCAGCGCCGATGAGCAGAAGACGCCCGCCGAGGGCACCGTCGTCGCGCGCGGCGCGGGAACGGGTCAGGCCTCGGCGTCCTCGGGCGCAGCGACAGCGAAGACGATGTGCCTGCGGGCGATGCTCAGGTAGGCGTGAAGCTCGATCGGGCCTCCCTCCAGCGGTGCGACCGTGACGTCGGTGAGCGTGATGAAGTCGCGCTCTGAGGCGTTCAGCACATCGGAGACCCGGCTGCGGAAGCCGTCGCGCGCGAGCGTCAGAGCGCCCTCGATGCGATGGCGCTCGGTCTCGATCCGGATCCGCTCCTGGCGGTGGCCCATCGCAGACGAGTGCTCCTCCGCAAACGGCTCCTCGGTACTCATCGGCTCATTATCTCAGCGCCCGAGCACATAGGTCCTCGTGAGCGTCGTGCGGAGTCCCGTGGGACCGGCCGCGACGATCTTCACGCGCGCCCTCAGGCCGGAGCGGCGCCCGAGCGCCTTGCGCAGCCGACGCAGGCCCGCGGGCCCGACGCGTAGTCGCACGTGGCCGGCGATCGCCGCAGGAAGGCCGCGTGTCACGGCAGACAACGGGACTGCGCGCGAACCCCGCAGCGGCGCGAGCGTTGCCGTCACGAGAACCTTGCAGCCGCGCTCACAGCTCACGGTAAGCGCGAGCGCGCGACGCGCGAGGATCCCGCCGGAGCGAGGCAGGCTCACACGCAGGACGGGTGCGACGTCGAGCGGCGGCGGCCAACTTCCCGGCGCCAGGCAGCCTGAGCCGGTCGGCGCGGCGGGTTCGAAGCGCTCGACGCGGTCGTTGTTCGTGTCGGCCACATATACGGCGCCCGCGCAGTCCACTGCGATCGTGCTCGGTTGAGAGAATTCGCCCGGGGCCGCTCCTCGCAGGCCCCAGCGGCCGAGGTAGTGGCTGGCCGAGTCGAACACCTCGACGCGATTGTTTTCGCTGTCGAGGACGTACACGCTGCCGCCGGCGTCCACGGCCACGCCTGTCGGGGAGCGGAAGCGCCCGTCGCCGGTCCCGCGCGAGCCCCACTCCTCGAGCACTTCGCCGCCGGAGGACAGCTCGACGATTCGGTCGTTGCCCGTGTCGGCGACGAACACGTCGCCGACGCCGTCGAGCGCAACGGCGCCCGGACGGCTGAATTCCCCGCTGCCGCGACCGGCCGAGCCGTCGCCGGCGCCGGCGCCCCACTTCGCACGAAGCGCTCCGTCCGGCCCATATACGAGCACCCGGTTGTGGGCGGTATCGGCGACATACGTGAGGTCCGCTCCGGCGGCGACCGCGACCGACGCCGCGGCGCTGAGTTCGGCGCCCCCCAGGTCGGCCGGCCCACCGAGTTCACCGAGGAACGTGCCGTCGCCCCACAGTCGCGCCAGCCGTGCGTTGCCGGGGTCGGCGACGTACACCGACCCGCGCGGGTCGACGGCGATGCCCGCCGGCGAGTTGAAGGAGCCGGCGTGGCCGCCCGCGACCGTCCACTGACCGGTGTACACACCGCCGGGCGCAAACGTCTCGATGCGGTTGCCGACAGTGTCTGAGACGAGCAGGCGGCCGGTCGGGTCGATCGCCAGTCCCCGCGGTGCGGTCAGCAGCCCCGGGCCGCGCGCGGAGGTGCCGAGTGTGCGGAGGTAGTTGCCGTTGGGGTCGAATACCTCGACGCGGTCGTTGGCGGTGTCGGCGACGTAGGTGTCCCCGGCGGGGTCGCTGGCGAGCGCGCGCGGGAACGCCAGCTGTCCCGGTTTCGAGCCGAGCCCGCCCCAGGCTCCCGCGAACGCGAGCTGCGGCGTGAGCTTGACGACCCGATGGTTGATGTCGTCGGCCACGAAGACCTCGCCGGCGGCGTCGAGCGCGACGCCGTAGGGGAAGCCGAACTGGCCGGCTCCGGACCCGTAGGAGCCGACCATGCCCTGATACGCGCCTTCGCCGTCGAAGCGCTCGATGCGGTGGTTGTCGTCGTCGCTGACGAGCACCTCGCCTTCGTTCGCGGCGACGCCGCGAGGGTATGAGAACTGGCCGGGGCCGCTGCCGCGATCGCCCCACTGAAGCGCTTCTTCGCCTGACAGGTTGAAGCGCTCGATCCGGTTGTTGGCACTGTCGGCCACGAACACGTGGTTCCCGGCCACCGCGATCCCGCCGCCGGGCGGCTTCGTGTAGTCCTGCGAGGAGCCAAAGGAGAAGTCGCCGAGTTCGCTGCCACGGTGTCCCCAGGAGGTGAGAAAGGCGCCGTTCGTGTCGAACTTCTCGATCCGGTTGTGGGCCGAGTCGACCACGTAGACGTTCCCCGCGGCATCCACGGCGAGGCCGCCGATCGGGCCGAACTGGCCGCGACCACCTCCATAGGAGCCCCACTGCGCCTCCAACGCTCCGGCGGCACTGAACTTCTGCACGACGTAGCCGAGCTGGTCGGCGACATAGACATCGCCTTGGGGGTCGACCGCGACGGCCTCGGGAAAGCGCAGCACGCCTTCGGCCCGCCGGCCGATCACCTGCACGGCCCTGTAGGGACAGGCGGCCGCGGTCCCCGATCCCGGGCAGGCTTCCGCCGCGGCGCTCGCGGCCAGCAGCGCGAACACGGCGGCGAGGAGCGCCGCCACAGGCGCGGCCCTG
>OLKX01000372.1_pt1 | contig 26462 bp, 29 predicted proteins | sample 1604201 | NCBI WGS metagenome assembly OLKX01 (sample SAMEA104055716, study PRJEB20765) | soil metagenome | biome: Arctic tundra; feature: Polygonal ground; material: soil | place: USA | collected 2011-09 | depth 0-0.5 m
GAACGTGACCGCGGTCGCCGTCGCAAAGCTCGTAGCAACACCAGTGGCGCTCGTCACCGTCGGTTTGTTCGCGCCCGGGCTGTTGCCAGCGCCACCGAACGTGAGGTTATGCGCCCCGGTGTAGCCGGTGGCGGTGTTGCCGAAAGCATCGAGTGCCGTGACCGTGAGGCTGTCCGCTTCACCCGCGGCCGGGGTGAGCAGGGCCGCTTGGAGCGTGAAGCTCGCCGCCGCGACGGCCGCGACGGTGATCGACAGGCCCAAGCCATTGTTTAGCGTGCCGTCGCTGACCGCGAGGAGAGCGGTTTCCGCCTTATAGAGCTTCAGCACACCGTTGTTGGCACCCGCGACCGTCGCGACACCGTTGGTAAACGTGACCGCGGTCGCCGTCCCAAAGCTCGTCACGGTGCCCGAGCTGCTGCTCACGCTCGGTGTGAACGCGCCGATCGCGTTCGCGCCCGTGAAGGTCAGGTTGTGCGACCCGGTATAGCTGGTCACCGTGTTGTTGCTTTCGTCCTTGGCTGTAATGGTGAGATTGTCGGCCACGCCCGCGGTCGGAGTGGTGGATGTTGCTGAGAGAACGAAATGGGTGGCTGCGCCGAACGTGACGTGGGCTGAGCTCGTTGCGCTCGTCGCCGTCCACGAGCGCCACACTGCCGTGACCGTGTAGCTGTGGATTCCCACCGAGACGGCCGCGTCGATGCAACTCGTCACTGTTGCGGTCGACGTGGAGGTGGGGCAGTTTCCTTCCGGTGCTCCGCCGTCGCGGCTGATGTAGTAGGAGACCGGCCCGGCTCCCGGCGCGCTAACAGCATTCCAGGTGAGCGCGACGGTCCCGGCCCCCGGGGTTGCTGCGGAGATCGCGGGGGCCGCAAGCACGGTGATGCCTCCAGAGGCGCTGCCTGCGCCCGAGCTCGAAAAGTACGCCAAGACGGCAGCCGCCCCGGCGAGCACCAGAAGCAGCGAGACACCGGAGCGAGCCATCAGCTTTGCCAGCAGGCGTCTCATGAATGCGCGCTCCCCGTCACGTTCAGCGCGAAGCTGGCGTGCTGGCAGGCATCCTGGTTGACGGGAAGGTTCACGAGCCTGATCGTCGGCGCGGTGTCGCCCTGCGCCGGCAGCGTGACCGAGTTGTGCCCCGGGATCTCAACCGGGGAGGCATCTGTGACGTTCGACTGCACGAGACTGAGATTCGTTGCGCTCTCGCACCCAGCTGGACCGTCCGCCACCGTCACAGTCACGCCGGTCACGAAGATCGGGCTATCGCCGGGGTTGGCGAGGGTCACAGCGACCTCTTGCGGGGCCGCTCCCGGATACAGCGGCCCGCCGACGACCTGGCCGGTGCCAATCGACAACAGACTCGTGCTCGATTGCGCCACGACGCGCCAGTGGAATCGTGCGACCGGACTTGGGTGCGCCGGTGGGTCGACCGCGCGTACCTGGAATTCGTGCGGTCCTACGCTGAGCTGGCTGTAGGTGACCGGGCTCGAGCAGGCGGTCCACGAGCCCGTGAGCCTGCACTGGAGCTTCACGCGCGGCTCGCCGTCGGTGAACGCAAACGTCGCTCTCCTGGAGCTCGTCGGGTCGACTGGGTGCAGGGCGATGTAGGGAGCCGGGGGCCGCAGGTCGACCAGCCACCTGTAGGAAGCGGGAGAGCTCAGCGCCCTCCGATGGTGAAACCAGCCGACAGCCCTTACTTCAAAGCGATGGAAACCTCCGGCGAGCGGGCCTGGGTAGCGCATCGCGCTCGTGCACCACGAGAACCGGGCGCGGTCCAGTGAGCATTCAAAGCTCCCGCCGTGCCAGCGGTCGGCGTAGGCGAACCTCGCTGATGTCCGCCACGTGCCGCTGGCGGGCTTCGCCGTGATCGACGGCGCGGGCACCAACGATTTCGCTCCCGCTCCCAGCGCGGAGACTGCGTAGCCGCCGACACCGAACACACCGAGGACACTAAGCAGCACCAGGCGGGTGTTGCCCTTGGCGGCACCGGCCGGCCTGCCCCGACGGCTGAGGAGCCCTGGGGCCTTGTCGAGGCTGGGATGCGTTGGACGTGGGCGCACGGCATCGTGCAGCGGGCTGACCGCTAGTTGCTTGTGAGGTTCAACGTCAGCGTGGCGCCCTGGCAAGCGTCCTGGTTGACGCCCGTTTCGCGCATAGTCAGGGTCCCCGTCGCAGTTACGACCTGACCGTTACCCGACGGAAAGTGCTGATTGGCCGCAACATCAGCCAGCGTGAAATCCGGGTTGCCGCCTGTGATCACCGTGCTGCAGCCGCTGTGGCCCGCGTCAGGCGTGATGCTCGCGAGATGTATCGTGTTGACCAACTCCGAACCGGATGCGGGATTGTCGACCGTAAAGCTCACCGACGACGAGCCGCCCGGATAGAGCGCGCCTGCCACCGTGCCGTGGAGTGTGACATTCGCGCTACTGCCTACAATGGCCGTACCCGTGCCGCTACCACTGCTCGTGAAATACGCGGCCGCGACACTCGCTGCGGCTACCGCGACAAGCACGACCGGGATCAATACCCACTTCCTCGCGATCAACCAGCGCATAAGACGGCTACTCCTTGTCATTGCTAGGCCCTCGCCGACGCGACCGACCCAGAGACTGTCGAGGACGTCAGGTTCCCGTGGTGATTGTTGTGAGCGCAGCACCGCACATGTCCTTATTCCCCAGATATCGGCCACACCCCCGGCCGCAGAGAGACTACCTTCCTACCAGCTTCGGAAACCACAGGTTGCAGCTGTCGGGGATAGTCGACTCCTATGAATTGGTCCGCTCCTGTGCGTGCGCCGGACCTCACCTTGGCTCAAGACTGCCGCTGTGGTGGCCCGAAACGTGGGCGCAGGGAATTGGAGCGTCCTGGTCGATCGGTACGCTTCGCGTCATGGTAAGCTGTGTTCGGCATCGGGCCATCCGCGTGCGGTGTCGCGGGATCATTCGGTCAATCGCTAGGAACGAAGCCATTCTCGTGTGTTCAGCCTGGGATCGGCGATGACCCAACCGACTGCGCCGGTGCGTGCGCCGGATATCGCAGAGCTCGAGACGTTGGTGGCCTGCGCGGCCGAAGGCAGCTTCGTCGCAGCGGCGGCCCGGCTGGGCATCAGCCGCCCGGCTGTGGCCAAGCGCATCGGAAACCTAGAGGTACTCGCAGGTAAGCCGCTCGTACACCGCGGCGGACGAGGAGTCCGCCTCAGCGACGCCGGAGCGACGCTCCTGGCGGGCTCACGCCAGATGCTCGACGAGCGAGACGTCCTCGTAGGCCTTCTGCGGGAGATCCGCGGCGACGGACCGTCCGCTATCGCGGGCCTGCGCGAGCTGCTCGGGCACGCCCCCGATGCCTCCCGCGCCGGCCAGCAATCCGAGGCACGTCTGGCCGAGACCGAGCGTGTGCTGGAAATGGTCCTGCGAGCCACCGCAACCGGAGTGGCGATCTCCGATCCCGACACCGCAGTCATCCACGAGGCCAACGACGCGTTCTGCCACTTCGTTGGACGACCGCGCTCCGAGCTGCTCGGTCGGGCAGCCACCGAACTCGGCACATGGTACGACGAGCGAGAGCGCCCCGCATTGATAGAGCAGCTGCGAAGCACCGGCGCTCTGGAGCGCGTGGTGATACGCGTCAAGCGACCCGACGGCACGATGCGTGTAGGCGAGACCTCCGCGTCTCTCGTCTCACTCGCGGGCTCCCCGCAAATGCTCTCCACGATCGATGACGTCACCGAGAAGCGCCGCCTCGTCCTAGAACGCGAGGGAGCCCTCATCGCGTATCGCGCGATCCTCGCAATGGCTGCCCGTCTCGCCGACGGGCAGGCGCTGCTCGAGAACATCGAAGCGCTACTTCCAGACCTGCGCCGCAGCGGCGAGTTCACGACGGCGCTGTTGTGGGGCTATGAGGACGGACCATCGCTGGTGCTTGGCACGAATCCATGGCCAACACTTCCTCAAGCTCTCGCGCGCGAACAGCCACAGCCCGGTGAGACGGTAAGGATTCTCAAACCGGCCCGACATCAGGACGACGCGGAGATCGGCTTCGCAGTCGCGCTTCCCATCATCGATCAACAGCTCGTTTTGCTGAGCGCACGAATCCTGCCCGCTTCGACACAGACGCTGATCGTCGACATGCTTGGCGACCTCGCGGCGATTGTCTCGGCGCAGGCCAACCGCTCACCTACGCCGGAACGCTAGGTTCGTGAATCCGGGCACGTCTCGAAGTGCGGTCGTTCTGGCGTCGGGCGAGCAGTGGGCTACAAGGTCCTCATCAAGCAGGGATCGCGAGTCGTTCGGACGACGATCACCTCGACGCATGGCTTTCGCGTCCGACTGAAGCAAGGCCGCTACGTCATCCACGGCCAGTCCGACGGTGAAGGTGGTGCGCACCCACGACCGCTCACAGCTTGGCGCTCCTCACGACCCCGCGAAGGGCGCGGTCTGGGCAGGCGACAGCGGTTGGCAGGCGATCAGCCTAGAGTCCGCAAGCGCGGCCGCGCGATGCTCGTGCACGCTCAGGTAGTCAGGGTTCGTCGCCATCTCGAAGAAGTTCCTCCGCGACGGATATTCGACCATCAGGACCATGTCCCACTCGAGCGCCTCGGGGCCGATCACCATCTGACTTGCCTCGACCGCGAGCAGGAAACGGCCGCCCACACCTCGAGAAATGGCGCTGCGGCGTCCGCGTAGCGCGTGTAGGCGTCGCGCCCACTCACGCCGTCATCGATTCCGTCCGCCTCCTCCTTGAAGCGCAGGAGATTCAGCATCACCACCGGCTCCTCAGAATCTGAGGCCAACAGTTGCTCGACCTGCGTCGCCGTCGGGGTCTTGAACATTCGCTCTCCCTCATCAGGGGCGCCGGTCTGCGCCGGTCGCCAATGTTGCCAGGCGAGCGACTTTCAGCCGCCTCACGTGGTCCGCCACCTCGTCGCACTCACCGCTCACCGCTCGGTGGGTTCTGCCTCTCAACCACAGCCGCGGGCTCGCTCGGAGCCGCACGCCTCTCGCCCGTCGCTCGCAGTGCATAGACGGGATACGCATAAGCCGCGTGATCGGATCAGTTTCGCACATCGAAATTGCGGAGCCAGTCTCTCGGGCACCTCCGTGGCGCGCTACGAGGCGCCGTCCAACCCACGCATTCCTACCAATTTGGGTGTTTAAATGTCGTTGCGACTGTTGAAATTTGCCGAGCTATAGGCGTATGCTGCTAGCACATCCGTGCGCCCGCCGAGGTTCGCAGTGCCGTTCGGGGGCGTATCTGCTCGAGTCCATGGAGGCACCAGTGAACGCGCAGCCACAGCCAGCCGACCCGCCGCGAATCTCCTCGTTCCGAGGGGTGCCGGCTCTTCCTCCGCAAGGTCCACTCGCTGAACGCCTCGGCCCGCTGCAGAACCTGCCGGGGAGATGGTCGGGCTTCGGGTTCAACCTGATTGCGCGACCTGACTTCCAAGGTGGCAACGACATCTTTCTCGAGCTCAACCGCACGAAGGAGCACATCGAGTTCACCGCAATCGGCAGCAACGTCCCCAACCGAGGCAGCCGCCAGAAAGACGTCGACCTCTTCGGCGTGACCTACCTCCAGCAGATCAGCGACGCCACACCGCCCGGCGGCGCGCTGCACATCGAGCCCGGCATTTGGCTCACCGTCCCCGCCACAGAAGTCCCGGTCGCAGGACCATCGGTCACGCGGCTCGCGACGATCCCTCACGGCGACGCGGTGAACCTCTCCGGCCAGAGCATCTCCGTAGACGGCGGCCCGATCATCGCGCACGCCAACACCGTGCCGTTCGCGATCGGAGGCCCGGAACCCGCCGCCGGTACTCCGAACGGATTCCCCGAGTACAACCTCGCCCAGCCGAACCAGTTCCGCACCGACCCGGGCCCCGCAGGCATCACGCAGCCGATCATCGATGACCCGAACACCGTGCTCACCCAAGCGCTCGCCGGTCAGAAAGTGCTCCACACGGAGGTGCTGAAAGTCTCATCGGTGCCAAGCGGCGGTGTCCAGAACATCCCCTTCATCGAGGAAAACGCCGACGCCGCGTCGGTCTCTGCGATCTTCTGGGTCGAGACGGTCGAGGACGCCACCGGCGGCACGTTCCTGCAGCTGCAATACACCCAGACGGTGCTGCTGAACTTCCAGAATCTGAGTTGGCCGCACGTCACGGTGGCCACGCTCGTCAAGACCTTCTAGCCAGCCGCTCGAGCACCACGGGAGAGCAGGTAGAGGACGGAGAAGGCCACAGCCGAAGCGGCGAGCAGCCTTCGCAGTATCGCCACGTCGCCGAGGTCGACCTCGGCGATGCAGCCCGAGATCGCAGCTCGACTGAGCGTGCGCGTGAGGACTACTGACCCGCGCGCGCTGCTATTGCGGATGGGGGGCCATCTCGGGCGTGCGATGTTGGACTCCCTACCCGTGGAGTCCTCATGAAGGCCGCGATCGTTCACAGCTTCGACCAGCCGCTCTCGCTGGAGGACGCGCCGATCCCCACCGCGGGTCCCGAGCAGGTGCTCGTGCGGATCGAGGCGTGCGGGCTCTGCCACACAGACATCCACGCAGCGCGCGGCGAGTGGCCGGTCAAGCCCGAGCCGCCGTTCATCCCAGGCCATGAGGGCGTCGGCATCATCGAGCGCGTCGGCTCAGGCAACCCGCATGGGCTCAAGGAGGGCATGCGCGTCGCGCTGCCGTGGCTCGGCTACGCCTGCGGCGACTGTCGCTACTGCAACTCAGGTGCAGAGACGCTGTGTGAAGCGCAGATCAACACCGGCTATGGCATGAACGGCGCCTTTGCCGAGTACGCAGTGGGCTACGCCCGCCACGTCGTGCGCGTCCCCGACGACGTAGACCCGCTCGACGCCGCGCCGCTGACCTGCGCCGGCGTCACGACCTACAAGGCCGTCAAGGTCTCCGGCGCCTCCTCGGCCGGGCTCGTCGCCGTGTTCGGCGCCGGCGGCCTCGGCCACCTGGCGATCCAGTACGCGCGCGTGACCGGTGCCGCCGTTGTCGCCGTCGACATCAACGAGGAGCGACTGAACACCGCGCGCGAGCTCGGTGCCGAGCACGTCGTGCACGCAGGCGTTCAGGACCCGATCGCGGCGATTCAGGCACTCGGCGGCGCTGACCAGGCGATCTCGACGGCCGTCAGCCCGTCGGCCTTCGAGCAGGCTCTCGGTTCGCTGGCTCGCGGCGGCACACTCGTCTGCGTCGGTCTGCCCGCCGAGAACGAGATGCGCCTGCCGATCTTCCAGACCGTGCTGGGCTGCCTGACCGTCAAGGGCTCGATCGTCGGGACACACCACGACCTCGAGGAGGTCTTCGAGCTGCACCGCCGCGGGCGCACGAAGGTCGAGCGCGTGGAGCGCGAGCTCGACGACGTCAACGACGCGATCACGCAGGTGCTCGACGGCAGCGCGCCGGCCCCACGGATGGTCTTCCGCATGCCCCAGGTACCGACCGGTGCGACCGAGGGCGCGCGCGTCGCCGCGCACGCCTGAAGCCCGCACGCAGACCCCACAACTCTCAAGCATCGCGATCCCAGGAGGATTCTCATGGCACTTGCAGTCGATACCCCGACCGTCTTCGTGGCGCCCGGACAGACCGGGAGCCTTGTCGATCTCAAGCCCCGCTATGACAACTTCATCGGCGGTGAGTGGGTCGCGCCGCATGGCGGCGACTACCGCGAGAACCTCGCACCTGCCACGGCACAGTCCTTTTGCTACGTGGCTGATTCGTCCCCTGCGGACGTCGAGCTGGCGCTCGACGCAGCCCACGCCGCAAAGGACGACTGGGGCCGTCAGTCACCCGCCGAGCGCGCGGCGGTACTCGACGCGATCGCCGATGCCATGCAGGAGAACCTGGAGATGCTCGCGATCGCCGAGAGCTGGGAGAACGGCAAGCCGGTACGCGAGACGCTCGGCGCCGACCTGCCGCTCGCGATCGACCACTTCCGCTACTTCGCCGGCGCAGTGCGCGCCGAGGAGGGCTCGATCTCAGAGATCGACGAGCAGACCTACGCCTACCACTTCCGCGAGCCGCTCGGTGTGGTCGGGCAGATCATCCCCTTCAACTTCCCGCTGCTGATGGCTGCATGGAAGATCGCTCCGGCGCTCGCCGGTGGCAACTGCACGGTGATCAAGCCCGCGAGCCCGACCCCGTGGTCGCTGCTGAAGCTCGCCGAGGTGATCAAAGACGTGGTGCCGCCCGGCGTGATCAACATCGTCAACGGCTCCGGTGCGGAGGTCGGCCGAGCGCTCGGCTCGAGCAAGCGGATCGCGAAGATCGCGTTCACCGGGGAGACCGTGACGGGACGGCTGATCATGGGCTACGCGGCGCAGAACCTGATCCCCTCGACTACCGAGCTCGGCGGCAAGTCGCCGAACATCTTCTTCGAGGACATCCTCGACGCCGACGACGCGCTGCTGGACAAGGCGATCGAGGGCCTCGTGCTGTACGCCTTCAACAAGGGCGAGGTCTGCACCTGCCCCTCTCGGGCGCTGATCCAGGAGTCGATCTACAAGGAGTTCATGGATCGCGCACTGGAGCGTATCCGCGCGATCCGCCAGGGCAATCCGCTCGACCCCTCGACGCAGATCGGCCCGCAGGTTTCCCAGGCGCAGCTGGAGAAGATCGAAAGCTACGTGCAGATCGGCCTCGACGAGGGCGCTGAGCTGCTGATCGGCGGACACCCCGCGGAGATGGACGGAGATCTGCAGGACGGCTACTACTTCCAGCCGACGGTTCTGAAGGGCGATAACTCGATGCGAGTCTTCCAGGAGGAGATCTTCGGCCCGGTGCTCGCGGTGACCACCTTCCGTGACGAGGCCGAGGCGCTGGAGATCGCCAACGACACGATGTACGGACTGGGCGCCGGCGTCTGGACACGCGACGGCAGCCGCGCCTTTCGCATGGGTCGCGCGATCAAGGCCGGGCGCGTGTGGACCAACTGCTACCACCTCTATCCTGCCGGAGCGGCGTTCGGCGGCTACAAGTCGTCGGGGGTGGGGCGCGAGAACCACCGCATGATGCTCGACCACTACACGCAGACCAAGTGCCTGCTGGTGAGCTATGACCCCAAGCCACTCGGGTTCTTCTAGGAAATGCCCTCAACGGATGGTGCGGCGCGGGTCAGCGCGACGCCGCCGGTGCTCGAAGTGCTCGAGCGCCTGGCGGCGCGCTACGGCCCGCTCGTGATCCACCAGTCGGGGGGCTGCTGTGACGGCAGCTCACCGATCTGCCTGCCGGCCGACGAGCTGCCCGCCGGCCCCCACGACGTCCTCTTGGGCGTCGTGGGCAGCACCCCCGTCTACGTCGACCGCGATCAGGACGAGCGCTGGCAGAACCCCACGCTGCGGATCGGCCTCTCCAGCGGCCCGGCGATGGGCTTTTCGCTGGAGAGCACCGAGGGTGTGCACCTGCTCGCGCTCTCGGGCGAGGATCGCTAAAGCGAGTTGACGCAGTCGCAGGGGATGCGCCGGTGCTTCGCTACGTTGGGCAGGGCTGTCGGGCGAGGACCAGGCGGCGAGCGACGACGCGAGGAGATGCGATGAAAGCGGTGCAATTCGACGAATACGGCGGCATCGACGTGCTCGACGTGCGCGAGGTCGAAGACCCTGTCGCCGGCCACAGCGAGGTGCTCGTCGCGGTCAAGGCCGCCGGCATCAACCCGGGTGAGATCGCGATCCGCGAGGGGCTCCTGCACGATCGCTGGCCGGCGAAGTTCCCCTCCGGCGAGGGCACCGATCTCGCCGGGGTAGTGCAGGCGCTCGGCGCGGGCGTGAGCGCTTTCGCCGTGGGCGACGAGGTGCTCGGCTGGACCGAGCAGCGCGCAAGTCACGCCGAGCTCGTCGTCGTTGCAGACGACCAGCTGACGGCGAGGCCCGCCTCGGTGCCGTGGGAGGTAGCCGGGTCGCTGTTCGTCGTCGGCATGGCCGCCCTCGCATCCGTGCAGGCGGTCGACCCCCAGCCCGGCGAGACCGTCGTCGTCTCGGCCGCGGGCGGCGGAGTCGGCTCGGCGGCGGTCCAGCTCGCGCGCAACACCGGGGCGACGGTGATCGGCCTCGCGGGCGAGCGAAACCACGAGTGGCTGCGCGAACACGACATCCTGCCCGTCACCTATGGCGACGGGCAGGCCGAGCGCATTCGCGAGGTGGCCGACGGGAAAGCAGATGCCTTCATCGACACCTTCGGCGGAGGCTATGTCGACCTGGCGATCGAGCTTGGCGTCTCACCGAAGCGGATCAACACGATCATCGACTACGACGCCGTGCAGCGTCTGGGCGTCCACGCACAGGGCACGCATGCGATCGCCAGCGCGCCACTGCTCGCCGAACTGGTCGGACTCGTGGCCGACGGACACTTGGAGATACCGATCGCGAGCACCTATCCGCTCACGCAGGTTCGCGACGCCTTCACCGAGCTGGCCGATCGCCACACACACGGCAAGATCGTGTTGCTGCCCTGAGCGACACCGTGACGCGAGCGTCGCCGGCAACCGCAGCTCCTCCAAGAGCCTTAGGCAGGAAGTGGGCGCGTCCGCTGCGAGCCCTGCAGAATCCTTAGCTACCGATCAAATCGCGCCGTCTGAAGATCGCAAGGGCCGCGATCGTCGCCGCCGCCGCGATCGCCAACATCGCGACGGCAGCACCGGCGCGAAATGCTTGTGCCGGTACGAGGCCCACGTGCTGAAAGGGCGAGAGGTCAAGCAGCCAGTGCGGCGCTTCCAGCACGCCACCGAAGAGCTGCCAGACGAACGCCAGCACGACCAGCCCGTAGTTGACTCCCGTGCTGGCGCGCGGCGCGAGCGCGAAGACCAGCGCGCCGATGCCCAGGAAGAGCAGCGCCGTGGGGAGGCAGTTGGCCCCGGCGCCGAGCGTCTGAGACAGCGAGACGTGGGCGTTCTGGCTGGCAGCGCCCGCCCAGGCGCAGACTCCGGCGAACGAGCCGATGCCCGCGATCCCGCCGACTGCCAGCAGCAGTCGACCGGCGAGCCATCCACGGCGGCTGACCGGGAGCGCGAACAGCGTCTCGAGCTGCTCGTCGGCCTCGGCGGTACGCGCCGCCGCCAACTGCGAGCAGGCGAACAGGCTGGTCACGAGCACGAAGAACAGGAAGCTGAAGCCGATGTAGCCGGCCGGGGTGGTGATCGACACCGCCCCGAGCTTTCGCAGCTCGCGCTGCACTCCACCCGAGAGACCGGCCGAGCGGATGCTCGTGGAGATGGCGCCGACGATGAACGCGAAGAAGCCGCTGCCCAGCAGCCACGCGGCGAGGCTTGCCCGCTCGCTGCGCAGCGTCTGGGCGGTCGGCGACGAAAGCAGGTGAGGATTCGGCGGCGTCCGGTCGCGAGCCGGCAGCAGACCGGACCCGATGTCGCGGCCCATCGCAACCGCTCCGGCGAGCGTGAGCAGCAAAGCGCTGGCGCCGATCGGCAGCAGCAGGACGAGTGGCCGCGCTCCGCTGAACGCGCGCAGTTCCTCGACCCAGCCCAGCGGCGTCGCCCAGCGCAGCCACTGAAGCGACGTCGAGGTGTCGGCGATGACGCGCACCGAGAAGGCGATCAGCAGCGCCGCGCTGGAGAGCTCGGTCGCAATGCGCCGCGTCGGGGCGAGCTGGCTGGCGAGCGCTCCGACGCCGACGAACAACGGCACGACGGCAACGATCGCCAACGCCAGGTACGCCGAGCCGCCCACATCCAGCCCCGCCAGCGCCAGGCCGAGGAAGCTGCCCAGCCAGAGGATTGCGATACCGGCAGCGATCGCCGCAAGCGCGGCGAGGAAGGTGCCGCGGCGCCCGACGGTTCCGGCGAGCACGAGCTCGGCACGCCCGGCGTCCTCCTCGGCGCGCAGCGCGCGAACCGCCGCGAGCAGCCCCCAGGCGCCGGCGAAGATCGAGAGCAGCCCGGCCACTCGCCAGGCGGCGTAGCCGCCGACCGTGAGCAGGTCATAGGGCTTGCCGTAGAACAGCCGCACCGCGTCGTTGTCCGCGAAGCTGTGAACGAAGGACAGGCGCTCGGCGAGCGTTGGGTAGGCCGAGCGGTAGCCCGCGACGTTGGCATAGGCGACACCCGCGAACAGGTAGGCGAAGGCGATCGTGCGGATGCGCGAGTCCGCAAACGCACGCCGCGCGATCGCGCTAGGCGCTCGCATGGCCGTTTGAGCTTGCGTAGTGGTGCAGAAAGATCTCCTCCAGCGAGGGCTCGCGGCTGCTCAGAGCGCTGACCGAGTGTCCAGCCAGCGCGTCGATCACCGGCGTCACGCTGCCGGTCACCTCGAAGTGCAGCGTGCTGGGACCTGCGCTTGTGACGCCGACACCTGGCAGCCCACCGAGCTTCGGCACCGGCCCGGCGAAAGTCACGTCGAGTGTATGCGCGCTGAGGTGACGAAGCTCGGCAAGAGTGCCTTGGTCGATCAGCTTCCCGTCGCGCAACAGGCCGACGCGGTCGCACAGCGCCTCCGCCTCGCTGAGGATGTGCGAGGAGAGAAAGACGGTCTGCCCGCGTTCCTTGGCTTCGCGCACCGTCTGGCGAAAGGCGACCTCCATCAGTGGATCGAGACCGCTCGTCGGCTCGTCGAGGATCAACAACTCGGCGCGGCTGGCGAAGGCCGCGATCAGCTGCACCTTCTGGCGGTTGCCCTTCGACAGCGCCCTGACCTTCTTGTCTGCGTCGAGGCGAAAGCGCTCGATCAGCTCCTTGCGATAGGCGACATCGGCTCCGCCGCGAATGCTTGCCAAGAACTCGAAGGTCTCTGCTGCGGTCAGGCTCGGCCACAGAAACGGCTCGCCGGCGACGTAGGCGACGTGGCGGTGAGCCTCGACCGGATCGCGCCAGGCGTCGATGCCGAACAGCTCAACGCTGCCGGCGCTCGGCCGGTGAAGACCCAGCAGCAGACGGATCGTCGTCGTCTTGCCCGATCCGTTGGGGCCGAGATACCCGTAGACCTCGCCCAGCTGGACGGTCAGGTCGAGCGAGTCGAGCGCGAGCGTGCTTCCGTAGCGCTTGCTTAGCCCTTCTGTGTGGATCACCGCTGTCATGCGGCCACGACAGGTGCGAGCGAGGCCTCCGCGCGTCGGCGCAGCCCGGCGAACTGACGGTTCTGCATGACCCAGTGCGCGGGCTCCCAGAAGACCCATTCGGCCAGGCGACCGAGCATTCTCGGCCGCCCACGCCCGATGGCGCGAATCACGAGCCGGGTTCCGTGCTCGCCTGACGGCGAGAGATGAAACGCCCAGGTGCTGTCGCTGAACGCGCCTGGCGGAGGGCCGCTGGGATCGAAGTGTTGAGCGCGCGGCAGCGACAGCGAGGAGCGCAGGATCAGCGTTCGCTCCGGCACGAGCCGAGCGACGTCGAACCACACGCGGCCGTCGGGCACGGCGAGCACGCGGCCTCCCTCGGCGAGATCCTGCCACTCGGGGTGTATCCGCTTGGCGCTCGGGCGCCCGCGATTGTCGAGGCGGTCGAAGCTGTAGAAGCCCGCCCGATCGCCACCCATCTGCACCAACCACGGCCACACGGCGCTTGGCGGGGCGTCGATCGTTGTCGCCATCGTCGAGGCAACCCGTCCGTCGGGGATCAGCTCGTCGCCTCGAAACGAGCCCCGCAGCTCACCGGCCGTCGCGCCCCAGCGCCTCAACCGTGGGCGCACGAGCGCGGCGTAGGAGGTCAGTGCGACGATCGCCCCGAGCGAGCGTGCGCGGCGCACCGCGATCGGTCGGTGAGCAGGCATGTGAGCATCTTCGAGCGTGCCACCCCGCTCGCCATCAGAGACAATTCCCCGCTCCGCTGCGGAGAACTACGTAAGCGCGAAGGGCGCGGACCAGCGATTTCAGATGCTCGCGCTCGCGTCGCTGCGAACCCAGGTGCGACACGAGCCCGGGCCTGGCTTCAGCGCGTCGTTGCCCACAGCCCGGCCCCAGGCAAGCGACTGCCTTCAGGAAGTGTCGTGCGGCTCAGCATCACGGGCTCCCGGGCCCATCCGCCGATCGCGGCGAGGCGCCGCTGTCGTGCTCGGCCACGCAAGCCGCCCAACAGCGGCCGGAAGATCCTTGCCGCCCACGCCTGGTGGTAGGCGCGGCCCGCGTTGGTCATTTGACGGACAGCTGGGAACCGCTCCTCCTGGGAGAGCATCCGCAGGACCGCCGGGCCATGTACCTCATAGTGGTCGAAGAGGACTTTGATCGCCTCGGGCACCTGCCCCACGGGAGCCGCGTCGCGACCGGCGATCACTCGCTCGCCCCAGGCGAGGAAGGCGGCGGTGAGCAGTTGATCCTTCGAGCCGAACGTGGTGTGAAGCGTCTGAGGCGTGACCTCGGCGTCGTCCGCGATCTCACGCAGCCTCACATCCTCGTAGGGGCGCGTTGCGAACTGCTGCCACGAGCGCCGCCATTGTTCAGCGGCCTGCGACCACTCGACGGCCGGCTCGGCGCTGCGCGTGATCATCTCCTGAACCGCTTCGCGACGCGCCTGCTTGCAAGCGGGCTTCCGGCGCTCAACAAGGCACGCTCCGAACGGCAACTCGACCCGTTGGAGGATTGGGCTGCCCAGCTCCTCGGCGTGCAGGCGATATGCGTGCTGACAGCGCCCGAGCTCGACTTCTCCAGCCGCGGCGCGCTGCCCGCCAACGTTCACTACGTCGGGCCCGCATTCGAGCCGTACCCCACCGACTGGACTTCACCGTGGCCTGAGACGAACAGCGACCCGCTGGTCCTGCTCAGCTTCAGCACCAGTTACATGAACCAGCAGGCGCTCGCCCAGCGCGCTCTCGACGCGGTCGCAGGAATGCCCGTCCGCGCTCTGCTCACCACCGGTCCTGCGCTGGCCGATGAGCGGCTTCGTCTCCCGGCGAACGCGCGCGCCGTCCCCTACATCCCGCACCGCACCGTCCTCCCACACGCTGCGCTCGTCGTCACGCACGCCGGCTGGCAGACCGTCAACGCGGCGCTCGCGGACGGCGTGCCACTCCTCTGCATACCCGATGGGCGCGACCAGCCCGACAACGCAGCTCGCGTCGTCACGACCGGCGCCGGTGTGAGGGTCCGGAAGAACGCCTCACCCGAGAGGCTCCGCAGGGTGATCACCCGAGCGCTCGAGGATCCCGCGCTCAGGCGCGGTGCGCGGGCGATGGCGGACGCGCTCGCCCAGAGCGACGGCGCAGTCGAGGTCGCCGAGATAGTCGAGCGCCTCGGCGGGGAGCCTGCGGGCGCGCCCATCGCACGGCAGCGGCTCCGTGGCGCTCAGCGAGCCGAATAGCTCGGGCCGCCGCTGCGCGAGCGCGGCGCAAAGATCATCGAGCGTCCGGCCGGGCAGGGGCTCCTGTTCAAGCCGCCGGCCGACCGGTAGCGGGACCGGCCCGACTCCTGACCGGCGCGCGTAAGCCCACGCCGAGACGCTCGTCCAGCGCAAGCATCTAGGCTTCGGACGTGAACCGGCGCGACGGCATTCGACGTGGGAGACGAGTTCTCGACTCCGCGCGAGCGCTCAACCAGCATCCCGCGCTGCTCCGCGCCGCGAAACGCAGCCGTGAGCGCGTGCTCGGTGACGATGACTTCGTCGACCGCCTCTCGACCGTCCGTGGGCGCCCCGCCGACCTCGCTGCGCGCGAGCTCGTCGCGCTGCGCAGCGAGACACCGGGCGTGCTCGGTGAGATCGGGATGACCGCACTACAAGCCTGGCAGAGCCTCGCCGAGCACCACGGCCGCGGTCGCGGGCACCTCGACGTGGCGATCCTCTTCACCGACCTCTCCGGCTTTTCGACCTGGGCGCTCGAGGCCGGCGACGGTCCCGCCATCGCCCTGCTCAGTGACGTCAGCAACGCCGTCGAGCCCGCGATCCTCCGGTGCAGGGGCGAGATCGTCAAGCGGCTCGGCGACGGTCTGATGGCCGCTTTCTGGGACGCCTCGAGCGCGGTCGAGGCGGCGTTCGCCGCGTGCGAGCGCACGGGAGCGCTGCAGGCGCAGGGCTATCGGCCCCAGCTGCGCGCGGGCGTTCACGTCGGGCGGCCGCGCAAGATCGGCGGCGACTACCTCGGCGTCGACGTCAACATCGCCGCCCGGCTCGTCGAGGCAGCCGAGGCCGGCGAGGTCCTCGTCTCCGGCCACACGCTCGCAGCTCTCGACCCGAGCGAGGTCTCCTCCCGCGTTCGGCCGTTTACCGCCAAAGGAACGCCGCCAGACCTGGGCGTGCATCACGTCGAGCGGTCGAGGGTCCGGGCGTAACCCCGGGCGGGCGCCGTCTCAGCGCCCCGCTTCGCCGTGGCACACCGCCTCGACGTTGTGCCCATCGGGATCCAGCACGAACGCACCGTAGTAACCGTCGGAGTACTCGGGCCGAGGACCCGGTGACCCGTTGTCCGTCCCGCCGGCGGCGAGCGCCTCGGCGTAGAAGGCGTCGACCTGTTCGCGGCGGTCGGCAGCGAAGGCGATGTGAACCGGAGCTCCCGTCGGGTAGGCCGTGGAGATCGCGAAGTCGGCAGCCTCTTCGAGGCCGAACTCGATCTCCTGGACACCCTCTCCCGCCGCGCCGATCTCGCTGAAGCCGAGCGGAAGCAGCGCGTGCGCGTAGAAAGCGCGGCTGCGCTCGAGATCGCTGACGCCGACGGTGAGATGGTCGATGACGACGCGGCGTCTTGGCACCTGACCAACTCTAGCTCTAGCGCGCCTCGGCTCAGCGGACGTGCGTGCGGTGGTGCTCGCGAGGGTGCGACGCCGCGGTGGGCGAGCGGCGGAGGGCCGGTCGCGCCACGGCGTCGCGCTCGCCGCCGTCGCTCGTGATCGCCTCGCCGTCCAGCGGCTCGACGCCCTGACGATCGGACGTCGCCGCCGCGGCGAGTGAGCGGCTCGAGAACCGCGCCATCGACACCATCGAACTCACCGCGGACGTTTCGTCGCGACCCTCGGCGCGCCGGCTCGTCGCCGTACGGAGAAGGTCTCGCTGGTGCTCGCGCGCCAGCTGCGCGGTTATGTGGTGACTGATCATGCACTCACCTTTGCGCGCAATCGCGCACGTGCTAATACATTTAGACTGAGCTAAATGAGTCGGTCGGCGCTCGCCTGTCGACCACCCTTCTCCACATGATCGACGTCCGCTTCAACACCGAGGCCCTCACGCGAGTTCGCTTTGCGATCTCGCCGATGTTCGAGACGATCGCCAGCCTCAAAGCGCTCGACGACCCCGCGCGCGGAGCGCTTCATCTCACGTGGGTCGAGCAGACGCGCCGCCTGACCGCCGATCTCGATCTCTCCGCCCTGCGTGCGCTGCAGGGGTCACCCACCTACAACCCGGACTTCATCAACCCGCCGCCCAGCGGCCCTCTCGCCGAGTTCGAGGACGAGCTCGCCGTCATGCTCGCCACGCCACCCGAGCAGATCCAGGCCGAGGTCGGCGTCGCCTACAGGCGCAGTGGCGTGCCGAGCGTGCTCCAACCGTTCCTCACTGAACCAAGCGCCGCGGTCGAGCGTCTCACGCAGCTGCTGCGCGCCTACTGGGACCGGGCACTCGAGCCGCACTGGGGGCGGATCCGCTCGCTGCTCGAGCACGATGTCCTCTACCGCGCCCGCCAGATGGCCAACGGCGGCACCTCTCAGCTGTTCGCCGATCTCGACCCCTCGATCCGCTGGAGAGACGAGGTGCTCCACGTCGACCAGTGCGACCACACGACCCTCGACCTCGACTCGCGCGGCCTGCTGCTGGTGCCGAGCGTGTTCGTGTGGCCCAAGACGATGGTCGTCACAGCGCCGCCCTGGCAGCCCACGCTCGTGTATCCCGCGCGAGGCGTCGGGATGCTGTGGGAGCCCGAGCTGCCGGCGCCGCCCGATGCCCTCGCCAAGCTCGTCGGGCGCAACCGCGCAGCGCTGCTGCTCGCGCTGAACCGACCCCGTTCCACGACCGAGCTGGCCGGCGCGCTCAGCGTCACCAACGGCGGCGTCTCCCAGCACCTCTCCGTCCTCAGCGACGCCGGGCTCGTGTGCCGGCGCCGCGAACAACGCTACGTCCTCTACATGCGCTCAGCCGACGGCGACGCCCTTGTGCACGCCACCAGCGCGGCAAGCTAGGGATCGGCCGCACGATCCCATGAGCCCCGGAGCGTTTCTCCCGATCAAAGCGGGCCCCGTCCCGGATCGACTCACGATCTGGCCGGTCGATGACGGTCGCTACGGGCTCGACGCGACGTTCCAGGGAGCCACCGGGCACGAACGGGCGACGCTGCACATGAACGAGCTCACCGAGCACGGGGTGCCCCACAGTTTCCGCCAAGAGCTCGACGGCGGTTGGACCCTTCGCTTTGGGCCGCTCTCCGCGGCCGACGTCGCGCAGGCGTTCGCCACCTTCGTCTACTAGCTCCTCGCGACACGGACCACGGCCTCCGGCGCTACCGTCCAGTCTCCATGCGGGGTCGACTGGCACGCCGATACTCTCTCTCGACGCCGGTGTCCGAGCGCGGATCGGCCGCGCGACGGCGAGCACACCGTTCGCGCTCCCCCGGTGAATCTCGCCGCAGGACACCGTTACGCCTGACGGCGACGGTGGGCCTGGTGAGCGCGCTTGCGCTCCCCGCGGCCCTCGCCTCAGCCGGCCCGGCCCCACGCACGGGCGCCACGGCCTCCTCTGGGCTCCCCGCCGTGGGTATTCGCGTCCTGCGGCTCGTCGACCCGAGTCGCTCGATCCACCTGCCCGGAGGCCGCAGCGAGCCGCGCACGCTCCTCACCTACGTGCGCTACCCGGCACTCGACGCGAGCGGAGGTACAGACGTGCCGAACGCCCCGGCGGCAGCGACCGGCACGCTGCCCGTGATCGTGTTCGTGCACGGCTTTGCCGTCACGCCGACCATCTACGCGAAGCTTCTGCAGGCTTGGGCCCGGGCCGGCTTTGTCGTAGCGGCGCCGATCTTCCCGCTGGAGAACGCCCACGCACCAGGCGGTCCCGACGAGTCCGATCTCGTCAACGAGCCGAGTGATGTCAGCTTCGTCATCTCGCAGATGCTCGCGCCGAGCGACCCCCTCGCTGGCCTCATCGATCCGGCACGCATCGCTGTCGCCGGACAGTCCGACGGCGGCGAGGCAGCGCTCGCCTCCGCCTACAGCCGACGTTTCCGCGACCGGCGCATCGGCGCGGCCGTGATCCTCTCCGGCGCCCTGATGTCCGGCGTCGGAGGCTACGCGTTCACAGCCGGCAGCCCGCCGTTGCTGGCAGCGCAGGGGACCGCTGACACGATCAACGAACCGAAGTACACCTACGCGTACTTCAAGCTCGCGCGCCGGCCCAAGTATCTCCTACGCCTGACCGGCGCCGAACACCTGCCGCCCTACACGCGCCAGCAGCCACAGCTCTCGATCGTCGAGCGAGTCAGCATCGCCTTTCTCGACGCCTACCTGAGGCCGACCGCCGGCACGCTGGCGACGCTCGCCCCGCTCGCCCCGCTCGCCCCGCTCGCCCCGCTCGCCCCGCTCGCCCCGCTCGCCCCGCTCGCCCCGCTCGGCAACGTGCCCAAGGTCAGCTCGCTGGTCGCCGAGCCCTGACCGCTTCTTCGAGGCGTTCTGGCGCCGACCGGAGGCGCTGCTCGACCCGGCCGTCAGGAGCGCCCAGGCTCGTCGTCTCGTCGCCCGATTGAGCGCTCAGCAGCGGCATCCTGATCGCAGCTCCAGCTCGAGGAGTGAAGCCCCGCCCAGGTGACTCGCGGCACTGCCCGGTCGGCACTTGGCGCGGAATGTCTCTGACTAATGGCGCGGAGAACCGGCCCGAATCACGGGGTCTGTCGATTGCGCACGTGTCTCATGTCAGACAGCACGGCTCACCGTGCGTCCACGCTGCCTCGTCTGCTAGACATCGATGACCTGGTGAAATCGAAAGTATGGGATCGAGGGTGAATCGGAATATGTCAGGGCGGGGACGCAGGGCGCTGGGCGTCGGGCTCATCGCTGCCTCGTTCGGCCTGCCCGTCGCCGCGACCGTCGACACGGCTCACGCGCGCCCCGGTGCTCACGCGGCGCGCTCCCTCAACGCCACCGACACCGCTCACCTGCACTACATCAGCAGCTCGGGGTCCTCGGTCATCGAGGAAGGCGTCGCCAGCGGCAAGCTCCCCGGCCGCGTCAAGGTGCGCATGGAAGTCAACGCGACGGTGAGCGCGTCGTTCACGATCTACGCGAGCGGCGGGACGCTCGTCGGGCACGGCTCCGGCGCGCTGCACTCCTCGGGCGCGTATGCGAGCTTCGGCGGGACGATGAGCATCACGCATGGCACCGGCCGCTACTCCCACGCGCATGGTCACGGCGGTTTCTACGGGGCGATCAACAGGAAGACCTTCGCCGCCACCGTACAGACCACCGGGACCCTGGCCTACTAGCGGCCGGCGGATGAGTCGATGAGACTCGCGCGCGGAGTCCTGCTCCTCGCGTCAACGCTCGCCTGTTGCCTCCTCGCGCCTCCCGTCTCCCCGGCGGCGCAGTCGGTCAAGCTGCAGGTCGCCCTGCGGCCCGAGCACCTGGGGGCCGGCACGACGATGGACTTCCGCTTCGAGGTCGCCACCCCTCACGGCGAGCTCCCACCTCCGATCATCGCGCTCGAGTTCCGCTATCCGGCCAACTTCGGGCTACTGACAAGCGGCCTGGGTCTCGCGACCTGCACTGTCGCCACGCTCGAAGCGCTGGGCTCTGAAGGCTGTCCTCCCGACGCACAGATGGGTTATGGCAGCGCTCTCGTCGAGATCCCGATCGGCCCGGAACTGGTTCAAGAGACGGGTCGCCTGACCGCGTGGATGGCTCCCCCGCAGGAAGGCCACATCGCGCTCAGCTTCTACGCCGACGGCACCACGCCGGTGCTTGCCCAACTGATCTTTCCCGGCCTCGTACTCGCCGCGGGGCAGCCCTTCGGCGGGCGCCTTCACGCACGGATTCCGGTGATCCCGAGCCTCCCCGGCGCGCCGGACGCGGCCGTCGTGCGCTTCCACGCCACTATCGGCCCGCTCAACGTCACCTACTACCGGCGCTCGCACGGCCACCGCCTCGGCTACCAGCCCAACGGGATCCTGCTGCCGCCCCGCTGCCCTCGGCGCGGCTTTCCCTTCGAGGCGGCGTTCACGTTCCTCGATGGCAGCCACGCCGCCGCGCATACTGTCGTGCCGTGCCCCCGTCACGGCTGAGACGTTCGATCGCCACGCCGCCGGCGGCGACGACGCGCGCAGCATTGCGATACAGATAATTCGCTTGCTGCGCACGTCGCGACAACGCCACAGCACCTGGCGGCGCCGGGCAACTCTCACTTGTTGCACTCTAGAGACGTCCACGGCGATGAGGTCAAGCATTAAGTGAGCGTCGACCGCTGCCGATCTGCTGGCATGACCTTCACCACAGAGCCTCCCGTTGCGATCGACTCTCTGCGTCGACTGGGCCTCGCGCTCAACGCGCGAACCGACGCTGTCGTCGCGGCGATGGTCGCGCGGACCACGGCCTCCAGCTCTCAGCTCGAGGCGTCTGTCGAGGAGCGATTCTCTCGCGTGGGCGCCGTCTCGACCGTCGCCGTCGCGCGCTGGATGTCCGGCGAGGGCGCCGAGGTGGCACGCGAGGTCGGGCAGGAGTCCTGGCAGATCTTCGGTGCGCTCGCCTCGCAGCGCGCTGCGCCGCTGAACGAGGTGACCAAGCGCTGTCTGCGCTGGTGCGACGCCGCCGGCGAGATCCTGCGTGAGTGCGCACATGAGTTGGAGCTCGAGCCGGCCGTCGTGGCGCACGCACTGGCGATGCTCCAGCGCAGCCTCAACGTGACGCTCGTGCGCATGTGCGAGTCATTCGAGTGCGAGCGACGCAACGCGGATGAGGAGCTCACGCGGCGCCAGCGCGAGCTGGCCTTTCTCGCGACCCACGACGCGCTCACCGGGCTGCCCAACAGGACGCTCATCCTCGACCGGGTCGAGCAGTTGATGGTCCGCGCGCGGCGCGAGAAGACTCCGCTCGCGGCGCTTTTCATCGACCTCGACAACTTCAAGGCGATCAACGACTCGCTCGGTCACGCAGCGGGCGACGAGCTGCTGCAGGCCGTCGCCTCGCGGCTCACCGCCGTCGTGCGCGAGACGGACGCCGTCGGACGCCTCGGCGGCGACGAGTTCGTGGTCATCGCCGGCGAGCTCTCGCTCGCCGCCGGCCCCGAACTGATCGCCGAGCGGCTGCTCGAAGCGCTCGACCAGCCATTCAAGCTTCCAGGAGTAGGACGTGAGAGCCTGAAGGTCACCGCCAGCATCGGCGTCGCCTCCGGGCACCGCGACTGCCCCGGCGATCTCCTCCGCGACGCCGACATCGCGATGTACCAGGCGAAGTGGGACGGCCGCCACCGTTACGTGGCCTTCGAGTCCGGCATGCAGACGGCCGTCCAGGGGCGCCTCGAGCTCGAGATGGATCTGCGCTTGGCGCTGGAGAGCGGCGAGTTCTTCCTCGTCTACCAGCCGACGTTCAGCCTGCGCGACATGACGCCGACCGGGATGGAGGCGCTGATCCGCTGGAACAGCCCGACCCGCGGCGTCGTCCAGCCCGACGACTTCATCCCGCTGCTCGAGGAGACCGGCATGATCGTTCAGATCGGGCGCTGGATCCTCCAGGAGGCCTGCCGCCAGAGCGTCTGCTGGCGCGAGGCCGGCCACCCGATCGGGATCGCCGTCAACGTTTCGGCGCGCCAGCTCGACGGCGAGGAGTTCGTCGCCGACGTGCGGCGCGTGCTCTCAGACAGCGGTCTCGATCCTGACGCGCTGACGCTCGAGATAACCGAGACCGCGCTCATGCGCGACACCGACGCCACCGTTCTGCGCCTAGCGGCGTTGAAGGACCTCGGCGTGCGCATCGCGATCGACGACTTCGGCACCGGCTACTCCTCGATGGCGCACCTGCAGCAGTTCCCCGTGGACGCGCTGAAGATCGACCGCTCGTTCATCACGCAGATGACCCACAATCGCGAGGGCGAGACGATTCTGCGCACGCTCGTGCAGCTCGGCAAGGCACTCTCGATCGAGACGCTCGCCGAGGGGATCGAGCAGGCGCGAGAGCTCACACTGCTGCAGGGCGAGAGCTGCGACAGCGGCCAGGGCTTTCTCTTCGCCCGCCCGCTCGACGCCGCCGACACGACGACGTTCCTGGCCAACTGGACCGCAACCCGCGCCGCACCCCCAGAGCCACCGCCGGCGCCCGCGTCGCTCGACTCACCTCCAGCGCTTCTCTAGCACCAGACGGGCTATATGGTGATCGCGTCAGGGCAACCAGCGCGTCAGGAGAGGATCGAGATGGCCAAGGACTTCAAGGCATTTCTGCTGCGGGGCAACGTCGTCGATCTGGCGGTCGGCATCGTGATCGGCGCCGCGTTCGGGGCCGTCGTCACCGCACTGGTCCGCGACCTGATCACGCCGATCGTCGCCGCAGTGATCGGCAAGCCGGACTTCTCGAGCCTGATGTTCACGGTCAACCACAGCACGTTCCACTACGGCGACTTCGTCAACTACCTGATCGCCTTCGTGTCGGTCGCCGCGGCCGTCTTCTTCTTCGTCGTCAAGCCGGTCAACGCGCTGATGGAGCGGCGCAAGACGGGGGTCGACGTGGAGTCCGAGACCCGGCCCTCCAGCGAGTGTCTCAGCGAGATCCCGCGCCAGGCGCGCAAGTGCGCCTTCTGCGCCTCGCCGCAGGCGACTGCGAGCTAGCGCCGCCGCGCGCCGCACCTCTTGTAGCGTCCCGCGCGTGCCGGACCCATTTCTCCACGAGCTCCGCGTGCGCTACGGGGAGTGCGACCCACAGGGCATCGTCTTCAACGCCAACTACCTGCTCTATTGCGACGTCGCCTTCACCGAGCTGTGGCGGGCGGCCGTCGGTCCCTGGCAGGACATGGTGCAGCGCGGAGTCGACGCCGTCGTCGCCGAGGCAAACCTCCGCTTTCGCTCGCCCGCGCGCTTCGACGACGAGCTCGTGCTGCGGGTACAGGTCATGCGCCTCGGCACCACTGCCATCACCACCGAGATTGATGTCTTACGCGACGAGCAGCTGCTCGTACAGGGACGGCTGCGCCACGTCTGCGTTGCGACCGAGACGTGGCGCAAGACCGACGTGCCCGAATGGGTGCGCGCGGGGCTGCGGCGCTTTGCCGATGTCGACGCCGAGCGTGGTGAGGCTCAGGGATAGACCTGCTGCCCGGTCTCGGAGTCGACGAGGACGATCGCCTCGGTCGGGCACTCGCGAGCAGCGGCCATCAGCAGATCGTCGGGGCCGGTGCCGATCACGCGTGCACAGTCGTCGACCTGAAAGACCTCGGGGACGAGTTCCATGCAGTCGCCCTGGCCGATGCAGGCGCCCTCGTCGATCGTCGGTATGTAGCTCATCGTGATTCCTCTCTCTCGGTCAGCTCGCCTGTGAGGCGCTTGGTTCCATCGAGCCGCGGGCGAGCCCACGGCCACGGCCGTTGCTGCGCTCCTCGTGCCCGCCCTGGGGCGCGGCGGCACCAGCCTCCCTGCTTGTCTCGCCGCGCCCCCCGGACGTCTCGGCGGAGATCGCCACCTCGCGGGGAGCACCCGGGCGACTTCCGCTGCGCTGCAGTCGCAGCGCGAAGAGGAACAGGACCGGTAGGACGCTCGAGAGCATCGCGTAGCGGACGATCGGTATCGAGGCGTCGGTGCCGGCTCCGAGCGCGTGAACCAGGGAGAGCACGTAGACCACCACGGTGAAGCGATGCATCCGCCGCCACAGCCGCACGCCGATTTTCTTACGCGCGTAGAAGCTCAGCCCGAGGATCACCGCCAGGTAGCCGCCGATGATGCCCAGACCCGTCCACACCGGCCGGTAGCCGATCGCGAACGGCACGAGAATCCCCTTCGCGCCGGCCTTCAGCCAGGGATCGGCCGCCAGCAGCGCGCCGTGAGCGCCGATCGCACCGAGCCCCAGCAGCGCGACATACTGGTGCATCCGGATCGCGTCCTTGCGCCAGCGGCGCGGGATCACCCGCGCGGCCATCGCCAGTCCGAGTATCACCGAGCCGGCGATCAGCAGCATCGCCACCATCCCGGCCGAGCGTCCGGCGAGCCACCAGACGTAGTTTCCGGGCGAGGTCGGGGTCATGCCGCGCTCCCGAGGGCACGGGCGGCGGTCGTGTAATCGCCGTCGAGCGCTCCGATCAGCTCGACGTCGCCGTCGTCGTGGATGACCACGCCGCCGTGCTCGGCCAGCGCGCGGCGTGCGCCCTCAGGGCCGGTGAGCAGGGCGAGCTTGGAGAGCGTCTCGGCTTCCAGGGCGCTCGGCGCCAGCGCCGTCGCACCGATGAGTCCGCTCCAGACCGGCTCGCCGTCGGAGGGATCGAGCAGATGGTGGGCGAAGGTGCCATCGGAACGCCGCCAGATGCGCACGTTCATCCCGGACGTTGCGACCCCGCCGCGCGCGAGGCGCAACGTGTGGACGCACTCGCCCGTCAGGGGGTGCTCGACCTCGATCGAGAGCGGTTCGAACTCTCCCGCGAGGCCTCCGAGAGCGATGTCGCCGCCACAGTCGACGACGAAGCGGGTGTATCCCCGCAGACGATGGGCGACGGCGTCGGCGGCCAGTCCCTTGCCCGTGCCGCCGGTGTCGATCCGCAGGCCGACCGGGCGCCTGATGGCTCCGCGCTTGTGGTCGATCTCGATCTCACGCCAGCGCGCATCGGCACGCGGCCGGGCGGCGCGCCGACGCGGGGCCGCCGCGAGCGCGTCCAGAAGCGATGCCGGCGTGCTGGCGTCCTGTGAATCGAGGTAGCCGACGGCCTCGATCTCCCCCACGAGCGTCGGGTCGACCAGGCCATCGGTGCGCTCGGCTGCCCATAGTCCGGCGGCGACCGCCGTCCGCAGCAGAAGCGACGCCTTCACCTCCGGGGTCGAGGCGCCGTTGAGGGCCGACAGCTCGCTGTCGGCACGAAACCGCGACAGGCGCCGCCCGAAGTCTTCGATGTAGTCGCGCTCCCGCTCGGCTGCCTTCTCGGGCGCCGCCAGACCTGGCATCAGCGGCGTCTCGACGATCAGCCGGATGTCGCTGCCCATGCAGCGGAAGCTCGTGTCGGACGTGGGGCTCATGAGGTCCTCGTCACCGGCAGCGAGGATCCGTAGCCACCCGCGGCGCTCACCTGCTGCGAGGCCTGTGAGGGCTGCGGGGGGGCGCTCGGAGGCAGGTGGACGATCACCTTGCGTTCGTAGACCCGCCTCACGAGCACGCGCCGGGCCGGCAGCGGCACGGATGCCGCACGCTGGCGCAGGGCTGGATCGCTGCCGCCGGCGACGCGACCGGCGAGCAGCGCGAACAAGCCGAGGAACAGCGCCACGGTGATCCAGAGAACACCTAGCGCACCGCCACCCGGACGTGCCCTGACCGGCGCGGATGCCTGCCGACGCTCAGTCATCGCTGGCTCTGCTTGCCCCGGGCGCACCGCTCGTGCGCGTGACGATCGCCGCGGCCGGCGCGGTCGAGCCTTCCGCCGCGCCGCTCTGGGCGACGGCGGG
>OLKX01000416.1_pt1 | contig 26408 bp, 29 predicted proteins | sample 1604201 | NCBI WGS metagenome assembly OLKX01 (sample SAMEA104055716, study PRJEB20765) | soil metagenome | biome: Arctic tundra; feature: Polygonal ground; material: soil | place: USA | collected 2011-09 | depth 0-0.5 m
CGGGCGGGGCCGGGGCACTCGCGGTCGGTGCGGGGGACTGTGCTGGTGTGACGGACACCGCAGCCGGGGCTTCGGCCGGCGCTGGAGCGGGCACCGTCTTGGGGGCTCGGACGATGAACGTGACGGTGCTCGAGGCGGGAGGCGATCCGGCTGCTCGCACTTCCAGACGGTGGCGTCCGGGAGCGACGTCGCGGAGGGTGAGACGGGCGCCACCGGACCGCGTGAGGCGCTGATCGAGCACGTAGCGAAACCGTTGACCGCGGCTGCTCGGCGCGTCGTGTAGGGCCACCCGCACGGCGACCATGACGCCCGTATGGGCACCTGCGCGCGGCGAAAGAATCGACAGGCGGGGCGCACGGACGGGGGAGACCGCGCTCGTCTGTGCCCGGGTCACGGGCGTCGCACCGGGCGTGCGTGGCGCAGAGCCGCTGCTGGCGCACCCGCTGGTGGTGGTGGTGGTGGTGGCGGCGAGCGCCGCCGCAAGGCTGAGCTGTCCAATCCTGAAGGGTCGCATCGGCTCGGGGCTCCCGTTGCTGGGGTCGGCTTGTGGCCCGGTGTCTGCTTTCACGTGCCTTGCGGGTCCAGACTCCGGGCGGCCGGCTTCCTTCCTGAGCGAGCAGGCACCGCCGACGCTCGCTTCAGCCGGAGCCGCATCCCCATCGGTGCGTCGAGTCCCTGGTGTTTGCGCTCCGCGACGTACACGAGCCCATAATCGGCGCCAACCGACACGCCTCCCGCTGAACGCGAGCGGCAGCCGGCGATCGGCACTGCTCGACCTCGACGACCGTGGCACCACCATCCGCCGGGAGCTCCGCAGCGAGCGTCTACGAGCTAGAGAGGACCTGCTTGCCAACCTCACACGTGTGAGCAGCACTGGACCCTGCTGGAGCTGCTGGAAACCATCGCGGTCAGCTGCATGTGACCCTCAGCACCAAAGCCAGCACACTTCTGCTCGACGCAAAAAGCAGGACGCTGATGTTGATCGCGTGAGAAGACCGCCCCGGACGATCAGCTGGCAGACGCTTATGATGCGGCCTGGCTGACCCGAGGCCGCAGCCGTGTGATCCGACCGGAAGAGGAGGATTGATGCTTACTCTGCGCAAGTTTGTCGTCTTGTCCGCCATCGCGGGCGTTGTCCTAGCGCTTAGCTGTGCGGCGAGCGCCTTCGCGGCACCCACGATCGAACTCACACGCGGGAACGTCGAACCGGTCGAGTCGATCACGACGCAACTCGGCGCCGTCGTCAACAACGGCGGTGGCAGCTACTTCACGCTCCACGTCAAGCCATCCGGTGGCGCCGGTTGTGGAGCGAATGCTCGCGCCGACTCCGGCGAAGGCGTGCTCGGCAGCGAATTCATCAGCACCGAAACCAACCCCGTCCACTCGTCCCGGAACTTGACGTTCCAATCCGCTGGTAGCTACAAAGTCTGCGCCTGGGTCACGAAAGACTCGAGTGGCGAAGAAGTTCAGGCATTCGTGGAAACGTCGTTCACGGTGCGCGCGCCCCACCTCGCTCTCTCGATTAGCGTTCCCGCGAGCGTACAGCCGCAGCAGACTTTCCAGGCTACGACGACGGCGCAGGCGGAGACGGAACGGCAGGTGTGGGAGTACGTGATGCCGAACACGGGTGGGGGCTGTCCGGCGAACGCGGCCGCAGCCGGCAACGCGTCAGGGGCGAACGAGATCCTCGGGTACTGGAACGTCACGGGTGGTCCCTTCACGGAAACGAAGAACGAGTCCTTGAGCTCCCCCGGCAGCTACCTCTTCTGCGCCTACTTCGAGTACCCGAACCGGGAATCACCGCCTGAGCTGAGTGCGAGCGCGCAGACGAGCGTCGTCCCGCCGCCACCGCCGTGTGTGGTGCCGGGATTCCACCTTGGCGCGAGCCTGGCGAGCGTCGAGCACAGCATCGTCGCGGCATCGTGCTCCGTCGGTAAAATCAATCACTCGGCGAGCTCGAGCGTTGTCCGTGGTGGCGTCCTCGCCTTGAGTCCCGTCACGGACACCAAACTCCCCCAGGGCGCGGCCGTGAGCATTGTGGTCTCGGCGGGGAGGCCGTGCGTTGTTCCTGTCGTGAAGGCTGGCGCTACCGTGAGCCACGCCAAGCATCTCCTCGCCGCGGGGGATTGCAGAGCAGTCATCGTCCACGCGCACAGTCGTCGCGTGCGGCATGGACGAGTTGTCGGCCTGGGCTCGCGCACCCACTCCCACCTCTTCCCCCTTACCAAGGTGCGCATCGTGGTCTCCACCGGCCGTTAGAGCCCTGGCGTATGTGCGCCGCTTGATTGGCCACTGAGTGCTACCGCGCGTGGACGATGCTAGTGGCGATGCGGCCCGCCTGTCCGCCGCGCGTCAACACCACCCCCCACACTCGTAGGCGTTGGTTGCGCCGCTGTGCTGGGAGCAGCAAGGAAACCGTCAGCCGCGAACGGGCGGCAATCTGCACCGTGGTGGCAGTATGGCCGGCACCGCGCACCGTGACGACCAGTTGACCTCCACGCGCACCCCCGGTCACCAGCCGCACCGTCACCTTGGTGCCGCCTCGGACGCGCTTGGCTGCGACCGCGATGATCCTCTCGACCGGTCGCAAGGCGCGGTTCGTGAGCGTGACGCGGTGGCGGCCATGTCCCGAGACGGTCGCGTGAAGTCGATTCCGGCCAGGGTCGAGACCTCGCAGCGATCCGAGTTCGAGCTTCTGGCCCGCGCCCAGTCGAACCGAACCGGCAAATGTCTGCGGCGGACGTCCCGGCCCGACCCGCCGGATTGTCAGTGTCAGGGCGATCTTCGCCCGAGCGCTGACCGTAATGGCACGTCCAGCATTCAGGGTCAGCGGACCGGTGAGCTTCCCCGACACCGAGATCGTCGTTTCGCCACCAGAGTCGTGGCGTGTGAGCTCAAGGCTCCCTGGGCCGGGCGCGGCCGGGCTTAGCTGCAATTCCCCAGAGCTCGAACCGAGCCGCAGGTGGGCGCCGCGCGTCGTCGAGATCTGACCGTCGACGCCGGCTCCGAGGATGTGCAGCTGCCCGGGCGCCACCGTCTCGGTGTACGGTCCGGAGGAGCCGAGCACGAGGACCGTGCCGGCAGCCGTCCACGTCCCGGAACCACCGGCCGTCACGCTGTCCAACGGGGTCATCGCCGCGACTTCCGGCTGCAGCTGTTCGGGCACCAGTTCGCCGTGGGCATCGAACAGGCTGCGTCCGTGGGCGTCGGTGACCTGGGTCACCGAGGCACCGCTCGTGACCCTCGAGAAATAGGGGTTCGGTGTTCCGTTGGGAGTGAGCGAGCCGCTTAGCGTGCTCATCGGCGTGAAGTGAATCTGGGCAGGGGGTCCCGTCCACACGTTCTGTGGCAGCCCGCCCATCAAGAAGCTCCAGTTGCCCTGCGAGTCGATGTGGATCTGGCCGGTGCTCAGCTTCGTGTCGTGTAGCGTCGCGTCGGTGACCTCAGCCGAGAGGAAAGGCTGATTCGAGTCATAGACGTCGATGTCGAAGCTCCCGTCCGCGTGCGGCTCAAGCGCGTAGGGCACCAGCGCATGTCCTCCTTTTTTTGTGAAGAACTCGACGATGCCGAACCCGCGAGTGAAGGAGTTCGCGATCTGTTTGTACAGATACTGGGCTGCGCCGACCCCCGGAGGCAGGTGCCGCAGACCTCCGAGGTAGCTGCCGACGGCGTCGTAGTGCTCGACACTGAACTGCGACATCGCCTTTTGGTAGAGGTAATGGCGCAGCTGATCCCCGAAGGCGCCGTCGTTGAGATAGGTCGGCAGGCCATACACGCTGCCGGCAAGCCATTGCGGTTCGGTACGCGGCGTGCCCGGCGTGGGCACGAGCGGATCGAGGCCGTCCATGAACCGCAGACTGCCGAGGGAGAATCCGAAGCACAGGCCGCCTTTGAGTTCGTTGTTGATCTCTTTATAGACCGCCAGGGCGCCACTGGTCGGGAAGGGCGTCTGCACCGGCGCACACCCGTTGCACAATGACCAGGTCTGATAGGCGTTTGCGCCGAAGGCATCCGCGACGTCTTGCCAGCTCACGTCGTTGTTGGACCCGAAGTTCGCGAACGAGAACGCGTCCGTGTTTCGATAGCTGTTGACAGGGAACGACACTGATGCGCCGCTCTGGCCTTCAGGTGCGATCAGTGACAGCGGACCTGACGCGGCGTCACGCGGAACCGTGGCGGTTATGTGTTCACTGCTCTGAAGCTGCGCTTCGACGGTCCCGCTGGTGCTCTGGGATGAGCCGAAGTGCACTTCCGTGCCCGGGCAGAAGCCTTTGCCGGTGATGGTCACCGTCGTGCCTGGGGAAGTGCCGATCGGCACCTGACCCGACGTCGGCGAGTAGGACGCGATCGAGTTCGAGCAGTGGAATGGACTGCTGGGATAGAACGGACACGTCCCGTCGGACGCAGTCACCCTGGCGATGGATTCGTACTGCGACACGTACAGGCACCTGTCAGGGCCGACGGCGACTAGATCGCCGCGGGTGCCACCATTGACCATCGTCGAGTACGTGACAGGCGTGGTCGAGAGGTCGACCTTGGTGATCGACCCATCGTTGGAGCTGACGGCCAGGAATGGGCGTTCAGACGGGTTCTTTGTTTCGGCGACGGCGATACCGTCCGCCGATGCGACGTAGGCGACTGTGGTGCTCGTACCGGGAGACGCCGCAGCGGTACCCGCGATTTCGTCGATTTCCCCGCGGTCCTCGACGAAGATCGTGCCGTCGGGCGCGAAGGCGATGCCATCTGGTTCGGTGAGCGGCGGACCGTATTCGCTGATGCTCGGCGAGGCCGAGCTCGGATTGCTGACGCGCAGGAGCGGCCCGTTGAGGCGCGCGACGAACAGATCGCCGCTGATTGGATCCGTGCCGATGCCCAGCGGCTTGATTCCCGTGGCGACGGTGCGAATGACAGATCCGTCCGTCGGGCTTATCTGAGCAACGTCTCCTTCACCGTCGATTTCCTGCCGAGTCACGAATAGTTCTTCGGCTTTGTCGAAGGCCAGCCCGACCAGATAGCCGGGAATGGGACCGTTGCCGACCCGAGTCGAGCTCGATGCCGAACCGCCGGAGTGTGGGAACACATACAGGTTGCTATCGGTGTTGTCGATCGCCAGCAGCTTGCCGCGTTTGTCGAAGGCGAGACCCAGGGGACCGAATCTGGCACCGGTCGGAAAGCCCGTGGCAAAGTCGCTCACGGCGAACCCAGGACTGGCGACGCCGGCGGCCCTAGCGGTCGGCGTCGCGGCCATCAGCGCGGCGAGCATCAAAGCCGTAGCCACCAGTCCGGCGACATGCCTCGGCATCCGTATCCCTCGACATTTGGAAGACCACAAGCCACCAAAGGACAACACCGCTCCAGGCTGCCGCGAACCCACAAGACGGCCGCCTTGCGAATCTGTCTTGCTCACACGACGCACTCTTATGCCCCCCCGGGTTCCGTTCGCTAGGCCGGTGCTTGTTCGGATCTTCCGACCAGCGACGATCCTACTCAGATGCGTCGGAGCGTGGTGTGCTGCGTGGCGGGCAGCAGTGATTTCCCGATGGCGACCACGCTGCGCCTCCTTGCATGATGGCATTACGTTATGGGCAGCGCGGCTAGCTCGGGCACCAGACCCTCGCGACGCGTCCCTGGTTTCACGGAATGGTTCCCGCAGCCTCAGGCGAGCGGATCGCTGTCGAGCTGGCGTGCGGCGAGCCGCTCACGCTCGTAGAGAGCGGCCGCGGTCTCTCGCGGTCGGCGATCTTGGTGATGAAGACCCCTCTGAGCGCTCGCGACCGCTGCGGGCTACGCGTCTCAGAGGTCCGAGGCACGGCATAAGCTCGCTCGGTGCCTGCGGCAAGACGTGCTCGCAAGAAGAGCGAGCCTGCCGCCGGCGAGCGTCGTCCGGTTCGCAGACGCTGGCGCGACTACCGGACCCCGTCGGGCCGTAGTCCCGTGGAGGAGTTCACCGACGCGCTTTCTGACTCCGACGCGGCGGCGGTGTTCGCGGGCATGCAGGAGGTCCGTGAGCTGGGCTTGCGAGCCGCCCGCCACCTCGACGGGGAGATCTGGGAGGTCCGAGTCCAGGGCGACCGAGTCATCTACCGCATCCTGTTCGCCGAGGAAGGCACCCGTGGGCAGGTCCTGCTGGCCCTTGACGGCTTCAATAAGAAGACGCAGAGGACACCTCGAGCCACGATCGAGTTGGCGAAGAGGCGCCTGACAGACTGGCGGCGGCGAGGAGAGCAGAAACGCCACGGGCAGCCTTGAGGTCCGGCTTAGTCACGGTGGCTGGACACGGGTGCTAGGCTATATCTGAAAAGAGATACCGCTAGAGGTATCGAGTCAATCCGAGAGCAGGCAGGGATCATGGCCGAACGCGACTTCCTCGAGAAGATGATCGACAAGCGCACCGCGCGCAATCCCGAGTTCCCGCGCCTGCTGGATGCGGCGCGCCGGCGCCGCGAGTTGCTCCGTTCGCTGGCAGGGCAGCGCGAGCAGCAGAATCGGACCCAGACCGCGGTCGCCGCAGCGATGGACACTTCGCAATCCTTCATCGCGCGTCTGGAGAGCACGGCCGCCGACACGAAGATCTCCACCGTCGATCGCTATGCCGAGACCCTCGGCTTCGTCGTGCAGTACCACCTGATCCCGATGGCCGACGCGGACAGTGCCCCACCGGTTGTAATTCGCGCATCGTAGGCATCCGGCAACACGCGGGCCACGCCACCTTGCGCCGTCCGAGCCGGGTGGACTCTTTGCGAGGTGGTCAGCCCAGCTCGGCGCCTCCGCGTCGCCGCCACCCAGTCCGATGGGGTGATTCATCTCGCCTTCTCCAACGACTTCGACAACCTGGAAGCGGGCATCACGGAGGAGACCCGCGCGATCGAGACCCTCTGTGCCGCCTTGGAGGGCAGCGGCAAGCCGCTCGTGATCGCCTCCGGCACGCCGATCGTGCCCGGCCGAGCCTCCACCGAGCAGGACCCGACGATGACCGAGGGTCCGGTGGGCGGCCGCGGCCGTGCCGCCCTGGCCGCCCTGGCCTACGCCCAGCGGGGCATCCGCGTCGGGCTCGTTCGGCTGCCGCGCTCGGTTCACGCCGCCGGCGGCCCCTACGGGTTCGCCTCGGTGCTGGTCGCTGCCGCCCAACGCGCCGGGGTATCCGGCTATGTCGGGGACGGCAACCAGCGCTGGCCGGCCGTCCATCGGCTCGACGCAGCACGACTGTTCCGAATCCTGCTCGAGCAAGGCGAGCCGGGCACGATCGCCCACGCCGTCGGCGACGACGGGGACGCAATGCAAACGATCGCGCAGACGGTCGGCCGGGAGCTGGGCCTTCCAACCCAGGAGGTCCCGGCGGAGAACTTCGGCGTCCTCGGCATGATCTTCGCCATCGACCAGCCGGCCTCAAGCGCGCTGACCCGCGAACGGTTCGACTGGGAGCCCATCCACCCGAGCCTGCTCGACGACCTCCAGGCCGGGAACTATCCGGACTGACCAGGCCGAGCCGTCCCACCAAGCCACCGAGTCGGGGTGTCCGAGTCGCAGACTGTCGTCTTCACCGAGCAAGCAACGCGGACGATAGGACTACCCCGAAGTCGCCACTCCGGCACTCTCTCATTGACTCTGCCGCTCACGGCCGGATCCAGAATCGTGATCGAAGCCCTGCGTCGCGGACAACGCAGGGGCACCGGGGCTCAACGACGACTTCCCTACTCCTCGCCAATCTCGCGCCTCGTCCGGCGCCCGATTGCGGCGGACCGGCCGTTCTCCCTAGCATCCGCGCATTCCGAGACTGTCGGCGCCGGCTCCAGGATGCCCGTGAACAACAGATGCAGGGCCCGGGCGTTCAGCTTGCCGATTGGTCACGTGCTGCCGCGGCACGCCCGGAGCCGCGGTGCTGAATTCGCTGCCGCAATGGCGAGGAAGGGGGAGTCCGCCTCTCGTCCGTCGGCGCGGACGGTCATTGGGGCCTGGTGGTCGCGCGCCCCCGCCATGCGGGACCGTCGAGGGGCGGGTTAGGCGGCGGCGCGTTCTTGGGTGGGTCGGCGGCGGAGGTTTGACTGCTGGAGGGCCGGGGGCAGGTAGGCGGACTCGTCGGGCATGCCGACATCGGTGCCGGGCGGAACGATCGTGTCGATCCGGTCGAGGACCTCGTCGGTGAGCGTGACCTCTGCGCCGGCGAGCAGGTCCTCGAGATGCTCCATTGTGCGTGGCCCGATGATCGCGCTGGTCACGCCGGGATGAGCGATCGCGAACGCGATCGCGAGGTGCGTCATCGGCAAGCCTGCCTCTTCGGCGAGCGGGATGAGCTGCTCGACGGCGTCGATCCGCCGTTCGTCGGTGAGGCTCGAGAGCATGGCCACGCGATGGAGGTCGGTCTGCTGGTCCTTGCGGACGCGCCCGGTGAGCATGCCCCTCGCGAGCGGGCTCCAGACCAGCGTGCCCATCCCGTGGCGCTGGGCGACGGGCAGCACCTCGGTCTCGACGCCCCGATTGAGGATCGAATAGGTCGGCTGCTCGGTATGAAACCGCTCCAGGCCGCGGCGCTCGGCCACCCACTGCGCCTCGACGATGTCAGAGGCGGGCATCGAGGATGAGCCGATCGCCCTGACCTTGCCGCTGTGGATCAGGTCCGAGAGCGCGGACAGCGTCTCCTCGATGTCGATGTCGGTGTCGGGATCCGGACGGTGGATTTGGTAGAGGTCGATGTGGTCGGTCTGCAGGCGGCGCAGCGAGTGCTCGACGGCCGTCATGATCCAACGCCGCGAGGCGCCCCTTTGATTGGGGTCCTCACCCATCGGGCGATTGAACTTGGTCGCGAGGACGACGCTGTCACGGCGTCCCTTGAGCGCCTTCCCCACGATCTCCTCGGACTCGCCGGCGGAGTACCCGTCGGCGGTGTCGATGAAGTTGATCCCCGCGTCCAGCGCCTTGTGGATGATGCGAATCGAGTCGTCGTGGTCGGGATTGCCGATCGACGCCCCGAACATCATCGCGCCGAGCGCGTAGGGGCTGACTTTGATGCCGGTCCGGCCGAGGGTGCGGTAGAGCATGGGGTTCTCCTGAGGTCGCCGGTGGGAGAGCGTTCTCGCGATGTCGTACGATGAACGAAGTGGAACGCTTTTCCGCAACTATAACGGAAAGATTTTCCGGAAAGCGGTTTAGGGAGTGTCGTGACTGAGAACGCCGCACCGGCCGGACTCGACTCGACCGGCTCGGCGAGTCCGCGCGCACCCGGCCGCGCGGGGCGTCGGCTGCGAGCCGACGCGCAACGCAACATCGACTCACTGCTCGAGGCAGCGAAGGCCGTCTTTGCCACGTCAGGCGTGGATGCGCCCGCGAAGGAGATCGCCGATCTGGCCGGCGTCGGAGTCGGAACGCTGTACCGGCACTTCCCGCGGCGCTCGGACCTTGTCAAGGCCGTGCTTCAGCGCGGGATAGATGCCTGCGCCGACGCCGCCCCGGCGCTGAGCGCAGCGCACGAGCCAGGAGATGCACTCGCGAAGTGGCTCCAGCGCTACACCGAGTTCGTCTCGACCAAGCGAGGACTCGCTAGCGCCCTGCACTCGGGCGATCCGGCGTTCGACGAGCTGCCCGGCTACTTCATGCAGCGACTCGAACCCGCCCTCGGCTCGCTGCTCGAAGCCGCGACAGCGAGCGGCGAGATTCGTGGCGACATCAGCCCGAAGGATCTCCTGTACGCCGTCGCCAGTCTGTGCCTGCCCGTGGCGGAGGAAGGAGTCGCGTACAGCCAACGCATGGTCGCGCTACTTATCAACGGACTGCGCTACGGCGCCGATACGAGCCCGTCCCGCTCCTGAAGCCATAGACGGATTGTTTGCTTCCTTCCCCGATCGCCGATGCGCCTCGGCGCCGCCGCGCGATCGTTGACCGACGAAGACGCCCTCCCGATCGGCCTTCGCGGACACGGAGGATGCAGTCAAAGAGGCTCTGACCGACGGTTCAGGGTATATCGCTATCGGGGTCGTTTGACGGTGATGCGTCCCACGAGGATCGTGCCGGTGCTCGGGATGCGATGTTCTTCTCGTGGGTTGTAAAGCACCTCGAGGGTGACTGTGGACCCGCACGCGTTGGCGAAGACGGCTTCCATCGGTACGGTGACGATCGCGCCGGCTTTGATGTCCCGGTCGATCGGGTCGACCACGGTGCCTTCATGGCATGTTGCCGGGTTGGTGATGGAGTAGCCGCTCAGCGCGTTGGGGACGGCGAACGGCGCGGTGAACTTGAGGATGGCGCTGTAGCCGCCTGGGGTATGCGCGCGCCGCAGGCGCACTTCGATCCGTTGGTGAAGGTCGCGCGAGGGAGCGGTGAGCCGCCGAGGGGGTGCGACTCGTGAATGTGGGCATGGGTTCGGCACGTGCGGCTGGATGCTTTCTTGGCAGAGCGAGCCGGCGATTCGGTAGGTGATCGCGGTGAGCGCCCCGGACGGGAGGACCGTGCCTGCGCTTTGGCCGCCTGTGCTTCCTCCTGCCTGGATGCCGCGGGTGCCAGGTTCGATGCCTCCTAGAACGATGAGGTAGGCACCGGTGAGCGGTTCCACGGGAACTGAGCGCGACTGGCCGCGGTAGCGGTAGGTGATGTTGACTGCGTGGGGTCCGAGCAGTCCGTAGGAGATCCACCGGGCCTGGGAGAGCGCTCCGAGCTTCCCGGGCACGGGCATCAGGCCACTCTCGGGGATGCCGGAGATCTCATTGCTCGAATGGGTGCTGTTCAGTTCGCAGCGTTCGCCAGCGCGGCCGATCGTGTCGGGTGGCAACGGATGAAACTGGCCGTCGTCATGGAATGCTCCATCGAGACCGAGCACGCCGAGCTCTCCGCGGTAGAGCCGTCCAACCTGTATGCACACGAGGTCTCTGCTCGTATGGACCACCCGCATGCCCCAAGGCTGCTCGCCCGCCGGGTCAGCGAAGCTCACGCCGAGCACCCGCGAACCGCCCCGAGCGGGCACGCCGAGGCCGACCGTCGGCGTCAGCCGCGACGGCCGCACCGGCGACCCCGTGTGTAGCACCGCCGTTGCCGCGAGGGCGGCGGCCGCCAACAGCAAAAGAACGAGCGCGAGCACCACGACCAGGCGCAGCGGCTTACTACGACGCCGGGCGCTAGGCGCGGGGGCGCTGGCCCGGCGCTCGGCCGCATCCATGAACGTCGCGCGTAGCTGCGGCAGCCGGCTCACTGCGCACCTCCCAGCCTCGAGCGCAATGCGTGCAGCCCACGGCTCACGCGCTGACGCACAACCATCTCTGAGCACTCAAGCTCCACGGCGAGCTCGGCGTAGTCACGCTCGTCGAGCACCCGCCCGACGACGGCCGAGCGTTGATCGTCCGGAAGCTCCTGGAGCAGCGTCAGCGAGTTGCCGTCCAAGACGAGCTCATCGATGCGCAGCAGATCCTCATCGTTCAGCAGGATCGGCTCCATCCCGATGCGCCTTCGCGCCTGCGCCTCGACCTGTCGCCGCCGCCAACTCTGCGCGAGCTCGTGGCGCGCGATCCCGAACAGCCACGCCCGCGCGCTGCCCAGCTCCGGTCGGAACTGGTCGAGCGAACCCAGGGCAGCCGCGAACACCTCGGCCGTGAGATCAGCCGCGAGATCAGCCCGCCCTGACGCCCGCCGAAAGAAGACCAGCAGCGGATCCTCGTAGCGGTCATAGAACACGCCGAGCGCCTGCGCATCCTCCAACCCGATCCGCAACAACTCCTCATCCGAGCACCTCGACAAGTCCCGTGAACGCATCACAGACATATTGGAGCGAGGCCGAAAGTTGTGACGGACGGTTGGCTCCTGCTAATGCACATAAAGACGATCCCGACGCAAATAGGGTCCACGAACAAGGCCAGGACATTCGCACTGTCGTGTCGAGTCCACACACCCCTGGCTCCCAGCCTCCCGGCTGAGGTCACAGAATCGGCGCTCGCGGCACTCTTGTCGGTGATGGACGATGCGGATGCCTTTTCAGAGCTCTACAGAAGCGAGGGAGAATCAGTGCTGATCTTCCTGACGCGTCGTACCTGGGATGGCGAGACGGCGCTGGAGCTGACCGCGGAGACCTTCGCGCTTGCCTTGCGCTCGTGGCGGCGACTCTCGAAGCTCGCGCCCGAGCAGCAGCGTGCGTGGCTGTTCACGGTCGCCCGGCGCCAGCTCTCCCGTTACCTGCGCCGCGCCAAGATCGAGCGCAGAGCGATCCGCAGGCTCGGAATGCAACTCCCTGAGATGGATCAGGAGGACGTTCTGTTGATCGAGCAACGAGCAGGCCTGCCGGAGCTGCGCCAGACGCTCGAGCGTGAGCTTTCCAGGCTCAGTGCCGCCCAGCGGGAGGCGCTGCGACTGCGGGTCGTCGAGGAGCGCAGCTACGAAGAGATGGCGCTGGCGCTCGGGATCTCCGAGCAGACCGCCCGGGCTCGCGTGTCCCGCGGGCTGCGAGCCCTCTCGCGGGCACTCGAGCCCTATCACGCCGCCCAGGAGAAGAACCAGCTGGATCGCGCGAGCGCACCGAAGGGAGCATCGTGAACGACCGCCCCCGTGTACTCGAGCAGCTCGGAGATGAGCTCGAGCGGGTCGCCGGCCGGGCCTTCGTGGAGGGCCCGAGCCCGGCCGATCGACTCCGTAGAGGCCCGACCGGCCGCCTCAGCGTGCTTGCCATCTTCGTCCTCGCGGCTGCGGCGACGGCGGCGGTGCTGCTGATCCAGCAGGGTCCGCCGCTCGCGGCGCCCCATCCCCAGGATCTACAGTCGAGCGGCATCCCGCTGCCAGGCACCGCGCATCTGGCCGGGATCGACGCGCCGGACCCGGACAGCTCGAACCCCGCTTGGGACTTGCGGCTCTCGCGCACGCGCACGGGCGAGACCTGCACCGCCGTCGGCCAGGTCGTCGATGGGCGCTTCGGGATCGTCGGGCTCGACCATGTCTTCAGGGCGCTCCCACTGGGCAGCGTGGACAGCTGCGGGATCGACACGGCCGACGGACCGATTCTCGTCGGCGCCCACGACTTCGTTGGCTCGACGGCGAGCGAAGCCCGCACAGTCCTAAGCGGCGTCGCCGGGAGCGGCGCGCGATCGGTGACCGCCTACGCCACCGGCGCCCCGCGCCGTCTGAGGCTCGGCGCTCAGGGCAGCTTCATCACCGTCTACGCCGGATCTGCCGAAGAAGTCAGGCCGCGTATCGTCGTCGTGACACGCGACGGGCACGCCCACACGATCGCGCTCGAGCAGTCGACCGCCTGGGAAGTCCCGGATCCTAGCGGCGGCGCCGGGTGGGTGGCGAGCACCGAAGCCGACGTGGAAGCGACTGCCTTCCCGGATGAGGATTGCGTCCAGGTAACCCGCGAGCCCAGCCAGACCGAACCGAGCCAGGTCACGCTCCCGCTGACCCCGGAGGTTTGCGGACGCTTGGCCGGGAGCCCGTTGATCGTGCAGATGCGCCGCTTCGTCCCCGGCGAAGACTCTGCCCCGTTCCCGTGGGACAACTCACCGTCGCGCACGATCGTCTACGGCATCGCGACGCCGCGCGTGAAGAGCCTTACGCTGACCGGAGCCGGCTCGTCGCGGGCGGTGCGGATCGATCCGCACGGCGGCGCATTCCTCGCGGTGCTCGACGGGCACGTCGACCCGCACGCGCTGACGCTGACGGCCGCCATGCGTGGCGGCGGCAGCCGCACCTTCACCCGACCCTACGGGCTGCTGGCCTTCCGGAGCAACCGGCCGATCACCGACGTTGCCGTGCCGGCCTACCGGGCGCCCGCGCCGGCCAAGTCCACGCTGCCGCCGCCGTTCGAGTTCCAGATCGCCTCGACCGTACGTGAAACGTTGCGTGCGAATGACCCGGCTGGCGGGCCGACGTGGGTGCTGCGCAGCTGGCGGGGCCGCCCCAATCGACAGGTCAGCGGGGTCGGCAATGAACACTTCGTCTGCGCCGAGCTGGGCGTGCTCATCGGCGGCAGGCTGGTCGAACCGGGCAGCGATCCGTCGAGCAAGCGTCATCTGCTCACGGCCGAGGAGGGTCGCTGCAACTCGGCGTCGAGCCTCGAGCGCATGCGCTACATGCTGGCGCTCGAAGGCTTCCTCGATGATCCCTACGACTACAACCCTCACCCCTCCCACACGGTGCTCAGCGGCGTCCTGCCACCTGGAGCAACCGATCCGATCCTTCTCGGCGTCGGACCCGATCGCCCCTTGCCGGTCGACTCGAACAACGCGTTCCTCCTCGTGACGTCGGGGCGCTACTGGAACTCATCGCCGCGGATCGCCTACCTGCTGCACGGGCATCGCGTGGGGAGGCTGGCGAGCGGAGCACGACCCAAACTGTTCCCGTTCGGCTCGAGCCCACAGATTCCCCAGGTCCGCGCGCCCGACCCCGACGGCGGAGCGCCGTGGGGCTTTGCCGCGACAGTCAACTGCTCCACCGCCGTGGGACGGATCGTCGACGGGCGCCTCGCGAGCATCGATCTGAGTGACGGCGTGCTGAAAAGTGGCGCCGAAGAGACCGGCGGGAGCTCGAGCTGCGCGACCCATCCGGAAGCGTTCACGCCTCCGAGCATCCGGCGTCAGCCTGTCGAATTCGACCAGCGCCAAGCACAGGACGCGATCCCCCTGCCGGGACGCGAACCCGAACCGTTCAGCCGGCCCGAGATCGAGCGGCGCACGCTTCCGGGGCGCACGATTATCACCGGGATCGCGCACGCCGACGTCGTCTCGGTAACCCTGAGCACGCCCAGCGACGTGCGCACGCTGCGACCCTCCGGTCCGCTGCACGCGATCCTCGCTGTCTACGACGGTTTCTTCCCGCGTGGCAACCTCACAGCCACCATTCGTCTGCGCGACGGACGGGTTGTGACCGAGGAAATCGGCGGCCCCGGCAGAGGATCCTACGAGCCGCCCTCGCTCAGGGTGCGGCTACGCGAAACCAAGCGACTGCTCACCCAGGCGCGGGCGCGGAGCTCGAAGCTCCCTCCCGGTACCGAGCGCGGGTACCTGAAGCCCGTCGAAGAACATCTGGAGGCGATCGAACGACACGTCGCCTTCGAACGGAGCCATCCCGGTCTGCTGCCGGCGGAATAGCAGCCGCATCCTCCCGCACGCGTTCCCGTCGGCGCAAGGCCAATCGAGTCTCGCCGCCTACCGCATCGACGACGGGCCGATGCCGGCCGGGCGAGAGCTCGCGGACTATGGGAGCCGTTGGATGAGTAGTCCTTCGTCGCGGAGGAGTCTCAGGGCTCGCAGGAGGGTGTTGGTGTTGACGTGCATGACGGCGGCGCGCGCGTCGAGCCTTCTGATTGACTCGGTGAGCTGACTGAGCCGCGGTTGCTGCTGATCACGCTGTTTCTGGCAATAGCACGAAGCCCGCGCGACTGGCGGCGCGTCGCAAGTCAGCGTCGAAGCAGGCGAAGTGGCTACAGCGTGGATCCGTATCGCGGACCGCGAGCGCGCTCGCGAGCTGTACCGCGTCATATGCGCGCAGCGCGTGGCGCGCCGCTTCGCGGGCGGCTGCGATGAGCACCGGCTCGGTCAGCGAGACGATCGTGAAGCGCGAGCCCGAGTCGGGATCGCCGTGGAAGTCGAGCTCGAACGCACTGACCAGAATGCCGGCAGCTGTGTCCTCGAGCTCGCCGGTTCGGGCCTTGCGCCACAGCGCGGACGGCACCTCCACGCGGGCGATCGCCGAGACGACGAGCATGTCGAGCGCGCGGATCGGCCGATGCCCGGGCTCGTTGGCATAGAGCTTTACGAGCGCCGACGAGTCGGCAAAGGTGCTCAGCGGCGGCCCTCTGTAACGAAGTCCGACAGCGGTCGGCCACGCCCGGCGGCGGCGCGGGCGCGGCTGAGCGCTCGCGCGGAGGGACGCTTCGTCGGAAGGCGCTTGGGCGTCAGCAGAAGTCCGGCTTGCGCGAGGCGCTCCTTCAAGCCCGTGATCTCATCGCTTGCGAGGTCTGGGTCGACCGCGGCTGAGAGGACCTTGACGGCGTAGCCGTTGACGCTCTCCTCACGACTACGTGCTGCTCCCTTGAGTCGTTCGGCGAGCTCTTCGGGCACTCGCAGTGTCAGCTGGCGCATGATGTCATGGTAGCAGGCGTGGACTCAGATGGAGCCGTTACGCTGCCTCTTCTGCTGATGGCCAGGTCATCGCCTACAGCCTTGAGCGTCGTGATCCCGAGCGCGGCACCGGATCGCTCAAGGCCTGACTCGCCGCCGTTTTGGCGGACGGACTCAGCGAGCGACCCCTCGTTGACGTTGAGAGCACGAAAGCATGAAAGCCGGCCAAGAGCCAAGAGCAGGCAATTCTCCATCTGCTCCGCATCGGACGTCCTCGGGGTTCAGCCGTGTGCCGATCTCGCGAACCTTTCGCTCGTACTCCTCGAAGAGCACGGCTGAACCGATGGTCACCCAGTGCTCTGGCGCATTGTCGGGGAGGAGATCGCGGAGGATCGTACGCTGCTGCTCAGCGGCCTCTGCCTCTACGGCGCCGCGTTGGAGGCTAGCCGGCTGGGCGCCGATCGTCTCGGCATCAACCCGCAGAAGGTCGAGCTCCATGCGGTGCTGCTCGATCTGATGGTTGAGGGCCCCAAAGGCGAACAGCACCCAGAGCTTGCGCGCCATCCCCGCTGGGCTGAGCGGCGGGGAGCGTGAGTGGCTCGATGCCGGCGAAGGACAGCAGGTCCGAGGTCTGGATCTTGTCTGGCTTCCAGGAGTTCGAGTCGGTGAACGCTATGTCGACGAGGAACTGCTCGAACGTGCGTCCGGCGAGTTGGGCGGTGACGTGGAAGCGGATGGCGGAGAACTCGTCGGTGCCGTCCAGCTCGTCGGTCCTGGTGGCCGCGAAGGTGAAGAAGTCGTCCAGTGCGAGCTGCTGGGCGGCGGTGATGTCGTGGATCGCGGCCTGCTCGTCGTCCTCACGTCCGAGATCGATGTCCTTGGTCGCGCGGGTGGTGATCGCGAGGCGAAAGTCCAAAGCGAGCGCGCCCTTGAGTACCCAACGATCTGGTGCGACAGCGAGGAGCCGGCGCAGGAACAGCTCGAAGGCAACGCGCTTACGAAGGCGCCCGACACCAAGGCCGCTGCTAACAGCTTCGTTCTTGAGGCGCTGATCGAGTGCCTGGCGGAAAGCGGCGGCGCTCGTGTACTTCATACGTGAGACTCAGCGGCCAGGATGGCGTCGATCGGTTGGGTTCCGCGGCGACGTGTGGCTTCCTCTTCCAGCTGGCCGGCTGTGAGTAGCCCGCGGCGTAGGGCCTGTCGCACGGCCATCGAGAGCTGCTCAGGCTGGAGCTGATCGGCAGCATCGAGCAGAGTTCGCGCTGGGGCGGTCAGAGGAAGACCGTCGCGCCAGACGGCGGCGATGTCTTCGCTATCGGGGCGGGTGTGGACTATGACGTCCGGTGGCGGGCGCAGCCCGCGATGGCGGCGTGGGACAAGTATGTGGGTGGCGTCGTGGATGTTGTCGCTGAGGTCGAGTAGCGCGAGCGCGCTCTCATGGGAGAGGAGCGCATCGGGAATGGCAACGGCCATCCACGCCTCGCGCATGTCGTCGTGCTCGCCGGTCGGGTAGCCCTGGATGCGGTACAGCCCGCGGCGTAGACACTGAAAGCGCCCCCGGCGTACGTGGTGCTCGAGAAGCTGGCGACTGACCCTATGCGCGCGGGCTTGAGCGGCGTTGAAATAGCCACTCTGCTGATAGGCCTCGGCCTCGAGCCCGAGTATGTCGGGTGCTTGTCGGTCCTGCATAAGACAAGTATAGCTTGACCTTTGCTGACATTACACAAGGTATGCGCTTCGCAACGCGCCGTGAGCCTGACCGACCGCGAGCGCCAGGCCATCTGGGAGCTGATGCGCTTCGCTGACGAGCCCGCCGAGTGCCCGTTCACGCGCCTGGTCACCCGCACAGATGACCAGGAGTTTAGGCCAGTGAATAGGCCAATGGACGATTTCAGCCCCTCGGGCGAACTGGACCGTCTCACCGACGATCAGTAAAAATGCCTATTTATAGGCTGTTCCGACATGGGGCTGCTTGGGTGCTACTCGAACCCTGAGATCCAGGGGCGGCTAGGACGGTTGTCTGAGAAGCTAGAGCGGCTTGCGACGAGCAACGCCTCTCCGCGCCCCTCGGCTCGCGTGGACCGGAGGCTCCGATACGGCTTGGTTCCGAAGGCCATCATGCAGATCTTGAGCGAGTCTGACGAGCCGATGCGGGTACGAGACATCCATGCGGAGGTGGAGGCGCTGCTCGGCCAGGCCGTCTCGTCCTCAGCGGTCAAGAACTGGCTGGCCCGCCATGCCCAAGGCGATCAAGCGCTGTTCGTTCGGCTGGGACGCGGGCGGTATCGGCTGGCCTGACACGCTCCACGCCTGTGGTGTTGCGCCTGCTGCCACGGCCGGGAACAGTTAGGCGGCCCAGCTCACTGCGGGCGTTTTGGAGCGCGTCGTCCCCTCAGGGATCGCTGGCTCGCAGTCGCCATGTAGAAGCTCCGGCGCGGGATCAAGGCCGTTAGGCCAAACCACCGTTCGTGCCTCGTCATCAACCCGGACCTGCCGAAAGTACTCGGGATCGCGCAAGGGCTCCCCGAGCGTCCCGCGAAGCAAGAAGGCACAGTCGACGTCGCGCACAACACCATCGCTGAACGCGACCCGCAGGCGACAGCCGTCTAGCGGCTGGACGCTGGTGACTCGGAGCATCATTTCTCCATGCTAGGGCAGAGGCTCGATCGGTGCCAACGGCTCCAGCGCCTGGGCGCGCACCCAGTTATCGGCGAGCTCCTCGGTATGGAGGCGTGCCCACCCTCGGACAAGCCTCAGCGCACGCGGCGGAAGCGACCCATGTGCTTCCGCTTCGCCCGGCGCAATCGGGTGGGTGCCGATCTTCGGCGGTGTGCTTGCAACTCGTCCAACTCGGGCGTCTCGCTGGCTACGCGGGGCGGCGCCTCCTTTCCGCGCTTTGTAGAGCGGCAGTCGGGTGTGTTGGGATGCGCGGGCCAGCGGAAGCAGGTCTCCCCGGGCGCTGAACAAAACGCCGCCTTTACTGCTAGAGTAAAGGGATGGCGCGAATCTCGACCAAGAACCAGATCACGATCCCCGTCGCGGCGCTCGACGAGGTCGGGCTGCACGCAGGCGAGCGAGTCACGGTCGAGCCGGCCGGCGACGGGGAGCTGCGGATCCGCCGCACAACTGCGACCTTCGAGGATGCGTTCGGGACGCTGACGGGCACCTACCCTGCCGGCTATCTCGAGCAGCTCGACGCCGAAGATGAACTGCGGTGAAGCTGCTCCTCGACGCGGACGTCCTGATCGGAGCGCTTGACGGCAGCGACCCGCATCATCATCGCGCTCGCGCGCTGTTCACCAAGTGGCGCGAGGACCAAGACGCTTGCGCTGTCAGCGTCGTGAACCTGACCGAGGTGCTGGTCGCTCCCTCCGCAGACGTGTCGAAGCTCGCCACCGCCCGGGAGGCGATCGCCTCCCTCGGCGTCACCGTGCACCAGCCGAACGAGGCGATCGGGGTCGAGGCAGCGCGCCTGCGACAACGGCACCCGATCAGCCTCCCCGACGCCTACTACCTCGCGACCGCGAAGCACACGAGCTCAGTGGTCTCGTCATTCGATCAGAAGGTCCTGAAGGCCGCCACACGCGAGGGCATCAAGGCCGCCTAATGCCCACAGGCGCGAGCGAGACAGCCGTGCAAGCCGACCGCCCGTCGCGCCGGCAAAGCTGGCAAAGCCGACGTAGGAGTTACAGGCCTGGGCGATCCGACGTGCTCGCTGTTCTTGGATCTCCAGCTCGGTTGGGAGGTGGACCAGGCCGGCGAGATAGACATCGACATTGAGGGCGGCAGTCTCGCTGATGTGCTGCTCGACGCCTGTGTCCTTGCAGATCCCCAATCCGACACGCCAGCCGTCGACCTCGATCACGACAGGCCCGTCGCCCGGCAAGAAGTGGGCCGGCTCCTCGCCACCGAGAAAGCACTTGCGGTAAGCGATGGTGACGCCCGTCACGCTGACGTGCAGCAAACCGATGTAAGCCCCGGATCCCAAGCCGCGGATCGGCGCTCCCACAAGCGCGACGCTCTGCGTTTCCTCACAGGCCCGGACGATGATGTCCAGAACGCAATCGTCGAGCGCGATCAGATCTGCATCAAGCTCATAGCAAGTCAGCGACAGCTCAGGGAAGATGACAACCCGCGCTCGCGCCCTGCGGATCAGCTCGGCATGTGCCCGCGCGTTGCTGTGCATGTCCTTCGCTGCACACCGTGGCTGCGCGACGGCGACCAAAACAGGCACTTGCATGACACGAGAATAATCCGACACGTTCACACCAGCGGCCCGCCGCTCCGCCCAACCTCTCCCACCGAACCTGAGGCCCAGCGAGCAGACCCTCTACACCTCCCGCCACGCGCTGCTCGCGCTTAGCCGGGGTGCGATCCCGCCAAGGCCGCCAACGCCATCCAGGGCTCTCGATTCCGATGCCACACCGCTACGGATGCCCTCGGCAGCGATGCCCTCGACGCCGTCGCTGCGCACCTCGAACAGGTCCGGAGGGATCTTGCGACCTGGGAGACGGCTCGTGACACCGCCTTCGAGTGAGTCTCGGGGACAACAGCGAAGGCCGCGTGCGCACCACAGCCAGAAGCCAGCTATACCCGCCGGATGAGCAAAGCAGGGCGAGCGCTCGTCCCGAGCGACGGTCGCGCTCCTCGCCAAAAGCAGGCATGTCGTCGGACCGAGACGCGACAAACTGTCTTCGCTTTTCTTGGATATACTTCTCGGTAATGCGAATGTCGGCTCCCTCGCTCCTGCCGATCTTTCGCTCGGGACTGACACAGCCGTCCGCGACGGAGGGTCAGATCTACGGTCGCCAACTGCAGCAAGCAGGGACTACGCGGGCCCGCATAGGGGTCCTCAAACGGGACACCTGCTTCCAGTTCCGCACGGGCATCGTCCGGTTCAACGCAGCGCACCTGCTTCGCGCGGAGGCCAGGGCAGCGGGCCGCGTTGGACGCGGTCCGCTGAGCCCGCTGTACGTCTATCGGCGGATGAGACCAGCCGTGGCTGAGATCACTGGTGCTGGCCGGGAGTGAACGGTGTCGATGATCTCCGAGCTATCGATTCCTTGCAGGTAGATCGAGGTGACACCGAGGTTCGCGTGCCCGAGCTGACGCTGGATCACGACCAAGGGGACGCCCTCGTGGGCCATCTCGACTGGAGCTGATGAGGAGCGAACCGGCGACGGACACCGGCGCGCGCTGCGGTTCGTCGGAGTTGCTTGCGAGCGGCCGACGATTCCCAACGCCTTCCAGCTGTCGCTCCGTGGATGACGCAAAGCAAAGCCCCGACGAGAAGACTCGCACGGATCTCGAGCCACGGGTGCAGTTGATCCCAGGCCCATTGATCCATCCCTACTTCGCGGCGCCTGCCGCCCTTGTCCCGGCGGACGAGGACGGCGCCTCGCGATCGGTCGAGGTCACTCTCGGCGAGGTCAAGCGCCTCGCTGATCCGGAGACCGGCGCGCCACATGATCACGATCAGCGCGCTTAGACGCGCACCGTCAGGCCCATCACCCGCGGCGCGCATGACTGCCACGATCTCCTCGATCGTCGGCGGATCGGCCGGATAGCGAAGGCCCTTGTTCCTCGGGACTCGTCCCTGGTGGTAGCCGGGCATCGTGGCCGGCGAGCGGCGATGACCAGCAGCATCCAGCAACAGAGATTCCATGTCCTCTCCTCCTTCGGTTGTTTGATCGGACCTGCCGATCGTCGCGTCGTTGGCGCGGCCAACCTCTGGAGTAGGAACTCACCGACCTCTTTTCGTATTACAATAAGCGTGTGGAGATTCACGATTCGGCGCGCAAGCACCGCGTCGCCGATCAGGACATCCGCCACGCCATCGACCATGCCCTCGCGATTGAAGACGCTGGAGAAGACCCCGACCGGTGGTTGCTCATCGGACCAGACCCCGCAGGCAACCTGCTCGAGGTGGTCGTCTTGATCACGGCCGAGGGCACCCAGATCGTGATCCACGCAATGCCGATGCGCGACAAGTACGCAAGGCTGCTCGACTCATGACCCAGCCACCCATCCACGGCCACACAAAATCCGGTCGGCCGATCACCGACCAAGACATCGAAGACCTCGCCGCCGAAGCCGAGGCCGGCTACGACGCAGAGGCGCTCATCGCCAGGCGCAGCAAGCGCGGGCGGCCCGCGATCGGCAGCGCGCCAGCCAGCGTCGAGTCGGTCCGACTAGACCCTGAGCTACAGCGTCAGCTACTGGAGCGGGCCGAGGCCGAGGGAACCACTACGTCTGAGCTGATCCGCGAAGCGCTCCGCCGCTACCTCCGAGCCGCCTAGCATCCGCACCCTTCGCTGGTGAGGAGCGGGTCGTTCGCCGCCCTACTTGCGCAGCCCAGCTTCCCGACGGCTCAGGAATCGTTCAGGTCAGTTGTCGCTGGGGTCGTAATCCTCGAAGTCGCACAGCGTGTATCGGGCCACGCGCGACGGCAGAACCAATGGTTAGTCGTTCACCTAAGTGATGTGCTACGGTCCCCGTCGTGCCGCTTGCTGAGCCCCAGCAACTCGATCAGCCGTTCCACGCTCTGGCTGACAGCAACCGCCGCGCGATCGTCGCGCGGCTCACCCATGGCGCTGCCTCGGTGAGCGAGCTCGCGGCGCCGCTGGACGTGTCGCTACCGACCGTTCTGCAGCACCTCGACGTGCTCCAGCGCAGCGGGCTCGTGCGTTCCGAGAAGGTCGGCCGGGTCCGCACCTGCCGGCTCGAACCCGGCCCGATGCGCGCGGTCGAGCACTGGATCGCCGAGCACCGCGCTATCTGGGAACGTCGGCTCGACCTCTTGGGCGACGTCCTCGACGACGCCTTCCCCGACCACGAAGGGACATCGCAGCAATGAGCATCCGTCAGCACGACTTCACCATCGAACGGCGTTTCCGCCACAGTCCGGAGCAGACGTTTAAGGCGTTCGCCGACCCCGACCTCCGGCAGCGCTGGTTCCGGGTCCCCGACAGATGGACCGACACCGAGTGGTCGCTGGACTTCCGCGTCGGCGGCGGCGAGCTGAACGCGGGGCGCGACCACCGCGGCACCCACCACCTCTTCCGCAGCCGCTTCCACGACATCGTCGACGGCGAGCGCATCGTCTTCGCATATGACCTGCTCCTCGACGGCCGCCTGACCTCCGTGTCGCTGACGACCGTCGAGCTGCGCCCCGATGGCGACGGCGGCGGTACGCACCTGATCTTCACCGAGCACGGCGCGTTCCTCGACGCCATCGAGGACCCGGCCGAGCGCGAGCACGGCACGGGCCTGCTGCTCGACGGACTCGAGGCCTTCCTCGCCGGCGAGGTGCCCGCGTGAGCCTCATCCTGTATGAGCACCCCTTCGCGGTGTACTGCTGGAAGGCGCTCATCGCCCTCTACGAGCGCGATGTGCCGTTCACGGCCGATCTCGTCGAGGCCGACCGCTCCGCGCTCGCGGCTCTGTGGCCACCGGCCTCGATCCCAGTCCTCGTCGACGACGGCATCGTAGTCGCCGAGTCGTCGATTATCGTCGAGCACCTCGACCGCCACGGCTACGCGCCGCCGCTGATTCCCGCCGACCCCGACGAGGCGCTGCAGGCGCGACTGTGGGATCGCGTGGCCGACGGGTACGTCACCACGCCGGTGCAAAGGATCGTCGGCGACGCACTGCGACCCCCCGACGCCAAGGACCCGCATGGCGTCTCCGAGGCCCACGCCACCCTCGGCTTCGCCTACGCCATGCTCGACCGCCAGCTCAACGGACGCGAGCACGACGCCTGGTTGGCCGGCGACGATTTCACGCTGGCCGACTGCGCCGCGGCGCCCGCCCTGCATTACGCCGACGTCGTGCATCCGCTGGACCGCGACGCACACCCCGCGCTGGCCGCCTACTTTGACCGGGCACTGACGCGATCGTCGGTCGCCCGCGTGATCGAGGAGGCCCGCCCTTACCGCGAGCTGTTCCCGCTGCCTTGGCGCGAACACGAGAGCTAGCGCCAGCGTGTAAGAGGTCAGGGCCACCGTCCTGGCAGCGTGGCCGAGCAGTACAGCCCGCGGCCCTGCCTTCGGTCGGCGGCGCGCATCTGACCCGGCACCGGCAGAGCCCTGCTTGGCGCGGAAAGGGAGCGTCCGCTCGGAGCGGACCTCGACGCTCGCTGCGGACGAGTCTCGAGCGTGGAGGGCCGGGGTGCAAGCGCTCCCGCTCGCATACCAATCAGCGCGTACCGGCGTGCGAGAGCGCATACGACTTCGACTCGCCGACCTCACGTTCCCATGACGAGGCCTCGCCCACTTGAAACTACACCCGAATTGGCTCGGAGCATTGATGGAAGCAAGCCCAGAGATCCCAATGCTGAAGCCAAATTCCAGCGCTTTGGAGGGCTCTGAGCTCGGCCGCCGATCTCCGGGTGCGGCTGAATGGACCCACGCAGATCCGCCGAAATGGCGACATCGCCAGCCTCATTTCAAGGGATTTAGCCCACAATTTAGCCCACCGCACGACGAAATCTAAGGCAATCCTCTCGATCTGATGCGGGAGCAAGAATAGAGCGATTTGCAGGGGAACCGTGTCGATGGGCGCGGCGGGTTTCGAACCTGCGACCTCTCGCGTGTGAAGCGCTGTTGTCGGGGGCGGGCCGGGGGCCGGAATCCCGCATGGATACTGGGGTTTCGCCCTTCTTGGCCGTCCCGGGCTCTGCGCCTGGATTGCCGCTGTTTGCGGTCGATTTCGGGCGATATTGGCAGGGCTGCCATTTCGCGGCCGGGAGTCTGGCGGGCTCGGGCTCGTTCTTGTTGTCGGCCCTCAGTGGCTCGGGTGTGGGCTGTGCCGGACAGCGGCGTGAGCGCCGTGTGCGATCAGTGGTCGGCTGGCGTCTCGGTCTCGGAGGAGGAGTCAGGCTGCGATTTTTCCGGCCTCTCTGCGCCGATCACGCGGGTGGCCCACTCCCGCACGGCGACGACGGTTTCCAGTGCGCCAGCCCGGTCGAGAGGCGGCGCGTCGAAGGGATCGGCGTAGCGGAATTCGACGGCCCACGGGGTCAGAGCCACGGCGGCCTTCAGCTCCGGAGTTAGGTCCAGCCCGACATCCTCAATCAGGCTGCACAGATAGTCGATGTCGTGCCTGCGCTCGAACGGCACGTCGCGCGCGGTGAGGACCGCCTTGAGCGCCTTCTCGATCGCTTGCTGCGCTAGGAAGCCAGCCACATGATCGGGCACGTCGTGATGGTCTGCGAGTGCGCGCAGTCCAGCCTCATCGCCGACGGCCTTGGCGAGCAGCGCGTCGGCAACGTCGTATTCGTCACGCTTCGACAAGCACCCGACCCTCCGAAAGTGCTGCGTGAAGCGCCGTACCCCGCGCCTGCCCCCACTCCTCGACCTGGGCCTCGCTGTACACGAGCACGTCGATCGGTCTGCGCAGATCGTGCAGCGCGCTGCGCAGACGCACCATCTCGGCGTGTCGGTCGGGCACGTCAGGCTCGATGACGAGGAAGTCGAGATCACTGCCGGCGCGTGCGTCGCCGCGGGCGTGCGAGCCGAAGAGGATGACCCGCACGGGCGAGCCCGCGGTCTCGGCCAACGTGTGCGCGGCGCGCTCGATGTCCGTATCCATGCCGGTCACGCTAGCGGACGGGGAGGACACGCGAGAGGCCGGGATCGCGCTGTCCGCGAGGCGCTCTTGGTCAGCAAGCTGTCGCTGAAAAGCTGGCCTTGTCGCCGGGCATTGTTGCGATCGAACCTTCGCGAGATGATCCCGATGACTCCGTCAGCGTGACCACCCATGCCATCGCACGTTTCCACGACGGCGCCGAATGGCCCAGACGTGGTTTCTCTGCGTCGCGGGAACTTGGCCTCGACAAGTCCACGAACGTCGGTTGCGCGCAGATTGACAGCGTCAGCGTACGCGACGGCTTGCGCCTTGCTGATCCGTGCGCTCCCGCCGTACGTGCCGTCTCCGGCCGAGCCACTGTCGCCACTTCCGCAACCGGCGACAAGCCCGCCTGCTGCGGCGAGGACAAGCATGGTCACAACCACCCGAAGCATCGGCGAGATGATCTCAGGTTCTTGGCTAGGCCATCGGCCTGTGGCCTCGCGCTACGCATCTGCCGTCAGGCATGGGAGTGCGATGCGGCGAGGACGAGAAGGAGGCCTCCGAGTGCCCGTTGAGGGCGCCAAAACGGCAGAAATTGGCAGACGGGCGGCTGAGGAGCCTTTGGCGATCAAGAAGTGCGCACCTGCCGGAGCGCAGAAACCCGCTCCACAGCAGGCAATTCGAAGCATGGGCGCGGCGGGTTTCGAACCTGCGACCTCTCGCGTGTGAAGCGAGCGCTCTCCCACTGAGCTACGCGCCCTGGACCCTTGAGTCTATTGGGCGTGGGCGGTGCCCGCTACGCGTGCGCCAGCT
>OLKX01000380.1_pt1 | contig 25737 bp, 24 predicted proteins | sample 1604201 | NCBI WGS metagenome assembly OLKX01 (sample SAMEA104055716, study PRJEB20765) | soil metagenome | biome: Arctic tundra; feature: Polygonal ground; material: soil | place: USA | collected 2011-09 | depth 0-0.5 m
CGCCGCGTGGATCAACAAGCCAGCCAACACGAAGGAGGCCACCGCTCACTAAATTCGCACACAAAGCGTCTCACCGAGCTTGACAGGCTCCGTGGTGCTGCGCGGGAGCAACTGGGGCCTGCTGCGACTCACTCCCTCGCATCGCACGCAGCCGTGGAAGGCCGTCGCGGGGTGCTGACGCCCCCCCGATCATCTCCTGGTAGAAGCGCGTCATGAGGATCGCCGCGGCCGCGTCGTTCACCGACCACTGGGTCGCGACCACGCAAGCGCTCCCCGCGGCCGGCGGCACCAACCCGATCTAGAAGACCTCGTCGGGCATACCGCCAATCTCAGACTCAGACGTCTGGCAGGCAGAGGCGACCGCGAGGCGCGCCCGCAGCCGCGAGCCCCGTCAACTCAAGAATGTCTGAGAACCCCGTCCACCAAGGCGATCCCGGCCTCCTGCTCATCAAACATGCCGCCGCCCGCGTCCCGCACATCACCGTTTCGCGCCCGATGGCGCCGAGGTTCCGCCCTGCGGTCCGACCGGCGTGGGTTTTGTGGTCGAGACTTTATGGCCTGATGTTGGCGGCGTGGATGCGGGAGGCGCTTGCGTGGCGATCGGTCCCTCGCCTCTGTTGACCGTCGGTAGGACGAGAACGCGGGGGGAGGGTGCCTTGATCGTCGATTCGACCTGGTGGCGTTGACTGGACGTGAGCTGTCCTGTGGGCGGAGGGACGGACGCGGGTGAAATGGTTTTGGGCTCGCTGTTATACACCGGGGGCGGCTGGGTCGCGCTCTTGGGGACCTTGAACGCTGGGAGCAGCCGCACTGCCGGCTGCTTCCTTTCTTCGTGTATCAGCGAGGTCGCGAGCGCCGGAACGGCGAATCCGAGCGCAGCTCCGCTGCATGCGAGCGCCAGGAGCGCGCGCCCACCTACCTGCGAGCCTCTGCGCCGCACGTGCTCCTACCGTGCCCCTTCGGTGGCGGTAGTCGCTACCGACGGTCGGGTGAGGATTCGGCTTTCGCGGGAGTCTCCGTTGGCGACGAGGAGGATCACTGTGGCCGCCAGCGCGAGCATGATGAGGAGGATCGCGGTCGTGGCCGCGACCGCGAGGGCGGGCGAGCGCCGCGGCCGCTCCGGCGGCGGCCCCGTCGGCCATTGAGGCATCGGCCATGACGGCGGTATCTGCTGCGCGGCACCCGGCATGGACTCCCAGCCGCGCGGCGGCCAGTACTCGACCGAGCTCTGACTCACCGGTGGCGGCGTGGTTTGTGGGCGCAGGCCGGCCACTGGCATGCTCCCGTTCGCTGACGTCGTTTGCGCTGGCTCACGCGGCCGCGGGTCGACAGTAGCCGTAGGGGGCGCTGGGGCCTGGCTGTGCTGAGACGCCGCGGCGTGCGTCTGATTAGCTGAGATCCCGGAGGGGTGGCGCGACCCGTCGAGCGAGCCGGCACCGCGATCTGTCTGCGGCCCGTCGTGTCTCGACAGCTCGGCGCCGCACCCTCGGCAGAATCGTCCGCTGGAAGACTCGCGCTGACACGCCGGACAGAGCAGGCCGCCGGCGGTCATGGATGTGTGTCCCGCAGCGACGGTGCGACAGGTCCAAGCACCGTCAGCACAGTGGCTCGGCGGCTGACGCGGCTGTTTCGAGTGGTGCGCGTTGGCTCTGGAAGGACGTGGTTAGCGATGCGATGTCAACGACCATTGCCGCGGCCCCACGCCTGCATGCGGAGTAGAAGTACGTCTCGTGCGTGGTGGTCCCGTCGGCGTAGATGAGGTGCCAGACTTCGCGACCTCCGGGGAAGCTGGTCGGGCCGTACCCACTGACCGCGTATCCTCGACGCCGCACTGCGCGCTCGGCCGCTCCCGCGCGGTCGTGGTCGTTGCCTCCGCGTCCGGCTTCCTCAACGATCGTCAGCGTCGTCCCGGGGTGCCTGGGGTCCGCAAACTCCGCTCGGGTCGTGCCGGTTGCCGCTTGCGCCGTCGCGCGCCATCCCGCCGGCACGATGGTTGTGAGCTTGCCTGCGGTTACGACCGCGAACAGTCCAGGCGCCGCGCTCGAGACGGTCGTGGTGCCGTTCGCTGCGAGTAGCGCGAGCGCCTGTGCGCGCGTGACGGCAGAGCTCTTGACGTTAGAGCCCGCGGAACTGCTCAAGGCGACGAGGAGCACAACGACCAGGCCTGCGACGACGATCGCCGCGCCGCCGATGGCAACAAAGGGCACCCACGCGCGCGGCTTCTTCGGCGGATGCTCGCCGGGCGGTGACGGCTCGCCGGGAGGCGCTCCTCCCACGGGTGGTCGCGCCGCGCCGCCCTGTGCGGATCGTGATGTTGCCGCGGCAGTGCCGGGAGTCCGCTGTGACCGCCCGTGGGTTTCGGACACGGACTCAGCGGGTGGCGGGCCGGCTGCAGCCGGGGACGGCTCGGGGTCGGCGAGTGCGGTTCCGCAGTTCCCGCAGAAGGGGCTTGGCTCGTCGATCGCGACGCCGCATGTGGGGCAAAACTCCGTCGTTGTAGTCATCGCTCCTCGGTCTGCGTGTCGTTGATCGGCTGGTGCGAATCAGATCTGGGTGAGGCCTGGGTCGCCTGCTGCCAGCCACGCGGCGATACCCGCCGCGAGGCCAAGCCCGAAGGCCGCAAGCGCGGGGCGCAAGGGATTGGTGGCGGCTGTGATGCGGGGACGTGTGAGCCGTCGCGGCACAGGCCCCTCGTGTATGCAGACGTAGCGGCCGTCGTACCACCCGTACAGCGCCGCCTGCCGGTGGCGGGAGTCGAACACGAAGCCAAACTGACTAGGGCGGGCGAACCATTCGCTCGCGGACTCGAGCTCTGCACGGTCGAGCTTTGTGTCTGGTCCAGGCCGGCTTATCCACCAGCCGACGATGTCCAGGCCCATGTAGTAACGGGCCATCGTCGCGTGAATGTACGCCCAGGCCTCGTGGTTGAGCTGCGCGCGCTGCGGGTGACGCGCCGTACTCGCCGGGATCATTGCGGAGATCCGCGGCGCGACACTTGTCCGCGACGGCTGTCCGACGAGTACTCCCACAATCTCTGAGCCGGGCTTGCTGAAGGCCGCGTCGTAGAGCGCCTGCAGCACACCTTCGTCCCATTCGGGCCCCGCTGAGCCTGTCTGGGAGTAGGGCTCGGAACTGAGATCAGCTCGCGGTCGGCGGCCCTCAGCCGCCATTGCAGAAGACGCTATTGGCGAAGCAGGCACCCTGATTCAGGCCTTGACCGAAGCCTGTGGTTTCGCCCTGGGCCGTTCCGGTCGCCTGTCCTTGAACGAAACCCTGCGATTGGCCGGAAGTGAAGCCCTGCTGTTGGCCTGCCGTGAATCCGGCCTGCTGACCTTCGCTGTACGCGGTCTTCCTGGCGGACGCGACCGCCCGAGCCTGGCTCGCAGCGAACGTCGTCTTCTGCACGTCGAGGGCTTCCTGCTCAGCTATTTGGTCTGCCTGGGACTGCTGAACGACCTTGCTCTGGACCGATTCGTTTGACAGTCGCGTCCCTCGTCCGATGAAGAAACCGATCAGCAGCGCGCCCACGATACCGATCGTGATCGCGGCGCTCACGCCGATCCAGAACCCAGTCGACCGACCCGGGGGCGGGATCGGCGGCACGTTCGCGGGATGCATCGGTGGCCCGTAGTAGGCGGGATGCGTTGCGTAGCCCGGCGCGAGACCTGGCGCTCCTGGCGCGGGTCCCGGAAGCTGCGGGTACTGCTGAGTGCTCATCGTCCCTCGCCCACTAGTTGGAATTTTTCGCCCAGGCGGGCATAAATGTACTATAAATCGCCATCGGCGTCTCGGTGCGCAGTGGAAGGACAACGAAGGGGGCTGTCGTGGTGGGAGGGATCATCGGCGAGGCGTCGCACTGCGCGCAATGCGGGCAGTCGTTCAGTGGCGCGGAGGCATTTTGCCGTCACTGTGGAGCCGCGCGAGCTCGGGGCGCGGCACCCCCCGGTTCACCAACCGATGGTTCGGCCGATACAGCGACACCTTCGGCGTCGTCGCCCGTCACCGAGCGGGAGGTACCCGTCGTCGGAGGCGTCGAGTCTCCCGTGAGCGACGCGTCCTCTTCACAGCCGCCACCAGGCGGCTATGGGCCTCCGCCGTCTGGCTACCCGGGCAACCCGCAGGCGGGCTACTCAACTCCGCCACCTGGCTATCCGGGCAACCCACAGGCCGGCTACCCCACGCCGCCGCGTGGGTATCCGGGCCATACTCAGGCTGGCTACCCAACTCCTCCGGCGGGCTACCCAGCACAAGCCGCAGACTATCCCGCACCGCCGCCGGGATACCCGACACAGCCGGGCTACCCGGGTCCGCCACAGGGTGGCTACCCGGCGCCGCCCGCCGGGTATGCGGACCCTGGTACGTACCTGCCGGCACCTCAGCCCGAACAGCCTCGAACCGGTTCGGGCTGGCTGATCGTAGGCGTCGCCGCAGCGACGCTTGCGATCGTCGCGATCGGCATTGGGGTCTATGCCGCTACCTCGGGAAGCTCAGGCGGACAGGCGCAGCTTGTCGCGGCGCCCGTCGTCCGCGGCGGGTCACCGGGAGGGGCCGCACTGCCATCGTCACCCGGCTCATCGCACTCGGTGCCCCACTCCGTTCCGCTCGCCCACGCTACGTCGACGCCTGCCCTGCCACCGTCGGTGACCCCGCAGCCACGCGCAAGGATCGGTCAAATCACCGACCAGCAGGCGGTGTCGAACACCATCCAGCGACACTTCTCGCTCATCACCCAGCACAGGTTCTCAGCCGCGTACGCGCTACTCGCCCCGAGTCTGCAAACGGGAGAATCGAGCTGGATCTCCGCGCACGAAGCCGACGGGATCTACAAGGTGAGCGTCGCGGTCAACGCCGCGGTGCACTCCCCGACATCGGCCACCGCCTCGATCGCCAAAATGAGAACGCTTGACGGGCACGGGTGCAAGCTGTGGTCAGGCAGCTGGGGCATGACCAAGATCGCGGGCCAATGGCGCATCAGCGAATCGAATCTCTCGCAGAACGCCTGCTGAGAACCATTGAGTAGTCAACGGGCACTCGCGTCTGGCCGACGAGCATCTGCGACTGTGGCGATAGCCGGGGCCGCCGCGTTCGCGCTTGGATGCGCGGCCGGCAACCTGCCCGCGACGTCTACGAAGCACACCGCGCCAACCGCTGTGCAACCCGTGACGCAACCGCCGAGCCAACCCGCTCCCGCCGCCAAACCAGCGCAGGCTCAGGCGGCCACGTCGGTCGACAGGCCGAGCCTGTCCCGCGTACTTGGCCAGACGATCATCGCACGCTTCATCGGATCCTCGCCATCGGGCGCGTTCCTCGCCCGGGTTAGAGCCGGACGGATCGGCGGTGTCATCCTCTTCGCCGAGAATGTGGCGGGCGGAGAAAGCGCGACGCGCAGCGTGATCGAGCGTCTCCAGCAGGCCGCAGCCGAAGGTAAGAACCCACCGCTTCTCATCATGACCGACCAGGAGGGCGGCGAAGTGAGGCGTCTCACGTGGGCGCCACCGGTGCGTGCCCCGCTCAGCATGTCCTCGGGTGTTGCCCGCGCCGAAGGGGAAGCGACGGGCGAAGCCCTTCGCTCGGTCGGCATCAACGTCGATCTCGCGCCCGTGGCAGATGTCGAGCGGGTTGCCGGGTCATTCCTGCACACGCGTGCATTCGGCCGCGATCCGACCGTCGTGGCGGAAAACGCATGCCTGTTCGCCGAGGGTCTGGCTAAAGAGGGTGTCGGGTACACCCTCAAGCATTTCCCGGGGCTCGGCCGTGCGCTGACGAACACCGACACACAGCCGACGACGATTCAGGCCTCTGCCGCCGACCTGCGCGCTGACTATTTGCCCTACCAGACGTGCGGCGCGCAACCCGGAGCGCTCGTGATGGTCAGTAGCGCGATCTACCCGAGCCTCGGCTCGTCTGGGCCGGCAGTGCTGACTCCGCAGATCTACAGCAGCGAGCTGCCGTCTGCGACGGGCGGCACGCCGGTGACGATCAGCGACGATCTTCAGGCGGCGGGGTTGCAGGCAGAGTCCGCCCCCGCCGAGCGCGCGATCAACGCTGGACTCGATCTTCTGCTGTACGCCCAGACCGAAGCCGGATCAGAGACGGCGTTTCAACGCCTCCTTGACGTCGCGAAGTCTGGCGGCATCAGGAGAGAGCGCCTGGAAGCAGCGCGACTGGCGATCCTCGGGCTCAAGGGCACGGTGGCCGGAGCAACGGCGTCGTCGACCGGCGTACCGGTCGAAGCTCAGGAACCGACGCCGGAAAGCTCGGGCACTCCGGAAACCATCCCGCCTCAGGTCGAAACGGAAAAGTAGGGCGAGATGGCAGTCGACCGGTCGCCCGCCTCACCCCGCAGCCACCGGCGCAGGGCGGCATATCGGATCGCGCCGCTGGCAGCATGTCGATGCGTCCTCGTATTCGTCGCGCTCGCCGTTGGAGTGGCGGGCTGCGGCAGCGCTGGCACCGTTCATATGCTTGCGGCGATGCGTCCGGTCCCGAGTGCGAGCCAGAGCGTTCCCTCATCTGGCGGGACGGCCGGCGCGCCTTCGGCAGGCGGCGAAGAAGCCGCTCGCCCGACCGCTCCGAGTCCAGCCGTCAAGCTTCCGCTGAACCGCGCGATCGGGCAGATGCTCATGAGTCATGTTTCCGGTCTGACGGCCTCGCCGCACCTGTTGGCGCGTATCCGGGCGGGTCAGGTGGGTAGCGTGATTCTCTACCGCGAAAACATCTCGAGCGATCGACAGCTGGCTGCGCTGACGAGCTCGCTGCAGCGTGCGGCACGGTCGGGCGGAAATCCGCCGCTCTTCATCGGCACCGACCAGGAGGGCGGCTCGGTGCGCCGTCTCTACCAAGCTCCCCCGACGATGTCCGCGCGGGAAATGGGCGCCACTTCGCATCCACGCGCCGTCGCTGAACGGCAAGGGTTCGCGACAGGCGTGCATCTTCGGGGCCTCGGGATCAACCTGGACTTCGCGCCGGTCGCAGACATCCCGACCAGCGCCGAGAACTTCTTGCAGGACCGCGCCTTCGGCCGCAGCCAGCGCGCCGTGGAAGAAGGCGCCACGGGATTCGCCGTCGGCTTGTCTCGTGCGCGTGTCGCGGGCAGCGCAAAGCACTTTCCCGGCCTTGGTGCCGCCGGACCACTCGACAGCGACTTCACCGTCGTGAACATCACAGCCTCCAAGGCGAGCCTGCGAGGGTCGTATGGGCCGTACCGCGATATGGCCAGGGGCGGCCCCACGGTGGCCCCACTGATCATGGTTTCCGACGCCATATACCCCAACCTCGACAGCAGCAACGTGCCAGCTGTCTTGTCGCGTCGCATCCTTCGCAGCGAGATCGCGTCGGCACAACTAACGGGACGAGTGATGATCACCGATGACCTCGAGGTGCCGTCCGTCGAACGGTATTCAGACGCCGCGGTCAGAGCCGTACTCGCCGGCGAGAACATCCTGATGTTTGCCCAACGCGAGGTCAGCTCCGCTCGAGCCTACGATGCAATACGCGCCGCCGTCGCCAGCGGCATCATCCCGGCAGCTCTTGTCGATGCCGCAGCCGCCCGAGTGATCGCACTCAAGCAGAGCCTTCAGGTCGCAAGCAGATGAGCCCTCCCATTGCGAGCGCGCCGTCGGCGCCAAGCGACCCGCAGGGCTGGTCATCACCGACGCCTACCGGCCGTGCCGATGCTAGCTGCGGTCATCACAACTGGTACAGACCACGATGGCTCCCGACCGGCCAACGCAATCGCCGAACGCATCTTTCACGACACAGCAATTGCCGCACGCACACTCACAGTGCGTACGCGCCCAGCGCATCATCGAGCTGCGCAAGCGCTACCGAGTAGCAGCGTCGTCCATCGCTTCAAGCAAGGCGATGCTGCTTGTCGACCTAGTCTGTGAAACCCCGATCGTGTCTTCGCGCGCCGTGGAGGAGAATCTAGGTGTGACGAGGCCGACAGCACTCAAACTCCTGCGGCAGCTGAAGACGGTTGGCGTGCTGGAGGAGGGAAACCTTGGGCCCCGCGGTCAGCGACGCTACCTGGCGCGCGAGCTGATGGATGCAGTCACAGACGACACGGGCTCCTAGGCGTCCGCGCACGCCTCGAGGCCGCTCCCTACGCGAAGTGGAGCCACTTCAAGCCGCCGCGCCGGGGCCACTGCAAGCCGCCGCTCCCAGCCTGATGCCTGCGGCGGCGCGATCACGCCTTATGCTGGTGCATATGAGGCACATGGCGCCCCTGCACGTGACGTGCGACTAGGCCAGTGTGGCGACCGGGCCGCTCAGCGAGCGCTTGGGTGCGGTGCCTACTCGACCCGTCCGCCTAGCTGTACCCGTGAGTGGACATGCTAGGCGAGCCTTGGTCTCCACGTTCCCGCTACCGCTTTCAAGCTCTAGCCGCGGTCTACGCGGTGGTTGGGGGCGCGATCGCCGCGACGCTTCTCTTTGCCGGGCTGTCTTTCGGCGCGCTCGCGATCGGCCTAGCCGCTACGACTGCTCTCGTCATGGTGACCGCCACCCGCAGTAGCGCCTCGGGAGCCCTGGGCATCATGATCGCCTATTCGCTCGCCTTCGCGTTGCTCACCTGGCCGGTGCTACTGCTCATCGCCGAGACGTTGTGGGGTACCTGGCAATAGTCGCGCCCAATAATCGCGGCCGCCGTGGGCTCCTCCCTGCTCAGCTTGGCCTACCATAGGCTTCCCGCTTAGCTCCTGGACGTCGCAGCGTGAGGGCAAGCACAGCCGCCGCCTTCTTTCTTTTGCTGTTCGGTCGGTTCCTCCAAGGCGACGTAGTTGTTGTCGGAGATCCCATAATCCTTAGCCGGTAGGTCCGCGACGGAGGAGAACAAGCAGGCGCAGCGCTTCTCCGAGCACGGCGCCGACTAGTACCTCCGTCGCCGCGCTGTCGCCGCCCGGGCAATCATCGACATCAAAGAGCCCATCGAACACGCACAGGCACGGGCACGGGCACGGGCGAGGGTGTCCACCGCTGAGCTGTTCGCGCTTGGCGAGGAGCGACTGCACGGCTGCGTCTCGTCCAACCCAGGTGTCTGGCGCGGGGTCCAGCGCACCCCTGCTTCGCGGAGATTGCGAGCGTGAAGGCGTCGGTCTGTGCATAAGCCGCAAGCCGACAGCCGTTGGTCGGAGCCGCGTTCGAGTCGTTCGAGCACTCCAACGCACAAGCCGTGGGGGAGCGCACGGATCGCGATCCGTAGTTTGCTCGGTTGGCCGCGGTCGCGCTCGGTAGTAGAGCATGTCTAGACAGCCAGAGAGGAGGAGGAGACACCATGTATGCAAGTGTGCGCCACTACAGAATGAGCGCGGGCTCGATCGATTCGCTCATGCATCGCGTAGACGAGGAGTTTGCCCCTGCCATCAGTCAGGAGTCCGGATTCGTCGCATACTTCGCGCTCGACACGGGCGAGGCAACCGTGGAGACAGTCAGCGTCTTCCACGACAAGGCGGCCGCCGACGCGTCCGACGAACTTGCTTCTGACTATGTGCGCGAGAACCTCGGTGAATTCGAGTTGACGCGTACCGAGCTCAGCGGCGGGGAGATATTCGTGAGCAGGGTGACAGCGGAGGCGCTCGAGGATGCAGACCGTTGGGCGCACCGGGTTCGCTCCCGGCGGCGCGCTGCGCCGGTCGCCTGAGAGGTTGTCCCAGCGGCTGTGGCAGTTGAGACGGCGGTCCTCCCGCCCATCCGCTCTCGTTGAGAGCGTTCGAGGCGGATCCCGCAAAAGCTCGATAGAGGAGGGCCGCCGCTCGAAATCTTCGCTTCCATCGACCAATGAGTGAGTGAGTCTCAGATGCAGCAGCAAACGCAGATCCATGCGCACGCCGGCAAGCCAACGCGCACGCAACCGCAGTCCGTCGACTTGATCCTTCGCCTCCACCGGCTCGAAGGCTCGACCCAGGCTGCGCTTGCTACCTTGCGGCGCTCCCCGGTCGAGAAGGTGCCACCTGCGCGCGATGGATTGGCGCACGAGGCGGGATCCCCCCGGATGACACAGCCAGCCCCCGCAGATAGCGTTGTGATCGAGACTGGCCGGTACGCATCAACCGACGGCCACTCGCCCGTTTGGGTAACCGTGGACGGACCGGCTTAGCTTTCACCATGAGCAAGCACCTGACAGCCCTCGACGCGACGTTCCTCGAGCTCGAGCAGGCCGACGAGAGCGCGCACATGCACATCGGCGGGATCCTGGTCTTCGATCCTCTGCCGGATGGCGGGCCGCCCTCGCGCGAGGCGCTGTGCCAGCACCTTGCGAGCCGGCTGGGGCAGCTGCCGCGCTACCGGCAGCGTCTGTCGGAGCCGCACACCGGCGGGATGTCGTGGCCCGAATGGGAAGACGATCCCGCGTTTGACATCGGCATGCACGTCGCCCGCGCGGCACTCCCCGCACCGGGAGGCTATGAGGAGCTCCAGGAGTGGGCATCGGGCTTCTTCTCCCAGCGTCTGGATCGCCACCGGCCGCTGTGGGAGATGGCGCTCGTCGAGGGGCTAGCCGACGGTCGTTGGGCGCTCGCACACAAGACGCATCACTCCATGGTCGACGGCGTCGGCTCGGTCGACGTCGGCCACCTGATACTCGACGCTACGGCGGACGCGGCGCCGACCGCTCCTTCGTCGCCGTCCTCCGTGAGCGGTGCGGGCAGCGGCCACGCGCCCTCCTCTCTCGGTGCCGATCGCCAGCCGTCCGCCGGCCACCCGACTGCTTCCGGCCTGCTGGCCTCGTTGGCACACGCATGGGCGGGGCTTTTGCCGGCTGAAACGATCGTCCACGCGGCCGAGATGGGAGCCCACGGCGTGCTTCACCCGCGTGATGCGCTGCGCAGCGCCCGATCGGCGCTCGCCATGATCGTGAGCGAGGAGCTGCACGCGGCGCCGCACACGAGTCTCAACGTGCCGATCGGTACCAGGCGTCGTTTCGATGTCGTGCGCGTCCCGCTGGCGGACCTGAGGGAGATCAAGAGCTCTCTCGGCGGCACGCTCAACGACGTCGTGCTCACGGTCACCACAAGCGGGCTGAGGGCGCTGCTTCAGTCCCGCGGCGAGCCACTCCCGGCCGGGGGGCTGCGCGCGATGGTCCCGATGAACGTCCGCGTCGCCAGCGAGCACCTCGCGCTGGGGAATCGGATCTCATCGCTGTTCTTGGAGCTGCCCGTGGCGCAGGCCGATCCGGTGCGCCGATATCACGAAACCGTGGCCCGCTCGGAGTCGCTGAAGTCCGCGGGGCAGCAGGCGGCGGGCACCACCGCCGTGATCGCGATTGCGGGACTGGCGCCACCGGTGATCCATGCCACCATCGCACAGGCTCTCTACGCCACCCGGCTGTTCAACGTGACCATCACCAACGTGCCCGGTCCAAAGCAGACGCTGTACGCCTTCGGGGCGCCGCTGCGCGAGGTCCATCCGCTTGTGCCGCTCGCCGCCGAGCACGCCGTCGGCGTCGCCGCGCTGAGCTATGACGGCAACGTGTTCTTCGGCGTGGTCGCCGACCGCGACACCGTGCCAGACCTCGAGGTGTTGCTGAACGCCCTGCATGCCTCGGTCGAGGAGCTTCTGTCTGCGGCCCGCGCGAAGACAGTCGCCCCCACGGATAGCGCTCCTCGCGCGCGACGCGCCCACCGGCCACCAGCACCTCGCAAAGTGGATGGCGCGCGATAATCCCGCTCGGACTACCTTGGAGACTGAGACCGTCGCCGGTTCGGCGGTCAAGACGGGCGCCAGCGCGGACTGCTGCTTCTGTGGCGAGGGGGAAGGCACGGGTCCGCGACTGGTGGGTCGCGGCAGTTGCCTGACCGCTGCTATTGAGGCCTCTGGTCAGGCGCGGCGTGTTTGACCGGAGCGGGCGCTCGGCGAAATCTCCCAGATTGCTGGGATGGCGTGGTTCCGGTCGGCGCGGGAAGCTCGCGGTGCAAGAGAAATCCGACCGAAGGGAGCCGGGATGTACGCGAGGACGTCGAGTTGGACCGGAACGCCGGAGGCCCTCGAGAAGTGGGCTGAGCAGATGGCAGGGAGTGTCGCGCCGATGGTTGCTGGGCTGCCGGGCAACGCCGGCGCCTACTTCTTCATCGACCGCGAGGACGGCAGCGCGCTGACGTTGACGCTGTGGGAGAGCGAGGATGCAGCGTTGATGAGCGATGTCACGGCGGAGAAGAGCCGCGAGAGCACAGTCGCGGCGACCGGCGTCGAAATGGTGGATCGGGGTCGCTATGAGGTGGCCGCGAGGGTCTAGACTCGCCGGAAACGCCCTGGAGGCGAGATGAAGTCGGGTGCCGTCGTGGAGAATCTGGTTGCGGCTGTGGCCGAGCGCTGTCGGTCGGGACTGGATCCCGAGGCGCTTCGAGCCGAGGTGCTGCCACGCCTTCGGCGGGCCGTTCCGATCGACGCACTCTGGTGGGCGACGGTCGACCCGTCGACGTTGCTGTTCACCCAGGCATACCGGGAGGAGATCCCCGAGGAGACGGGTCCGTACTTCGTCGAGAACGAGTTCCTGCGAGACGATGTCAACAAGTGGACCGAATTGGCGCGCGACCGGCACGGTGTGCGAACCCTGTTGGAGGCAACTGCCGGAAACCCAGCGACCAGCGCCAGGTACCAGGAGATCTTTCGACCGCTGGGGCTCGAGGACGAGCTCCGCGCGGTGCTGCGATCGCGGGACGTCAGCTGGGGGTTCATGTGCCTACATCGGGAGATGGGATCGAGCTTTTCGCGTGAGGAGACGGCGTTTGTCAGACGAATCGCGCCGCACCTGGCCGAGGGAATTCGACTAGGCGTGCTGATGCGAAGCCTTGCAAGCACGCCCCCCGCGGATGCTCCCGGCCTGATCGTGCTTGCCGTCGACGGTTCGTTGGTCAGCGCCAACCCGGCAGCCGCAGTGTGGCTCGAGGAGATCGACGCATCCTTGTCCAGCGGCGAGGTGCCGATCGAGGTACACGCCGTCGCGGGGAGACTCCGGTGCCTCGGTCCTTCCGAGGTCGGCGTTCCCCAACTGAGAGTGCTAACGCGGGCGGGGCGATGGGCCACGCTGCATGCTTCGTGGCTGCCAAGCGACGAAGCTCGCGCAAACGTGGCGGTCATCATAGAGGCGTCCACACCGGCGGAGGTCGCGCCCTTGGTGATGATCGCCTACGGCCTGACCGCCCAGGAGCGTGCAATCACCCAGCTGGTCTGTCAGGGGCTCTCGACACGGGAGATGGCCGCCCACCTGCAGATCACCGTGAACACCGTGCAGGATCACCTCAAGCCCGTGTTTGAGAAGACCGGGGTGCGTAGCCGACGCGAGCTGGTCGCGACGATTCTCAGACAGCAATACCTCCCCCGGGCGAAAGCCGGCCATCCGATCGGACCAGACGGAGCGTTCGTCTGAGTAGCCGAGTCCCGCGCGTCGGAACGACTCGGGTCGAACTTCGGTCATGATCGGCGGACATAGTCGCCGGCTCGCTCATAACCATCATCGAGGTCAAGCAGCCCTTGCGCGGCCTACCGAAGCCAGCGCACACTCCTGCTCTCGCGCAGAAGCACGCCTCTCAGCCGCCGCCCGCCGCACTACCGGAAGGGACGACCCTCGACAGCGCAAACCATCCGAGCTCAGACTGCTCCTTTCCCCGGGGCTAGCGAGCGTGTCGCGCATCAGGGCCCGGACGAGTGGGCCTCGTCCGACGCGACAGCATGGAGCTTCGCTACTGAAACGCTCGCTCGCCCCCAAGAGCAGCAGTGCGGGAGTCTGTCGCGCCCAGTGCCGTCGCGTCGAGGAGCACGGCGTCCCTGACCCGTGGTGGACTTGATCGCGGCCTGATCCCCAACCCCCGACGGCGACGACCATGAAGCCCGGGCGGCCGCGGAGCCAGGGCTACCCCTCGGTGAGTATCAGCAGCGTCTCGGGGCGAACCCCGTCGAACTTCATCGCATCGGCTCCCGCCTCAGACTGCATGACCTCCTCAAAGGCAGCCATGTCGGGGACGTCCACGATCAGCCCGACCCGATTCGAACCCTCCGGGTCTCGGAAGGTGCGCACCGTGATTCCCAGAGGCCCAAAGACTTCCTCTCGCTTCGGTGAACTGAGCCAATGGTCGACGTCGTCTACCTCGTGGAACCCAAGCAGCGTTGGCATCCCGCCTCATCTTTCCCACGGCGAAAAGCCGTGCGGTGTAGGGGTGTGAGCGAGTAACCGTACCGTTTCTCGTGGCCCCGCTTGGGACGGACAGGGAAGTGCTGGGGCCGACGACGCGATCACGCCTGCTTCATCCGGCGTAAGCGAGCGTCAGTAGGTCCCGGATGCCCTGGAGAAAGACGCCACAGACGCTCTGGCTACGACGTCATCGGCCTGAATCTGACCCGAAGGTCGAGGACGCAATGATCAGAAAGCCGACGCGGGGACTCAAACCCCGGACCCCTTCATTACGAGGTCTACGATGCGGCCTGTTCTCGGCTTTCCGGAGCCATATCCACGGCTCGGGTGAGCTGAGGCGCGCTCAGAATTGGGGAGTTCGGGACACGGTTCGGGACACGCACTCGACCCACTCGCGAGGGCCTGGATGTCGCGCAACAACAACCTCGTCAAGCCGGCACCGACAGCATGCGCTCACACTCGAGCACCGGCGCCCCGACAATGGGGCTCGCGCAACTGCAGCGATGGAGCGCCGCCCAGCGGCGGCAAACCCCTACGTCGCCAGTGCGTAGCTCGCCGCCCGCGAGCCTTGCGCGCGGGATCCGGGTCGGAGTACGGTGTTCGGCATGCGCATCTGGGGGGTGGCCACGTCGTGTGCCTGCGCAGTCGCGCTCGCGCTGCCGGGCGTGGCTGCTGCGGGCTGGGGTCCGGCGGAACCTGTGGATCACAACAACGTCAGGCAGGTCCTGCTAGCTCCGGGCGGCACGGGGTTCGTCGTCGGCTTCCCGGCCGAAACACCGAAACGGCTGCGCTTTGCGCTGCGCCCGCTCGCGGGGCCACTGGGAGGGCCGTTGGAGTTCCCGTCGGGCGTCGGCCAGCACAACTTTCCCGCCTGGGGCTTCGACGCCGCCGGTGACGCGGTCGTCCTGGACGAAGAAGCCAAGCTGGTCTACTGGCGCTCGGCGGACGGCGAAACGAGCCTCCCGCAGACGCCGGAAGGCCACCTGCTCGGGCGCCTGCCGCGGCTCGTGTCGGTGGCGCCAGGCGGCGCCGCGCTGATCGGCTTCAACGAAGCGCGCACCCCGGTGCAGCTCGCGTTCAGGAGCGCCGGACTGGGCGGCACGGTGGACACCGAAAACACGGTCGATCTGACGGCAAAAGGGACGCTCGTCGGGCTGCAGCTGCAGTCCGACGGCGGCGCGGTCGCGGTCTACTGGGATGAAAAAACGGAACCGGCCGTCCTGATGCAGGTCATCCGGCTCGCCGGAAAAGCGGAATTCGAAACACCCACTGAAATCAAAGCGCCCGGAGACCCGGCCAAGCACGAACTGTCCTTCGCCAGCGACCCCTCGGGCTGGGCGATGGTGAGCTGGTCGGGGAGCTCGACCAAAGGAGGCGCCTTCAACCAGGCGCTCGCCAGCGTGCGCGGGCCCGACGGCACATTCCCGGTCGCGACGGTGCTGGCGACGGGCACGAGCGTCTCGAACGTCTCGCCCGCGGTGACCTCGGCGGGCGATGGCCTCGCAGCCTGGTCGGACACGGGCTTCGGCGCGTGCATCTTCAAGGAAGGCGTGATCAATGGGGCGACCGAGCATCTCGGGACGTGGTCGGGAGCGAAAGGGCTCGGGCCGGGCGCGTGGCCGGACATCAGCGTCCCGGCCTACGGCGCCACGGCGTTCTCCTCCGGGACCGACGTCTCGGTGCCAATGATCCGCATCCATCGCGAAGGCACCCCGTGCCCCACGGGCGTGGCGCAAACGCGCTCGCTGATCGTCCACCACTACCGCTCGGGCGCAGCAGGGCTGACCGATGAGGGGACATCCGAACTGACGCCACTGAGCAGCAGCTCACCGTCGGTCTTCGGCTGGGCGATGGAACCGGCGGGCAAGATTCTCGCCTGGTACGGCGTCGGCGAAGAACGGTTCCTGCGAGTGTTCGACGGCGTGCTCCCCGTCGCGGGAGCGCCGCCGAGCACCGAACCGATCGGCACGCCCGCTCCGGGAGGCACGCCCGCTCTGGGAGGGACGCCGACCCCCGCTCCGACCATCTATCCGCCGATCAAACCGCTCGTGCTGCAGCAGTTCGCGATCGTGCCCACGCTCACCCGCAAGCAGCTGGAATTCGAAATGCAGTGCCCGCCGCCGACGCCGGAACAGAACGGCAACCAGGGAGAAAGCTGCGCGGGCCGCGCCTACGCCATGTATCTCTTCACGGGCAAACAGATCAGGGCCTACGGCGCCCGCTCGCCGGCGGTCAAGAAGCGCCTGGACGTGATCGCGGTGGGGGCTATCTCGATCAAAGCGGGCCACCGCGGCCGCGTGAAGCTCCGCGCGAACCGGCTCGGGAAGGCGCTGCTGAAGAGCGGCGCGAAGCTCAAGATCACTCTCAAGATCAGCGTCACGCTCGGCCGCCGCTCGTTCACAGGCAGGGTGCCCGCGACGATCAAGGCCGGCCGCCACCACTGAGCGCGTCGTGGCTGCGCCCCGTGAGGGCAGCGACACGTTCTCGACGATCGCCTTCGACTTCTCGGCTGGTAGATGCCTGAACGACGGCATCAGTTCCGAAGGATTCGACCGGTGCGCTCTCGGTGCTGCGCATGGACAGCCGCGATCCAACGTGAGTCAGATCCTGGTCAGGTCCAGAGTTGCCTTGGTCTCCTATTCGGTGGCACGCCTCGCACCCAGACTGCACGTACGCAAACGATCCCGGAGGCGGTGGTCAGATCATCCACCCCACGTGCTCAGGTTCTCCGTTTAGCGCAGGATCGTGAAGCGGAGTACGACGGGCCTGGAGCTGCCGGTCACGTCGGTCGCGACGATCGACAGGCTGTAGTTGCCGCGCGGCAGCCGCCTAGTCCGCGACAAACGGCCGTCGAAGCTGATCCGATCCGACCCCGCATGAGCTCCGAGGACGAGTGATCCGCGCACGACGTTCCGCGAGCGGCCGCGGCCGCCGTGACTCCTCACAAGCTGGCTGAAGCTGAGTCGGACCGAGGCAGCGACGTTGAGCGAGAAGGACAGCGTGGCGCCCACTGGAGCCCGCCGGCGGCTGAGCCGGGCGAGCTTCCCGCCCTCGCGCCAAGTGTGACGGGAGAGGCTCGCGGAGCTGATCGACGGGACCGCGGGCTCGTCGAGGAGGACGCTGATCGCCGTTTGGTTGCTGAGGATCAGGTCGGGGCGGCCATCACTGGCTCAGGTGCGCTCAGGTGCCCTCAGAGTTGGGAGTTCGGGACACGCTCGCGCGACGCAGCTATGAGGCGCGAAGCGACGCTTGGTCGACTGCGATCCCGATGACGCTGGCAACGCGGTCCATGTCGGAGTCGTGTGCGAGCAGGGCGGCCTTGCGGCGCCACGCGACCGCTGCGATGGAGCAGTCGAGCAGCCCGCGCGGCGTGATTCCCACCGCGCGACAACGCCGGTAGATCCGCGCCGCCGCATCAAAGTCGGTGACCGCGTCGAAGGCCAGCAGCTCGAAGCGCAGAAGCAGACGGCGCAGCCGCTCCTCCTGACGATCGTCTCGGGCGCCGGCCAGCACCTCCATGAGGACCGGCTCGGTGACGGCAAGCGGGCCGTGACTCTCGATCAGATGCGTGAGGCGACGATCTACAGGGCTCCCGGTAGCGCGGTCGTACTCCACCCAGGCGGAGGTGTCGGCAAGGATCACGCGGCCGAGCGCGGCTGCTGGTCTGCGGGTGTCTCGGCTATGGCGTGCGCCCCGCGCATCTCAAGCGCTTCCTCGCGGGTCAGCGGCTGACCGGCCATGTGACGCAGGGCGAGCGCGACCGCCGCTGTCTTCGTCCGCACCCCGTAGCGATCCATGATCGCCTGGACGTAGTCATCCTCAATCTCGATGTTGGTTCTCGTCATCGTCATACACTAACTATACACTCTTGGTGCATGGTACGTGTATCGTGAGCGGGGCGGCCGTCGGAGTCCAAACCCCGCGTTCCTGGGCCTCCTCGCCAAGCCGACGCGGGGACTCGAACCCCGGACCACTTCATTACGAGTGCCTCCAAAGGTGATGTTATTGGCTTTCTAGAGCTATATCGTAGCGGCTCAACGTGTCCCGAATCACCTCAGATTTGCGCAGTTCGGGACATGGTTCGGGACACGGTTGCTCGCCCATTGAATCGTGATCAACCTCCGATCCAGGCGACGTAAGGCCCACGGCGGCCCGATCACGTCACTGGCTTCACGAGCAGCCTCCGACGCGTACAGGGCGGTGCGGGTCGCGGTGAGCCTGTCCGACGGAGTGGCGAAGTGCTGGCCGGAGCGTCTCGCGCAGCACGAGGCGGCGTCGAGCACGAGCATTCGCGACTGGTTCCGAGACCCGAAGGCGCTGGGATTTAGAGGTGGGGCGCTGGATCGGTTGGTTTCGCCGAGCGCGAAACGTCAGATGATCATGCGGATACGCCCGAGGGGAGCGGTGACGCGATTGCTGCCGGCGACCACGGCATCGAGGCGGATTGTCAAGCGTCCCTCGGCGCTGATGTGCGTAACCGTGCCCGGCACGACCGTGCCCGGCGCGACTACGCCACTGGATGTCTGCATTCCCGAGACGTCGACGTGGACGCGCTGTCCGACCCGCCGCACGGCCCGAATGCGCCGTGATCGTGTTGGCCAAGCGCTTGTCAGCGGGCCCGCGACTGGCGCGGTTTGGCTAGGCAGAGCTTTGCAGGTCCCTCGCTCGCCCCGATAGGCGGGGCCCGCCGGAGCGTTCCAGCAGAAGCGCCGCAGCGTTATCGGATCCACCCCATGGACCGCTCGGCTCCCCCCGCGCGTCGCGGCGGGCCCTCGCCTTCCTCAGCGTGGGCGGGCGGCCCGGCGAACGCTCACGCCGCGCGTAGTGAGCGTCCACGCGTTCGCTGCACCATTGGGCTGCCCGGCACCTCTGTTCTCGATCAGCCCAAGCCCCGCGAGCCGGTTCAGGAGCTTTGAGATCTGCCCCTGGTCGACGATCCCCGAGCCCTCGGCGACCTCGCGGTTGCTCGCTCCAGGCTGCTCACCGATCGCCATCAGGACCCGCACCGTGCGGTATGTGAGGCGAATGTTCAGGCCCTTCAGCGGGTCTGCCTCAAGCGGGGGGCGGACGGCGCTCGCGATAGAGCCATCGCTCGAGCGCGTGGATCCGCGCAGCTCGTGCTGGGCGGCGCGAGGGCCGAGATAGGGAAGCACGATCATGCTCATCAGCGGATCGAGAAGCTCAACCAGCGACTTGTCGCAGTCGCGCTGCACGCGAGCGTGCAGGACCGAGAACACAGCGCCGACGAGAGCCTCGGCGGTCAGCGGCGTCGGCGCTCTGCCGGTGGCTTTGTCAAGGCCGCGTCCCGCGTCAAGCGCGCCCGTGAGCTCCGCGAACACCTCGGCCCGCCGCTCCAGCACCCGGGGGCCCGCGGCGAGCGCCTCCACGAGGCACAGTCTCGTGCGACCGGGCTGGGCGTCCATCTCGAGAAGGATCTGCTCGAGGGCCGCTCGAGTTCCGCGACGCCAGTCCGGCTTCTGCCGATAGCTGTCGATCGCGATCTGCCGCACCCCGACGATTGTTTCGTCGAACGCTGCGAGAAAGCAGTCTTCGCGGTCGCGGAACAGGTCGTAGAAGGTCTTGCGGGAAACGCGCGCCCGGCCGATCACGGTGGCGACGGTCACGCGAGGGTAACCGTCGGCCTCGATGGCTTCAATGAGACCCGCGGTCATGCGGGCGCGCTGTAGTTCGCTGACATGGGCCCGCGGGAGGCCGCTCAGACCGGGGCGCAGCGTCCTGTGGACGACGCGCGTCGCCGTGCGGGTGGTGGCCATCAGGCCCGGCTCGCCGTCGCCGCCAAGGCACGTGGCCGCCGGCGACTCGATGCCAGGCGAGACTCAGCCCAACCCCGCCCCCGGGACGCGTTGATATCAGCCACCGGCCGCAGAGCTGGACGGAAGTGAATAAACATCGCCGTGGAGCCTAACTCGCCGGGAGGACGCTGTCAAACTATCCGTCAAGCCACCCCCGAGCATCGCCCGATCATGGCGCAAAAGCTGCGCGCCGTGGCGGATGCGGATTGAATCCCCCGGACCCGACCGCCGCGCGATAAACACCGCGACGAAGTTTGGAGGAGAAGCGGAGCAACGGCGCAACCGGATGCCCTCGACCGAGCCGTGCGCGTCCCAGGCGGGCCTCCGCCCGCTTGACGTCGGCTCCGGCGCCGTGTTCACCGCAGATGCCCGATGCGGCAGGCCGGCAGGCCGCCGACACCGGGAGCGCCCGGCCGACCCACGCCGGCGTCGACGTCGGAATACCGATAAACGTGACGTTGGTACTTTTGTGGGCATGTCGGGAAACCCGCAATCGAGGACGGCGCCCAGGGCTAGCCTTGGGCGCCCCGCGGGGCAGTGCCGCGGTGAGGCCGCTGCACGACGGAGTGGGGAGCTCTGGCGTGGGTCTTGACGCAGGCTCACGAGCGACGCAGCGTGCACGTCTGTTGCGCGCGATGACGCACGTCGCCGCCCGCGACGGCTACGCGGCGGCGAGCATCGCGAAGGTGATCGCCGATGCACGGGTGTCACGTCCGACGTTCTATGAGTATTTCGCCGACAAGGACGACTGTTTCCTCGCGGCGCAGCTTGCGGCCGCGCAGGTGCTCGTCGAGCAGGTGGACGCGGCTGTCGCGCAGGGTCCTCCGAGCCGCGCACCGCAGAGCGCGATCGCCGCGATGCTGCAGTTTGCTGCCCGAGAGCAGCCGCAGGCGCAGTTTCTGATGTGCGAGCTGCCCGCCGGCGGTCCTCGCTCGCTCGATCAGCGCGACGCGCTCGTGGCAAGCATCGCGGCGCGCGTCGACCAAGCCCGCGGCGGGCTCGCGGGGGACGAGCGCAGCCCCGACCTGCCCGTGTCGGCAATGGTCGGGGGAGTGATGTGGCTGCTCGCGCCGGGGATGCGGAGTCGAGAGGACCTGGGCCGGGTCACCGGGGAGCTCGAACGGTGGGTGGACAGGTACTCCCGCCCCGTCGCCGAGCACCGGTGGGCGAGCCTCCAGGCAGGGTCCGCGCCACCGCCGTCGGCGTACATCTCGGAGCTTCCGTCGCATGCGCCGACAGCGCTGGGGCCGGGGCGGCCCGGGATCTCGCGGGGGGAGGTGGCCCGTAACCAGCGCGAACGGATCATGTATGCGACGGCGGAGGTGGCGGCTCGTCGGGGGTTCAACGCCGCGACGCTCGGGGAGATCGCGGCGGCGGCCCACGTCGACGCGCGGGTGCTGGGCGCGCACTTCGCCGACAAGGAGCAGGCGTTCCTCGCGGCGCACGAGTTCGGCTTCCAGCACCTCATGGCGGTCGCCGCCAGCGCGTTCTTCAGCGCCCGCTCCTGGCCTGAGCGGGCGTGGGAAGGGATCCTCGCCGGGGCGCAGTTCCAGGCCACCCACCCTGAGCTCAGCCACATGCTCTACGTGCAGTCCTACGCGATCGGAGCCGAGGCGCTCGAGCGGATCAACCGGACCCACGCGGCGTTCACGCTCTTCCTCCAGGAAGGCAACGAGCATGCCGCCAAGCCCGTGTCGCCGCTGGCGATGGAGGCGATCGTCGCCGTGAGCTTCGAGATCGTCTACCAGCTCTCCCGCCAGGACAAAGGGGAGGCGGTGCCGCGCCTGGTGCCCCACGCTGCCTATCTGTGCCTCGCTCCGTTTCTGGGGCCCGAGGCGACCGAGGCGCTGATAGACGAGAAGATGCGCGGCGGCGCGCGCGAAGCTCGGTAGCGCCCCGAGCCGGGCGCGTCCGATGCACGAGCACTCCGATGAGGGGTGTCTTTGACTCGTGCAGACGCCGCATTCGCGATCGCGATGTCGCGGTCAGCTCGTCGCGCAGCGCCGGATAAACGGATCCTGAGGCGTAAGAGCCCACGGTCGTCTCGACCGACAGCGCGCTCAGACCGTGGGCGCAACCGATCGTGATTCGCGTGACTGAAGGCGTGCTCCGGCCCAACAATAAACAGTACCGCAGTGTTTAGGTCTGCAGAACGGCCCAAATCGCGGCGCTCTCTCACGTCGTCCAACGCCGCCTGCGCCCCCCGCCCGGTAGGAGGCACATACCGGCGATTCGCAGCATAGTCGGCTACGGTCCTAGCTCTCGATGGCGCCCCGCCCAGTCACCACCAGAGCGATAAACAGCAGTGCGCAATCATCTGGGCCCAAACCTAGCCAGCGCGAGCGGCTCCTCGCCGGGATGGTCACCGCCGCCAACCGCGACGGCTACGCAGGGGCCACCGTCTCCGCCGTCATCGAGGAGGCACGAGTCTCGCGCCCCACGTTCTACGAGCACTTCAAGGACCGCGACGACTGCTTTCTCGCAGCGCTCGCCGACGCCCAGGCCCTGCTCGCCGGACACACACGCACAGCGATCGAGGCGGCCGCCCCGGAGAGCGCCACCGCGGCGGCGATCACCGCGCTGATCGAACAGGCGAGGACGCACCCCGCCGAGACGCAGTTCCTCACAAACGAGCCACTCGGGGCCGGCAGGCTCGCCATCGGACAACGAGACGAGGCTCTCGAGGACGCAGGCCGGATGATCGAAGCGGCTGAAGATTCATTGCCCGGGACGGCCCGGACGCCGGACCTGCCGACGGTGATTCTGCTCGGAGCGATACATCGGCTGTTCGGGAACCGGCTGCGCCACGGCGACCCCGGCCTCACCGCCATCCACACAGAGCTCCTCGACTGGATCGCACGCTACCGCCAAGCACGCTCGAAGCAGCGCTGGCGCAACCCGAATCCCGGAGCCGCTCCAAGGGCCGAGCCTGCGCCGATCGAACCGGCTCTCCAGGAGCTCAAGCCGCTGCCCCGCGGGCGCCCGCGCCTGACCAGCGAGGAGATCGCGATCAACCACCGCCAGCGGATCCTCGCCGCTGTCGCACAGCTCGCCCAGGCGCAGGGCTACGACGCCACCACCATCGCCGACATCGCGCGCGTGGCGAAAGTCGACACGAAGATCTTCTACAGGCTGTTCTCAGACAAGCACGACGTATTCATGAGCTACCACGAGTTCGGCTTCCAGCAACTGATGGGAGCGATGGCGCACGCGTTCTTTGCCGCCGAAGGCTGGCCCGAGCGTGTGTGGCAGGCAGGACTCGCCAGCATGGCGCTCCTGGAAGCCGAACCTCCGATCGCCCATGCAGGGTTCATGGAACCGTACTCCGTCGGGCCACGGGCGATCCAGCGAGTTGAGGACAGCTACATCGCCTTCACGATCTTCCTGCAAGAAGGCTACCGGCACACCGATCACGCCGAGGAAAGCGGAGTCGAGCCGCCGGGACAGCTCGAGCTGGAAGCGATCGTCGCCGCCGGCGACGAGATCGTCTACCGGCAGGTCCGGGCCGGACAGACAGAGCAGCTGTCGCGCGTGCTTGGCCACGTCGGGGCCTTCGTCCTGACACCGTTCCTCGGACCGGAGGCCGCGAACACGTTCATCGAGCAGCAGCTGAAGCCACGGGGCCGAAGGACACGCGGTAAGGCCTGATGCCGGATAACCACTCACCCGTTCGAGTCGAACTTGCCCCGAGCACAGTGTTGCCCACTCGGATACGGTTGGCCTGCTCGGGTGTACGGTGGATCCGCTGCCCGTGAACGCGATGGTCCAAAAGGGACGCAAGAGCACGCAGAGGGAGCGCCTCCTGAGAGGGATGGTCGATGTCGCCAACCGCGGCGGGTACGCCGCCGCAAACGTCTCTGCGGTGATCCAGCGCGCGGGCGTCTCGCGGCCCACCTTCTACGAGTACTTCAGCGACCGCGACGACTGCTTCCTGGCGAGCATCGCCGACATCCAGCAGCAGCTGACTGCGACCGTCGCCAAGGCTGTCGAGGAGCACCCAGCCGAGCAGGCCCTGTCAGCGGCCACCACGGCACTGGTGGCCTTCGCCAGCGCGGAGCGCGCACGCGCACGCTTCCTGATGAGCGAGTCGATGGCGGGGGGTCCGGCGGCCCTCGACGCGCGTGATCAGGGGATCGCCGAGATCGCACAGATCCTCGCCGAGGCCCATGGCCGGGTGCCGGCGGAGGTTGCCAGCCCAGACCTCGAGTCACGGGTGCTGATCGGCGGCATCTACCGGATCATCGCGACGCGACTGCGTCGCGGCGAGCCGGCCATATCGAGAGTCACCGCCGAGCTGCTCGCGTGGATCGCCCACTATTCCCGTCCGGTCGGGCAACAGAGGTGGCGAACACTCGCACCCGCGCCGCCTTCACCTCCCTCCCCTCACGTTCCCGAGGTGCCGATCCAGCAGATGCCGAGCGTGCTACCGCCCGGGCGCCCACGGATATCCGAGGAGGAAGTCGCCGAAAACCACCGCCTACGGATCCTCTATGCCGCCGCTCGGATGGCCGAGAGCGCCGGGTACACGGCAACCACCGTCGCGGACATCACGAGGTTCGCAAGGGTCGACGGGCACGTCTTCTATCGGCTGTTTGCCGACAAGCAGGACGCGTTCATGTCGGTGCACGAGCTCGGTTTCCAGCGGGTGATGGACGTGACCTCCAAAGCGTTCTTCGCCGCCAGCGCCTGGCCCGAGCGGAGTTGGGAAGCCGGCCGGGCGCTCACGCAGCTACTCGAGGACAACCCACTGGTGGCACACGTCGGGTTCGTCGAGGCGTACGCCGTCGGACCCGGAGCGGTGCAGCGCATCGAGGACAGCCACACGGCGTTCACGTTCTTCCTCCTCGAAGGTCTTGTCTACCGGCCACAGCCATCCCCGCCGAGCCGTTTGGCTATGGAGGCGATCGTTGCGAGCATCTTTGAGATCATCTACATGCAGGCACGCCACGCAGGCAAGCCGGAGGTCGCCACGATGCTCCCGCACATCGCGCATCTATGGCTCACGCCGTTCCTCGGACCGGAGGAGTCCAACGCGTTCATCGACGGCAAGCTCCGGGCCGCGACGAGCACTCGCGGCGCACCGGCGCCTGAGTAGCGGCACCTCGAATCGCAAGCGGCCTCGCGCAGGGCTACGGCGTCGCGCGGGGCTACACGCGCCGGGCGCACTGTCACCCGACTGTCACGGCAACGCTCGGCGTCGGGGCTGCATGCGCGGCCTGGAGATAGGCGTCCATCAGGCCGGCCGCCTCGCCCTCGGCGCCGGGCATCAGGTGGCCGTAGCGGTCAAGTGTGATGGAGATGTTCGCGTGACCCATAAACGTCGACAGGGCCTTGGCGTTTACGCCGGCCGCGATCATCAGGCTCGCGAACGTGTGGCGGCAGTCGTGCAGGCATATCGCCTGGAGGTCGGCCACCTTCCAGGCGCGCAGGGCACGTTCGGAGACAGAGGAAGCGGAGAACGGGGTCGTCGACGGGCTCGCTCCGGCCGCGAGCAGCCGGTCGGCATAGGTTTGTACGTCCTCCACGGTGAGCTCCGAGAGCTTGATCTGGGAGAACTCGCGCAGGAGACCGTCACCGCTGCGCTTACTCCCACGGAGTGCGAGCTCATAGGAGCGGATCGTGCTCGGCTTGTAGACGTCCCCCGAGCGCGTCCGGATGACACGTGCCCGAGCGCCGAGGAGCCACTGCGTGGCTGCCTGGCCGAACGTCATCGCCGACGGCGCCCGCAGCTCGCGGCGGCGGAGCTTGCCGTAGCTGATCGCGCCGCGAAACCCGCATCGGAATCGTACAAACGTAAAC
>OLKX01000365.1_pt1 | contig 25439 bp, 28 predicted proteins | sample 1604201 | NCBI WGS metagenome assembly OLKX01 (sample SAMEA104055716, study PRJEB20765) | soil metagenome | biome: Arctic tundra; feature: Polygonal ground; material: soil | place: USA | collected 2011-09 | depth 0-0.5 m
AACCCGGCGAGCTTGGCGTCGGGCGCCATCACGTCGAGCAGCCCGCGCGTGATGCCTCTGTGCAGTGTGCAGATGACCGGCTGGTTTTCGCGGACCGCATCCCGGTAGGGGCAGTTGGCCAGGCAGATCGTGACGTGCTCGCCGGTGCGGGCCTGTGCCCGGGGCTGGAAGCCGAGCGCGGTCAGCGTTGTCTGGAACGCGTCTTCGCCGGTCGTGCCCTGGCGCGAGGCCAGCTCCTGTCCGATCTCACGGCCCGTGGCCTCGATCCCGCGCAGGCCGCGGGAGCCGGATCCCGTCGCGCGGGCGAGCCAGCGCGCGAGGTCGGCGTAGGCTTGTGGCGCGCGTCCGCCGGGATGTGCGTCGGGCGCGATCTTCCAGACGTCACGCGGTCTTCCGCGCGACTGGGGTTCGCTTTCGCGCGCGAGCAGCCCGTCTCGCTGAAGGCGCTCGAGGTGCAGGCGCACGCCATTGGGGTGCAGACCCAGTTGCTCGGCGAGCTCGACGGTGCCGGCCGGCCGTCCCAGCTCACCGAGCAGCGTGAACAGGCGCGCCCTCGTGGGCTGGGAGAGCGCGTCATCGGGACTCCCGGTGCGCGGCAGATCGATCATGTCGCTACCCAGTTTACACAGACAGACTATGAAAAGCTAGGCCGTGCGTGATACGCTTTCTTCCAGCGACGATGTGAGAAGCTATTTGGAAGGGAGTTCACCGGATGACCTACGTGATTACCGAGCCCTGCATTGGGACCAAGGACAACTCCTGTGTCGAGGTGTGTCCGGTGGATTGCATCCACCCGACGCCCGATGAGCCCGGCTATGACGCGGCCGAGTTGCTCTACATCGACCCGGCGGAGTGCATCGACTGCGACGCCTGCGTCGAGGCGTGCCCGGTGGACGCGATCTTCGCCGAGGACTCGGTTCCGGACGAGTGGCATCACTACATCGCCAAGAACGCCGCCTACTACGAGCAGGTCCCCTCATGAGCGTTCGGAGCCACCTCGTTCCGCCTGGGCAGATTGCGAATCACCTGAAGCTGATCAGGATCAACTACTAACGAAGGGCGGCTTCCCTTGTCCGACTACGCAAAGGACGTGCTCGTCGACGCCAGCTGGCTGTCAGAGCACTTGAACGACGAGAGCATCCGCATCGTCGAGGTCGATGAGAACCCAGCGCTCTACACGGAGGCCCACATCCCCGGGGCGATCGGATTCGATTGGCAGAAGGACCTCCAGGACCCGATTCGCCGTGACTTTCTCGGCCCGCAGGCGTTCGGTGAACTGTTCGCCACGCACGGAGTGTCAAGCGACCACACGATCGTGCTATACGGCGACCGCAACAACTGGTTCGCTGCGTACACGTACTGGTATCTGAAGTACTACGGCCACGCTCAGGTCCTCCTGTTGAACGGGCCCCGCGAAAAGTGGATCTCCGACGGGCGCCCCACTACGGCGGAGCTGCCGAGCCACGCGCCGGCGAGCTTCACCGCGCAGACCGGCGACGACACCATTCGCGCCCGGCGCGAGGAGGTGCTCGCTGCCATCGACGCCTCGACGAAGCTCGTCGACGTCCGCTCGCCCGCGGAGTTCGCAGGCGAAATCATCTCGCCTGCCGGCTACGAGCAGGAGGGCGCCCAGCGCGGCGGGCACATCCCCAGCGCAGCCTCGGTCCCCTGGGTGCAAGCGGTGCGCGAGGACGGCACCTTCAGGTCCGCCGAGGAACTGCGGGAGATCTATGCCGACAAGGGCGTGCTGAACGGCGATGACATCATCGCCTACTGCCGTATCGGCGAGCGCTCGGCGCACACATGGTTCGTGCTGCACGAGCTGCTCGGCGAGGATCGCGTCAAGAACTACGACGGCTCCTGGACCGAGTGGGGCAACCTGGTCGGAGTCCCCGTCGAGACAGGGCCTTAGCCGGCGCCGCCTGCGGCCAATGGCAACGTCCGAGCTCACGACCGCCGTGCTGGGCCTGCCGCGGATCGGTGCAAGCCGCGAGCTGAAGGTGGCGCTCGAGTCCTATTGGGATCGACGGACTCCGGCCGGCGAGCTTGAGCGTGTGGCTAGCGATCTGCGCCGCCGGCACCTGAGCAGGGCGGCGGCCGCAGGGATAGACGTCCTACCGTCCAACGATTTCTCCCTCTATGACCACGTTCTCGATACCTGCGTCCTGGCGGGTGCGATCCCGGAGCGCTTCGCCGACCTGCAGATGTCCTCGCTTGAGCGCTACTTCGCCATGGCGCGAGGCTCAGACGACGTGCGTCCACTGGCGATGACGAAGTGGTTTGACAGCAACTACCACCATCTCGTCCCGGAGATCTCCGGGGATACGCCGTTCGCGCTGTGTGCCGAGAAGCCGCTCGCGCACTTCCGGGAGGCGCTGGAGTGGGGGTTCTCCACGCGGCCAGTGCTGCTCGGACCGGTCTCATTCCTGCTCTTGGCCAAGCCTGCGCGCCCGGAGTCCCAGCCCCTGGACGCGCTCGAGAACCTCCTGCCCGTCTACGAGCAACTGCTCTGCCTCCTGCACGCCGCTGGCGTGCAGGAGGTGCAGATCGACGAGCCCTGCCTGGTCACCGACCTGAACGACGCCCAGCTGGTGGCCATCGAGCGATCCTGGGCGCGTCTGGCCGGTGCGGCGCCCGCCCTGCAGCTCACACTTGCGACGTACTTCGGCGGGCTTGACGGGGCGCTGGAGCGCGTGCTGAGCCTACCCGCCCACGAGTTCCACCTCGACCTGGTGCGTGCGCCCGAGCAACTCGACCGGGCGCTTGGCGCGCTCGGGCCGACTGCGCGCCTATCGCTCGGGGTCATCGACGCCCGCAACGTGTGGGCCAGCGATCTGCAGGCGATCGTGCGTCTCGTGGAGCCGGTGCTGCTGCGGCTGGGTCCCGATCGCGTGCGACTCGCGCCTTCGTGCTCTCTGCTGCACATCCCCTATTCGGTCACGCGCGAACTGCGCCTCGACAGCGAGCTAAGGATCTGGCTCGCCTTCGGGGAGGAGAAGCTGCACGAACTGCAGACGGTGAAGGAGGCGCTCACCTCAACTCCGACCCGTTGGCGCGACGTGCTGGAGACCAACCGCAAGATGCTCGACGCGCGCAGCGCCTCACCGCGCGTGCACGACGCTGAGGTCGCGGCACGGCTGGCCAACGTCCACGACGCCGATCTTCTGCGCCGCTCGCCATATGACCAACGCGCACAGGCGCAAGCCCAGGCACTGGCGCTCCCGGATCTGCCCACAACCACGATCGGCTCCTTCCCACAGACTCAACAGATCCGAGCCGCGCGACGCCAGTGGGCTGATGGGACGCTCGACCCGCAGGAGTACGACCACTTTCTAGAGCAGGAGATCCGCACGACGATCGAGCGCCAGGAGCACCTTGGTTTGGACGTGCTCGTGCACGGCGAGCCGGAGCGCAGCGACATGGTCGCCTACTTCGCCGAACAGTTGCGGGGTTTCGCTGTCACCGAGTTCGGGTGGGTGCAGTCATACGGATCACGGTGCGTGAAGCCCCCAATCCTTTTCGGCGACGTCTCTCGTCCACACCCGATCACTGTGCGCTGGTGGCGCTTTGCCCAGGGTCTGACCACACGTCCCGTCAAGGCGATGCTCACCGGTCCCGTCACCATGCTGGCCTGGTCCTTCGTGCGCAACGACCAGCCCACTGAGGTCACCGCCCGCCAGCTTGCCCTGGCGATCGGCGACGAGGCGCTGGACCTCGAGCGCGCCGGCGCTCGCATCATCCAGATCGACGAGGCGGCGCTGCGCGAGTGCCTGCCCCTACGCCACGCCGCGCAACCCGCCTATCTACGCTGGGCGGTGGACTGCTTCCGCCTCGTGTGCGCCGCCCTCCACGACTCAACCCAGGTGCACGCACACATGTGCTACTCGCAGTTCAACGAGATCGTCGAGCACATCGCGCGCATGGACGCCGACGTCATCTCTATCGAGGCCTCACGCTCGAACATGGACATTCTCCACGCCTTCCACGACTTCGCCTATCCCAACCAGATCGGTCCCGGTGTCTACGACATCCACTCACCGCGCGTGCCATCCATGGAGGAGATCGCGGCGCTCCTGGCGCGCGCCGAGCAGCATATCCCGCGCGAGCGCCTTTGGGTCAACCCCGACTGCGGCCTGAAGACCCGCACCTGGGAGGAGGTCGCGCCGGCGCTGGAGCACCTCGTCGCGGCCGCTCACCGCCGTCGCTACGCGCCGCCGAACCGCCTGGCAGAGGACCATTCCTAGTGGTCCCGTCCGGCGGTGATCTGCTCGCGCTCGGCCAGACGGTTGATGCGTCGCAGCTGCGCCTCGCGCTCGCGGCGCAGCTCACTCGGTGACTTTGCCATGAACGGCGGGACGGGCACGGGACGGCTCTGCTCGTCAATCGCGACCATCGTCAGGTAGGCCGAGCTGGTGTGGCGCGTCTCGCCTGTGACCGGGTTTTCGGCCTCGACGCGGACACCGACCTCCATCGACGTTCGCCAGGCGGCGTTCACGCTTGCGCTCAGTGTCAACACGTCCCCCACAAAGACTGGGTGCACAAACGTCATACGATCGACGGCAGCGGTGACGACCCGTTGGCGCGCATGCCTGATCCCGGCGAGGCCAGCCGCCTCGTCGCAGAGCTTCATCACGGTGCCACCGTGGATGTGGCCGTCGTTGTTGGCGTCCGTGACGCTCATCCACTTCACGAGAATGGCGCGCCCTTCGCTCATGCGTGTGGGCGCCGCGCCGAGCTGTCGGTGATCATGCGAGCACACCGTCCTCTCGCAGCTCTACCGAGCCGACCTCGTAGGTCACGTCCGCGGCGAGCGTCTGGCCGATGAAGCAGCGATCGTGGGCGTCAGCGGCCGCAGCTTCGTACTCGCTCTGCCGCGCGCTGTCGCCTCCGAGGATCGTGGGCGTGACCACGATCCGCGCAAACCGCGTATGACCCGGGAAGCCGGTCACCATGCCGCTGGCTCTGATCGCCAGCGAACCAACCGGAAGCCGGGCGTGACGCAGCACCCCAAAGAGCGTTGCTGTGAAGCAGGAGGACACCGCGCACACGAGCAGCTCCTCAGGGTTGATGCCGACGCCGCGACCACCCATCGACTCCGGGGCCGAGAGCTCCAGCAGTAGATCGTCGGTCTGGATTGCTCCGGCGCCCTCACGCCCGGTTCCTGCCCATCTCAACTCGACATCGAAATTCAGATCGTCCATCGTGGGCCTCCTTGAGTTGTGCTGACCCGCTCGGGGAACGACCGGCCACAGGCCGGTGTGTGTCGCTGTACCTCCCCAGCGTCAGCCGCGGCGATGGTCCTTACGCCTGCCGCAGCTTCATCCTTCGTTCTCTCGAGATGCGCGACATCGACCGTAACGGGGGCAAGCACCGTTCGATTGCGGTGCCTGCCCGCGGCGCGGTGCGATGTGCTAATCACGATGGAGGAAGCTGAGGCCTGGGGGATCGTACTTCGACGCGAGTCGAGCGAGGGTGAGGGCCGCAAGCATCAGGCCGAAGTCGCGTAGCGCGATGTCGTAGTAGCCCGAATAGCTGAGCAGATTCACTACGATCCCGGCGAGCCACGCGGCGACGAGGTAGGCGCCGTAGCGGGGCTTGATCGCGACCGCGATGCCGGCGAGGATCTCGATGACACCGACGATATGCATCGTGTGCAGCTTGCTCAGCGGGCTGAGGTGTGCCACCCATGGGGCCAGGTAGCGCTCCCAGTTAACCAGCACGTTGGCGAACTTGTCCGCCCCAAAGACGATCGGCAGGACGGTGAACCCGACCCGCAGCAGCGTGAAGCTCTGGTAAGCCGGATCGCCTCGAAGTCGCTCGAGTACTCGCCGCGATGGTGCTGTCTCGCTTGGGATGGGGCCTCTAAGCGAAGTAGCTGACATGGTGCCTCCCTTTGAGAAGAAACGTTGTGGACCATCGCTTCTCTTGGTGTCTGCGCCCGACGGGTTCTTACCGAGGCGGCGGATCCTCGCCCGCCCTCACTCTGAGGCGACGTCGTAAGAAGCGCTGTCTCATCACGCCGAAGTGGCCTGACCTCGCGCTCTGATCACGTCGCGTTTGTCCTTTCCGGGGGAGCGAGCCTTGGCGCCGTGCAGGTCGGCATGCCGAGGAGTTGATCGAGCGTTCGCTGTCCGGTGCGCGCGTCTCTCTCGATGGCGGCGGCGCCGAGCGCCCGCCGATCCGCACGCGCATGCGCAGCCACAGCCCGCCCCGCTCGGGTAAGAAGCGGCCGGCAAGCGTCACTTAGGGAGCATGCGAATGCGCAGCCAAAGGCTGGACCCATCAGGTGATCTCGAGCCCGTCGTCAACTGGCGGATCGATCGCCTGCGCGGCGTCGGCTTCCCGGCCCGGCTGGCCTACATCGTTGCGCGCGACACCAGGTATGACGTGCACGCGCTGCTAGAGCTCACCGACCGGGGTTGTCCCGCCGAGCTGGCAGCCCGGATCCTCGCCCCGCTTGAGGAGGAGCACGAGCCATGCTGATGGCCCCTCAACGGCTGCCAGTAGACGGCGCGGCTGGGTGGTGCTCCGGTAGTGTCGGCCGCACGTCGATGGGTGCGCCGAAGATCTCAGTGGCAGCCGCCCGTGCCGAGCAGGAGTCCCGGTTGTGGATCGAGCGGCTCAGCGCCACGGGTGCCGAGCGTGATGCGGCGCTGGTCGATCTACATGCGTTGCTGTTGCGAGCGGCGCGCTTTGAGGTGAACCGCCGGCGCGCCGCGTCTCCGCAGCTGCGGGGCGGCGACCTCGAGGACCTCGCCCAGCAGAGTGCGGACGACGCGCTCGTCGCGATCCTGCGCAAGCTGGACGACTTTCGCGGCGAGAGCCGTTTCACGACCTGGGCCTACAAGTTCGCGCTATATGAGGCGGCGACGAAGGTGCGCAAGCGCTCCTGGCAAGGACGCGAGATCACACTCACGGCCGAGGCGTGGCCGCTGATCGCCGATGATCGCCAGCGCACTGCCCAGCAATCGGTCGAGACCACGGACAGGCTCACGGCGCTGCATGAGGCGATCGAGGACGAGCTGAGCCCGCACCAGCGCGAGGTGCTCGTCGCGCTCGCACTCAACGAGGTGCCGGTCGACGTGCTCGCCGAGCGGCTCAACACGACCCGCGGCGCCCTTTATAAGACCCTGCACGACGCAAGACAGAAGCTCAGGGGCGCGCTCGTGGCGCGCGGCATGGGCCTCGAAGAAGACAAGGAGCGAACGCCAGCATGACCGGACCCCCCTCTCCTGATCTAGACCGCTTGCTCGCGCGTCTCACCGGCCCTGCCGGACCTGAGCTCAGCTGCGAGGAGTGCTTCGAGCAGCTTGACCACTATGTCGAGCTCGAGCTGCTCGACCGCGCCGACGCCGACGCCGCGGTTCCCGGGATGCGCGCGCACCTCGAGGGCTGTCCGGCCTGCAACGAGGACCACGAAAGCCTGCGCGCGCTGCTCACGAGCGACCAGGCGTAACGCGCGAGGTAAGACCGGCGGCGTCGGTGACGCAGAGAGGGCATGAACACAATCTCCCTCCCGCCACCAACCGACCAAGAATGCCCCGCAATCGACTCCAAGCTCGCGCAACCCAGGCTGAGCGAGCGCCGGCCGGTGGATCGTGCGGCCGTCCAGCACGCCGCCCGCGAGCTGCTGGTCGCACTAGGCGCTGATCTGGAGACTGAGGGGCTGCGTGAGACGCCGCGGAGGATGGCCGCCGCCTACGCGGAGCTGCTCACACCGGAGCCGTTCAACCTGACGACGTTTCCCAACGACGAGGGCTACGACGAGCTCGTCGTCGTGCGCGACATCCCCTTTCAGTCGCTGTGCATGCATCACGTGCTGCCATTCTATGGGCTCGCTCACGTCGCCTACCTGCCCGCCGAGCGTATCCTTGGCCTCTCGAAGCTGGCCCGCGTGGTCGAGCTGTTTGCACGCGATCTCCAGCTACAAGAGCGGCTCACAACGCAGATCGCGGCCTGCCTGCACGCGCAGCTGCAGCCGAAGGGAGTCGGCGTTGTGCTCGAGGCCGAGCACCTGTGCATGTCACTTCGCGGCGTGCAGAAGGCCGGCGCCAAGACCGTGACCTCGGCCCTGCACGGACTTGTACGAGACGACCCGCGCACACGTGCTGAGTTCCTGAGCCTGACAGGAGGATCAACGAGATGAGCGAGCAGACATTTGTCATCGTCGGCGCGAGCCTGGCGGGCGCCAAGGCCGCGGAGGAGCTTCGCAGCGCGGGCTTCGATGGGCGCGTGCTGTTGATCGGCGCCGACACCGAGCGACCGTACGAACGCCCACCGCTGACCAAGGACTACCTGCGCGACGAGTCGCCGCGTGAGAAGACCTACGTCCACGAGCAGGGCTTCTACGAGCAGCATCAGATCGAGCTGGAGACCGATACCACCGTGACAGAGCTCGATTCGGCCCAGTCGCGCATCAAGCTCGCCGACGGACGCTGGCTTGACTACCACCGGCTGCTGCTTGCCACGGGCGCCGAGCCGCGCCGGATCGCGATCGCGGGCGCCGAGCTCGACGGGGTCCACTACCTGCGCACGCTCGCCGACTGCGACGCACTGCGCGATCGCCTGCAGATCGGCGGCCGCGTGGTCGTCGTCGGCGGCGGCTGGATCGGCAGCGAGTTCGCCGCCTCGGCGCGCCAGCGCGGGCTCGAGGTCGCGGTCGTCGATCCGAGCCCGCTGCCACTGGAGCGCATCTTCGGCGCCGAGATCGGCGCCTTCTATCGCGACGTACATCGCGACCACGACGTCGAACTGCTGCTCGGCGAGGGCGTCGAGGCGTTCGAGGGCGAGCATGCGGTGACGCGCGTACGCACCACCACCGGCCGCGCTATCGAGTGCGACTTTGTGCTCGTCGGCATCGGCGTGACGCCGCGCGTCGAGCTCGCAAGCGGCGCAGGCCTGGCGATCGACAACGGAATCCTCGTGGATGAGAAGCTTCAGACGTCGATGCCCGGCGTGTTCGCGGCAGGCGACGTCGCACACGCCCTCCACCCGTTCTACGGCGAACGACTACGCGTCGAGCACTGGTCCAACGCGCTCAACCAGGGCCACGCCGCGGCGCACGCGATGCTCGGCGAGCCCGTCAGCTACGACCGCATCCCCTACTTCTTCTCCGACCAGTACGACCTCGGGATGGAGTACTCCGGGCACGCGCCGCAGTGGGACGAGGTCGTCTTCCGCGGCGACCCGGCCGACGGCGAGTTCATCGCATTCTGGATGCGCGAGGAGCGTGTCGTGGCCGGCATGAACGTCAACGTCTGGGACGTCAACGAGCACGTCCAGGCGTTGATCCGCGCCCGCGAGCCTGTCGACCGCGCCGCGCTGGCTGATCGCGACACGCCACTTGACTCGCTGTTCGCAAAGCCGACAACCCCAAGCTGAGCGAGGTGCAACGCACATGACCCCCAACCCCCGTCTGCAAGCACTCCACGCTGCCGGCGTGTCGATCTGGCTGGACACGCTTTCGCGTGAGCTGCTCGACAGCGGCGAGTTCGCCACGTTGATCGGCGACTATGTGGTCACCGGTGCGACGTCAAACCCGACGATCTTCGCCAAGGCGATCACGGGTTCAGAGCGCTACGACAGCCAGCTGCGCCGGCTGGCTGAGAATGGCGAGCACGATCCGCAGAAGCTCTTCTTCGCGCTCGCGCTGAACGACGTTGGTGAGGCCGCCCACCAGCTGCGTCCCACCTTCGACCGCAGCGGTGGCCGCGACGGTTTCATCTCCTTCGAGTGCACCCCCGACCTCGCCGACGACACCCACGCCACGATCGCCCAGGCACTCGAGCTGTGGCAGCGACTCGATGCGCCAAACGTGATGATCAAGGTCCCGGGAACCGAGGCGGGGCTGCCGGCGATCGAGGAGTTGACGCGCCGTGGCGTGAACGTCAACGTCACGCTGCTGTTCTCGATCGAGCGCTACGAGCAGGTGATCGATGCCTATCTGCGCGGCCTGGGCGCCCGCGCCCAGGCCGGTGAGCCGCTCGAGCAGCTCGGCTCGGTCGCATCGTTCTTCCTCTCCCGGATCGATACCAGGGTCGACGCCCAGCTCCCCGAGCGCTCGCCCCTGCGCGGCCGCGTAGCGCTCGCCAGCGCGCGCGTCGCCTACCAGCGCTTCCTGGCCAAGTTCGCCGGGCCCGGTTGGGAGCAGCTCCAGAACCAGGGCGCAAGGCGCCAGCGGCCGCTGTGGGCGAGCACCGGCACCAAGAATCTCGACTACTCCGACGTGCTCTACGTCTCGGAGCTGATCGCCCCGGATGTCGTGAACACGATGCCCGAGCAGACGTTGCGCGCCTTCGCCGACCACGGCGAGGTCGCCCCTACACTCAACGCCGACCCGGCCAAGGCCGCCCGGACCCTCGCCGACGCAGCGGCTGCAGGAATCGACTTGGCGGCCCTCACCGCCGAGCTCGAGCGCGAGGGCGTCCAGTCGTTCTGCGACTCCTACCACCAGCTGCTCGACTGCATCGAGCACAAGCTCAACACGCTTGCCCGGGCCGGCAGCGCGCGAGACGCATGATTGAGGTGTCCGTGCCCTCACCCCGCAACCAGCGCCGCCCACTCGTACTGATCGCCGGCGGCGGGGTGGCGGGGCTGGAGACGCTCTTGGCGTTGCGTGCGCTGGCCCCAGATCGCCTGGACATCACGATCCTCGCGCCCGAGCTGAAGTTCGTCAACTACTCGATGGCGGTCGACCAGCCGTTCAAGCCCAAGCGCTCCCGCGGCCTCAGACTCGAGGACACCGCGGCTGAGCTCGGCGCTCGCTGGCACCGGGGAGCCCTCGACCGCGTCGAGCCCGGACAGCACCTGGCAGTCACCAAGGATGGCGATGAGCTTGCCTATGACATGCTGGTGCTCGCGCTGGGCACCCACACCGAACGCGAGTGGCACTCGGAGGACGTGCTGACTTATCACGGCGGTCACGACGGCCCTAATTATCGGATGCTGCTCCATCAGCTTTGCGAGGGCCAGATCAGCAGGGTGGCGTTCGTCAAGCCGGCTGGGGCCAGTTGGCCGCTGCCGCTGTATGACCTGGCGTTGATGACCGCGGCTGAATGCGCCGCGCACGACCGCACGGAGGTGCAGCTGAGCCTGGTCACCCCCGAGCAGGAGCCGCTCGGAATCTTCGGCAACCGTGCCAGCGCCGCGGTCCGCCGGCTCCTGGACGAATGCGGGGTGACGTTGCACACAAGCAGCTACGGGGTGCCCGGTCGTCGTGGACGGCTTGACATCTCCCCGGGGGATCGTGGTATGCGCGTTGACCGCGTCGTCACCGTGCCGCGTCTGGTCGGCCCACGACCGCGCGGCATCCCCTGCGCAGAAGACGGGTTCATCGATACCGATGCTCACGGCCGAGTCACCGGCCTGAACGGCGTGTTCGCAGCGGGTGACATGACGGCCTTCCCGATCAAGCAGGGTGGCCTGGCCGCCCAGCAGGCCGACGCCGTCGCCGAGACGATCGCGGCCTCGGTGGGCGCCGATGTCGACCCGCAGCCGTTCCGGCCGATTCTGCGCGGACTCCTGCTGACCGCTGGCCCGCCACGCTACCTGCGTGCAGACATCAGCGGCGGCGCGGGCGATGACTCAACCATCTCGGGGGAGGCCCTGTGGTGGCCGCCAGACAAGATCAGCGGGCGCTACCTCGCGCCCTACCTCTCCAGCCAGGTCGGCGACGCCGCCGACGTCATGCCCCAAGGCGAGCACGCGATCCCCATCGAGACCGTGCTCGATCCGATAGCTCCGGACACATCTTCCCCCTACCGAAAGCTCACGGACCTGCCGCGCCGTTGAGGCACGACCGACAGCACACCGATGCGCATTCCCCGAACAGGAGGCAACCGATGCCAATAGCAACGCGCAAAGCCGAGATCCTCTGGGACGGACCGCTCGCACGCGGGAGCGGGACGCTGTCGAGCGCAAGCGGCGCGCTCGCCGCGCTGCCGGTGACGTGGGCGGCACGGACCGAGCAGCCGGAGGGCAAGACGAGCCCCGAGGAGCTGATCGCTGCCGCACACGCGAGCTGCTTCGCGATGGCGCTCGCGCTCGTGCTCGGCGAGAACCACACGCCGCCGCAGCAACTGTCGATCAGTGCCGCCTGCACGCTGGAGGAGGTCGATGGCGCGCCCCGCATAACGACCAGCGAGCTCGCCATCCGCGCACAGGTACCCGGGCTCGAGCAGACAGACTTCGAGCAGCTCCTCGCACAGGCGGCCGACCTCTGCCCGGTCTCAAACGCGCTGCGCGGAAATGTCGAGATCAGCGTGGCCGGTGAGCTCGCGCAGCACTAAGCAGGCAGCGACCGCGATGCCGCTCACGATCGCCGAGTCTCTCGTCGAGGACCCGCACGCGCCGAGAGGCGGCTGGGCATGGGTGTAATACCGAGCCGCTATCCGCCACCCGTGGACCCTGCCGCCGAGTTCATCGGAGCACCGAGCGACCCCGAGAGCGAGCGGATCGAGGTGGGTGTCGCGATCGTGGGCGCCGGCCCGGCAGGCCTGGCCTGCGCCAACCGCCTGGCGCAGCTGCTTGAGCGCGAGCCGGAGCTGGCGCAGATGCTCGGGGAGGTGCCGGTCGCGGTTATCGAGAAGGGCCGGGTCCCCGGCGCCCATGAGCTTTCGGGGGCGATCATGCGCCCGTCAGCCTTCGCACGGCTGTGGCCCGAGCTCCCCGAGGATCAGTGGCCGACGTATGGCAAGGTGCAGGCGGAGGCCGTCTATGTGATGCTCAGCGCCCGGCGGTCGCTGCGCATCCCGACGCCGCCCCCGTTCAAGAATCAGGGCAACCACATCGTCTCGGTCGCCGAGCTCACCCGCTGGATCGGCGAGCGGGCTGAAGAGGCCGGCGTCTACATCCTGCCTGAGACCTCCGCTCAGCAGCTGCTGGTCCAGGACGGCGTGGTGCGGGGCGTGCGTTCGGGCGATAAGGGCCGTGGCCGCAGCGGCGAGCGGCTGGGTAACTTCGAGCCCGGCAGCGACGTGATCGCCCGAATCACGGTGCTCGCCGACGGGGTGTGGGGCCACCTGACGGGCGCGGCGGTCAGCGCCTTTGGCCTCGGCACCGGGGATCCCCAGGTGTGGTCGCTGGGGGTCAAGGAGGTCTGGGAGGTGCCCAAGCCGCTGAGAAGGGTGATTCACACGCTGGGCTGGCCGCTGCGGACGGCAGCCAGATACAGGGAGTTCGGGGGCTCATGGATCTACCCGATGGGCGAGGACAGGGTGTCGATCGGGTTCGTCGTCGGCCTGGATTACGCAGACCTCACGCTCTCGGTCCACGACATCCTGCAGCAGTTCAAGCTGCATCCACGCATACGGGGCATTCTTGAAGGGGGCAGGCGTATCTCCTGGGGCGCCAAGGCGATCCCCGAGGGCGGCTACTGGGCGATGCCACAGCTCACGGCGCCCGGGGTGCTCATCTGCGGCGACGCGGGCGGCATGGTCAACGTACCTGAGCTGAAGGGCATCCACTACGCCATGCACGCGGGCATCCTCGCCGCCGAGCACATCGTCGAGGCGCTCAAGGGCGATTGCACCGACCTGCGCTCCTACGATCACGCCGTTCGCGAGTCGCTGATCGGCCGGGACCTGCACCGCACGCGCAACATGAGGCAGCCGTTCGGCCGCGGATTCTTCATCGGCGGCGCGGTCGCCAACGCCATGGTCGCCACCGGCGGCCGTCTCCCGGGCGGGCACTGGAAGACGCATCCAGACGCTGAGGTGGAGGTGTTCGACGGCGGCCGCAGCGCCCTCTACCCAAAGCCAGACGGCCGCTATACGTTCGACAAGCTCTCGAGCGTGTTCATCAGTGGCAACTCGACACGCGATGACGCGCCCGACCACATCCGCATCCAGGGCCGCGTCCCGCGCGAGCTGGCGGAGATGTGGCAGTGGATGTGCCCTGCCGGCGTGTATGAGGTCCCCGAGGACGCCCCGGCGCACGGCGAGGTCGATCTGATCGTCAACTACACCAACTGCGTGCAGTGCGGGGCGACCAGCGCCAAGGGCGGACGCCTGACACCGCCAGAGGGCGGCGACGGGCCCCTGTACCGCAACACCTAACGGGGGCCGCCCGCCCGCCTACGCGCCAGGCCTCGGTGGCGACCATGTGCCCCTCTGGACTGTCGCGCGGGCGCTCGCGCGACCACGAGCAACCCACGATCGTGCGAGATCAGGGGGCGCGCTGGCAATGGGGGCAGATGTTGGTGGAGCGTCCTGCGACGCGGATCCGCTCGATCGGCGTGCCGCACACCAGGCAGGGCTGGCCCTCGCGGCGGAACACGCGTGCCCGCTCGAGATAGCCCACCTGGCCCCTGGCAGCATTGACGTAGTCGGCGAAGCTCGTGCCGCCATGCTCGATCGCCTGCCCGATGACGGTCCTGATGGCCTCATGCAGCCGGCGCGACTCGGCCATGCTCAGACTGCCTGCGGGGCGCCGCGGGTGAAGCCGGGCGAGGTGCAGCGACTCGTCAGCGTAGATGTTGCCAATCCCGGCTACCACCGACTGGTCGAGGATGACCGGCTTGACCGGGGCCCGGCGATGGCGCTGCAGCTGCGAGCGAAAGCCGGCGAGCGTGAACGAGTCGCCCAGCGGCTCCGGGCCGAGACGGGCGAGGAACGGGTCGGCTCCGAGCTCCGCCGTGCTGAGCAGCTTGATCCGGCCGAACCTCCGCCCGTCGTTGAAGAACACCGACCTGCCGCCGCTGAGCCGCAAGACGACGCGGGTGGTCATGTTCGGCATCGCCGCGAGCATGCTGCGCGACGGATGCCCGCCGGCGAACAGCGTGCGGCCGTGCTCGGTCACCACCAGCTGGCCGGTCATCATCAGGTGCACCCACAGATGCGCATCGCTGTCCAGATCGATGATGAGTACCTTGCCGCGCCGGGCGACCGCGGCGAGCCGGTGTCCGACGAGCAGGCCCTCAAACGCCCGCCGGGGCGCGGCCAGTGACTGTCTCGAGAGCACCTCGACGGACTCGACGCGCCGGCCAAGCACGGTCGCCAGCAACCCGCGTCGGACGGTCTCGACCTCGGGGAGCTCCGGCATGACATCAGTATCTCGCTGGCGAAGCTCCCCGCGGCTGGCCGCCAGCGCGAGCTAGCGAGGGTGCTGCCCGGAGAGCCGGATCGCATGCCCGACTGAGAGATGCGCTCGTGCGCGCGTTGTGTCGGGAGTGGTCGGCGCTCGAGGAGCGTGCGCTGCTGCCCGTCGCCGTGCATGACCGGGCTCTGCGGCTCAGCGCAGACCATCCTGGCCGTGACAGGGGACGGAGCGCAACGACGCGGTCGTCCTCGCGCAGCTTTTTCCTACTCATAGTGTGTAAACTGCTCTTAACACAGATCGAGAGGCGTCTCATGAACACAATCGATGCGAACATCACACTTGGGGAGCTCGTCAACGAGAAGCCGGCTTGCATGTCGCTGCTGGAGCGCCTGCGGCTGGACTACTGCTGCGGTGGCGCTCAGACGCTGGCCCAGGCGTGCGCTCGCCGAGGGCTCGATGAGCACACCGTGCGTGCCGTGTTGGAGGCGCTCGAGGAGACTCCGGCCCAGGCGCCCGAGCTCGAGGAACTCGACTGGCGCGACGCCAGCCTCGGCGAGCTGTGTGACCACATCGTCGAACGTCACCACGACGGGCTGCGGCGGGAGCTTCCGCGGATCGAGGAGCTGCTGCGCACCGTCGTGCGCGTGCACGGTCATGGGCATGCCGGACTCCACGATCTGCAGCGGACCTTCGTGGGGATGTCCGAAGAGCTCTTGCCCCACCTCGAGTTGGAGGAGCGCATCTTCTTCCCGGCCGCCCGCAAGCTCGAGGCCGATGGCACACTCGTCGATGAGCCGCTAATCGAAAAGCACGAGCACGATCACGAGCACGTCGGCGACAGTCTCACAGCGCTTCGCGAGCTAGCGAGCGATTACCGCACGGACGGCGCATTGTGTGGCACGCACCGGGCGCTGCTGCAGGCGCTGCGGTCGCTGGAGCAGGATCTGCACCAGCACATCCACGAGGAGAACAACGTGCTTCTCCCGCGCGTGCGCGCGCTCAACGCGGCCGCATCGCCTACCGCAGACGGCAGCAGGTGATCCGTGACCAATAATGACGACACCCACCTGCGAACGCGTGACGCGAACTCTGACGAGAAGCTGCCGCGTTGCTGTCGGGCTTGGATCGTCGAGCAGACGCGACGAGGTACAGCGCCACGCCCAGCAGACCGCTCGCTGGCCGCAGCCATGCGCGTGCACCGCGCGCATCCACGCCCACAGCGCATCGGCGCCCTGACGACCTCTGAGATTCCGATGTCCACCGGTCCGAGGACGGCGCGTCGAGGAACCGGGCGGTGAGAGCATGACGATCTCCGATGACGAGCGCCGAGACGACGGCAGCGATGCGCAGCATCAGAGGCAGCGCGTCGTCCCGGGGGCGAGAAAGGACACGATGATGAGAGTCGACTACCGCCGGATATTTCCAGAGGCGGCCCAGGCGATGGGTGGGCTCGAGCAGGCGGTGCGAGACAGCTCGCTTGACCCCGCGCTGCTCGAGCTCGTGAGGATGCGGGCCTCGCAGTTGAACGGCTGCGCCTACTGCCTGGACATGCACTCCAAGGACGCTCGCGCGCGCGGGGAGAGCGAGCAGCGACTGTACGTCCTGAGCGCCTGGCAGGAGGCGCCGTTCTACAGCGAGCGTGAGCGTGCCGCGCTCGCTTGGTGTGAGGCGTTGACGCTGCTGGCGCAGAGTGGCGCACCGGACGATGCCTACGAGCGCCTGGCAGCGCAATTCGATGAGCAGCAGATCGTCGCCCTGACGCTCGCGATCGTCGCGATCAACGGCTGGAACCGTTTTGCGGTCGGCCTGCGCCCGGCGGTGGGCGAGTATGTCTCGCCGCATGACCGCGAGCAGGTGGCCCCGGGCCACCCTGCCGGGGGGTAGCGCCGAGCACGACGCCGGCGCCGCAAGCGGTGACCTCACTCGTGGCTGAGCGGCTCATCGCGATCCCCGGCGGCCCGTCGAGCGAGGACGTAGAGCAGGTCGGAGGCGCGATTGAGGTAGGCCAGCACCGTAGCTGACACCGGCGCACCCGCCTCGCCCGCGGCGACGAGGCGCCGCTCGGCGCGGCGCAGGACGGTGCGGGCGAGGTCAAGCGCGGCGGAGGTGAGCGTCGCACCTGGAACCACGAACGCGGGTGCAAGCGGATGCCCGGCGAGCTGCTGGTCGATGCTCCGCTCGAGCTCGGCGGTCATCGGCGCGCTCACCGCGGAGACACCGGGTGTCAGGCGATCGCGCGCACGCGGGTTGGCGGCGATGTCCGCGGCCGCGACGAACAGCCCGCGCTGGCACTCGAGGATCGCGGCATGCAGCTCTGGGTCGGCTCCGGTGGCGCGTGCCAGCCCCAGCGCGGCGACCGCCTCATCGATCGTGCCGCAGACCTCGATCAGCGGGTCGGCCTTGGAGGTTCGACCGCCGAACAGCAGCCCGGTCGTCCCGTCATCGCCTGTCCTGGTGTAGATCGGGGTGTCGGTCACGGTCCTCACCCCGAGGCCGGCGGCGGGCCGCTCCACGGCTGTGGTTCGACGAAGAACGGCTCGGTGTGCACTCGCTCGCGCGCGGCGCCGAGCGTTTCGGCGGCGGCGGCGGCACAGGCGAGCACGAACCCCGGCGAGCCCGCTATGAACACCTCATGACCGGCGAGCCTCGGGCAGATGTCTGCCAGCAGGTCCGGCACACGCCGGCGAGGGGCGCCCGCGGCGCTGGTCAGCGTGGCGATGAAGCGAAACTGCGGGTGCTCTGCCTGCCATCCCAGCAGCCGGTCGCGGTCCAGCACGTCTGCCTCGGTCCGGGCCGAGAGGACGAGGGTCAGCGACCGTTGTGGGGTCGTCTTGAGCGACGCCTCGATCAGCGCGCGGATCGGCGCCAACCCGGACCCGGCGGCTAGGTACAGGCAGGGCGACGTGCCGGATGGGTCGGCGACGAAGGTGCCGTAGGGGCCGGTGAGGATCACCTCATCTCCCGTGCGCAGCCGGTCGTGAACCCAGCTGCTGGTGGCGCCCTCGGCGACGCGCGTCACCAGCAGCGAGATCTCACCGCCGGGGCGCGGAGCGTTGGCGATCGAGTAGGACCGGGGCGCCACGCGGCGGTCTGAGTCTTCCAACAGCACGTACTCGCCGGGCAGGAACCCCATCGGTTCCGCGAGCGGATGCAGCCACACCTCGACGATGCTCGGGGTGACCCGCTCGATCGCACTCACCCGGTAGGGCGCCTCGTCGCGGCTCGGGATCGGCTCTGCTGGCGTTGTAGTAGACGGCTCAGCCATCGCGCAGCAGCTCGCAGACGACGGCGGCGTTGTCGTGCTCCTGGTCGCGAGCGGCGTAGAGGATCGTCAGCGGGCCGGATGTGGCCTGGCGGCGCAGCTCGCCAAGGCGCTCCGATTGCGCGGCGAGCTCGTCGCGGTAGCGGAAGCGAAACTCGGCGAAGCGCGCCGGGTCGTGGTCGAACCACTTGCGCAGCTCGTCGCCGGGCGCCAGCTCCTTGGCCCACTCGTCCAGCTTGGCGCGCTCGCGTGATACGCCGCGGGGCCAGATGTGGTCGATCAGCACCCGATAGCCGTCGGTGTCCTCGGGTGGATCGTAGATGCGCTTGGCGCGCACATCGAGAGCCATCTCGTCAGTGCTCCGGGTAGGTGCTCACGCGGCCCCACAGGCTCTTGGTGCCCCAGATGCCGCGACGCAGGCACTCGAGCTGGACGATCTGGGAGTGGTCGACGAACAGGTTGACCTCGGGGCCGTAGTTCTTGACATACCAGCCGAACACCTCCGGGTCGGCGGCCTCGAACATCACGTTCTCGAGGCCGAGCTCCCGCGCGATCGCGGCGACCACGTCGGTGCGCCAGGTCGTGACCTCCTCGGTGATGCCCTCAGACTCGATCATGATCATGTACGCGCCGGCGTCCAGGCAGCGGCGGGCGAGGTCGATCGCGTAGCCGACGTCGCGCGTGCCCTCTTGCGCGAGCTCCGCTGGGGTGGTTGCGCCGCCCGCACCGAACTGGATCCCGACCTCGGGCTTGGCCTTCAGCCCGGCGCGTTGGACGCGCTCGACGAGGCGCAGCATGTCGTCGGTGGGAATGCTGATGAAACCGGCCGAGACCTCGAGGATGTCGAAACCCACGCGGGCGACCTCGCTGATGTAGCGATCGACGGCGTCGGTGCCCTGGGTGAGCACGTGCTCGATGAAACCGCCGGTGGAGACCAGCACCTCGTGCTCGTGGGCGATCTCGACGATCTCGCGCAGGGCAGACTCGGGCATCAGCGTGAACGAGCCGCCGGCGAACTTCAGCGCGTCGACGTGCTCGCCCATGGTGTCGAGCACGTCCTTGAGGTAGCGCGGTCCCATGACCGAGTAGTACGGGCCGCGGATCTCGGTCACGCCACGCGTGCGCGGCTTTCGTGGGCGGTGGTTTGCCCGCAGGAAAGAGAATGCAAGCTCGTTTGGTGCTGTCAGGCTGTCGCTGTTCATGGCGTCTCCTTCTTCTCAGTTGTCGCTACGATCGGGCTGCACTTGACGCAGGTAGCTGATCAGCGCGGGATCGCCTGACTCCCAGCGTTCGACCGGCTCGCCGGTGCACGTGCAGAGCTCGACAACGGCCTGCTCATCCGAGAGCGAGACGACCCGCCACTCAGCGCCGAACAGCGCCCAACGCTCGAGCGCGTCAACGGAGCTGGCTTGGGGCTCGCTCATCGTCTCACTGCCCGCTGTCTGCGGGGATGCGCACGCCGCCCTGAGTGCAGCGCGCGGCTTGTGGCCGCTCGCATGGGCGCGCCGTCGAAGGCGACAACCAGCGGGCCGACGATACCCCGTCCGTGCTGTGGCTTGCCGGCCTGGAGTTCGGCGACGGTTGGTTCGGTGCGACGGTCGCTGTGATCGGTGAGCTCTTTGGTGCTGTCAAGATGTCGCTGGTCATGGTCTCTCCTCTCGGGTTGGAGTGACCGGCGTCCCCAGCAGGCGTGTCAGCTCGTCGACCTGGAGGCTGTCGAGGTCGCCGACCGCGTCGCGAATCCGCGCGCGCGGCCCGGACTCCAGATGGGGTGCGGCGAGGCGGTCGAACTTGCCAGCCACGGCGTCCCAGCTCATCGGCCGGGTGTGGAAGCCTTCGTAGTCGTGCTGCTCGCGCTCGAGCACGGAGCCGTCGCGCAGACGCAGCCGCACGCGGGCGCTGTGCTCTCCGGGGAAGCGGCGTGAGAGCTCTGGGTCGGGGTGGACCTTGACGCGCCGCAGCAGCTGCTGCACGTCCTCCGCGACTATCCGTTCGGGCAGGTACTGCTCGGGCAGCACCTGCCCATCCAGCAGCGCGACCGCCAGCAGGTAGGGCAGCGAGTGGTCCGCCTGCTCCTTGGAGGCGACGCGGTGCTTGTCGCCCTCCTCGCCACCGCCGATGATGTCGTAGGCGACCTGGAACGTGTCAAGCTCGATCTGCTGGACCTTGGCAGGGTCGAGGTTGTGTTCGGCGCGCAGCTCGAGCAGCGCCTCGATCGCCGACTGGGAGTGGATCTCGGCGTTGTACTTCTTGAGGATCGTGCGCCGCACCGACTCGAGGTCCTCGTGCTGCCAGTCGATCTCGAACGGACCGGAGATCGCCTGCATGAACCCCTTGTTGCCCTCGAAGACCTCGCGCGGACCGCTCACGCCGCGCATCGCCAGGAACGCGGCGTGGATCGCGGCGAACGCGGTCGCCGGGTAGGCGAGGCCCTTCCAGTGCGACAGCTCGCCGGTGCGCGTCACCCGCAGGGCGTTCAGCGACGTGCCGGCGATCGCGATCGCGTTCGCGGCGCGCTGCTCATCCAGGCCGAGCGCCCGCGACACGCCCGCAGCGACCGCGTAGGCGCCCTGCGTGGTGTGATCAAAGCCCTTCGCGCGCACCGGTGCGACCTCGCAGAGGCGGCACTGGACCTGGTAGGCGACCGCCAGCGCGCTGAGCAGCGTGCGACCGTCGGCGTGCGCGTACTCGCATGCGGCCAGCACCGGCGCGAGATTGTCACTCGGATGGCACGTCTCCCCCGGCGCCAGGAAGGAGTCGTTGAAGTCCAGGTAGCGCACGAGCGCCCCGTTGTAAAACGCGGCGCGGTCCGGTGCGCTGCGGCCTGCGCCGATCAGCGTCGCCAAAGGCGCACCGCCGAACTCCTGCACCTGCTCGCGGACCATTGCCACCGGCTCGCCGTCCAAAGCACCGAGCGCAGCGCCGAGCGAATCCAACACCCGCAGCTTCAGCTGCTCGCGCGCGGGCTCGGAGATGTCCTGCCAGCTCGCGCCGCAGACGAATCGCGCCAGCCGCTGCACCTGCGTGCGCGGGTGCGAGCACCGCCCCGCGACGGGCTCACGGTGCGCGGGTGCGGCGATCGACCGCGCCATCACGCCCCACTCCCGGCGAGCGCGTCCTCGTCCGCAGGCTGGGAACTCGCGTCGTGCTCGTCAAGAAGGATCAGTCGAGCCAGGTCGGTCACTCGCGGCGCATGCCCATGACCCCGAACGCCCTGATCACGGTGCGTCATCGCCATGCGCACAGCTGCGAGACGACGCCGTCGCACCGTCGGATCGACGCTCGCGAGTCGACCGCGGGCGGCCTGAGCCGAGGAGCGGGCGCTGACCGCGTCGCGTGCAGTAGGAATGCTCATATCTCCTCAGCGTCGAGCGCGCTGCGCGTTCTTACCAGGATGCTGCGCGTGCGCCTCGGGTGTTCGCGCCAGTGCACCCGCCGAGCACACTGCCTGGCCCGCCGGTAAGACACCCAGCAGCGCTCGACGCTGGACGACCGTGAGCGAAGTATGGCCCAACCCGCAGCGCGTCAGTCCCATCGGACCCCCGTCTGCTGACACGCTGCCCTTGGCCGAAGCCAGGATGTCTCCGGACACGTCCGTGGCTCGCGCCGTACATGCAGTCACCCGACTTCGACGCTCGCGCCGCCCGGAGCGCTACTACGTCGGACGCCGCTCCGAGGCTACCGAGCTTTACATCGTCAGCCGCACCGGCTCTGAGCCACTGTCGCATCCCAGCTACCAGAGCAGCGCGGCATTCGATTGGGGATTCGCGAGCGCCGGCGCACTGGAGCTCTCCTTCGCGCTGCTGGCCGACACAACCGAGAGCCGGCCGACAGAGCTTGTCTGCCGGACATTCTGCGCCGAGGTGGTGGCGCGCCTGGACCACCCCAGCTTCGTGCTGACCGCCGGTGATATCGCAGTCTGGTTGATGGGCGCCTTCTCCTGCGCCGACAGCCCGGCGCGTACCGCTCGCACAGGTCTACGTTGGAGCGCACTCCGGTGGGTCCGCTCACGGCTCAGACGAACGTGAGGAGCCGGCTGGCACACGCTGGGCGCGGTGAGCCCAGCGCGACATACCCTAGTCATGCCGACGCGTCGTGGAGACGGGCTGCGGAGCCCGCAGATCGGAGCGCGGCGTCGGAAATCTTCGCATGGTGACAAGGTGTGCTAACTTATACACAGTTGAGCTGTGTAAAAGGAGCGCGCATGAGCACAATGTCCTCACCCCTAGCGACACCGAGGCACCGGCCTCGTCCAAACGGGCAGGCGGCACTACCGCCCTCTGCTCGTCCCCGTACGGAGCGTCCGCCGACGCCGGGGCTCACCCCGCGACCGGGTGGAGCGACGACGCTGTTTGCGGTTCCCTTCGCCAGCGCAATGAGCGATCAGGACGCCGCCCTTCTCTCGCGCACACTGGATCTGACGACGCATCTGCACCCCAAGCTGCATCCCAGCCCCACCAGCCCGGGTGTCGTACGGCTGGACTTCGACTCGGGCCTATTTCTGCAGCGCGGGCCAACCGAGGGACGTTGGGTGCTGGAGGGCCGAACCTGGGGTCACCCGGCACCGTCAACCGTCCGCGAATGGCACCTGCGCGCCGCCGCGGCCGCGCACCGGCTCGATCCCGCCGTGACCCTTCCGCCCAGCCTGAGGAGCACCTCCTCGACTGCGATGCCCTCGCGCCCCCAGAGCCGCGCGGCGAATCACCGCCTGGCGTGGATCGGCCGTCACTTCCGCGGCCTTGCATGAGCCCACCACCGACAGCCGTCACACGTACGTTCGATCCCGAGTCGCGCAGGTGGCTGGCCCAGCTGCACGCTGAAGGTGCCGTGCACGAGGCCGCAATCGGGCGGCTGCACGCTCTGCTGCTGCGCGAGGCGCGTTACGAGGTCCAGCGTCGCACCGCCGGGCTGGCGCACCCCTCCGGGCGCGATCTCGAGGACCTCGCGCTGCAGGCCGCCGACGATGCGCTCATCGCGATCCTCGCCAAGCTGGACCAGTTCCGTGGCGACGCGCTGTTCACCACGTGGGCGCGACGGTTCGCCGCGCTCGAGGTGCCAGGCAAGATACGGCGGCGGCTGGGTCACGCCCGCGAGACACCAACCGACATCGACCACTGGCCGCCGCTCGATCGCGGCGCCTACGAAGGCCCGCAGGAACGCAGCGAGGCCAGCGAGCTCGCGCGCACGCTCGGCTACCTCATCGCGCACGAGCTCACCGGCCACCAGCGTGACGTGCTGCTCGCCCTGACCGTCGAGGAAATCGCGACGAAGAAGCTGGCAGCCCGGCTGGACTCCACGCCAGGCGCCCTCTACAAGACGCTCCACGACGCAAGGCGCAAGCTCAGGCGCGCGCTCGCCCCCGAGCAGGCAGCGCATCACCACCAACGGTCCGAGCCGGGCCGGGCGCCGAGGGCCCCGCGGGCCAGGTGCGAGGACACCGGCCCCCCGGCAGCGCGAACCCCGATGCCCGCACCCGCGGCGAAGTGAGCACCCGTCCGGCGGAACCTTCTGCGCCCCGGCTGAGCGGGCGGCGCTGCCAGCAGCGCACCATCGGGCCCGGCGCGCCGCGTCCGAGCGTGCTGCTGCGCACGTTCTTCGCTGCTGGCCTGTGTTTCATGCTGGCTGCGGCCGTTGCCGCGATCGCGTATGTGCTCAGCGGCCGCGAATGGGTGCACTGGCTGGCGCTGCACCTGCTCCTTCTCGGCGGGATCTCCCAGCTCGTGCTAGGCGCCGGTCAGTTCTTCACCTGCGCTTTCCTTGCCACCGATCCACCACCACGCTGGCTGATCTGGGCGCAGTTCGGGGCGTGGAACATGGGCGTCATTCTCGTCGCCATCGGCGTTCCGAGCGCGATCAGCGCCTTGACCGACGTCGGCGGTGCGCTGATCGCGATGGGCATAGCGCTGTTCGCCGCCGCGCTCCTCGGCATGCGCAGGCGCTCACTGCAGCGCGCACCCTGGGCGCTGCGTTGGTATCAGACATCGGCGGCATGCCTGACGGTCGGGGTGCTGCTCGGTGTGCTGATGGCCCGCGGCACGCCATGGCCGTACGGGAGCCTGCTCGGCGCTCACCTCGCGCTCAACCTCGGCGGCTGGCTCGGCACCGCAATCGTTGGCACGCTACACACGTTCTTTCCCTCCCTGACCCAAACCCAACTGCGCCGCCCGCGTCTACAGCGCCCGACGTACACGTTCTGGCTGGTCGGCGTTCTCCTCTTGGCGGCCGGCGCCGCCTTCGGCATCGTCGGCATCCTCGTGCTCGGCTGGCTCAGCCTGCTGGCCTCCGCGATGCTTCTCTCGGTGAACCTTCTCGCCTCGCTGGGCGCAGCCGCTCGCCCGCTCGCCCTGCCCGCGCGTCTGGTTGCACTCGCCCAGGTGTTCCTGCCCACCGGGCTGCTGCTCGCGCTGCTGGCGACGGTCGCCGACGGCACGATGGGACCGTTCGTCGGCGCGCCACGGGCCGCGCTGGCAGTCCTGCTGCTGGCCGGCTGGATCGGCCTCACGGTTTCGGGCTCGCTGCTACACCTGCTCGCCGTTCTCGCGCGCATCAAGAGCTTCACGTTCCCGATGCCGCGGCCGCGCCCTGCCCGAGATCGCGCGCTGACCGCGACCGCCGGCATGGGTGTAGCGGCGCTCGCACTCTCAACCATCCCAGGCCTCGCGCCACTCGGCGACCCGGCAGCGGCTCTCACCATCGCTGTGGCAGGCCTGCTGGCGATGCGCGTGCTCGGGCTCGCGCTACGCGCCGTGGGACCCCCAGCGTCATGAAGCGCCACCCCGCCCTCGTCCCCCTCTCGCGCGATCACCACCACGCACTCGTGATCGCCCAGCGCCTGCGCCGCGCGACCGTCGAGACTGCCACGGAGGCGGCCCGGGCATTCCTCAGCCACTGGGACGCCGAGGAGAAGCTGCACTTCCGCCTCGAGGAGGAGGTTCTGCTCCCAGCCTATGCCGCTCACGGCGAGCCCGACCACCCCGCGATCATCCGCATGCTCCTCGACCACATGCTGATCCGCCGCGACGCTGCCCGACTCGCCGGCACGCCACCACTCGAGCTGCTCCACGACCTCGGTGCGCGACTCGCAGACCACGTCCAGCTCGAGGAGCACGAGGTCTTCCCGCTGATCGAGGCGACGATCCCC
>OLKX01000205.1_pt1 | contig 24830 bp, 21 predicted proteins | sample 1604201 | NCBI WGS metagenome assembly OLKX01 (sample SAMEA104055716, study PRJEB20765) | soil metagenome | biome: Arctic tundra; feature: Polygonal ground; material: soil | place: USA | collected 2011-09 | depth 0-0.5 m
GGCGGACCGCCGGTACGCATCGATCCACCGCTGGACCCACGGCTCGAGCACATCGGCGCTCGTGAATACCGAGGGAAGCATGGTGGAGCAGCGCCCGTAGCCGTGGCTGACGATGCCGATCTCGATCAGTTCGCCGCTCTGCGGGTCGTGTGCGAGCAGCGGGCCGCCGCTGTCGCCGTGGCAGGCACCGGTCGCGTAGGTGGGCGGGTCGATCGCACACACCTCGCGGGCCGCGAAGAACGGAAACGCGTTGCGCGAGCACCAGCGCGCCGACTGGACCACGGTGCGAGCCGCGCGCATCCCGGTGGGCAGCCCGGCCTGCGCGAAATGTGTCTGGCCCCAGCCGACGATGGTCGCGGGCGTGCCGCCGCCGAGCGCGTGCTGGATCGCGCGCGTGGCGAGCCTGATCGGCGGAGCGCTCGTCGGTGTGGAGAGCACGAGCAGGGCTGCGTCGCCCACGGCGGCCCTGCGATCGAAGCCTTCATAGACGATCACGCCTGCGACCTTCGACACCTGGCTTCCGGGTGCGCCCGCGGACGGCAGGCCCGTTAGGACCGCATATCCCGAGGCCGAGTTCACGAGGCCGTTCCTGACGTTCTCGGCGCAGTGCCCGGCGGTGAGCACGAGGCTCGGCGCGACCACGCTCGCCGTGCACAGCATGCCCGTTCGGCCGCGGATGTCGACGACGGCCGCCACCGACGCGGCGGTACTCGCCGTCGCGGGTGAGCCGCCGATCACCGCCGCTGCCTGCGCGGGCACAGCCGCGGCGCAGCTGAGCACTAGCGCGAGGCACGCAAGCATCCTTCCTGGCTTCAAATCGTCTTCCCCTGTGGTCGTTCGGAGCGCGGCCCGGCGCGGCCGCGACATGCTTGTAGCTGCACCATCGGCACCCGGGCTTTCGCGCTTGATCGCCCGGCGCCGGCAACGGCCGAATCGCCGAGGTCGACTAGCGTTGCCTCGATGCACGCGACTGGCACCGAGCACGAGCACGACGGGTCCCACGGTGACGCCGAGCACCACCACGACCACGCACACGGTCACGGTCACGGCCATTCCCACGGGCTGATCGACGAGAGCATCAAGCGCTCGCGCGAGGGCATCCGCGCCGTCTCGCTCTCACTCGCCGTGCTCGCGATCGCGGCCCTCGCCCAGACCGCGATCTTCCTCGCCAGCGGCAGCATCGCGCTGCTCGCCGATCTGATCCACAACTACGGCGACGCGCTCACGGCGGTGCCGCTCGGGATCGCCTTCGCGCTGCGCTCACAGGCCGCCGAGCGGCGCGCCGGTGTCGCCGTCGTGCTCGTCATCTTCATCAGCGCCTGCGTCGCGGGCGTCGAGGCCGTGAACAGGCTCGTGCATCCATCGGCGCCGTCGCATCTGTCGATCCTCGCCCTCGCCGGCGCGGTCGGCTTCCTCGGCAACTTCCTCGCCGCGCGCATCCGCCTCGCGGCCGGACGCCGCCTGGACAGCGCCGCGCTGGTCGCGGACGGCGAACACGCGCGCGCGGACTCCTACGTCAGCCTCGCCGTGGTCGCCTCCGCGTCCGTCGTTGCGCTCGGCGCACCCGTCGCGGATCCACTCATCGGGCTCGCGATCACGCTCGTGATTCTGCGCATCACCTGGCAGTCATGGCGCACGGTTCGCGGCCACCACGTTCACTAGCTGACCTAGCTTGCTCGGCCGTCCTCGTCGCTGGCTACGACGCGCCACTCGTCATGCTTACTCGCCCGCGATCAGAGCCCGCAGCCCCTGCACGAGCGTTTCGGAGGCGATCTTGTGGGCGTCACAGATGCTGCCGAGGTGAAGCAGGGAGTCGGTCTCGGCGGCGACCTCGCCGTCCCCGAGACGCAGCACCAAGGGCACACCCGGGGCCAGATCGCTTGCCGCCAGCCCGACCGCCACATTGACCAGATCCGTCGAGGTGACCGCAGCGACCGCCGCACAGCGGCGGATGCCGAGACGCTCGAGCGTCTCACGATCATCGCCGCGGCCGATCGCGACCGGGATGCCCGCCGCGCGCGCGAGACGCACGCACGGCGCTTCCAGATCCTGCTCGACGCCGAGCACCGCAACGCCGCGGCGGCGCAGCTCTTGGGCAAGGCGGAAGCCGACCTGTCCGAAGCCGACCAGCAGCACGTGATGGCGTGCCGGCGCCGCCCGCCGACCGACGAGAGCCGTGAGGCGCGGCCGGCTCAGGCGACGCACGAGCGCGGCCGTGAACACCGCCACCAGCAGCAGCGCTGCCAGCGTGTCCGCGGCCGAGATCACCTTGAACCACGCCGGCCCCGCAGACGCGCCCGGAGCGCCCGCGACCGTGGCGACCGAGCGGGTGCTGAAATACAGCGCGTCCACGACTCCCTCGTGGAGCGCGATCATCGAGACCACCGCCTCTACGAGCAGGGCCAGCACGAGGCCGGCCCCGGCGCGCACCAGCAGCCTCAACGCGTCGTCGACGAGCCGTCTGCCGTGCCGTCCGCGCGACTGCTCGGCCGCCTGCTCGACGCACTGCTCGGCCAGATCCGCAGCCACGAGTTCGGAGGGCGAGAGCACGTGCACCGCTGGCACCACGTGCTGCAGCTCGCGGGTGATCGTGCGGTCGAACATCGTCACCCACAGCGAGAGGTCGGGGCGGAGATGGGCGCTCAGCAGCGTCAGGCGCAACGCGAGCACGTCGTCGCGCGTGACGACCGCGACCGCTGCCCAGCGCGCTTCGGCGAGCATCGCCGCGGTCTCGCTGTCGCTCAGCGACAGCGCCGACACGGCTGCGATCTGGTTCTGCTCGAGCCGGCGCAGGAGCGCCACTGCAAGGCCGCCGGACTCGCCCAGGACGAGCACCGCGCCGCCGGTCTGGAATGGATTGGTGGAGTCGCTCATCGCAGGCATGACCGGGGCGCGCTGCGTGGATCGACATACGGCGCCAGGCCCCTCCCCGAAGAGCCCACCACCGGCCGGCCCAACTATCCCACGAGCGAGCCGCGAACGGGAGCCCAGGAATTTCGACCGGCTCGTGGCAGCCGCCTCCACCGGCCGGTCGCCGCCTGTCCATGCGGTAGGATTGCGGATGTCCGCGGACGCTCCGCAGGGGCATCTTAGGCGCGTGGAGATGGCGGCAGGACTCGCCGGCACAGCAGGGCCATCGCACACTTGCCGTGTGCGGAGCAGGTCGGCCGTGCGGCCGGAGCGGACTCTCGCACAGGTAGTTTCACGTGCGGAGGCCCCATGCCCCATTTCGATGCATCAAGCCCCCAGCCCGGGTCCTCGGGGCTACTCGCATGACTGATCGCAGACCACCGATAGGACTCGCCGTCGAGGACATCACTCGCGACCAGGATCACCACACTCTCGGCCTCAGCGGCGAACTCGATATCGCCTCGGTCCCGCTTCTCGAAGCGGCCGTCGAACGCGCCTGCGCAGAGACTACGAAGTCGCTCACGCTGGACCTCAGCGAGCTGATGTTCATCGACTCCACCGGCCTCGCCGCGATCGTACTCACGAGCAAACGCTGCGAGCGCGAAGGTCACGACTTCTCGTTGATCCGCGGTCCAGCGGCCGTTCAGCGGCTGTTCGAGCTCACCGGCCTGGTCGACGCGCTGCCGTTTCGTGACACGAGCGAGCCGGCGGCACAGCCCGACGGCCACGCTCCCCCCGCCTGAGCGCGGCGCGCACGAGCTATTCGACGTGGCCTGTGAATTCGATGACCTGCTGGAAGGTCGAGCGGTTGGTCCAGCGCATCGTGTAGGGGAGCAGCCCGGGCGCGAATTCGATCCGCACCGGCGCAGCGTGCCAGGACGTTGGTTGCGACCCCTGTTCGGCTGAGAGCTTTTCGACGGCGCTCTGCACAACCGCCCACAGCGATGCCCGGCACGTGGCGAGGCTGCCGTTGCCGCAGTACTCGCGGCTGTAGGGCGCCGAGACCGGCTGGCCGAGCTCGCTGCGCAGATCCTTGTTCACGTAGCCGTACCAACCGTTATCGAACGACGATCCGCCTGGGTTCGGCGGGTCATCCGGCGAGTTGACGGCCTTGAATTCGGGCATCAGTTCCCCGAGCACGGGGCCGAGCACCGCTTCGGCCATCGGCGTCCACACGGCGTCCATGACGGCCGCGGCTGGCGCCTTGGGACGCTGCTTGCCGACGCGGCTGGCCCCACTTTCGACCCACGCGTTGACCATCGCGACGGCTTCTTCGGCGAGTTTGCTCGGCGCGGGACCGCCGTCGAGGACCTGCCTGATCAGCGGCCAGTCCTTCACCGCGCGAAGATCCTGCGTCGCCGCTCGATTCATGACGCCGACATCGTTGGCCTCATTCATGTATTTCGTGAAGCCCGTGTAGAGCTGAACGCGGTGGACCGGGCCGTAGGAGTAGTTGTCAGACGCGGCTCCCCATTCGGGCGCCGGCTTGTTGTTCCAGTTGAGGAACTGGTCGCTCGCCGGAGCGACCTCGTGGGGATGCTGGGCGAGCGACAGAAAGCCCTGCCAGTCGTAGGACCCGGTCCCCAGCGTCGGCAGGCTCGGATCCGTTCCGGAAGCGAGAATCGGCAGGCGCCCGGTCGAGAAGTAGGCGATGTTGCTGCTGTCGAGGTAGGACATGTTGAACGTCGTCTCGAGCTCGTTCGCGGCCTGGAAGAACTGTTCGGGCGAGTGCACGACGTTGGAGTCGAGGTCGCTGAAGGCGAGCTCGCCGGCGGGCTCACGCCCGCGGTTGGCGCGCTCGCGGGCCACCGCGTAGGGCTCGCCCTGCACCGTGACCGTGCCGCTGACCGGTCCGTGGATCGTTTCCTTGAAGAACACCTCGTGTGCCGGTTCGCCGGGGCCCGCGCCCAGCAGGCCGGCGTCGACGGTGCTCATCGGGACGCACACGCCGTTGTATTCGTAGTGGTCGGAGCTACGCGTCGGGGCGCTGTGGTCCGGGTTGCACAGCTTCTCGAGGAACTGCATCGTGTTCTGCGATCCGGCGCTCGTGAGGCTCCAGGCGAAGTCGCTGCCACGGCCGATGAACACGTACGGCGAGATCGGCGCGATCACACCCTCGGCGTCGATGCCGCCGCCGTGCAGATCGGCCTGCATGACGATCTCCGGATAGAAGTAGCCCAGCTGAGGACCCATGACTGCGAGCGGGTGCTTCTTGCGCGTGTCGGCTGCGCCGACCACGAGGAAGTTCGAGGCCTTGCGCCGCGAGGCTCGCGCCGCGGTCTGCGCCGTGGCCACCGACGCGCCGATCGAGCCGTGATCGATCACCGGCGAGCCGGGCGTCGGGCCACTCGGAACCTGGTCGTAGGGGAACGGCTTGCTGGTCGTGACCGGCGCTTCCGGGTCGTTGACCTGGCGCAGGTCGCGGAAGATCTTCAGGCCTTCGGTCGTGCCGAACTTGTTCTCCAGGCCGGCGAGCAGATTGGAGTTCGCCACTTCTCCTCCGCCGCCGTCGCCGAAGATCGATCCGATGAACGCAAACCCGGCGATCGCGTCGGTCAGCGTGACGGTGCGCAGCAAGCGCCGTTCCGGCGGCAGCGACTGCTCGTAGGCGTTGACTCCTTCGACCCAGTCTTCGAGGTCCTGAAGGACCTGTTCGCCCCTGGCGCCTTTTTCGAGCAGCGAGCTCTTCTGCTGTTCTACGTAGCTGACCGTCTGCGCGCTCGGCGTGAATTCGCGCTGGGTGAGCAGCAGGCCGAAGGGGCTGACGCCGGGAATTTCAAGTGCGGCGGTGTACGCCGGCCCGAGGCCGAGCCTCAGCAGGAAGCCGCGGTCCTCGGCGGCGATCCAGCCAGATCCGAACATCACCTCGGCGCGCGTGTCGCCGAACACGTGCGGGATGTCGTGGCTGTCGCGAAGTATTTCGAGGCCCGGGCGACCGGTGTTCTCGCTCCGCAGCACCGGGCCCGTGACACCAAACTTCTCTGGCAGATAGAAGCGTTCGAGGAGCTGCGTGTTGACGCTCCGCTGCAACGGAGTCAGGGCGTCGTACAGCTTGCCCTGGTCAGTCGAATACTGGGTCGGGATGCCGCCGTCCTCGCCCGGGGCGAGGATCTGAAACGCCGGGCCTGAGAGGTCCACGTAGGCGCCGGCGGTTGCCGGCGCGAGACCAACCAGCAGGGCGACCGTCGCCACCCCCAGCATGCATCGGCGCATCGCGACAACGCGCCGGCGCGCGTAACCGCTCGTCGAGTCCCCACCCATCGCGAACATGCTGCCTCCCTCTCCTCGACCGGTTGTAAACCGTGGCCACTCCCAATGACCACCCCCCGTCCGGCGCGATGCTAGCACCGGCTTCGAGATCGCCGACGCGAACCCCTCGACGCGAGGCGGGGCCAGGGCGCGCAATCAACCGAACCGCCCGTCTGCGAGCGGGATCGACCAAGCTGTCAGATGTTCGCCATTTCTTCGGTTTCCGGCTGGTCGCTCGACTAGAGTTGCGTGCCTCGCGCCTGGAAAGCGCCAGAAGGGGGACGTGCCAGCCGGCCAACCGTGTGGGAGCGGCGCCGGACTCGACATCGAGCAGCTAAGGAGATCAATGAAGCTGATAGGCGCAGGCATGCCGCGTACGGGCACGCTGACACAGAAGATGGCGCTCGAGATGCTCGGCCTCGGGCCGTGCTACCACATGGTCGACGTCCTCGCCGACCTTGACCAGGCCGGGCTCTGGAAACGTGCCGTGGAAGGAGACGTGCACTGGCCCGAGATCTTCGCCGGCTACCAGTCGACGGTCGACTGGCCGGGCGGATATTTCTACCGTGAGCTCGCGCAGTTCTATCCGGAGGCGAAGGTCCTGTTGAGCGTCCGCGACGCTGATTCGTGGGAGAAGAGCGTTCGTGAGACCGTCTGGGCCACGCGCAACGGGGAGTCGCTGATCCGACTGCTGTCAAGCGCCCAGGCGCTCGTGAATCCGAGGTGGCGCGGCTTCACGGAGATGGTCGACGCGCTTCTGTGGAAGGGCAGGGGCACGTTTGCGGCCGGGCACGAGGAGCCGGCCCAGCTGATCGAGGCCATGCTCCGCCACAACGAGGAAGTCAAGGCCACCATCCCTGCGGATCGCCTGCTCGTGTGGAGCGTCTCAGAAGGCTGGGAGCCGCTGTGCGAGTTCCTCGAGCTGCCCGTTCCCGGCGTGCCTCTCCCCCACATCAACGACCGCGTCGAGTTCCTCAACAGGATCGTCGACGGCTCGCTTGCGGCGTTGACCGCGTGGCGCGAGGAGCAGTCCACGATCGAGCCGGCGCTCGCCCTCGAAGAGTAGTGAGAGGCCGTGCGCCGGGTGAGAGAAGCCCGGCCGGCGCGGCGCGCCTGATCAGACCTCGAGGTAGCGGAGCATGATGCGGCCGATGACGATCACGTCGCCGTCGCTCAGATCGGCCTGCTGGACGCGTCGCCCGTTCACGAACGTCCCGTTCGAGCTGCGGTCGTCGAGAATCCTCGCCCCCGAGGGTCGCGGCACGAGGATGGCGTGGCGCCGCGACACGGAGCTCTCGTCGAGATGCAGATCGGCGGACAGCCCTCGGCCGATGTGGACGGGCTCGCCCTCCAGGGGGATGAGCAGGGTGCGCTCGGGGCCCTGCAGCTGGACATAGCGCCCCGGACGGACAGGATCGGTCAGCGTGGCTCTGTGGCGAACGCGCTCGTCGAGGCACGCGGTCGGGTCGAACCTCTCGGTCATCCCGTCGGCGGCCGCAGGACGGATGAGTGTTTGTGTGCTCATACCGATAGTGAAGCCCATGCTACTCACGGGCGCCTCAATGCTCGTGAAGAAATGATGAAGGGCCGAAAAGGCCGGATCCTCGAACCTTTGCGGGGGTTTTCGGCACCGTCGAGGGCTCGCTGGCGTACCCTGGGTCGGGATGCCCCTCCCGCCCGCCGCTGTCTCTGAGAGCCTCTCCGCCGCGATCCAGCTTGGCCCGCTGGCGCTCGTCGCGCTCCTCTACGCGCGACGCGTGCGCACGCTCGCAGGTGAGAAGCACCCTGTCTCGCGCTGGCGCCAGAGCGCCTTCTACGGCGGCTGCGTCGTGATCGGCGCAGCGCTGAGCGGCCTGGGCACGCCGAGCGAGGAACTCCTCTACGCGCACATGATCGAGCACCTGCTGCTCGGCGACATCGCCGCGCTGTTGATCGTCCTCGGCCTCACAGGCCCACTGCTCGCGCCGATCCTGAGGATCGGGGTGTTCGACCGACTGCGCGCGCTGTCGCACCCGGCCATCGCCTTTCCACTGTGGACAATCGACCTGTATGTATGGCATCTGCCCGTCCTCTATCAGGCCGCGCTGCGCCACGCGGGCATCCACGTGCTCGAGCACGCGATGTTCCTCGGCCTCGGGGTCAACATGTGGATGTGCCTGTTCGGCCCACTCCCGATGCCGAGCTGGTTCGGCAACCTCGGGCGGCTCGTCTACATCGTCGCCGTGCGTCTCGCCGGGACCGTCCTCGGCAACATCTTCCTGTGGTCCGGCAAAGCCTTCTATCCCTTCTACCAGCACGGCGACGCGCTCTTTCACATCTCCCCGATCGCCGATCAGAACCTCGCGGGCGCGATCATGATGGTCGAGGAGTCGTTCCTCACGCTAGGGCTGTTCTGCTGGCTCTTCCTGCGTACGGCGCGCGAGGGCGAGGAGCGCCAGGATCTGCTCGACTTCGCTCACTCCCGCGGCCTCGAGCTGACCGACGCAAGGGCCGCCCGCGCTGTCGCGGCCGGGCGGGGAGCCGATCTCAGACGCCGCCTCGAAGCCCGCGACGGCGCTGCTGGGTCGGGCACCGGCTAGGCTCGGGGTTATGTGCGCCGGCTGCGCGATGACGGCTGCCTCGGCGGCCACGGGTTTCAGGACCTGGCTGCAGAGCCACAACTATGGCTGGCTCACACCGCGGCGGATGCGCTCGCTGACTCTGGCCGCGATGTGCGCCGCCGGCGTCGTGTCAACGGTCGGCTTCAGCGGCTCCACGCCGACTTCGGTCCAGCATCCCGCCCAGCCGACTCACCTCGCGGCGCGCTGAAACCGGCGCCGCTCCCGCCGCCCACGAGGTACTGAGCAGGGCAACGAGCTAGTAGCGCCGGTGACCCGTGCGGTGGGTTTCCACGACCGTGAACCGCTGTTCACCTCGTGAGCGCCTCGCCCGTGATCGCCCGATCGCGGCGCGCGCCGGCCTGCACGCGGGCGAGCGGCCCGCGCAGGCACGAGCCCGCATCGCGTTGGCGACAGCGCGGCTCATCTCAGGATCCCGCGCCTTGCTCTGGCGTGCGCCCCGTCTACCTGGTCGCTGTGCGGCTTCACTGCGGAGCATCACGACGGCTCGCACCTCGATCTCGTCTGCCCGCGCCGCCACCCTGCAGGCCGCCACGGCGAGAGCCGTGACGGCCAGCGAGGCGAGGGGGAGGCCAATCAGGAGAAGATGATCTAGCACGGCACCCCTTCGACACACGACGGAGGGTCGATCGCATGCTCAATCGCCATCGCGCTTCGCTGCATGGCGGCCAACCCGACGCCTCGGCGCAGTGCGCCGGTCACCTCGTCGCTCGCGTCGCGCAGATCGCGATCCACGGACGCGACAACCTCGGCGGCATCCTCGGAGCAGCAGAATCGCACGGCTGCATGCTCAGGCGCCAGAGGTCCGCCACGCGCCACGTCGGCCCACAGGGCTAGGGCGCCGTTGGCCAAGCGAGGCACGACCGGGTCGGCGCCGCAGGACGCACCCCTTCGGGGCACAGGCAGTTCGCGAAGTGTGCTGTTGCACACGAGCGACTGAGGACGCCGCCTCGCGCGCCGTGCCAACGGCGTCCTAGCCGCCGGCTACGGCGGGGAGGATCGTTAGCTCCGCCCCATCCTTGACCGGTGTCTGCAGCCCGTCGAGAAAGCGGATGTCCTCACCGGCGAGGTAGACGTTGACGAACCGCCGCAGCGTGCCGTCGTCATCTGAGATGCGCGCGCGGAGCTCCTCGAAGCGCTCGAAGAGCCCGTCGAGAACCTCTTGGACGGTCGAACCGTCGAGCTCGGTCTCGGACTCGCCGCCGGCGGCTGCACGCAGCTGCGTGGGGATCTTCACCACCACCGACATCAGACCGCCACCGGCTGGCGCACGCCCGCCTCGAAGGCCTCGACGGTCGGCTGGATGGTGTGTGTCTCGAACGTTCCGCGGACCGCGTCGAGCGTCTTGAGACCCTCGCCGGTGATCACCAGCACGACCTTCTCGTCTGGGTCGATGTCGCCGCGGGCTGCGAGCTTGGCCAGTGTCGCCGTCGTGACCCCGCCGGCGGTCTCGGTGAACACGCCGGTCGTTTCGGCCAACAGTTTGATGCCGGCGCGGATCTCGTCGTCGCTGACGCTGTCGACCGAGCCGCCGGTGCGCCGGGCGAGATCGAGCGCGTAGGGGCCGTCGGCGGGGTTGCCGATGGCCAGCGACTTGGCGATCGTGTTGGGCTTGACGGGCCGGCAGACGTCGTTGCCGGCCGCATACGCGCTCGCCACCGGCGAGCAGCCCTCGGCCTGGGCGCCGTTCATGCGCGGAAGCCTGCCCTCGAGCAGCCCGAGCTCGGTCCACTCCTCGAAGCCACGCGCGATTTTCGTGAACAGCGACCCGGAGGCGACCGGGACGATGCAGCGGTCGGGCAGCTCCCAGCCGAGCTGCTCGGCGATCTCGAAAGCGAGCGTCTTTGAGCCCTCGGCGTAGTAGGGGCGCAGGTTGATGTTCACGAACGCCCAGTCGCGCTCCGCGCACAGCTCGGTGCACAGGCGGTTGACGTCGTCGTAGCTGCCCTCGACGCCGACGAGGTTGGTGCCGTAGATGCCCGTCGCGAGGATCTTCTGCTCCTCGAGGTCGGCGGGGATGAACACGTAGGAGTCCATGCCGAGCGCTGCGCCATGGGCCGCAACGGAGTTCGCGAGGTTCCCCGTCGAGGCGCAGGCGATCGTCTCGAAGCCGAGCTCGCGGGCGCGGGTCACGGCGACGGACACGACGCGGTCCTTGAAAGAGTGAGTTGGGTTGGCAGCGTCGTTCTTGACCCACACCTCACGCAGGCCGAGCCGCTCGGCAAGCCGGTCGGCCTTGATCAGCGGCGTGCAGCCCGCCGGCAGGCCGACACGCGAGGCCAGCCGTCCCGAAGGGCCCGGAGGGCCGCCAGCGAGCGGCAGGAAGTCGGCGTAGCGCCAGATGTTCTGCGGTCCGCCCTGGATGCGCCGGCGCAGCTCGCCGACGTCGAGGCTCGTGCGACTGTGGTCGTATGCGACCTCGAGCGGGCCGAAGCACTGCTCGCAAACGTAGAGCGCCTCGAGCGGATACTCGGTCTTGCACTCCTTGCACTGAAGATGACTTACAGCCATTTGGGGGCTCCTTCGCGTATAACCTTCGCCTTGTCACGTGTGGCGAAGGGCGCGGAGCCCGGCCACACATCACCTGGAATTGGCACCTTCCCGCCTGTGACTTGGCGGTGGTTGCCGGGGTTTCGCAGGGCCAGGCCCTCCACCCCTCTGGATGTGTACGTCGATCTAATGCGGGAGTCTAGCAACCGTATCGGCGAACGCAAGTCCGCCCATGAGCGTCGCCGGGGGCTCTAAGCGCTTTGCCGTAACGCCACCCCATGCCCGGTGTAGGCCGTAGCGATGAGCAGCCACACAAGCGCGCTCGACGAGCGCGATCAGCAGCGCGAGGAGCCCTTTCGCTTCGCCTCGCCCGCGCACAAGCGGCGCATGCTGATCATCGTCAATCCCTACGCCACGACCGTATCCGATCGGCTGCGCCACCTCGTCGTCTACGCCCTGCGGGGACGCTTCGAGGTCGACGCCGTCGACACCGAGGCCCGCGGCCACGCGACCGAGCTGTGCCGCGAGGCCGCCCACGAGGGCTACGACGTGGTCGTGGCCTTCGGCGGTGACGGCACGGTCAACGAAGCCGCCAACGGCCTGCTCGGCTCCCCCACTCCGCTGTGCTGCCTGCCGGGCGGCTCGGCGAACGTGTTCGGCAAGATGCTCGGCATCCCCGGCGATGTCGTCGATGCGACCGAGCACCTGCTCGCAATGGCCGACGACTGGCGCCCTCGACGGGTCGACCTCGGGGTCGTCAACGGCCGCTGCTTCACGTTTGCGTCGGGCCTCGGCCTCGACGCCAGCGTCGTCGAGCGCGTCGATGCGAGCCCGCGCATGAAGGCCCGGCTGGGCGCCTACTTCTTCACCTGGGTGGCGGTCTCGATTTTCATGCGCCGCTATCTCGTAAGTCCGCCGCGGATGGACGTGCTCGCCGCCGGCGAGCAGCTCACCGGCGTCACGACGATCATCCAGAACGGCTCGCCGTTCACCTACTTCCACAATCGCCCGATCGAGATCACCGACGGCACCGCGCTGGACTCCGGCTCGCTGACCGGCGGCGTGCTGCACAGCGCCACGCTGCTGTCGATGCCCTCGATCGCCTGGCGGGCGTTCTCCAAGCGCGCCCGGGTCGCCGGCCACCGCAAAGTCAGCGGTCTGCCGGAGTTTCGCGAGCTGACCGTGCGCAGCGCCGACGGTCGCGCGCTGCCGCTGCAGGTCGATGGCGACTTCATCGGCGAGGTCGCCGAGGCGCGCTACTCGATCATGCCAGGCGCGCTCAGCGTCGTCTCCTAAGGCGCGGCGGCGCCCGGCGTGACGCGGTAGGCGTCGAACACCGAGTCGATGTTGCGCAGGCGCGTGATCGCGCTCTTCAGAGTGTGCGTGTCGGCCACCTCGACGACGAAGCGGTTCTTGACCATCGGCGGCATCGACAGGCAGCGCGCTTCCATGATGTTCGCGCCGGACTCCGAGAATGCGCGCGAGAGGTCCTCGAGCAGGCGATGGCGGTCCCACGCGTCGATCTGGATCTCGACCACGAAGCCGGTCGACTGATCGCCTTCCCACGCGACGTTCGCGAAGCGCTCGGGACTCTTACGCAGCAGCGTCGCGTTGGGGCAGTCCTCGCGGTGGATCGTGATGCCACGCCCGAGCGAGATGTAGCCGAGGATCGCATCGCCGGGCACCGGGCGACAGCACTTCGCCAGACGCAGCATCACGTCCTCGACGCCGTCGACGCGGATCCCGTACTGCCCCGATGACTTCGTCGGCTGGCGGCGCGCGCGTCCGACGCGCAGCAGGTCGCTGGCCGTGTCCTCGCCGTCGGCCGACTCGCCCTGCTTGAGGCGCTGCATGACCTTGTTGACGACCAGCTTCGGCGAGACCTTGGCGGCCCCGAGCGCGATATAGAAGTCGTCGGCCTTGCGATAGCCGACCTCGCGAATCACGTCCGCCAGCAGCGCCGAGCCGGTGATCTTCTGTGCCGGCAGGCCCTGTTTGCGCAGGTGCTCCTGCAGCAGCTCGCGCCCGGTGTGCTCGGTGTCCTGCCGGGACTCGGCCTTGAACCACGCCTTGATCTTGTTGCGCGCGCGCGTCGTCTTGACCATCGCGAGCCAGTCGCGCGAGGGCCCGCGCTCGCGCTTGGCGGTGAGGATCTCGACGATGTCGCCCGAGCGCAGCTCGTAGTGCAGCGGCACGATTTTCCCGTTCACGCGGGCGCCCACGCAGCGGTGGCCGATCTCGGTGTGGACCTCGTAGGCGAAGTCCAGCGGCGTGGCGCCCGCGGCCAGCGACTTGACTTCGCCCTTGGGCGTGAAGACGTAGACCTCCTCTTCGAAGAGGTCCGTGCGCAGCGTCTCCATGAACTCGCGCGGGTCCGAGAGATCCTTCTGCCAGTCGAGCATCGAGCGCAGCCACTTGAGCTTCGCGTCCTCCCCCGCCGCCGGCCAGGCGGCTCCGTCCTCGCCGCTCATCGGTTCGGCCTGGGCCTTGTAGACCCAGTGGGCTGCCACGCCGAACTCGGCCATCTCGTGCATCTCGTGGGTACGGATCTGGATCTCCAGCGGCCTGCCCTCGGGCCCGATCACGGTCGTGTGCAGCGACTGATACATGTTGAACTTGGGCATCGCGATGAAGTCCTTGAAGCGGCCCGGCAGAGGCTTCCACAGCGAGTGGATCACCCCGACGGTGCCGTAGCAGTCCTTCACCGAGTCGACGATCACACGCATCGCCGTGAGGTCATAGATCTCGTTGAACTCGCGGCCCTTCTTGGTCATCTTCGAGTAGATCGAGTAGAAGTGCTTCGCGCGCCCTGCGATCTCGGCGACGATGCCGACCTGCGAGAGCTCGCTGCGCAGGTAGTCCCCCGCCTCGTTGACGTAGTGTTCGCGCTCGTCGCGCTGCTGCGCCACGAGGCCCTTGATCTCCTGGTACTTGCGCGGGTGCAGCGTCGCGAACGCGAGGTCCTCGAGCTCCCACTTGATCGCGTGGATGCCCAGGCGGTGGGCCAGCGGCGCGTAGATCTCGATCGTCTCGCGCGCCTTCTCGATCTGCTTCTGCTTCGGCATCGCCTCGATCGTGCGCATGTTGTGCAGCCGATCGGCGAGCTTGATCAGGATGACCCGCACGTCGGTGGCCATCGCGACCATCATCTTGCGGTAGTTGTTGGCCTGCGCCTCGTCACGCGACTGGAAGGTGATGCCGGTGAGCTTTGTGACGCCGTCCACGATCCCCGAGATCTCCTCGCCGAAGCGCTCGCGCACCTCCTCGATCGAGGCCGAGGTGTCCTCGACGGTGTCGTGCAAGAGCGCCGCGCACAGCGTCTCGGTGTCGAGGCGCATACCCGCGCAGATCCGCGCCACGCCCACCGGGTGCACGATGAAGTCCTCACCGGACTTCCTGCGCTGCGCGGCGTGGTGCTCGCACGCGAACACGAACGCATCCTGCACGCGCGCGCGATCGATCTCCACCGAGGAGTCGGCCGCGTGCTCGGAGACGATCGCGAACAGGTCGCTGAGCAGACGCCGCTCCGACGTGCTCAGCGCGAGCGACGCCTGCGAGTCGCGATCGGCCCGCTTGGCGGCCTTGCCGCCGCGATCGCGGACGGCGTCACCGGCCGAGCGCGACAACGCGACCTCGACGCCGTGGGCAGCGCCGGACACATCGAGCTGCTCGCGGCCGGTCGCGGGCGCCGGGTGCGCACCGTTGCCCTCAAGCGGCCTGGTCAGCTGCGTGCTCTCTGGATCCTCAGCGATCGCCATAGACAAAGGGTAGGCGACGGCGAGCTCTGATTGAAGCGTCTTTCACGGGAGCGCGAAGAGGACGAGCTCGCGCTCCTGCCCGCCCGGCTCGTAATCCACGCCGTCGGCCTCAACGGCCGCTTGTGCTGTGGGTGCCTCTGCGGGCTGCTCGACGACGAGCGACTGGGCGCGACGCAGCACCAGGCGCGGCTCGCTCACGCCGTTCCACTCGTTCACCTCGAGCGTGAACGTCGCCTGCGCTGCCTGCCCGTCGGGCACGGGCAGCTGACCGCCGTTCCCGAACGCCACCGCGCGCGAGCGCGCCCCGCCGGACTCCACGGTGAACCGCACGTGCTTGCCTTCGCCCATCGGACGGGCGTCCGCGAACCTCGCATCGGTCACCATCAGCGAGACGGCGGGGTTGCCGCGCCCGAACGGCGCAAGCGTCGCGAGCTCTTCCGCGAGCGACATCCCGAGCTCGCCGCCGGCCACCACGGCATCGACGCGCTCGACCGCCACGAGCTCCTCTGCCCCCAGCGTCACCTCGGCGTGAGCCGCGAACGCCGCCGCGAAGTCCGCCACGCGCGCAGTCTCGATCTCCAGGCCGGCCGCGGCGCGATGTCCGCCGTAGCGGAGCAGGTGCTCCGAGCAGGCCGTCAGGCCGGCGAGCAGGTCGAAGGACTCGATGCTGCGCCCCGACGCCTTCCCGGACTCGCCGTCTAGCGCGATCATCACGACGGGCCGCCCGCTGCGCTCCACGAGCCTCGAGGCGACGATGCCGATCACGCCTGCGTGCCAACCCTCGGAGGCGAGCACGTAGGCGGCCCGCTCGCCGAGCTCGTCCATCTGCGCCTCGGCCTGGAAGCGGATGCGCGTCTCGACGTCTCTGCGCTCGCGGTTGGCCGAGTCGAGCTCCACCGCAATCTGCTCCGCGCGAGCCGCATCTGTCGTGAGGATCAGCTCCAACCCGGCGTCGGCGCGGTAGAGCCGCCCCGCGGCGTTCAGACGGGGAGCCAGCGCGAAGCCGACCGCCCGCTCGTTGACGCGCGAGGGATCTACTCCCGCCACCGACATCAGCGCGCGCAGCCCCGGCTTCGTGGTCGCGGCCAGGGCGCGCAGGCCGCGCCGGACGAGCATGCGGTTCTCGCCCACGAGCTCGACGACGTCGGCGACCGTCGCAAGCGCCACGAGGTCGAGGTCGGGCGAGAGCTCAGCCGGGTCGCGTCCCGCCGCCGCGAAGAGCGCCTGGGCGAGCTTGTAGGCGACCGCCGTCGCGCACAGCTCGCGACAGGGGTAGCCGCACAGCGCCGGATGCACGATCGGCGCATCCGGAAGCAGGCCGTCGGCGCGGGGCGCGTGGTGGTCGGTGACGATCACCTTGATGCCCAGCTCCTGCGCCAGCGCGACCTCCTCGACCGCGGTGATCGCACAGTCGACCGTGATCAACAGGCGCGTCCCGCGCGCCGCCAGGCGCCGCACGGTCGTCGCGTTCAGCCCGTAGCCGTCGGCCGCGCGGTCGGGCAGATAGGAGTCGACGTCGGCGCCGAGCTCCCGCAGGGCTCGAACGAGGATCGCTGTCGAGCAGATCCCGTCGACGTCGTAGTCGCCGTGGATCGTGATCCGGGCACCCGCGGCGAGCTGCTCGAGGATCTCCCGCACGGCGACCGCGATTCCTGCGAAGTCCTCCGGCGGATGTTCCTCACCGGCCTCGAGGAACGCCTGCGCGCTCGTCGCCTCGACAAAGCCTCGCCGCACGAGCACCTGGGCGAGTGCGCCGCTGACACCGAGCTCGCGGCTCAGCGCCCGCACCTGCTCCGGCGGGCAGGGCGCGATCTCGAAGCGACACTCGGGCATCGACCGAGAGTACGGCCAGGGTGAGACAGAACTTCGAGCTAAAGCGCGTCGTGGTGATGCTGGACGCCGGATCGTTCGCGGCGCATGCCCTCGAAATACACGACCGCCATGCCGATCAGCGCTCCGGGGACCGCATACAGGATCACCGCGATGTCGGTCGCCTTTTCGCCCGGGACCTGCAGCGCGGAGACCTTCACGCCGTAGATGATCAGCCCGACGACGACCGCTCCCACGAGCGACCCGACGAACGCGCCGACGATGCCGCCCCAGAAGCGGTCGGGCAAAAAGATCGTGAAGTGCCAGATCGCGAGGCCCATCATCACCCAGCCGAGGATTCCCATCAGCGCGCCCTCCCGTGACGTTTGTTACGCGGCCGACGGTTCTTCTGGCGCTGTTTGGGGTCGTCCTTGAGCACCAGGTCCTCGGGCGTGAGATCGGCGGCCGGGTCGCGCTCGGGCGCGGCCTGCGGCGGGGCGATCTCCTCACGCTGGGCAACCGCCGCGCGACGCCCGCCGCCCGAGGCAGGCTTGCCTGACCGCGCGGCGGGGTTGCCATCGACGTCGAGATCGGCGACGAGTTCCTGGAACTCGTCGCGGGAGATCTGCTGGCCCGGCTCCTCGGGCGCAATCAGGCTGCCGCGCCGGGTGCGGCGCTTGCGCTCGGATGGCTCGACATCCTCGGGCGCACCGCCCGCAGTCGTCGCGTAGGCCGGCACGGCACCGAGCTCACGCTCGATCCGCGCGCGGCGCACGCGGTAGGAGCCCTCACGCTCCTTCCAGTGCGTCAGTACCGGCGAGGCGATGAAGATCGACGAGTAGGCACCCGACGCGATGCCGATCATCAGCGCGAAGGCGAAGTCCTTGAGCGTCGCCCCGCCGAACAGCAGCAGCGCGGTGACCGGCAGCAGCGTACAGAAGCTCGTGGCCAGCGAACGTGTCAGCACCTCCGACATAGATCGGTTGACGATCTGAGAGAACGCCGCGCGCGGCATTCGAGGCACGTTCTCGCGCACACGATCGAACACGATGATCGTGTCGTAGAGCGAATACCCGAGGATCGTCAGCAGGGCGGCGACAGTCGCCGTGGTCACTTCCCTGCCGGTGAGCGAATACACCCCTGCCGTGATCAGGAGGTCGTGCATCAGCGCGATCAGCACCGGCACGGCGTACTTCCACTCGAAACGCAGGGCGATGTAGGCGGAGATCACCAGCAGCGAGGCGATGATCGCGATGATCGCGCTGTTGGCGACGGTTTTGCCGAACGTCGGGCCGATCGAGGTCGAGGAGAAGTTCTTCGTGCCGTACTTCGCTTCGAGCGTCGCCCTGACCTGCCGCACGGTGGCGGGCCTCAGCGTCTTCGTCGATATCTGATAGCCGGTTCCGCCGACTTCCTTGTTGACGACCTTCTGGACCTGCGCGTCGCCGTAGCCGGCCGCCGACATCGTCGAGGCGACCTGGCTCTCGGCCGCCGGTTTCACGAAAGCCGTCTGGATGCGCGTCCCGCCTTTGAAGCTCATGCCGAGGTTCAGCCCGTTGCCGCCGAGCGCCAGCGCCCCGATCGCGAGAATCGTGCCCGACAGCGAGAAGAACCACTTCGAGGCGCCCATGAAGTCGAACGTCCAGCCGCGCCCGCGGCGCGCAGCGCCGAGCGCCGAGGGGTGCGAGACGAATTTCGAGCGGCCGATCGCGCCGAGCGCCGCCTGCGTGGCGAGCACGGCCGTGAACAGCGAGACGAGCGTGCCGATGCCCAGCGTGAAGGCGAATCCCTTGACTTCGGCGGTCGCCAGTGCGAACAAGATGAACGCGGTCATGAACGTCACCACGTTCGCGTCGACGATCGCCGCGAACCCGCGTCGGTAGCCCGTGGCGATGCCCGAGATCACCGATCTCCCGCCGCGGATCTCCTCCTTGACACGCTCGAAGATCACGATGTTGGCATCCGCCGCGACGCCGATCGTGAGGATCAGCCCCGCGATGCCAGGCAGCGTCAGCGTGATTGGGATCAGCTTGATCAGAGCGAAGAAGTAGATCCCGTAGATCAGTAGGCCGCCAACGGCGATCGCCCCGAGCACGCGGTAGAAGACCAGCAGGAAAAGGCACACGATCGCGAAGCCGACGAGACCCGCGATCAGACCCTGGTTGAGGGCCGTTTTCCCGAGCGTTGCCGAGACCTGCGAGTTGGAGATCAGTTCGAGGCGCACCGGCAGCGCGCCGGACTGGAGCTCGTTGGCGAGTTCTTGGGCCGAGTTGATCGTGAAGCCGCCGGAGATCTGCGAGCCCTGCGACGCGTCGATGCCTTCGGGGTACTTCGTGTAGTCGATCGACGGCGTCGTGATCAGCTGCCCGTCGAGCATCACCGCGAAGTGCTGTTGGGCGGCTCCCTTGCCCACGCCCGGGAGCTGGGCTTCCTGACCCCTGACCGCGATTTTCTTCGTCACGTCCTGGAACACGCTCTTGCCGTGCGAGGTGAAGCCGAACGTGACGTTCGGCGCGCCGGTGCCTCCGCCGCCTTCGTCGAAGCCCTGCTGCGGGTTCGTTATGTCCGAGCCGGTCAGCACGTAGTCGTCGTTGAGCACGAAATAGCTGTTGGGGCTCTTGTTGACGACCTTGCCGGTCTTTTCGCTTTCGACCGGCCTAGCCTGCGCGAGGATCGTGCCCGGGTTCACACGCACGGCCTTGGTGACCGCGTTGGCCGGGACCTTGAAGTCGGCGTAGAGGTTCTTGTACGTTTCCTCGGGGCCTCGGAGGACCTTTTCGCGCTTGGTGTCAAGCAGGTACCACGACCCGTAGATGCATTCGGCGAGTTGCGCCGGCGTGCAGCCTTTCGCGTAGGTCGTCTCGGTCGGCCGGATGATCGCGCCACGTTTGGCGGCCCGCAGCACGGCCTGGTACTCGGGCAGCCCGAACTGCGACGCACCCGCGTTTGCGCCGCCTGTCACGGTCGTTTCGCTCGGCGCCACATTCCCGTCGGGCCCGATCACGTTGGGCTCCCAGTCGTAGAAGAACAGCTGGGCGGTCTTGCCGACCTCCTGTTCGGCGCGCGCGGCGTTGTTCACGTCGGGCAGCGCGACGTCGATTTCCCTTTCGCCCGAGCGCTGGATTTCCGGCTGGGCGACGCCGAGCTTGTCGACGCGCTTGCGCATGATGTCGATCGCGCGTTCGAGCGATGTGGTGTCGACCTTCGCCTGTGCGGTCGGCTTGGCCTGGTAGATCAGCTCGACCCCGCCCTTCAGGTCGAGGCCGAGGCGCGTCTTTTTCGCGACGATCGTCACGGCTGCCAGCCCGATCAGCAGGAGGACGACAAGGAGCACAAAGGAGTTGCGGCGGCGGTCGGTCATCGCTGTTCAGACTACTTGTCCGGAGTCAACACGAGCAACAGGCCGCCGTCGTCGTATGCGGGAAACATGTCGGCTTTAGCGCTCGCGGCCACGTCGCGTTCGCCCGCAACCTCGACCGGTACCTCGAGTTTGCGCACGCCCCACTCGAGCACCGTGGCGACCGGGTCATCGCCGTTGGCGAAGCTCAGACCGAGCACCTCGGCGACACGCTGACCGATCACGTCCTCCTCCTCCAGCCCGGTGAAGGCGAAGGAGTTCTTGCCGCAGCCGATCACGCGACCCTCGCCGTCGCAGACGAAGAAGGCGGCGTCGGGCGCCGGGTAGTAGTCGTCGAGAAGTTCGAACAGGAACGCGAAGCCGCACTTCGTGCAGCCCTTGCGCTGGCGTGTGAAGCCGAGATTGCGGTCGAGCTCGCTCGTGCGGTGGCCGCAGTTTGGGCAGATGAAGGGATGGGTCATGACGCTCTTGACACAGACTACGCAAGCCGCGCGCTCGAGGTCCCGGTCCGCGCGGCCTGCCGCGCGAGGCCCGGGAGGCTCAAAACAGCGACTGTCCGGCCGGCCCGACGGGCTCCAGCCCGAGATGCGCGAAGGCCGCGGGGGTGGCCGCGCGACCGCGGGGTGTGCGCTTGATCAGGCCCTGCTGGAGCAGGTAGGGCTCATACACGTCCTCGATCGTGTCCTGCTCCTCGCCGACCGCGACCGCGAGCGTGGAGAGCCCGACCGGGCCGCCGTCGAACTTCGAGCAGATCGTGTCCAGGATCCTGCGATCGAGCCGATCGAGCCCCCGCTCGTCGACTTCGAGCATGGCGAGCGCCTCGTGTGCCGCCGCGGCCGTGACGACACCCTCCATGCGCACCTCGGCGTAGTCGCGAACCCGCTTCAGGAGCCGGTTTGCGACCCGTGGGGTCCCTCGGCTGCGCGCCGCGATCGCCAGCGCGCCGTCGTCCTCGAGGCCGATTTCGAGGATCCCGGCTGAGCGGCGGACGATGATCGCGAGCTCGTCCGTACGGTAGGGCTCCAGGCGCGCCTGAATGCCGAAGCGGTCGCGCAGCGGCGTGGTCAACAGCCCCGTGCGTGTGGTCGCGCCGACGAGCGTGAAGGGCGGCAACTCGAGCGTCACGACCCGCGCCCCGGCGCCCTGCCCGACGGTGATCGGCAGGCGCTGGTCCTCCATCGCCGGATAGAAGGTCTCCTCCAGCGTCCGTGCGAGTCGGTGGATCTCGTCGACGAAGAACACGCTGCGTGGCTCGAGCGCCGTGAGGAACGCCGCGATGTCGCCCTTGCGCTCGAGCGCGGGGCCGGCCGTCTGCACGAACGGCACTTCGAGCTCCGCCGCGACGATCTGCGCGAGCGAGGTCTTGCCGAGACCGGGCGGCCCCGCGAGAAGGAGATGGTCGAGTGCCTCTCCGCGTGCGCTGCACGCATCGATCGCCACGCGCAGCTGGTCGCGCAGGCTCTCCTGCCCGACGAACTCCTCGAGGCGGCGCGGGCGCAGCGAGCGGTCGAGCTCGTCCTCGGGAACGAGATAGGGCGTCTGGATGCGCGCCACGGTATCGCTCATCGCCTCACGTCCCCGCGCGCGCCAGTCTGAGCGCGTGCCCGAGCAGTTCCTCGGCGCTGTCTCCCTCTGCGTCCCTCAGCAGCTCCTCGGCCTCCTCGGGGCCGTAGCCGAGCTCCAGCAGGCCTTCGCGGGCGAGCATCCGCGGATGCTGCGCCTCGCCGCGCCGAGCGACGATCGGCATGCGCACCGGGGCGTCGGTGCCGGCATCCACGCCGACCTTCTCGCGCAGCTCGACGATGATCCGTTCGGCCGTCCGCTTGCCGATGCCGGGCACCGCCTGAAAGCGCGCCGCATCGCCGGCGGCGAGCGCGCCGATCAGCTCGCGCGGCGGCCCCGCCGAGAGCACCGCGAGCGCCACCTTCGGCCCGACCGCCTGCACGGACAGGAGCATCAGGAAGAGGTCGCGCTCCTGCTCGGCGTGAAAGCCGTACAGCGCGAGCGCGTCGTCGCGGACGATCATGTGGGTGTGCAAGGTGGTGTGCTCGCCGACCGGCGGCACGTGACGCAGCGTCTCGGCCGAGACCGCGACGCGATATCCGACGCTGTCACACAGCACGACGATGTGGTCGCTGCGCCGGACCGCGACCTCGCCGCGAAGCAGCGCGATCATCCGGACGCCTCCGCCCCGGCCAGCGCAGCGGCAGCCGCCAGCGGGGCGCAGTTGGCGTGGCAGACGGCGACCGCCAGCGCGTCGGCGGCATGGTCCGGTCTGGGGATCTCGAGCAGGCCGAGCAGCGTCTTGACCATCCTCGCCACCTGGTCCTTCTCCGCGCGACCGCTGCCGCAAACCGCGCCCTTGACCTGCTGCGGTGTGTAGCTGGCGCACGGCACGCCGTGCTGGCCCGCGGCGAGCATGGCGACGCCGCGGGCCTGCCCGACGGCGAACGCGGTGCGCACGTTCTGCCCGAAGTACAGCTGCTCGAGCGCCATCGCGTCGGGCCTGTGCTCGCAGATCAGCGCGTCGAGCGCGGCGTGGATGTCGGTCAGCCGCCGCTCCTGGGCGACGCCGGCGCGCGTCTGGATGACGCCGCCGTCGAGCGCGAGCAGGCGCCCACCCCGCCGGGCCACGATGCCATAGCCGGTGTTGGCGAGACCCGGGTCTATGCCGAGGACGATCACGGAGAGGGATTCTGCGCCTGCCACCGGACGCCTGCCTGCCTGTGCCCGCAGGGTGCCCTAGGCTGCGACGTGATGGCCGGGGAGGAGATCGACTTCGCAGCCGAGGGGCTGCTCGACGGGCTGGCCGAGGAGGAGCGCGCCGAGCGCCTGACGCTGCTCGAGCAGCTCGCCGCCGACGGCATTCCGCTGGCAGAACTGCGGCGGGCCAACGCCACCGGCACGCTGATGTTCCTACCCGCCGATCGCGTGATCCTCGGTGACGTCCGCTACACGTTCGCCGAGATCGCCGAGCTCAGCGACGTCGAGCCGGCGTTTCTGGCGCGGGCGCTGCGCGCGATGGGGTTGCCGCTGCCCGACAGCTACGAGCGCATCTACACCGACGCCGAGCTCGAGACCGCGCAGATGATCCACGTGGCCCGCGGCGCAGGGATCTCCGACGAGGAGAACCTCGATCTCCTGCGCGTGCTCGGCCGGGGGCTCTCGCAGGCGGCGGAAAGCCTCCGAGCACTGCCGCTGAAACTCGTGCTCAGGCCCGGGATCAGCGAGCACGAGCTCGCCCACAACTATGCCGAGGCAACCGCCCAGCTCTATCCGCTGCTAGACCCGCTGCTGCGCAACCTGCTCGCCCTGCACCTGCGCCACGCCACCGAGAGCGAGGTGATCAGCGCGATGGAGCGCAGCGGCGGCCGCCTGCCCGGCTCGCGCGAGATCGCGGTCTGCTTCGCCGATCTCGTCGGCTTCACACGGCTCGGCGAGGAGGTTCAGGCAGAGGAGCTCAGTCACCTCGCCGTGCGCCTGGAGGCCCTCGCGACCGAAGTGATCGAGCCGCCGGTGAGGCTGGTGAAGACGATTGGCGACGCCGTCATGCTCGCCTCAATCGAGGCCGGCCCGCTGCTCGACACGGGCCTCGCGCTGCTCGCGGCGGCGGATGACGAGGGAGAGTCGTTCCCGCAGCTGCGTGCCGGCATGGCCGTGGGACGCGCCCTCAGCCGCGCCGGCGACTGGTTCGGCAGGCCCGTCAACCTCGCCAGCCGGATCACCTCGGTCGCCTGGCCCGGCAGCCTGCTGGCCGAGCGCGAGGTGCGCGAGTCCGCACGCGAGTCCTACCGCTGGTCGTTCGCCGGTGAGCGGCGGCTGCGGGGCATACGCGAACCGGTCGCGCTGTACCGGGTGCGTCAGCTGAGCGACGCCGCGGGCCGCGGCGCCGTCGTCAGCTAACTCCCGGCGCCGGCCACGGACTCGAACGCCGCGCGGCCGTCACCGGCGTGCTCGGCCTTGTCGAGGTCCTCCCCGGGCTCGCCCCACACTCGCCACGGCGCCTCGCCGGAGGCCCACAGGTCGTTCAGCTCGATCGAGTCCTTGTAGGTGTCCATGCACTCCCAGAAGCCCTCGTGTCGGTGCGCGCGCAGCTCGTTGGCCCCGGCCAGGCGCTCCAGCGGGGCGCGCTCGAGCACACTGTCGCTCTCCAGGTAGTCGAAGACGGCCTGCTCGAAGCAGAAGAAGCCGCCGTTGATCCAGTGATCGGAGCGCGGCTTCTCGCGGAACCCGGTCACGCGACCGTCGGATGCGAGCTCTGTGACCCCGAACTGCAGCGTCGGGCGCACTACCGTCATCGTCGCGAGCCCGCCGTGATCGGAGTGGAAGTCGAGCAGCGACGCGAGATCGATGTCGGCGACGCCATCGGCGTACGTCGCACAGAATGTCCCGTCTCCCGCGAGCTCCGCCGCGAGCTGCTTGATCCGACCACCGGTCTGCGTGTCCAGACCGGTGTCGAAGCATTCGACCGACACGCCCTGCGGCCACGCCTGCTCGGCAGCGAAGCGCTCGATCATCTCGCCCTTGTAGCCCGTGGCGAGCAGGAAGCGCGTGAACCCCTGGGCGGCGTACAGCTGAATAACGTGCCACACGATTGGCCACCCGCCGATCTCCACGAGCGGCTTGGGCATCGCCTGC
>OLKX01000333.1_pt1 | contig 24310 bp, 25 predicted proteins | sample 1604201 | NCBI WGS metagenome assembly OLKX01 (sample SAMEA104055716, study PRJEB20765) | soil metagenome | biome: Arctic tundra; feature: Polygonal ground; material: soil | place: USA | collected 2011-09 | depth 0-0.5 m
GTCCGTATAACCATGGTTATACGGACTCGCGAGAGTCGACATGCTATGGCGCCTGCTGAGGAGCGAAAGCCAGCACCAGCGCCAGCGCCGCCTCGGGTGTCCCCGTATAACCATGGTTATACGCGTTCGCGAGAGTCGACATACACCGGTGGCTGCTCAGGAGCTGAAAGCCCGCGGCGGCTCCCGAGGCGCCTGCTCAGGAGCTGAAGCCCCCGGCGCCCCCGCCATGCTCGAGCACTCCCTTGACCTGCGCGTCGAGCGCGTTCAACCGATACAGCGCGAGCGCCTCGGCGGAAGCGAAGCGCTGCCCGGAGGCGGCGTCGGGGCCGTGGTGGAGCATCACGCAGTGCTCGAGCGCGAGGCGCCGCTCCGGCTCGAGGCCGGCGGGCGCGCGCGCCGAGATCAGTCGCAGCCCGAGCTCGACGTGGCCCAGCAGCCGGCCTTCGTGGCTGCGCTCGATCTCCGCCGCGAAGGTGAACTCGCGCGTCTTGCCGAGGTCATGGACGATCGCCGCGGTGATCAGCAGGTCACGGTCAAGGCGGGGATGCAGCGGGCACAGCTCCAGCGCCATCGTGGCGACGGCGACGGTGTGCTCGAGCAGGCCGCCGAGGTAGGCGTGGTGGGCCGACGGCGAGCGACCGGACCCGGAGATGCGTGACGCGGAGGCCGGCAGCGAGCAGGGCGCGCGGCGGATCTCGGCGCGCAGCGCGGCGTCGCCGAGGAGGGCCGAGAGTAGCCCGCTCAGCCCGGCATCGTAGACCTCGCGGGCGAGGTGCTCGAGGAAGCCCTCGAGCTCGTCGAGGTCGCGGTAGGCGCTCGGCAGGAAGCGCGCCGGGTCCTCCGCCTGCGCGTCCGCGCGGGCTATCGAGCGGAGCTCGATCTGCAGCTGGTCGCGGAAGCGCGCGACACGACCGTTGACGCGCACGAGCTCGCCGCGCTCGAAGCGCCCAGCGAGAACGTCGGCGTCGCGGAAGGCGCGCGCGAGGATCGTGCCGGTGCTGTCGCGCAGCTCGACGGTCAGATAGGGCGAGCCGGAGCGGGATATCTGGCGCTCCTTGCGCGTGCACGCGAACACCCCGTCGACCTCCTCTTCGGCGCGCAGCGTGGCGACCGACTGGACGTCCTCAGTCGTGATGTTGGCGGCGGGAGCGATCCTCCCATCATGTACGGTGGTTCGGATGCAGCCCCTCATTTGGGACCGCCGTCCGGATGGCCTGAGGGCCCCGGCCCTGGTGTGCGCCTTCCAGGGCTGGAACGACGCCGGAGACGCCGCGTCGAGCGCCGTCTCGTTCCTCGCCTCCTCGCTCACGGCGAGCCGCTTCGCGCGCGTGGACCCGGAGGAGTTCTACGACTTCCAGGCCAACCGGCCGTGCATCCGCTTCGGCGAGAACGAGAAGCGCGAGATCAAATGGCCGACGGTGGAGATCTTCGAAGCGACCGCGCCGCGGGCGCCGCGCGATCTCGTGCTCGTTCAGGGTGTCGAGCCCTCGATGCGCTGGCGCTCCTTCTCGGCCAACATCGTCGACCTCGCCGAGGCGCTCGGCGTGCAGATCGTCGTGTCGCTCGGCGCGCTGCTCGGCGACGTGCCGCACACGCGGCCGGTATCGATGAGCGGCCACGCCTCCGACGCCGCGCTGCTGGAGCGCCTCGGCATCCAGCCCTCCGCCTACGAGGGGCCGACTGGGATCATCGGCGTCCTGCACACCGCCTGCGCGGACGCGGGCATCCCCTCGGCCAGCCTGTGGGCCGCGGTCCCCCACTACGTGGCCGCGGCGAGCAACCCGAAGGCGGCGCTGGCGCTCCTGCGACGCGTCGAAAGCCTCGTCGGCGTGTCCGTCGACGTGAGCGAGCTGGAGGCGGCGGCGGGCGACTATGAACGCCAGGTCGGACTCGCCGTGCAGAGCGACCCGGACATCCAGGCGTTCGTCGAACGTCTCGAGCTGGCCGCCGACAGCGAGGAGGAGACAGGTCCCGAGGACGTGCCCTCAGGAGACGTGATCGCGCGCGAATTCCAGCGCTTCCTGCGCCAGCGCGGGCGCGAGGGCAAGTAGCCGGCGAGTTCCGCGCGGCCCTCCCCGGCGCGCGCGCTCAGCCCTCGGCCGCCGGGCAGACGATCCGGTAGTCGCAGATCGAACAGGCCGACGGCGAGGGCGTCGGCTCGAAGGCCTGCGCGAGGATCCCCTCGCCGACCTCGAGCACGATGTCCTTGACGGCCTCGGCGTCGCGCTCGTCGCGTGGCACGGGGACCTTGAGGTCGTCGAGCACGTAGTAGTAGGCCTGCCGCGAGGACTCAAGGCCCCAGGCCTCGCCGGCGGCGAGCGCGTAGAGCGAGAGCTGGATGTCGTCGGCGAGCTGCTCGGCGGTCTTTGGGCGCGAGGTCTTGTAGTCGATCAGCTCATACTCGGCGTCGGCTCCCTCGCCGAGACGGTCGACGCGGTCGACGCGTCCGCGCAGGTGGTGGGGCCCGAGGCGGAAGGCGAAGGCGCGCTCGAACCACACCGGCTCGGAGTCCGCGTCGGCGAGACGGGCGTGGTAGCGGGTGAGCGCCACGCGAGCCTTCTCCATCAACTCCATCTCCGACGGCGTTTCGCCGAGCGCGCTGCGCCGCCACACGACGTCGAGCAGCTCGAGCATCTGTGCGAGCGATCCGCCGTCCTCGGAGTGGAAGCGCTCGAGCACCTGGTGCACGACGATGCCGAAGCGCTGGTGCACGGTCTGCTCGGTCGGGATGCGCAGGACGCGGGCGAACTTGTAGCGCAGCGGGCAGCTGCGGTAGGTCTGGATGTCCGACGCCGACAGTGCCAGGCCGATGCCCTTGCGCGGCAGGAACGGCCCCAGCGAGTGCTCCTCGCGGGGCACGAGCGCCTGCGCTCGGGCGCGGTCGTCGCCGTCTGCGTCGAGCAGCGTCTCGTCGAGCGTCGAAGTCTGGAAGATCTCGCGCTGCAAAGGCGTCGTGGCGGCGAGCAGCCGCGCGTTGATGTCAGACAGAGCGTCGGGGAGGCTCTGTCCCTCCGGGCGCTGGAGCAGCGCCGAGAGCTTCAGCAGCTCGAGGTAGCGCACGACGCCGTGGGAGATGTCGAGCTCGGTGTCCAGGCGCAGCTCACCGAGGCGACCGCCGATGCGCGCGACGCTGCCGAGCACCTCCTCGCGCAGCAGCTGCAGCGTCGTCTGCAGACGGCTCTCCAGCGGCTCCTCCTCGCCCTCCGCCTGCGCCAGGCGCCCATCGGCATGGGTCTCGGGGATGACCGCGGCGAGATGGCGCGCGAGGTCGCGGGTGCCGGCGGCGGGGCTCGCGCGCACGAAGTCGGCGGCGAGGCCGCGCAGGCGCTCGAGGCTGGCGCGCTGCTCGGCGGCATCCTCGGGCGCGAGCAGCGCCCGGCCGCGCATCCCAAGGCGCTCGATCAGCCTTCCTAGAAACAGGTCGGGCGAGATCGAGTCGAGCTCCGCGGCGGCGCTGCGATGAAGCTCCGCGAAGCGCTTGATTCGTTCGCGGGCCTCGGGCGGCACCTGCGGGGACTCGGTCGCCGCGGTCAGCCCGAGGACGAGGTCGAGCTTGCGCCGGCGGGCGACCTGGATAACCCGCGCGAGGTCCACCTGGCGCAGCTCTATCGGCGGCCGGGCGAGCGCGCGGACGACCGCCGCGGCGTCCTGCGGATCGACCAGCAGGCGCATCCAGGCGAGCACGTCGCGCACCTCGGCGCGCTTGAGGAATCCGCCGCCGTGCTCCTCGCGCGGCGGCCCCTGCGACGGCGCTGGCGCGATCTTCGAGACGGACACAAACCTAGGATACGCGCGGGCGGGCGAGACCTCACTCCGGCCTGGGTACGCTCTCAGGGTGGACTTCATCGATTGGCGGGCAGCCCAGCGGATCGGAGAGATGATCGGCGGCTCGCCGCCGAGCGGGGGCGTGCGCGCGGCGAGCATCGAGCCGCTGGCCCGCGAGTTCGCCGAGCGCGTCAGCGCCTACAGCGGCCTCGGCCAGGCGGCCGAGCTACCGGCCCTGGAGGTCGTCGACCGCTCGGCCTGGATCGCGGCGAACCTGAAGACGATGCGCCCGGTGCTCGCCCCGCTGACCGAGCGGATGGGCAGCGAGAAGGGCCCGCTCGCGGGGCCCATGCGCGCGGCCTCCGGGGCGATGCTCGGCGCCCAAGTCGGTGCGCTCACCGGCATGCTCTCCCAACGCGTGCTCGGCCAGTACGACCTCGCGCTGCTCGACGCCTCGGTCGAGCCGCGCCTGCTGCTGCTCGGCCCGAACCTCGCCCAGGCGGCGCGCAACCTCAACGTCGATCGCGACGAGCTCGTGCTGTGGGTCACGATCCACGAGATCACACATGCCGTCCAGTTCACCGGCGCGCCGTGGCTGCGCGCGCACCTCGGCGGGATCCTCAAAGAGCTGATCGACGGGCTGCAGGTGAGCGTGTCGGGAAAGCCGTCGCTCGGCCTGAAGCTGCCGAAGCTGCCCGACGTCGGCGACCTGCGCGACATGCTCGACCGCGCGCGCAGCGGGCAGCTGCTGCGCCTGACGCTCGGCGAGGATCGCTGGAAGCTGGTCGAGCAGATGCAGGCCGCTATGTCTCTGATCGAGGGCCACGCCGAGCACACGATGGACGTGATCGGCGCAGAGACGCTGCCGACGCTCGAGAAGCTGCGCGCCGCGATGAACCGCCGCCGCGGCGAGCGCGGGCTACCGTGGAAGGTGCTCGAGCGGCTGCTCGGGCTCGAGTTGAAGATGCGCCAGTACGAGCAGGGACGCCGCTTCTGCGACGCGATCGTCGCCGACAGCGGTGCGGCGGGGCTGGCGCGCGCCTGGAGCGGGCCGCAGGCACTGCCCACGATGGCTGAGATCGAACAGCCACACGCCTGGATCGCCCGCATGCGTGTTCAGGACAGCGATTGGCCGGCTTCGAACAACGGCCGAACGCATGTTCCTCCTGTTACAAGCTAAGTCGGAGCGACCGCCCGTGGTTACAGGGTTTTCACGCCGTGGTAGGATCCGCGTGTAACGATCTTCTCGTGGCGGGTTACAAACAGGTGTTCGGTTCTCGCAGCAGAGAACCGGGTATACGAACAGAGCGACCAACACACACCCCTCCCTCGCAGCCGGCGAGGACGACACAGGAGACAAACTTCAGATGCCCACCGCCCCCACATCACCCAAAAAAGCCTCTCAACCGCGCGCCAAAGCCGCTGTGAAACCGTCATCGGCCAAAGCGACGAAAGCGGCCCGCGCGAGCACCCGCGGCACGACCCAGGCGAAGGCCACCCACGCCAAAGGGGCTCGCACCCGGGCCACCCACCAGGCCGAGTCGACGCTGCGTCAGACGCAGACGGCGACCAAGGAGACGGCCGGAGTGTTCGGCGACTACGCCGAGCGCGCAGTGCTGATTCCCGTCGGCGCCGCCCTGATCGCCCGCGACCGCGTGGTGACGAGCGTCAGCGACACCGTCTCGACCTACTCTTCGACCTCGAAGGCCCAGGCGCAGCTGCGTCGCTTCGAGCGCCGCGGCATCACCGCCCGCAACCGCCTCGAGCGCGAGGTGCGCAAAGCGCGCGTACGCGTCGAGCGCGAACTGCGTCAGCGCCGCCAGACGATCGAGAGCACGGTCAACGGCACGGTCAGCGACCTCGAGGACCGTCGTGACGCGATCGCGAAGAACGGCTCCGAGCTGGCCAACCGCGTGCCCGAGCTGGCGAACAAGGTCCAGGACAGGATTCTGGCCCTCGTCTAGTCCAACCCCTTCCCCCGCCCGGTCAGGAGAGGCCGACGCGGGAAAGTCTGCCGACCTCATATCCCGTCGGCAGTAGTAGCACCCTCTCCTCCCTCGACTCGCGGGCGGTCCCCACCGCCCGCGAGTCATTTAACGCTTGAGTTGCGAGAACAAACGCGCGGCATATTGCAAAGCCCGAGAATTTGACATATCCCGAATCTTGGAATTAGAATGAGGCCATGGCGGTCTTGGGGGACAAGGTCGATGGTCTGGAGGCTTCGTGCCCCACGAGCCCACGCGCGCACAGGTCCTGGACGCCGACGGCGCGGGCGCTAGCGGCCGCCGGCGATCACTGGACGCTGCTGATCGTCCAGCAGCTCGCCCCTGGCCGAATGCGCCTTCAGCGCCTGCGCATGAGCCTTCCGGGCGTGAGCACGGGCGTGCTCGAGCGCTACGTGCAGCAGATGGTCGCGATCGGACTGCTGCAGCGAACGCGCTTCAGGGAGATGCCGCCGCGGGTCGAACTGGAGCTCACCGAGGCCGGTCAGGAGCTCGTGCCGATCGCCGCTGAGCTCTCGCGCTGGGGAATGCGCCACATGTGGACGATCGCACGAGACGGCGAGTCCGTCGATGTCGACGCGCTGCTGTGCCTGCTGCCGATCCTGCTCGAGGGCCGACGCGGGCTGCCCGACGGGTCGCTTGAGGCGATCGCGATCCAGCCGGGCGGCGAGCGGGTGTGCCATCTATTCCACATCCGCCGCGGGCGCCTGGCGATCCTCGACGGCGCGGTCGACAGGCTCACGGCGCACATCGAGGGCGACGGCTCGGCGTGGATCGCCGCCTTCGGCCCCGACGGCGACCACGGCGGTCTGAGCGTCTCCGGGGACGAGCAGCTCGCCACGAGCGTGCTCGACGCGCTGCACTCGCACCGGTAGCGGGGCGCCGGTTTGCCACAATGGGGGCCGTGGCCACCCGCGAGGAGATACTCAAGGCGCTCGAGGTCGTGATCGACCCCGAGCTGCACCGCTCGATCGTCGAGCTCGACATGGTTCGCTCGATCGATGTCAGCGCCAACGGCGTGGTCGACGTGACCGTCTCGCTGACGACGCCCGGCTGCCCGATCAAGGGCCACTTCCAGAGCTCGGTCGCCGAGGCGGCCGGGGAACTGGAGGGCGTGACCCACGTCAACGTCTACTTCGACGTGCTCAGCGACACCCAGAAGGCCGCCCTGCAGCAGAAGCTCGGCCGCGGCAGCCTGCCCGAGGGCGCGCTCGCCCAGGTCGCCAACGTGATCTGCATCGGCTCGGGCAAGGGCGGCGTCGGCAAGTCGACCCTGACAGCGAACGTCGCCGCGGCGCTGACGGCCGAAGGCAAGCGCGTGGGGATCCTCGACGCCGACGTGTGGGGCTACTCGATCCCGCGCATGTATGGGCTCGGCGCGACCCGGCCGCCGGTCTCAGCGGCGCGCAAGATCGTCCCGCTGGAGGCGCACGGCGTGAAGGTCATGTCGATCGGCTTCTTCGTCGAGGAGGACGCGGCCGTGGTGTGGCGCGGCCCGATGCTCCACAAGGCGCTCACCCAGTTCCTCCAGGATGTCGAGTGGGGCGTCCTGGACTACCTGCTCGTCGACCTTCCGCCCGGCACCGGTGACGTCTCGATGACGCTCGCCCAGCTGCTGCCCCAGGCGCGCTTCCTGATCGTCACGACCCCACAGCAGACGGCCCAGAAAGTGGCGCGCCGCTCGGCCCACATGGCGCACAAGGTCGACCTCGAGATCATGGGAATCGTCGAGAACATGTCGAGCTTCACGACGCCCTCGGGCGAGCGCTTCACGATCTTCGGCGAGGGCGGCGGGCAGGAGCTGGCCGACGAGATCGACGTGCCGCTGCTCGGCAAGGTGCCACTGACGATGCCGCTGCGCGCGCAGGCCGACGGAGGCCTGCCGCTGGTGATCGAGAATCCCGACGACCCGGCATCGCAGGCGATCCGACAGGTGGCACGCGGTCTGATCGCGATGTCTCCCGCGCCGGCGCTACCGGTGCTCCCGCTGGTCGAAGTCGCAGCCGCTGGACGGGTGGGCTCTCATCAGTCAGACGAGAGCCGGAAACCCGTGGGCATGTCGCTCCCGATGGCCTGAGCCTCAGGCGATCGCCCAGCCGACATGCCCTCGCCGACCCGCGGGCCGCTCGGCGCTGCACGGACGCGCCCGCGCGGCGCGCCCATCAACCGACCGCTTGACAAGCGCGTCCCACCTGAGAGGATCGTCTTCGAAATGCCAGTCCAGGATCAGCAGGAGGAGGAGCAGGACGACCGCCCATCGGCCCCGCCGGTGCAGCCGGCCGAGGCTGAGGCCGCGACGCAGGTCGAGGAGCCGAGCGACGCCGAGGGCAGCGGCCTCGTCGAATTCGACGAGCGGCGCAACAAGATGGAGCGCCTGCGCGCGGAAGGGGTCGATCCCTACCCCGCGGTGACGCTGTGGGGCACGAGGACGAGGATCGCCGACGTGCTCGCCGCTCACGACGCGGCCGCGCTCGAGCACGGCGAGCACCCCGAGCTCTCCTATCAGGTGGCCGGTCGCCTGATATCGAGGCGCGGGCACGGTAAGACGGCGTTCCTCGACCTGCGCGACCTGTCGGGCTCGATCCAGGTCGTCGTGCGCGTCGACGCGCTCGGCCAGCAGACATACGACCGCATCCTGGGGCTCGATATCGGAGACATCCTGGGGATCGTCGGCTGCGTATACGTGACCCAGCGCGGGCAGCTGGCGCTCGCGGTGAAGCAGTGCACGCTGCTGACCAAGACGCTGCGTCCACCACCGGACAAGCACCACGGCCTGGGGGATACGGGCACGCGCTACCGCTACCGCGAGCTCGACCTGATCGCCAACGAGGAGACAAGGGAGCTGTTCCAGACGCGTTACAGGATCGTCTACGCGATCCGCGAATGGCTCAACGAACGCAACTTCGTCGAGGTCGAAACACCTGCCTTGCAGTCGCTCGCCGGGGGCGCCGGCTCGCGGCCGTTCACGACCCACCACAACGCGCTCAACCGCGACCTGTACCTGCGCATCTCGGTCGAGCTGTTTCTCAACCGCTGCATCGTGGGCGGCATGGAGAACGTCTACGACATGGGCAAGGTGTTCCGCAACGAGGGCATCTCACACAAGCACAGCCCCGAGTTCACGATCATCGAGTTCATGATGGCCTACGCCGACTACAACGATGTGGCGACGGCGACCGAAGAGATGTTCCGCGACGTCGCGCAGAAGGTGCTGGGGCGCACGGTGATCAAACGCGGCGGCGAGGACATCGACCTGGCCAAGCCGTGGCGGCGGGTGACGATGCGCGAGATCATCCTCGAGCGCTTCGGCGTGGACTTCATGGAGTCCACGCGCGATCAGCTCGCCGAGGTGCTCGACGGCCCGGTGGACGAGGCGGCGACCTGGGCGGAGGTCGTGGCGGACATCTACTCGGAGAAGATCGAGCACACGCTGAACCAGCCGACACACGTGTTCGACTTCCCGCTCGAGCCGTTCCCGATCACCAAGCGCCACGCCGTGCATCCCGAGCTGGGCGAGCACTTCGACGCGGTGATCGGCGGTATCGAGCTCGTCAGCGGCGACACCGAGCTCAACGACCCGGTCGATCAGTGGCAGCGCTTCGTTGACCAGCGCAAGCGGCGCATGATCGACGACGAGGACGTGCCCCACCCCAACGACGAGGAGTACGCGCGGGCGATCGAGTACGGCTACTCGCCGACGGCGGGCGGCGGGATGGGCGTCGACCGCCTGATCATGATCCTGACCGAACGCGACACGCTGCGCGAGGTCATCCCCTTCCCGATCGTGCGGGACCTGCAGTGAGCGCGCCGGGGGCGCAGGGCAAGCTCGACCTCGATCCCGGCGTGGTGGCAGCGTGTCGCCAGGCGGCCAAGCAGATCGCCGACGGTGTCGCGGAGCAGATCGCGGGGCACACCACGATGTCGGTCGAGCGCTCCGTGACCCGCCTGCTCGGCGTCGACGGCGCCGACTCGCTCGAGGTGCCGCTGCCGAACGTGATCGTCGACCAGGTGCACAGCCGCGGCGGGCTCGGCCGCGGGATCGCCTACTGGCTGGGCAACGCGATGCTGCAGACCGACCGCTCGCCCCAGCAGCTGGCCGAATCGGTGAGCGCGGACGGGTTCGACCTGACCTCGCTCGACCACGCCGAGGAGCGCGCGATCCACGCGCGTGTGAACGACGAGTGCGCAGCGCGCCTGGCGGATATCTGCGGGCGCTTCGAGAGCCGGCGCGCGATGCGTGAGCGCCTCGGCGAAGCGCTGGCGCCGCTGCGCTATGTGCTCACAGCGACCGGAGATGTCTATGAGGATGTGGTGCATGCGAAGGCCGTAGCGGAAGCTGGCGGAGACATCGTCGCGGTGATCCGCTCCACCGCCCAGAGCCTGCTCGACTATGTGCCCTTCGGGCCTACGACAGAGGGCTACGGCGGGACCTTCGCCACGCAGGCCAACTTCCGCATCATGCGCGAGGCGATCGACGAGTGGTCCGAGCAGCACGGGCGCTATGTGCGCCTGTCGAGCTTCTGCTCGGGGCTGTGCATGTCGGAGATCGCCGCGATGGGCGCATGGGAGGGCTTTGACAACATGGTCAACGACGCGCTCTACGGGATCCTCTACCGCGACATCAACCCGGTGCGCGGGCTGATCGACCAGCGCGTCTCGCGCATGATCAACGGCTACTTCGGCGTGGTGATCAACACCGGCGAGGACAACTACCTGCGCACCGCCGACGCGGTCGAGGCGGCGCCGTCGGTGACGGCCTCGCAGTTCATCAACCACCAGCTCGCGCGCGACTCCGGCGTGCCCGACCATCAGATCGGCCTGGGCGACGCGTTCGAGATCGACGTGCCGGTCACGAACGGACTGCTGCTGGAGTGGGCCCAGGCGCAGCTCACGCGCGAGCTGTTCCCGGACTGCCCCGTGAAGTACATGCCGCCGACGCGCCACATGGACGGCAACCTGTTCCGCACCCATGCGGCCGACGCGCTGTTCAACCTCGTGACGATCGCGACGGGCCAGGGCATCCAGACGATCGGGGTGCCGACGGAGGGGATCTTCACCCCCCACATCCACGACCGCGTGCTCGGCCTGCAGAACGTCGACTACGTCTTCAACGCCGCGCGCGACCTCGGCGATGAGATCGAGTTCAAGCGCGGCGGGATCATCCAGACGCGCGCCCAGGAGGTGCTCGCGGGCGCCCACGAGCTGCTCGAGCGGATCGCCGAGACGGGCCTGTTGCAGGCGATCGGCGACGCGACGTTCGGCGACGTGAGCCGCAGCCGCGACGGCGGCCGGGGAATCGACGGGATCTTGGAGACCGACCCTGGCTACATCAACCCGGTCGTCGAGTTGATGCGCGAGCAGGCCAGCTATGCCTAGAGTGCTCGATCTGACGGCGGTGAAGCCGTATGCCGATCATCTCGGTGACGGGCTCGTGCAGATGAGCTTCACGCTGCCGGTGCCGTACTCGCTGGCGGCACGCAAGGCGGCGCTCGAGCTGGCGGGGCGGATGGGCTTCGAGGAGCCGGAGGTCGTGCACTACGAGCAGCTGCTCGACGGCTACACCTACTTCGTGATGTACGGGCGCTGCGTGCAGAGCGTGGACTTCGAAGCGCTGCAGGGCGAGGGCTTCGACATCGAGTACATGAGCGAGGACGAGGTCGAGGCGTTCGCCTCCGAGCACCTCGCGCGCAAGGTCGTCGTGGTCGGCGCGAGCACCGGCTCGGACACCCACAGCGTGGGAATCGACGCGATGCTCAACCTGAAGGGCTACCACGGCCACCACGGGCTAGAGGGCTACCACTCCTTCGAGACACACAACCTCGGCAGCCAGGTGCCCAACAGCGTGCTGCTGGCGAAGGCCATCGAGGTGAACGCGGACGCGATCCTGGTGTCCCAGACGGTGACCCAGCAGAACCTCCACGTGCACAACCTCACGGAGCTCGTCGAGATGGTGGAGGCGGAGGGACGGCGCGGGGAGATGATCCTCGCGTGCGGTGGGCCGCGGGTGTCGAACGAGCTCGCCAAGGAGCTCGGCTACGACGCGGGCTTCTCGAAGGGCACCGAACCGCACCACCTGGCGACGTTCATCGTGCGCGAGCTCGCCGCGCGCCGCGTCGCGGCGACGGGCTGAAGCGCAAGCGGTGCTGAGCGCACAGACGGTCTCGGCGCGCCGCGTGGCGCTGGTGGGCCTGGCGAAGAACACGGGCAAGACGGAGGCGCTGGCGGCGCTGCTGCGCGAGCTCGAAGCGCTGCGCAAGCCCGTCGGCGTGACCTCGGTGGGCCGCGACGGCGAGGAGTACGACGTGATCGACTTCCGCATCGAGAAGCCGCGCGTGGTGCTTGCAGCCGGCAGTCTCGTGGCGACTACCGACGAGCTGCTGCGCGCGAGCGGCATCCCGCACGAGCTGCTCGAGCAGACCGACGTGCGCACACCGCTGGGCCGCGTGCTGATCGCGCGCCTGCGCGGTCCGGGCGCGATCGAGGTCGCGGGCCCGAGCGCGGCGACGCAGGTGCGCGCGGTGAGCGACGCGATGCTCGCCCACGGCGCCGAGCAGGTGCTGATCGACGGGGCGATCGATCGCCGCGCGGCCTCCTCGCCGGATGTGGCCGACGGCCTCGTGATGTCGACGGGGGCGGTGCTCGGCGAGGAGATCGGGGACGTCGTCGAGATCACCCGCGAGGCGGTCGCGCTCGCGCGCCTGGCGCTCGTCGACGGTTCCTCACCGGTGGGCGCGCAGCTGCATCGCCTGGCTGGCTCGCAGGACGGGCACACAGGAGCGTTGCTCGCCGAGGACGGCGCGACGGTGGCTCTGCCCGCACGCTTCGCGCTGACGGCGGACGCGGCGCAGATCGGCGCTGCGCTCCAGCAGAGCCCACAGGCGCGCTGGCTGTTCGTCGCGGGTGCGCTGCCGGACCGCTTCCTGCGCGAGCTGCTGGCGGCGACGCGGCGGCTGCAGCGCGGGATGACGGTCGTGGTCGGCGATGCCACGAAGGTCTTCCTGGCAGACCGCGGGATCGACTGGTACGCGCGCCAGGGCGTCGCGATCGAGGCGCTTCGCCCGATCGACCTGCTTGCCCTCACCGTCAACCCGGTGGCGCCGCAGTCACACCGCTTCGACTCGGGGCAACTGCGGGCGCTGCTCGGCGAGGCGATCGCCGGCGTGCCTATCTATGACGTGATGCACCCGGAGTACCGGGGCGCTCAATCCACGGCGAGGCTCAGCTGACCACTCGCCAGCTCGAAAGGATCGCTCGTCTCTCTCGGCGCCCGTTCAGCCTGGATCCGTTTCCGTTCGGCGAGCAGGTTGGGTTCGCCGACGTAGTAGCGACCCCTGGTCTGACCGATCGGCTGCAGCAACCTCGCGTCGACGAGCGCGCGGAGATCGCGGCTGGTCGTCAGCGTTGACACCTTCTCGCCTGCGGTCAGATCGACGAGCCTCTTGTACGTCGAGTGAGTCAGGCGAAAGCCGTACGCCGCCTCGACGAGGACCCCGGTGGCCCTGTCTGGGAGTCGGTGCTGCTCGGCGATCGCGGCGCACGCCGCGTAGAGCCGCTCGGTCTCCTCGATCCTCCGGAGCTGGGTTCTTGCCTGGTGGTAGTGAGCGGTGAGGCAGAAGCGGAGCCACGGCCGGGCGTCGTGCCGCGGGTTCCAGCGCCCCCGACCGACCTGTCCCAACACTTCGTAGTACCGCTCGGTGTTGCGCCCCAGATACTCCTCGATGCTCGAGAACACGGGCGCCATGATCTGCTCCCGCGCGAGGACCAGAGTCTGGAGTGCGCGCGCCATCCGGCCGTTGCCGTCTCTGAAGGGATGCACCATCACCAGGTTGAGGTGCGCCATCGCGGCACGCACGAGGACGGGAGCGTCGCTTGCTTCCAGCTCCGTGATGGCGGCCGAGATCAGAGCGGGGACTTCGGCTGCCGGCGGGCCCTCATAGACCCGCTCTCCCGTGGACTCTCGCACGACGTAGATCTCACCCGGGCGCCAGCGTCCAGGGTCCTTGTCGAGCCGGTGCTTGAGCATCATGAAGTGCAGCGACTTGATCAGTCCCTCGTCGACCGTCGCTGCCTGGTCCTGAGCAACTTGGAGCACGTAGGTCATCGCATCGCGGTATCCCGAGAGGGCGAGGCGGGTTTCCTCGTCCGCCGTGAGGGTCGGCTCATCGTCGACCGCCGCGACGACGTCGTCGAGGCTTGCGTCGTAGCCCTCGATGCTGTTGGACGCCTGCACGGCCCGCGCAAACGCCATCCGGCGCAGTGTTCCGAACCACCTTCGCGGCTCGAGGTCAACATTGTGGCGCAGCTGGTCGCGGAGCTCGTCGATCAGCCTGAGAACGGCAACGTCAATCGGTTCCAGCACCGGTGTTCGATACACCACAGTCATGATAAATAGATTCTATCATTATCTTAGGCAGCGTCCCGCGGCGGCCCAAGCCCAGGCGATGCAAGAATATATTTATCATTCGGCGGAAGGGGTCGGCTCCGCAGTGTGCGCGTTGGTTTCTCCGCCCTACTTCGTGTTGGCGAAGTAGTCGGCGTTGACCTGCGTGTACTTGCCCCACTCCTCCGGGAGCTGGTCCTCGGCGAAGCAGGCGTCGACCGGGCAGGCCTCCACGCAGGCGTCGCAGTCGATGCACTCCTCGGGGTCGATGTAGAGCATCTCGGCGGCGTCATATCCGGGCTCGTCGGGCGTCGGGTGGATGCAGTCCACGGGGCATACCTCGACACAGGAGTTGTCCTTGGTGCCAATGCACGGCTCGGCGATCACGTAGGCCATTCGCTTCTTTCTGTGGGTCGATTGGCGGGGTCTCCGCGCGGGAGACGCATATTGTACGAACGATGCTGCTGCTAACGGGCGCGACCGGCCTGGTGGGCTCCACGCTGCTGCGCCGGCTGCTCGCCGAAGGCACCCCCGTGCGCTGCCTGGTGCGCGACCCGCGGCGCCTGGGAGCCCAGCGCGTGAGGGTCCAGATCGCCCTCGGGGACCTCACCGACCCGCAGTCGTTTCGCAACGCGCTGAGAGGCGTGGAGACCGTGGTGCACCTCGCGGCCGCGATCCGCGACCAGCCGCGAGGCTCGATCGAGGAGCTCAACGGGATCGCGACGTGGCGCATGGTCGAGGCGGCCGAGCGCCTGGGCGTGGAGCGCTTCGTGTTCTTCTCCGCGCTGGGAGCCTCTCCCCACCACCGTGCGCGGCTGCTGCGCGCCAAGGCGCTCGCCGAGCAGGCCGTCCGTGAGGCCGATCTGCAATCCGTGGTGTTCGCTCCGTCGATCATCTATGCGCCGGGCGACCCCTGGCTGACGCTGCTCGAACGCCTGGCGCTGCTCCCGGCGATGCCGGTCTCGGGACGCGGCCGCGCGGTCTTCCAGCCGATCTGGGCTGAGGACGTGGCCGCCTGCGTCGTGCAGGCACTGAACTCGCAGGGGGAGCGGCGTGCGAGCGCCGACCGCCATCTCCGCCACGAGCTGGCGGGCCCGCAGACGATCAGCCACACGGACATGGTCCGCACGCTGCTCCACTCGCTCGGCCGCCGGCGCCCGCTCGTGCACGTCCCCACCCCGCTCGTCTCGCGCGGCCTGCGCCTGCTCGAGCGCGCCGTCGGCCCCGCCGCGTTCGCCACCTGGGACGAGGCCGAGCTGATGGAGGTCTCGATGACCTCCGCGCGCGGCGCGGCGGATGCCGAAGCGCTGGGGGTCACGCCCCAGCGCATGGCGGCTGTGCTGGGGACTCGCTAGGCGGCTGACGCGCCGGCCATCGCCGGGCGCCTGTGCGCCCACGGCGACGCGCCTTCCAGCTGCGCGGCCAGCGCCAGCAACGAGCCCTCGCCCGCCGGGCGCCCGACGAGCTGTACGCCAAGCGGCAGCCCATCTTCGCCCTCGTACAGCGGCACCGAGATGCCGGGCTGGCCCGAGGCGTTGAAGACGGGCGTGAACGGTGTGAAGTAGCCCGAGCGGGTGAACGTGGTCATCGGTTCGGGCGCGGCCGTGTCGAGCGTGCCGAGCGGCAGCGGGCGCTCCGCCAGGGCGGGCGTGAGGAGCGCGTCGTAGGGCAGCAGGAAGGAGACCAGCTGGCGGGCAAAGGCCTGCAGGCGAACGGCAGCGCCCATTCCGTCGATCGCGCCCAGTTTGCCGATCATCGAGAAGATCGCCCAGCTCATCGGCTCCATGTCCTCGGCCGTCGGCGTGCGCCCGGCGACCATGCCCGAGTAGGCGATCGACAGAGCGATGTGGTTGGAGAAGACCGCGCCGAACAGCTCGCTGAGTCCCTCGGCCTGCCACGGCGGTATGACCTCCTCGACCTCGTGGCCGAGCGAGCGCAGCAGCTCGGCGGCGTCCTCGACCGCCCGCAGGCACAACGGGTCGATCGTGGCGTCGGGAATCGGCGGCGTGGTGGTCATCGCGATGCGCAGCTTGCCCGGCTCGCGCGCGGCGCTGAGCGCGAAGGACTCGGCGGGGTCGGGCGCCCAGGTCGCGTCACCGGGCTCGTAGCCGGCGAGCACGTCGAGCAGCGCCGCGGTGTCGGCGACGGTGCGGGTGAGCATGCCGTCGATCCCGAGCGACGAGTCGCCGAGTTCTGGCGCGGCGGAGATTCGCCCGCGCGTCGGCTTCAGCCCCACGAGGCCGCAGCAGGCGGCCGGGATGCGGACCGAGCCGCCGCCGTCATTGCCGTGGGCAACCGGCAGCATGCCGCTCGCAACGGCCGCGGCGGCGCCTCCAGAGGAGCCGCCGGGTGTGCGCTCGAGGTCCCAGGGGTTGCGCGTCGGGCCGAACAGCCGGGCCTCGCTGACGGGCAGGATGCCGTACTCGGGCAGCGTGGTCGTGCCGACGATCACGAAGCCGGCGTCCTTCAGCCGGCGCGTGACGTTGTGGTCGTAGTCGCATATGTTCTCGGCCATCAGCGAGCAGCCGTAGGTCAGGCGCATGCCCGCTACAGGCCGGTTGTTCTTGATCGCCGTCGGCACCCCCGCGAACGGCCGCTCGTCGCCGGGCTTGACCGCGTCGGCGGCGGCCAGCGCGCGCTCGGCGTCGATGTCGACGAAGGCGTTGAGGGAAGAGTTCAGCTGCTCGATCCGCTCGAGCGAGGTCTCGACGAGCTCGCGGGATGAGATCTCCCCCGAGCGCACCATCTCGGCGAGCTCCACGGCGGGACGGAACATCAGATCGCTGTCGGACACTGCTCCTCCTCGGGGACGGCCGGTGGGCGCGCCGGCCGGCGGCCCTCGATCGAGCGGAGCCTACTCCGGCGACCGCTCGTCCGCCCATTCCTGCGACGATGTGGGCCTGCCCACAAGGCAGCTCCCCCGTCAAGCATCAAGCTCAGAAAGCGAGTGCCATGAGCGCGGTCCAGTCATCACCGGAGGTCCAGTCGGGCCTCGAAGGAGTCGTCGCCTTCGCCACCGAGATCGCCGAGCCCGACAAAGAGGGTGGCGCGCTGCGCTACCGCGGCGTCGACATCGAGAACCTGGTCGGCGCAGTCCCCTATGAGCAGGTCTGGGGTCTGCTCGTCGACGGCCACTTCAAGCCCGGGCTGCCCCCGGCAGAACCGCACGCTCTCACAGTGCGCTCGGGCGATCACCGCGTCGACGTCCAGGCGGCGCTGGCGATGCTCGCCCCCGAGTGGGGCTTCGGCCAGCTGATCGACATCAGCGACGAGGAGGCACGCGACAACCTCGCTCGCGCTTCGGTGATGGCGCTGTCGTTCGTCGCCCAGTCCGCCCGCGAAGCCGGCCAGCCGCCGGTCCCCCAGAGCGACGTCGACAAGGGCCGGACGATCCCCGAGCGATTCATGATCCGCTGGCGCGGTGAAGCCAACCCCGACCACGTCAAGGCGATCGACGCCTACTGGATCTCGGCGGCCGAGCACGGCATGAACGCCTCGACGTTCACCGCCCGGGTGGTCGCCTCGACGGGCGCCGATGTCGCCGCGGCGCTGTCGGCCGCCGTCGGTGCTCTGTCCGGACCGCTGCACGGCGGGGCCCCCTCGCGCGTGCTGAAGATGCTCGAGGAAGTCGAACAGACCGGCAACGCAGAGAGGTGGGTCTCAGACGCGCTCGACCGGGGAGATCGCCTGATGGGCTTCGGCCACCGGATCTACCGCGCCGAAGACCCGCGCGCGCGGGTGCTGCGGCGGACGTGCTCCGAACTCGGCTCGCCGCGCTTCCAGGCGGCCGAGGCGCTCGAGAAGGCGGCACTGGCGGAGCTGCACGCGCGCCGGCCCGACCGGGTGCTGGCGACAAACGTCGAGTTCTGGTCGGCGGTGATCCTCGACCTCGCCGAAGTGCCGCCGGACCTCTTCACGCCGATGTTCACGTGCGCGCGGGTGGCGGGCTGGTCGGCTCACATCCTCGAGCAGAAGCGCGAGGGCAAGCTGATTCGCCCGACCGCGAAGTACGTCGGCGAGGGGCCTCGGACGGTCGAGGCGGTCTAGCGAGAGAACGCGCGGACACGGCGGTCGCGTAAGCCGAGGACTAGGCCAGCTTGGCTCCGCACTCGGGCACCAGAAAAGCCGCTCCACAACGGGTGAGGGTCTTCCACTTTCTCTCGACGGCTCGCAGCGCACCGGCGAGATAGGTGCGCTGCCCAGCCGCAACCAGGCTTCGACGGATCGCGAACTGCGCTTCGCGGAGCGTTTCCGACCGCGCCGGGTAGATTCGCGTCACCTCAAAGAGGTAGTAGATTTCTGCCTGCAGCGGCCCCACCAGATGGTGTGGCCTACTTGAGAAGTAATTCTGTTCGTAGGCGTGAAGCAAGGACTTGCGCGAGAGGCCTAGTTTCAATCCTCCGACGTCCGGCTCATCGTTCCGACGCATCATCACGTCGATCAGCCCGCGCCCCGATTCGATTTCTCGCTTCGCCTGCACAGCTTTCGCTCGGGCAAAGGTCTCTATCACCGCGACATCGCGGCGTTCGGGCACCACAAAGCGAGTCTTGTGCCTCACGAAGTAGGCGGCGACCTGGGCGTCGCTGATCTTCGGAGTTGCTTCTGCGCGCTGGCGCTGGGCGACGCGAGCCGCGAGCATGTGCACCTTCACGATCCACAGCAGGTCCGACGGTGTCTCGGCCTTGCTCGAGATCAGCGCTGCCAGTTCCCTGTTCCCGGTCGAGAGCGAGAAGCCGTCGAGCAGTTCGTGCCGGGAGCGATCGAGAGTCTTTTGCACTTCCACATCGGTGACGGTGATCCCCTTTTCGTCGGCGATGCCGATCGAGCGAGCTGCGCCAATCAGAAAGTCGAGCGTCCAGCGGCGCCAGTGAGTGCGACCGTTGGGATCAAGTACGGAAGTTGCTTCGGGAGCCATCGCAGCCCGCACGGAAATCCAGTGTTCGAGCGCGCTCGCCGTGATCTCCGTCTTGCCAACCCTAGCGACAACGCCCCCGGAACCACTTCCGCACGCGCACATGGTGCCCCCAACGGACAGGGCAGCACCGACCGCGATCAAGACTCGGAACAGCTTCGACACGGCGCCGACGGTAGCCGCCAAGGCTTTCCAAATGTTGGCCTGTTTCTGATGATCGCGGGCACCCGTTGCTACGACCGGCTCGGGCGAGGGGCCTCGATCCGTGGAGGCCGTCCAGCTCTACTGGCCGTCGATCTCCTCGAACAGGGGGCCGGCGCTCACGCCGAGCCCCTTGGCGAGTTTCGAGATCGTTCTCACTCGCGGCTCGCGGTGACGGTTCTCGATCTTGGAGATGTGATCCAGGTGCAGATCGGCCGCTTCGGCGAGCTGTTCCTGCGTCCAGCCGCGCTCCTCGCGGAGGCGACGAACGTTGGCGGCGAAGGTGTCGCGCTCGAGCACGCCACGACTATCACCCAGCTATGACAAGAGTTCTACAGACGATTGTCTGCAGATGGTCCCCGTCCTCGTCCAACAGCCGTTGATACCGCATGACCCGGGCATCGACGCCCCACACGTCCTCCTCACGGCGCGCCCCGTCCGGGGCCCAGCCGTCGGTCTCGTAGAAGCGCCGAGCGGCGTCATTGGCTTCGAGCACGCACAGGACCACCCGCCTATAGCCCGCGACCCGGATGCGCGCGGACACCTCCGCCCCCTCAAAGGGCTCGCTCCCGCCCGCCCGCCCGCTGGCCTTAAGTCCAAAAACGACCGAGGGCCCGGCATCATGCCGGGCCCTCGATACAGCTACGACAGCCGAGGCTGCTTTGCGGCTCCCTACATCATGCCCGACATGTCGGGCATGCCGCCGCCACCGCCGCCGGCGCCTTCCTTCTCCGGAACCTCGGCGACGATCGCCTCGGTGGTGAGGATGTTCTTGGCGATCGAGGCAGCGTTCTGCAGGGCAGAGCGCGTGACCATGGCCGGGTCGATGATGCCAGCGGCAACGAGATCGACGATTTCGTTGGTGCCGGCGTTCAGGCCCTGGCCTTTCTTGGCCTTGCGGACGTCGTTGACGACGACCGAGCCCTCGAGGCCGGCGTTCTCGGCCAGCTGGCGAAGCGGCTCCTCGAGCGCCCGGAGCACGATGCGCGCGCCCGTCCGCTCGTCATCGGAACCGTCGGCCGACGCGCCGTTCTCGCCGATGGTGACGGAGCTCGAGGCCTGCAGCAGCGCGACGCCACCGCCGGGCACGATGCCCTCCTCGAGCGCCGCCCGGGTCGCCTGCAGCGCGTCCTCGACACGGTGCTTCTTCTCCTTCATCTCCGTCTCGGTCGCAGCTCCGACCTTGACGACGGCGACGCCGCCGGACAGCTTGGCGAGGCGCTCCTGGAGCTTCTCGCGGTCGAAGTCCGAGTCGGTGTTCTCGATTTCGGCTTTGATCTGGTTGATCCGGCCCTTGATCGCGCTGGCCTCACCGGCACCGTCGACGATCGTGGTCGTGTCCTTTGCGACCACCACGCGGCGTGCGCGGCCGAGCTGTGAGATCTGAGTGTTCTCCAGCTTCAGACCCATGTCCTCGGTGATCACCTCGCCGTTGGTCAGGATCGCGATGTCCTCGAGCATCCGCTTGCGGCGGTCGCCGAAACCCGGTGCCTTGACCGCAACGCCCGTGAAGGTGCCGCGGAGCTTGTTCACGACGAGCGTCGCGAGGGACTCGCCCTCGACGTCCTCGGCGATGATCAGGATCGGCTTGCCCGACTGGATGACCGCCTCGAGCACCGGCAGCACGTCGCGCACCGAGCCGATCTTCGAGTTGGCGATCAGGATGTAGGGGTCCTCCAGGGTCGCCTCCATGCGGTCCTGGTCGGTGACCATGTAGGGCGAGATGTAGCCCTTGTCGAACTGCATGCCCTCGGTGAACTCGAGATCCATGCCGAACGTCTGGCCCTCCTCGACGTTGACCACGCCGTCCTTGCCGACCTTCTCGATGGCGTCGGCGATGACGTCGCCGATCTCCTCGTCGCCGGCCGAGATCGTCGCCACACGGGCGATCTGGTCCTTGCCGGAGACCTCCTTGGACTGCGATGCGATGTTCTTGACGACCTCGTCGACGGCTTTCTCGATGCCGCGCTTGAGGGCCAGCGGGTTGGCGCCGGCGGCCACGTTCTTGAGGCCCTGGCGAACGATCGCCTGGGCGAGCACCGTGGCTGTCGTCGTGCCGTCACCGGCAACGTCGTTGGTCGCCGTGGCGACCTCGCGGACGAGCTGTGCGCCCTGGTTCTCGAAGACGTCCTCGACCTCGATCTCACGAGCGATCGTGACGCCGTCGTTGGTGATGGTGGGCGCGCCGAACTTCTTGTCGAGCACGACGTAGCGACCCTTCGGGCCGAGCGTGACCTTGACGGCGTTGGCGACCGCGTCGACGCCGGCCTCCAGCGCCGAGCGTGCCTCCGAGCCGTACTTCAGTTCCTTGTGAGCCATGTTTCCTCAGATCTCCTTAGGACTCGATCACGGCGAGGACATCGGTCTCGCGCAGCACGAGCAGATCCTCCCCGGTCGTCGGGTCTTTGGTCTCGGTGCCGCCGTACTTGCTGTAGAGGACCTCGTCGCCCTTCTTGACATCCATCGGGATGCGCTTGCCGTTGTCGTCAATCCTGCCGTCACCGACTGCGAGGACCTTGCCCTTCTGGGGCTTCTCCTTGGCGGTCTCGGGGAGGACGATGCCACTCGACGTGGTCAGCTCCTCCTCGATCGCCCGAACGATCAGTCGATCGCCCAGGGGCTTGAGCTTCATTGTTTAAAACCTCCGTCTAGAGAATGCGACCGGTGGCTCGCTGCCCGTTTGGGGGCGGAGCCGCCTCTTTTTGGCACTCTCGTGGGGAGAGTGCCAACGTTCGCTCTCAATATATAGAAGATATGGACGCGCGCCAAGCAAAATTGGCAGTCGGACCGCGAGACTGCCAATGCGGCGCTAGTTCTGCGCCCCGCCGAAGCCCTTCATGGCCTCGGTCATCCCACTGGGGTTCTCGAGGATCTGCGAGAAGCGCACGACCGTGACCACGTCTTCGGGGGAGACTTCGCGGCCGTAGATCTGTTCGAGGAAGCTGATCAGCTCCTCGTGGCGGCGGAACTCGGGGTTGTCGTGCTTGATGTCGCGCGGCGAGAGGTCGGCGAGCTTCGTCACCTCGACGTTGTCGATCACCGCTTCGAAGATCCGTTCGCGGGGCGAGTACTGGAAGCCGATCGTGACGAGCACCGCCTGGTTCTTGCGGTACTTGCTCGACTTGTCGCCCAGACGGATCGTCGCGGTCTTGCGGCCTCGCTTGAGCTCGTCGGCGAAGATCGTCGAGTAGAAGTTGAGGACCTGCATCGCGACCGCGGAGGCTACCGGTCTTTGCCGAGGTAGGCGATGGCGAGCGTGACCATCTCGCGCTCGGCCGTGTGGCTCAGCTCGCTCTCGGCGGCCCTCAGGGTGATCCAGCGGACCTCCTCGACCTCGTCGTCGTGATCGGCGGTGTCGCCGCCGTGGAAGTCGAACAGGAAGAAGCACACCGTCTTGCCGATCGTCTTGCCGTCCCTGCGGTACCAGTAGCGAGACTCGCCGAGCTCGGCGACGGGCTCGGCGACGATGCCTGTCTCCTCGCGCACCTCGCGCGTAGCGGCCTCGATCGGCGTCTCGCCGGGGTCGACGTGGCCCTTGGGCAGCGCCAGTACGCGCGAGCCGTCGGCGGCGCGGCGCGTGGGCACGATCACCACGACCTCGCCGTCGCGCACGACGACGCCTCCAGCGGAGAACTCGCGCGGCCCGGAGCTCTTCTTCGAGCGCCCCCGCGAGCGCCGCGAGGACCTAGAAGACATATTGCTTGAGCGCCTCAGCGTCGTGCACGGTGAGCCGCCCGCGCCCCTGGCTGATCACGCCGGCACGCTCGAGCACTGCGAGAAAGCGACTTGCCGACTCGCGCGAGGAGCCCGCCAGTTGGGCGAGGTCGGCCTGGGTGGCCGTCACGAGCACCTCAGCGCCGTCTCCGCCGGCCGCGACCTCCTGCGCGACCAGCTCGCCGAGCACGACCGCAACGCGACTCTGGACCGTTTGGAAGGACTGGCGCGAGAGTCGCTCGTTCATCTCCTTCAGCCGCCGGCCGAGCGCGACGACGAGCCGCGCGGCGATCACCGGGTGTTCGCCCATCAGCCTGCGCATGTCGGGCCCGAGCACTCCCACCACGCCCGTCGGCTCGATCGCCTCGACGGTCGCCGAGCGGCGCTCGTCCTCGAACATCGCGAGCTCGCCGAAGATGTCCCCCGGCCCAAACGTCGCGAGCGTGATCGTGCGACCGTCGCCGTGCGTGCGCACCGCTCGCATGTGGCCCTCGCGGACCACGTAGCAGGTGTCGCTGGCGTCGCCCTCGCGGAACACCATCTGCCCGGGCTCGAAGGCGCGCGGCACGGCCACCTCGGCGATCCGCTGCAGATCGGAGGCCTCAAGCGTCGAGAACGCGGGCACTCTCCCGAGCAGCTCCACGACGTCCGCTGAGCCTGGTGCCGCCATGCTCCACGGAATACCACAACGACGAATTCCACGGGCGTGCAACCGACGCCTCACGCCCGCTCGCAGCGCTATCGTCACGCCCATGACCTTCGCGAGGCGCGCCTGTCTGATCGTCGGCGCCGCGGCCCTCACGGCGCTCGGTGGAACCACGGCGCTCGCCGCGCCCTCCTCGTCAAAATCTTCGTCGCTGACCGAAGTCGAAGCTCGCGCGCTGAAGGTCTCGCGCAACCTGTGGGGCACGATCGATGTGTGCAACCCGAAAGACCAGCCCAACGCCGTCGGCGTGCGCGGCTCGATGCCCGGCGACCACCAGGCCGGCGACAAGATGTACATGCGCTTCAGCCTCCAGTACCTCAGCGCGAAGACCAAACAGTGGACCGACGTCTCCAAAGGCGTCGCGGCCCACTATGTCGCCGTCGGCAGCGGAGCGACCGGGCGCCAGGACGGGCGGATCTTCGAATTCGAAGCGATGCCCGTCGCGTTCACGCTGCGCGGCGTCGTCGACTTCCAGTGGCGCCGCGGCAAGCAGGTCCTGCTGAGCGCCTCGCGCTACACCAGCGCCGGGCACGTCAGCCGCCAGGGCTCCGACCCGGCCGGCTACACGGCCGCCGGCTGCGTCATTGGATGAACAGCCGCGGGTCGTCGCGTCGAGCCGAGGCGGGCCC
>OLKX01000444.1_pt1 | contig 24008 bp, 24 predicted proteins | sample 1604201 | NCBI WGS metagenome assembly OLKX01 (sample SAMEA104055716, study PRJEB20765) | soil metagenome | biome: Arctic tundra; feature: Polygonal ground; material: soil | place: USA | collected 2011-09 | depth 0-0.5 m
GCTCCAACACCGCCTTGGGACGACCAAAAGTAGTAGCCATAACGACACACTACCACACTTACCACCCGAATTAAAGACTCAGGACACTAGCAGGTCGCGTGTGCGCAGCCCGGTGGCTACAGCAGCCCAGCTCAACCCAAGTCAAGCGCTGGCGCCGGGACTACATGGTTTGCGCGCCGAGCAGTTTCGCCCATTTTTCTTGCTGGCAAACAAACCGACTGCCGCGCCGGCTATGGCTGGACTTCGGTCCTGCTCCCGTCGGGAGGAGGCGACTCCTCCTCATTCATGCTCGCGGGACTGCTGGCAAGCCCCTTGCTCACGAGGTCGCGGATGTCACAGCTGACCAGCGTGCCGCCGCCTTGGTCAGCCGCCGCCACGTAGGCCGCGTCGTACACGGAGATCGTGTGCTCATCAGCGAGCTTCGCGGCGCGGCTGAGCAAGCTCGTCGTAGACTGTACGATCCCACCGTCGCCAGAGATCCGGTCGATTGCTTCCAGCAATGAGGCGACACGCCCGAGCTCGCACCAGCCTCGAACCGCCACGTTCACCACCTCGTATCGGGCGAGATCGAGGGTGGTCAGCGTCACATCGGGATCAGCGAGTAGCGCCTGGGATGGTCCATGCAGCTCGTCGTCGGAATCGAACGCCGCGAGGATTACGCTGGCGTCCAATAGCAGCGCGCTCACGCTATGGCCTTGTGGCTTTCACCCGCTCGGCAGCCGCACCCCCATGCCGTGCAGGCTGCCGCAGGAGCCTGCACATGGCCGCTGCACGATCCATGCGGCGCCTACGCAGCGCGGCGTCGGCGAACTCGCGCAACACTGCGCTACGGGAGGTCCCGAGACGAGTCGCCTCAGCATCGACCTCGCTCAGGAGATCATCCGGCATCGACACCATAACCTTCGCCATGCCCGCAGTATACCGTGGTATACGATTGGGCGCAAACTGCACGCAGGCGAGCCGATGCCGACCACAGCGCGACCAGTCCACCTACCCCGCGTCGTCGAGCGCCATCCGCCCACCGGGGAGCCTGACAAGCGGTTCGACTTGAGGTCGGTTGGCTCCATCGTCCCTGACGGTGATCGTCCTGCAGACCGCCGGCGATGCTCGACTCCTGCGACCCACCGCCGCCATCCATCGGCGTCGAGTGAAACGGCGCGAACCCCTCCCTCTCATAAAAATGGAGACACCCACATTGGCGTGCGCGACCCCCGCGGCCGCACCGCCGCGCTCAGGTCCTGTTGCCCCTGCCCTCGACCACGACGCGGACCGTGTGGAGCAGACGGTCGCTCGCGCCCCTCACGCTGCCGCCGAGCTCGAGCGTGCGCTGCACGTATGCGAGCGTCTCCGCCGACAGTCGCTCGCCCGGGAGCACGTTCGGGATTCCCGGCGGGTAGGTCGCCAGCGACTCCGCCGCGATCCGTCCCACGGCCTCCTGCGCCGGCACCACTTCCTGCGCGCCCAGGTATGCCTCCCGCGGCGTCATCGCCAGCTCACCCCAGGGCGGCGCCGCCGCAAAGCTCGCTTTCTCGCCCTCCGGTTCCAGGCCCACGCGCTCGAGCGTGATCCGCAGCGCGTCGACCAGGCGCGCAGCCTCGTCGAGGCTGCGCTCACCCATCCCGAACACCGCCACCAGCACGTTCTGGCCGTAGAGCTCGAGGTTGATGTCGCCGATCTCCCTGAGCAGCGGCGCCATCTCATAGCCGCTCGCCGCGATTCCGCGCACGTCCACCGCGAGGCGCAGCGGGTCATACGCGAACACGCCCGAGCGCCCGATCATGCGCTCGTCCAGCACGTCCAGCCCGTCGATCGCCTGGATTTCCTTGCGCGTCAGCGCGAGCGCCGTCATCGTGCGGCCGAGCAGCTCCCGGCCGTGCACCGCGGCCTGGCGTCGCGCCGCGTCGAGCGAGGCCGCCAGCAGCGAGTTCGGGCTCGTCGACTCCGTCAGCGTCACCGCGCGGTCCACCTCGTCCTCGCCGATCATCCCCACCGAGCCATGGCCCAGGTGCAGCATCGCCGACTGCGTCAGGCTGCCCACGATCTTGTGCGTGCTCGAGATCACCAGGTCCGCGCCCGCCGACAGCGCGTGCTCCGGTAGGTCCTCGTGGAAGGCCATGTGCGCGCCCCACGCCTCGTCCGCGATCAGCGGCACGCCGTGCGCGTGCGCCACGTTCGCCAGACCCCTGATGTCCGCCACCGCACCGAAGTACGTCGGCGAGATGATCCACGCGCCCACCGCGCCCGGCGTGCGCTCCAGCGCCTCGTCCAGCGCCTCCGGCGTCAAGCAGTGCGCGATCCCCAGCTCCGGGTCCACCTCCGGCGCCGCGAACGTCGGTCGCATCCCCGAGAAAATCAGCGAGTCGATCGTGCTCGAGTGCGCGTTTCGCTGCACCACCACCTCGCCGCCCCGATGCGCCAGCGCGAGGCCCGCCGCAAGGTTGCCCTGCGACGCGCCGTTGATCAGGAACCACGCGCGTTTCGCTCCCCACGCGTCCGCGGCCAGCCGCTGCGCCCGATCCCACGGCGTCGGATCCACACCCACGTCGATCCCGTGTGTGAGCGCCGGGATGTCCATCATCAGCGCGCGCTCGCCGATTGCCTCGATCAGGCCCTGATCGGCGCCCTCGCCGCCCTTATGTCCCGGCACGTGCAGCCGTGCCGGGTTGCGCTCCGCGTATGCGCGCAGCGCGTCCAGGTATGGGGTCTCTCGTTGGCGCTCATCCATGGCTTGGCCTCCCGCGGCGTCGAGTAGGTGCGGGTGAGGTAACGGACGGCGTTTGGCTGATCTCGCCCGATGCCGCTCTCAATCTATCCACACTCGCCCGCAGCGCCGTCGTCGATGTAGCACCGCGATAGGCGAGACCAGCGGGCGATACCGGCGAGTAGGTGACTCGAGCGTGGCCGACGCGTGGCCGCTGTGCAAATTCTGCGCTCTTTGGGTTGCCCCGCGCGGTCGGGCGATCTAGTCTCGGTCCAGTACCGACAAAACAGTGGCCCGGCGGTGCGCGAACACCCCGGGCCCGGCACCGAGTCGCTCGACCCTCGATGCCCCTCGATTGTCGCTCACCTTGCGTTCTCGCGCGAGCCCGAGCGTGCGCGGGGATCGCCGGGCTGCGCGCGCTCGGCGCCCTCCAACGACAGGAGGCGCCATGACATCACCGCAGCGCGGCGAGCACGACACGCCGCAACACGCGCCCACCGACGAGCGTCTGCTCGCCGCCGTCGAACGCGCGGGCCGCCATCACCGGCCCGACGCGGGCCGCGCGGCGCCGGTGTGGGCGATCGTGGAGCATCTCGGCCTCAGCCGCAGACAGGGCCCGGGTAGGCGGATCCGCGCGCACTTGGAAGCGCTCGTGCGGCGCGGCTGGCTCGAGCGGCGTCAGCGACACGGCTCGCCGCTGTGGGAGCTCACGTCCACGGGCACGCGCGCGCTCGAGCAGGCGCTGGGTGCGGGAGTCCCGGTCGAGCTGCCGGAGTCCCCACAGCACCGCGCCTGGCGCAACGCACGGGCATTGGCCGTCGCCGAGATCGAGCGCTTCGAGCGCGAGCTCCTCACGCAGCTGCGCGACGCCGAGTCGATGCTCGGAGCAGACCCTGGACCCGAGTCGGATGCCTGGTTCGAGATCGCCGAGCGGCTGCGACTCGGTGCGCGACGGTACGGATCGGCGATCCACTGCCTCAACGAGTGGCCAGAGCCCCGCGACGAGCAGGCCGACATCGACGAGCACGCCGATCCCGGCGACGAGCTGCTCACCGGCGCCGAGCGCTCACGCCGCCGGTCGCGGCGACGGGGCAGGCGCAACATCGCGCTGTGGCACGCGAGGCTCTGAGCCGCCCGCCGGGCGGCGCTGCTCTGCGAACATCCTCAGCGCAAACGCTCCCGCCGGGTGCTCGCGGGCGCGAGCCACGAGGTTCGCAGTGGCCTGCGAGAGCACCTCAGGCTGTGGCAACGGCACGCCATACACCGGGGGCACGATCACGGCTGCCGACAGAGCCGCAAACGTAAGGTCCGCAGCGCCGAAGCGCTCGCCGCCGAGATACGGGCGACCGTCTTCGAGCAGTCCCGCCACGAAGTCGAACTCGCGCCACACGACCGCCTCGTCGCCCACCTCTACGCCCGGCCCGATCCCGAGCGCCCGCTCCACGAACCGCCGCGCCACCGGCCAGCCCCAGCGGATCGCGCGGTCCTCCCACACGGGCACGCCCTCGTTGTTGAAGCCGAGCATCATCTCGTGCTGGGTGAACATGTGCACGTAGATCAGGCGCCGCGCGCACGGTCCGAGCCGCCCGTCGAATCGCGCGCAGAGCGCCTCGGCGTCGCGGCGGGCGTCGGGCTGCCGGGGAAACAGGCGCCGCTCCGGCTCGACGGCGCGATCGACCCACGCGAGGATCTCCGCCGAGTCGCCAATCGCACCGCCGGGGGTGACGAGCACGGGCACCGTCGCCCCGCCGCGCGCACGCCGCGCAGCGATCCGGTGGACGCCCTGGACGTGGCGCTCCTCGCGGTACTCCAGGCCCGCCCGCTCCAGCGACCAGCGCGCCTTTTCGCAGTAGTGACTGATCGGAATCGTGACCAGGCGGAGCACCGATCTGAGTATGACCCCTTTGCTAGGGTCAGCCGCGAGGTAACTCGCTGACGTCCAAAAGGCATCGAGCGTGCGAGCATCGTCGGGCACTCGCTCGGCGGCGGCGTCGCGATGCAGTTCTTCTACCAGTTCCCACAGCGCGTCGAGCGCCTCATCCTCGTCTCCAGCGGCGGCCTCGGCCGCGAGGTCAGCCCGCTGCTGCGCACCGCCGCGCTCCCCGGCATGTCGCTGCTGCTCAGCCTCACGATCCACCCTCGCCTGCTCGCCGGTCTGCGCGCTGCCGGCGGGCGCCTGCGCGAGCGCGGCATCGGCGCCGGCGTCTACCTGCAGGCAATCGCGCGGGCGCTGCGGCCGCTCGAGAACGCCGAAGCGCGCCAGGCATTCCTGCACACGCTGCGTTCGGTGATCGACATGCACGGCCAGCGCGTCAGCGCGACCGACCGGCTCAACCTGCTCGAGGCGATCCCCACGCTCGTGGTGTGGGGCGAGCGCGACCGCACCATCCCACTGGAGCACGGGCGCCTCGCCCATCAGGCGATCCCGCACAGCCGTTTCGAGACGCTTCCCTGCGCGGCCCACTTCCCCCACCTCGAAGATCCCGCCGGCCTGTCGGCGCTGCTGCTCGACTTCCTCCGCGCGACCGAGCCGGGGCGCATCGAGGACGCCGACTGGGGCGCCGTCGTCGCACGGCGCTCGCCGCGTTCGCGGCGACTCGACGACGCGGCCGCCTAGGCACGCACCGCGCGCACCGCGCGCACCGCGCGCACCGGCAGCGCTACTGCTCGAGGCGCCACGGCGGCGGATACGGCAACGGGCGCAGCGTGGCCTCCAACTGCTCGCGCATCGGCTCGAACGGCGGCGGCAGCGAGAGGCGCTCGCCGAGGTGCTTCTCGTCCTCGTCGACCGCGAAGCCCGGCCCGATCGTCGCGATCTCGAACAGCACCCCGCTCGGCTCGAGGAAGTAGACCGATTTGAAGTAGAAGCGTTCGACCACCGGTGTGGGACGCGCGCCGGCGTCGCTCACCCGCGTGCGCCAGTCCTCCAGCTCATCGGGCTGCGCTGCGAACGCCACGTGGTGCACCGTCCCCGCGCCCTGGCGGCGGTTGATCTCCGGCGGAGCGGGGTCGTAGGCGTAGAAGCTCCCCCGCCGCTCACCGTGGAGGTCCCAGTGCTCGCCCTCGCGCCGGGTGAAGCCGAGCGCGTCGCCGAGCAGCCGCTCGGAGCGCACCGGCGCATTGCTGTAGGCGCGCACGCCAGCGAAGCCGAGCAGCGCGTGCTCGGCAGGGATCTCCGGGGCGTGTGCGCGCAGCGGCTCGTCCGGGTCGCTCGAGGGCACCAGCTCGTGTTCAAGGCCCTCCGGATCGGCGAACAGGAGGCTGCCGCCGGTGAGCTCCGCCTCCACGTCGCTCGCCGCGAGTCGCTCGCGCCAGAACTCGAGCGCCTGCGCGGAGCCGACGCGCCAGACGATCCGGTGCACCATCCCGGCTCCCGCGATGCCGCGGGCGGCGCCCGGGTACTCGAAGAACGTGAGGTCCATCCCCGGCGACCCGTGCTCGTCGCCGTAGAACAGGTGGTAGACGTTCGGTTCGTCCTGGTTGACCGTCTTCTTGACCATCCGCAGACCCAGCACGCCGGTGTAGAACTCGACGTTCCCTGGAGCGTCTCCAGTGATCGCGCTGATGTGGTGGATGCCCTCCAGCTTCATGCCGACTCGCACTCTATTGCGAGTCAGGCCAGGCGCCGGCGGAGGCCCGCCGTGCGATCATCCCCACGTGCAGGACGGCGCGCTGATTCCCCTCTTCGGGCGTGCCCGGCGCGACCCGACGCTCGCCGTGCTCGAGGGCTTCCACCCGCTCAAGCACGCGCTGCGCTTCGGAGCGCGACCGCGACTCGTGCTCACCCGCGACCTCATCGAGCTCGAACGCCTCTTCGACCTGCTGGCGCCCGACTTGAGCGCGTCGCTCCCGGGTCTCGCGCGCGAGGTCGCGCCGTCGCTGTTCGACCAGCTCGCCCCGCTCACGCCGTCGACCGGAGTGATCGCCCTGGCGGAGCGCCCCGCCGTCGAGCTCGCGGCCGTGCTCAATGGTGTCCGCGCCGCACCCATCGTGCTGCTCGAGGATCCACGCGACCTCGGCAACCTGGGCGCATGCGTGCGCGTCGCGGCCGCCGCCGACGCCGCCGGAGTGCTGAGCACCGGCAGCCACGACCCGTGGCATCCCGACGCCCTGCGCGGCGCCGCTGGGCTGCACTTCGCGCTCCCCGTCGCGCGCCTCGAGGGCATCGACGCTCTCGCGAGCTGCGAGCGCCCGCTGCTCGCGCTCGACCCCGACGGTCAGCCGCTGGTGCCGGCCGCGATCGACCCCCGCGCAGTGCTCGCCTTCGGCACCGAGCGCCAGGGCCTCAGCGACAAGCTCCTCGAGCGCGCCGACGCACGCGTCAGCATCCCGATGCGCGCCGGCGTCTCGAGCCTCAACCTCGCCACCTCGGTGGCAGCGGTGCTGTTCACCTGGCGCCTCGCGACCGACGCCGCCGCCCCCACGGCGCCGCCGCGCTGAGCGCCGGCCCGGCCGCGAGAGCCCGGGCGTCAGCGAGCGGCCTGCGCTTCGACGCCGTCGAGCAGCTGCCAATTCCCGCGCAGGGCCTGCTCGGCCCGGCGCACCATCCGCTCGGCCTGCTCCTGCGGCTCGGCGGAGCCCGCGAGCAGCTCGACGATCAACTCGCCCGCCTGGCGTGCGTGCTCGACGTCGCGCAGCTCGTGCACCGAGAAGTACTCAGTCGCGGGCCCCTCGTCGGAGTAGCCGTAGTGTGCGCTCAGACCGTCGAGCTTGGTCCGCGAGATCTGCGGCTGGCCGGCCTCGATCGCGTAGAGCACCGCCAGGTGCTCGAGCACGTCATCGCCGGCCGTCCACGCCTCGACGCACTCGTCGGTCTCGCGCAGCCGCGCCGCGTCCGCGCGCGGCGCTGCGCCGGACGCCTCTGCGAACTGCTCCCACAGCGCGACGTGCGCGGTCTCCTCGGCGGCGTGACGGCGCAGCCCCTCGGCGTGCGCCGCGTCGGCCTTCTGCGCCGTGAGCTCCGACGCGCTTGCGAGTGCGACGACCGCGTGGCGGTACTCGCCGGCGTAGCACTCGAGCTCCTCGGCGCTCAGCTCACCGGCACTCCAGCGCTGGTAGAACGGGTGCTCGAGCACGTTGGTCGCTGAGCGCGTCTCGTCGAGCCTGGCGAGGATGTCCATACGGGTTCCCTTCGGTCGGTTTTTCGCCGTCAACGGAAGGACAGTGCCCCCCGGGTGCAGAACTCTATGTCTCGGAGAGGTCGCGCAGGCGGCGTCGGAGACGCGTGCCGTCCGCCGGCTGTGCGACGGTCCGAACCGGAGTTGGGCAGGCAAGCAGTCATGGGGTGATTTCCGTGATCGTAATCGTCGCATCGGGGTTGGCCGTGGGGTTCAGCACAGCGCTGGCGCTGGCGCTTGGCCGGGTCGCCGCGCAGGCTGACCGGGATCTCGAGGCGCGTCTCGCCGAGGCACCCCTGACAGCGGGCCCGACGGCGCGCCCCGACTACGCCGGGTTGGCCCGGGCCCACTCGACGATCGCGTGCGAATCCTCCACCACGGCGCCGTCGTCGAGCAGGAGAGCCGGCACCCAGCGCTTGCCCGTCAGCTCCTGCACCTCGCGCCGTCCGCGCGTCTGGTTGAACACGCTCGGCAGAGGCGCGAAGCCGTAGGACCTGACCAGCTCAGGATCGTGGCCTGCGTCCTTCAGGGCGTGGTAGGCATTTGCACATGGATGCCCACCGGGACGCGGTGTCGGAAACGTGCCCCAGCACACGTAGAGCTTCACGAGACTGTCAGCGTTCCTTCCATGCCGGCCTGACGGTGACCGGGCACCGAGCAGTAGAAGGTGTATTTGCCGGGCTTCAGCGTGACCGTCACCTGCTTGCTCCCGCCGGCGAAGCTCGGCGTGGCGCCGAGCACCGTCGTGCCCTGCGCGATCGTGGCGTTGTGTTCGACCGGTGAGGCGTTGGTCATCGTTATCGTCACGCTGCCCGCCTTGGCGCTGAGCTGCTTGGTGTCGTAGCTGAGCGCGCCGCCCGGGTCGGCCGCGAGCTTCAGAGCGGTTGCCTTCGCGGCTGGCGAGGAGGCCGGCGCTGGTGTGCCGGTGGTGGCCGTCGGCTGCGTCGTCGAGCTCGTCGGCGCCGGCGCTCCGGCGGCCGTGGATGTCGGTGTCGTCGTGGCGGTCGCGGCCGCGCTCTTGGTCGCGCCGCCGGAGGTCAGAACCGCGGTGGAGACCGCGGCGAGGACCAGCACGACGGTGATCGCGATCACCATCCGCTCGGCGGCCAGGTTCGCGGGGAAGTCATCGCGGCGCATGCCGATCGCGAGCGAGACGACGAGCGCCCAGGCGACGAGCAGGCCGCCCGCGATGTAGAACGGGACCTTGCTCTTCTCGGCGGCGAGGATCGGCGCCAGGTGGACGGCGAGACTGTGCATCGGGCGCGAGCCTAGCCGATGAGGCGGGGCGTATGCTCCCCGAGGAGATGGCCGACGTGACGCGCACGCCCGCTGAGGCGCTGGAGGGACTGCCGGACTTTCCCTACGAGTCCCGCTACCGCGAGGTCGACGGCCTGCGCCTGGCACACCTCGACGAGGGCGACGGCGCGCCGGTGCTGTTCATGCACGGCGAGCCGACCTGGTCCTACCTGTGGCGCAAGGTCATTCCCCCGGTTCGCGAGGCCGGCTTCCGCTGCCTGGCGCCCGACCTGGCGGGCTTCGGGCGCTCGGACAAGCCGCACGACTTCGACTTCTACACCTACGACCGCCACGTCGAGCTCGCCGGCACGCTGCTCGAGGACCTCGACATCAGCGGCGCGACGATCGTCGTGCACGACTGGGGCGGCCCGATCGGGCTGCGGCTGGCCGTCGAGCAGGCACAGCGGATCGATCGCCTCGTGATCCTCGACACCGGGCTCTTCACAGGTCACCAGAAGATGAGCGACGCGTGGATCGCGTTCCGCGACTTCGTCGAGCGCACCGAGGATCTACCCGTCGGGATGCTCGTGCGGGGCGCCTGCAAGAGCGACCCGGGCGACGAGGTCATCGCCGGCTACGACGCGCCCTACCCGAACGCCGCCTCGAAGGCGGGCGCGCGCGCCTTCCCGCTGCTGATCCCGCAGACGCCGGACGCATCGGGGGCTGCGGCCGGGCAGCGTGTGCTCGAGGCGCTCCGCGAGGACCACCGCCCCACGCTGATGCTGTGGGCGGACTCCGATCCGGTGCTCCCGCTCGAGGTCGGCGAGCGGTTCGCCGAGTCGATCGGCCGTGAGACCCCGCGCACGATCGAGGACGCCAGCCACTTCCTGCAGGAGGACCAGGGCGCGCTGATCGGCAACCTGATCGCGGACTGGCTCACCAGCTGAGCGCCGAGGCGCGACGCGGCGGGCATCGACCGCGGTGCCACTCGCACGTCGCTCAGTCGTCGGCCACCTGCGTGATCTGGGCCTGCTCGGCGACCGGCTCGAGACCGGGCTCGGAATGCGAGGCGCGCAGCTCGTATGCGCGGCGTGTGTTGATGTCGGCTCCGGCGAGCACACGGTCGGCCTTCATGGCCCGCGCCATGCCCTCGGAGAGCGAGCGCGGCAGCACCGCGCCGAGCACGTTGGTGCGCTTGGCCGACTTCGGCACCCATACGTCGACGGTGCCCAGCTGGAGCGCCTCGACAATCGCATCGGCGACGTCGCTCGGCTCGAGGCTCGACATTCCGCGGGCCTCGCCGAGGCCCGAGCCGAGCTCGGTGTTGACCACGAACGGCATCACGTAGCTGACGTCGATGTGCGCGCCCATCAGGCGCAGCTCGCCGCGGATCGCCTCGGTCAGCCCGACGACCGCGTGCTTGGTGGCCGAGTACGTCGCGCCTCCCGGCGCGCCGAACTTGCCCGCCTGAGAGGAGATGTTGACGATGTGGCCGTGGTCCCGCGGGATCATTCTGCCGAGCGCGAGCTTCATGCCGAGGATCACGCCGTGGAGGTTGATGTCGATCATGCGTATCGCCGTGATGTCGTCCTCGTCGATGAAGCGCCCGACCTGCATGATCCCGGCGTTGTTCACGAGCACGTCGAGCGGGCCGAGCTGTTCCTCGGTGGCTGTCAGGAAGGCGTTGAAGGACTCCCTGTTGGTCACGTCGAGCGGCAGGGCGATCGTGCTGGCGCCGAGCTCGGCTGCCGTCTGGCGCGCGGCATCGAGGTCAACGTCGCCGATTGCGACCTTCATGCCCTGGCGCAGCAGCGCCTCGGCTGTCGCGCGCCCGATCCCGCGTGCGGCGCCGGTGATCGCGACCGTCTCTCCGGCGAGGATGCGGGGCTGCTTGGCCATCGTGACCTCCTGGGGGTGGCTGGCGAACGAAGTCCGGACCGCCAAAGCTAGCGCGCCGCCCTGATCGGCGCTCCACGGGCGCGTAGTAGGCTTCAAGACATGGCGTTCTTCAAGTTCGAGGGTCAGAGGATCGCCTACACCGAGTTTGGTGGCGGGCCCGCCGCAGTCACCGCCGGCGGCGTTCGCGGGCGGACCGCGCGGAGCGCCGGATCTGGGGCCAGGCCGTTGATCCTCGTGCACGGCCTGCTGCTCTCCCAGGAGATGCACCGCCCGCTCGCCGAAGACCTCGCCGCGCGCGGCAACCGCGTGATCACGCTCGACCTGCTCGGCCACGGCAAGTCGGACCGGCCGCGAGACATGTGGAACTACTCGATGCCGATCTACGGCCAGCAGATCGTCGCGCTGATGGACCACCTGGAGATCGAGCAGTCGGTCGTGATGGGGACCTCGCTCGGCGCGAACGCCGCGCTGGAGGTCGCCTCCAAGCACCCCGAGCGGCTGCGCGGGCTGGTCATCGAGATGCCCGTGCTCGACAACGGCCTACTCGGCAGCGCGCTCGCCTTCACGCCGTTGCTGGTCTCGCTGACGTTCGGCGAGCCCATCATGAAGCTGCTCTCGCGGGTCACTCGCGCGATCCCGCGCGCGGTGCTGCCGCACTACGGAAACGTGATGCTCGACCTCGTGCGCCAGGAACCCGGTCCCGGCGGCGCGCTGCTGCAGGGACTGTTCTTCGGACGCATCGCCCCGCCGCGCGCCGAGCGCGCGACGTTCATGGCGCCGACGCTCGTGCTCGGCCATCCGCGCGACCCCGTCCACCCCTTCTCCGACGCCGGCATGCTCGCCAAGGAGATGCCGAAGGCAAAACTGCTGGAGGCCGACTCGCTGGTCGAGCTGCGCATGCGCCCCGAGCGCCTGCGCGGTGAGATCGCCGCGTTCCTCGACCAGGTCTGGATGAAGCCCGGCGGCGCCCGCCGCGCCAAAAGTGCGGACAAACCGGCCAAGCGCGCTCGCTCGCGCACTGCCTGATCCGTCACCGCGGGCCGCGACGGCGCTCAGGCGCTCGGGAAGAGTTCGATTTCGTTGACGTTGACGTGGCCGGGCGCTTCGGCGGTTCCGACCGATGACGCCGGGGCGTTGCTGATCCACAGGGTGAGGTAGGTGAACGACTTGCTCGCGTCTTTGAGCTTGATGCGGATGTGCTTCTTGGCGACCACCTGGTAGTGGCTCAGCGGCACCCATGCAGCATCGGTGATCGAGGCGGGAGCGGTGTGGCCCTCGACGCCGTACACCTGCACGGTCATTCCCGGCGTCGAGGTCGTCAGCTTCAGAGCGGACAGCTTCTGGCGGCCCTTGAGGTTGATCAGCACGCCCTCCGCCATCTTCGGCGCGGTCGTCGGCCGGACCTGCGCGGTCCAGCCGGTTGAGCTGTCGCCGTCGATCGTCAGGCTCGGATCGCCGAATTCGGAGGCGGGATAGTTGTAGGGGTTGTACGTGGTGGCGGCGTTCGTGTCGAGCAGGATCGCGGCCGGCTTCGTTTCACTGCCGGGTTCCGCGCCGCCTGCGCCGCTTCCCGACGGCGTGGTCGCCGGCGTCGTGGGCGTCGCCGTCGGCGTGATCGGCGTGGTCGTCGCGGGGATTTTCGGCACGACCGCCGTGAGCGGGATTTTGGGCGGTTTCACCGTGCCGAGCGGGAGCGCCGCTTTGGCCGGCGTGGTCGGCACCGCCACACCCGGGGTGGCCGCGGCCGGCGGCGGCGTCGCAGCCGCGACGGTCGTGGTGACGGTCGCCGGCACGCGCTTCTTGTGGCTGAGCGCGGCGTATCCGGCGGCGGCGGCGCCTAGCGCTAGCACCAGCGCCACTCCGATCGCGGTCGCGGCCGAGCGCCATCCGGGCGTGCCGATGCTTCCGGGCGCTCCGGCGCCGCATTGCAGGCACCAGTCCTGTCCGAGGGCCATCGCCGCGCCGCACTTCGCGCAGGTCTGATCGACCGGGGGCGGTGTGGACGGGTCGACCGGGGATCCGGGCGCTCCGTCGGTCACCGCGTCTGCCGGCTTCAACTCGCTCGGCTCAGCGGGCGGAGAATCGACGAGCATGGTTGCCACTGAGCCCGATTCTAGCCTCACACGGCGCCGGAGTGCGCAGCCTGCGCTGCGGGCGGCTCGCTCAGCGGGGCCGTGGCGGACCGTCAGGGACGATGTCGCGGCCGGTCGGGCGCAGCTGCTCGTCGAGCTCGAGCTGCCAGTAGTAGCGCGTGAACGTTCCCCCCGCACGGAACTCGCCGACGTGGGGCTCGATCTTCTCGCCGGCGGCCATCCGGACGATCAGCTCGGGGTAGCTGCGACCCGGCAGCGCCGCGTACACCGGCGCCGGAAACGCACCCCCGAAACGGGTGTTGACGTCTGTGATGCCGATCCCGATCTCGGGGTCGCGGAACACCTGGATCGTCGCCGGGCCGCGCACCGCCAGGGCCTCCATCGTGCGGCGCCCGAGATCGATCAGCTCGCGATCCTCGATCGCCGTGCCCTTGATCGACTCCCCTCCGCGAGACTCGAGCATTGTGCGTGGTATCGCGTTGAGGCACGTGCCGTCGAGATCACCGAGACAGTCGATCGAGATCTCCGGCCCCCCCAACGCGCGCTGGATCATCGTCGGCTCCTTCACGTAGCCGACGAAGAAGCGTGCCTCCTCGACGTCGTGGGCCAGGTGGATCGAGCGCGCGCCCGATCCGCGCCGCGGCTTGACCATGACCGGGTACTCGAGGCCGTCGAGCTCGTCGTCCGGGAGGACTGTCGGCGGCGAGGGCAGCGACAGGCTCTGCAGGAGCAGATGCGTCTCGTACTTGTCAAACGTCGCGCGCGCCACAGCGCTGGAGGGAACCAGCGCGGGCAGCCGGTCCTGCTCGCGGGAGCGGGCGAGGACCTCGATGTCGAGATCGGTCAGCGGCAGCACCGCGCCGACGCCGTGCTCGGCGCACAGGCGCTCGAGCGCGGGGATGTAGGCGGGGTCGTCCATCAGCGGCACCGGGGTGCGCACCTGGGCGGCGTACTGGGCGGGCGCGAGCGGCGACGGGTCGGCCACGACCGTGCGAGTCAGTCGCGCGAAGCAGGAGACGATGTCGTAGCGCTTGCCCGCTCCCGTCAGCAGCACCGCAGGAGAGCTCACAGCTTGCCCTCCCAGCCGCCGGCCTCGCCCTTGTAGAGATCCGATCCGCCGAGCACCATCGCGAGCGTCCGCCACAGGATCCTCAGGTCCATCGACGGCGAGCGATGCTCGATGTAGTAGAGGTCGAGCTCGATCCGCTGCGACCACGGGAGCGTCGCACGGCCGTTGACCTGGGCCCAGCCCGTGATCCCCGGCTTCAACGCGAGGCGCCCGCGCTGGCGATCGGTGTACTGCTCGACCTGCACCGGGAGCGTCGGCCGCGGGCCGATCAGCGACATCTCCCCGCGCAGCACGTTGACGAGGTTCGGAAGCTCATCAAGCGAGGTCCGGCGAAGAATCGCGCCGACGCGGGTGATGCGGGAATCGTGCTCGTTGACCGCGAGGCCCGCACCGATGTGCTCGGCCCCGTCGACCATCGTCCTCAGCTTCAGCACGTCGAACGGGCGGCCGTGGAGGCCGATGCGCCGCTGGCGGTAGATCACCGGCCCGCGGCTCTCCAGGCGCACCGCCACCGTCGCCACCAGCATCACCGGCGAGCTCAGCGCGAGCACCGAAGCGGAAACCACGATGTCGATCGCACGCCTGAGCACCGCCGAGACAATAGGCCGAGGACGCCACCCGCGCCGGGACCCAACCCGCCACTGGCGCGCGGGAGGCAAGCGAGGGAAGGACGCAGGGAGCGCCGCGTGCTGTTGCACACAAGCGACCGAGGACGCCCCCTCGCGCCGCCTCCCGCGCGTCAGCGGGTGCCTTCGGCTGCGTCCCAGGTTGCATCGGTCCCAGCGCGCAGCCAGTCCCATAGCCCGGCCGCGGGCGAGGCGGTGGTGAGCACGTAGTAGCGCGCGATCAGCAGCGGGCGCAGCGGCACCCTGCCGGCGAGCGCAGCGGCGGCGAGCAGGGCGAGCTGTAGGGCCAGCGTGACCTCGTAGAGCGCCCCGGCGCCGGTAGCGAGGAGTGCGAGGTTGCTCGCCAGGGCGAGCAGATGCAGGCCCGGGCTGCTGTAGCGCAGAAGGCGGTGGGAGACGATCATCGCGGCGTAGCCCGGTGGGTAGCCGCGCGGGGAGAGCATGCCGCCGCGCAACAGGATCGGCCAGGTGTGGCTCATCATGCGCCGCTTGCGGGCAAACTCCCCGGCGATCGAGGGGACCATCTTCTCGCTCGCCCGCGCCTCCGGCACGTACACGGCGCGCAGGCCCCGCTTGACCATGTTGAACGGGAGCGAGAGGTCATGGCCCATGACCGGGTCGACCACCAGGTAGGAGCTGCGGCGGGTCGCGTAGATCGCCCCGTTTCCAGCCGTGATCGAGCTGAGACACGACTCCAGCGCCCGGAGCGCCATCTCGTAGCGCCAGTAGACGCCCTCCTGGTTTCCACCGCCCGCGCCGGCGACCGCCTGCACGAACCTCACCTGCCCGCATGCGTAGCCCACGCTCGCGTCGGCGAACGCACCGACCAACGTGCGCGCCGCGCCCGGCTCCCACACCGAGTTGGCGTCGGAGAACGCCAGCAGCTCCCCGCGCGAGCTCTCGACGGCCGCGTCCTGCGCGCGGATCTTGCCACCGCGGGGCAGCTCGAGCACGAGGTCCGCGCCGGCTTCGCGCGCGCGGGCTGCCGTCGCATCGCTGCAGCCGTCGCAGGCCACGATCAGCTCGAGTCGCTCGCGCGGATAGTCGAGCGCGAGCGCGTTCGACACCTTGGCCGCGATCACCGCCTCCTCGTCGTGGGCGGCGACGATCAGGCTCAGCGTCGGGGTCTGCCCGGGCTCGCCGGCGACACTCACGCCGGCGGCAGGGCGACGCAGACGAGCGATCGCCGCGAGCGCCAGCGCGTAGCCGAGCTGCGTCCACAGGATCAGCCCGCCTGACAGCCAGAACAGGATCTCGAGCGCCGTCCTCATCGAGCACCCGCCTCGTCGATCAGCCGCTCGTACAGCGCCAGCGTGCTGTGCGCGACCGAGCTCCACGAGTAGGTACCGGAGGCCGCCTCACGCGCCCGCGCCGCCATCGCTTCGCGCGCCGGGGAGTCGCCCAGCAACTCGCGCAGCGCCTCGCGCAGGGCGGCTGCGTCTCCTGCGGGAAACGTTCGCGCAGCGCCCGTCGCAGCGATCTCGGGGAAGCCGCCGACGTCGCTCAGCAGCATCGCCTTGGCGAACGCCAGGCCCGTGAACAGCACGCCCGACTGGTCGATCTCGCGATACGGCAGCACGAGCACGTCGGCGCGGCGAAACAGCGCGGCGAGCTCTTCGCCCTCGACGAAGCGCGGTAGGAAACGCACACTCGGCGGCGCCGCGGCGCGCAGGGCGCTGATGTCCATCCGCGGCATCCCCGCGATCCACAGCTCGGCGCCCTCAACGCCGTTCCAGGCCTCGAGCAGGAGGTCTATGCCCTTGTAGGGCCGCATCAGCCCGAAGCAGAGAACGACGGGGAGACTCGTGTCGAAGCCCGCCGGCAATGCCTCTCCTCGGCCTGCGGACGCGAGGTGCTCGAACGTGCCGTGGACGATCACGTGGACGCGCGCGGGATCGACGCCGAGCTCGTCGATCAGCCGCCGCGCGCCGTGCTCGCTGTGCACGACGACCGCGTCGAAGTGCTCGTACAGCCTCGCCTGCGCCCGGAGCTGTCCCGGCCGCGGCTCGCGTGGCAGCACGTCGTGCGCGGTCAGCACGAGCGGTCGGCGGTCTCGCCCGGCGCTTGCACGCCTGGGCAGCAGCAGCCCGTCGAGATGCTGCACGGTGAGCCACTGGAAGTGCACCACGTCGGCCATGCGCGCCGTGCGGCGGTAGCGGAGCATGTCGGGGACGTGCTCGGCCAGCTTGACGAGTCTGCGGGCGCGCGGGTCCGCGACGCGAGCTGCCGCGCGGTAGAACGTCTCTCGCCGTCGGTAGCCCTCGGCGGGCGCAACCGCGCCGTGCGCGAAGCGGCTCGTGTACAGCTCGACGTCGGCCCCCGCCTCGCCCAGCGCGCGGCACAGAGCATGGTCGTAGGGGGGCGTGAAGGCAGACGGATCTAGGACGTGGACGCGCACTCGAACGGACAATAGGCGCGCCCGGGGCGACAATGCCCCTGTGAGCACGCTCGAGATACCTCCCGACTCGCCGCTGCGACCGCCGCCTGCGACGGGGGAGGTCGAGCTCAGTTACTGCGTCGTCAACACCTCCCAGCGCGAGCTGCTCGTGCGCGGCCTCGACGCGATCGCGCGTGAGCGGGCCGCGATGCCCTTCGTGTGCGAGGTGCTGGTGCTCGACAACGGCTCCCGCGACGGCTCGGCCGAGGCGGCCCGCGCCCACCCCGCGGTCGACGAGACGATCGCGCTGCCGGAACGCCGCGGCAAGGCGGCGAACGACTCCGAGCTCCTGCGCCGCGCTCGCGGGCGCTACGCGCTGCTGCTCAACGAGGACGCCGAGCTTCGCCCCGGCGCCACGATCGCGCTGTGGCGCGCGCTGCAAGCGCGGCCCGACGCGGCCTGTGCCGGCGCGCGCCTGCTGCGTCCCGACGGCTCCTCACAGGCCTGTGCGTGGCGCTTCCCGACCCCGCTCACCGCGCTTGTGGGCGCCCTGTTCCTGCACCGTCTGCTGACCGTCCAGAGCCGCGGCAGCGACACGCGCGAGGTCGACTGGTGCCAGTCGGCCGCGCTGCTGGTGCGCAGCGCGGCGGCCGCGGAGGTCGGCTACCTCGACCCGGCCTTCTTCGTGTACTCCGACGAGGTCGACTTCGCCAGGCGGCTGCGCGATGCCGGCTGGATCAGCCTGTACGTGCCGGCGGCGGTCGCGGTCCACCACGAGCAGCTCGCGACCGACGCCGTTCCCGAGCCGCGCATCGTCGAGCTGTCGCGCAACCGCGACCTGTATGTGCGCAAGCACCACGGCACTGGAGCCGCGCGCGCGGTGCGCTGGCTGACGGCCTTCTCATACGCGCTGCGTGCGCTCGCCGCGCAGCTGCTCCCGGGGAGCTCCCCCGCGCGCTATCGCCGCCACGTCACCGCGACGCTTCACCCCGAGCAGGGCGAGGGGCTGCGGGAGGCGGCTACGCGCTACAACGAGTCGCGCTGACAGCCAGCTCGTCGAGCAGCACCGCGACGACTTCGGCGTCGAGCTGGGAGCCTGCCACCCTGGCCAGCTCGTCGCGGGCCTCCACAGAGCTTCGCGCGGAGCGGTAGGGACGGTCGGTGACCATCGCCTCGTAGGTGTCGCAGGCGGAGATGATGCGTGCCGCCAGCGGGATCGCCTCTCCGGCCAGCCCATCCGGGTAGCCGCCGCCGTCCCAGCGCTCGTGGCTCGCGCGCACCGCCGGCGCGAGATGCGCGAAGGCGTCGATGCGGGCGACGAGCTCGCCACCGACGACCGCGTGGCTCTTCATCGTCACCCACTCGCTCTCCGTCAGCCGCCCCGCCTTCAGCAGGATCTCGCTCGGCACGGCGACCTTGCCGACGTCGTGCAGCAGCGCCGCGTAACGCACGTCGCGGGCCCGCGAGGGGGCCACTCCGAGGCGCAACGCGACGCGCTCGGCCAGCTCGGCGACCTGCTGCTCGTGAGAGGCGGTGTACTCGTCCTTCGCCTCCACGGCGCTCATCAGCGCGGTCAGCGTGGTCGTGAAGGTCCGCTCGAGGTCGGCGATCAGCGAGGCGCGGTGGAGCGAGCTTCCGAGGCTCGCTGCGATCGCCTCGACGAGCACCGCGTCGGCCTCGCCGAACGCGTCGGCCTCGGGCGCCTCGAGATTCAGCACCCCCCAGACCGCTCCGTCGAGGAGGATCGGGACGCTGAGCTCCGAGCGCGGATCGGTGTGCGGATCGCGCACGATGTAGTCGGCGTCGGCGCGGGTGTCGGAGACCAGGGCGCTGACCCCGGAGCGCGCGACGCGACCGTTGATGCCCTCCTCGAGCGCCTGCTCGACGAGCAGGAACTCGCCCATCACCTCGGCCAGCGCACCACGGCCGGCGATCAGGCGCAGCACCCCGTCGGCGTCCACGCGCTGGACGGCAGCGAGATAGAACGCGAACGTTCCGTGCAGCTCCTCGACGACCAGCTCGACCATCTCGGGGACGTCGTTGGTCGCGCCGAGGCGCGTCGTCAGGCGCGCAGCGAGCCGCATCTGTGCGCGCAGGTAGCTCAGCTCGCCGCCCTCGACCTTTCGATCTCACACGTCGCGCAGCGGATCCTCGGCGTAGGCCTCGACGTCGCCGTGGCGCCTGCGGAAGGAGCTCGCCCTGCTCCGACCCTCGGCGATCAGCGCCCGTGCGCCCGTGCGCTCCTGCGGATCGAAGAATCTAATCGCCAGCAGTGCGATCGGCACGAGCGCCAGCCATGCGACCCGCGAGGCGAGCCCCGCGAGGCCGTGGGTCGGAAGCAGGAGCTCGCCCGAGACCGCCACGCCCGCGAGGATCGCTGTGAGCTGTGCCAGGCGCAGCCACTGGAAGCCGACCCTGAACAGGCTGCGCGTGAGCGCGTACATGACGGCGAGCATCGTCACGTAGGCGCCGCAGAGGGCGATCCCGGCTCCGGCGATCCCGAGACCGGCGCCGCCGGCCGGGACGAGCACGAGCAGCAACAGCACGTTGACCGCGAGACCGGCAGCCGCCGCCGGGAAGTTCCGCGAGGTCACGCGCGCGCGGCCGGCGATCGCGACGAACACGAGGAACAGTCCGTAGAGCGCCCAGCCGAGAGCGAGCCACGGAAGCGCGCGGTAGGCGCCGAGGTAACGGTGGGCGGCCAGCAGGCTGACCATCCAGCGTCCCAGCAGCGCGACGCCGCAGACCACCACGCCGGTCGCCAGGGCGTAGTAGGTCGTCACGAGCGAGTAGAGCCGCGCGGCCTCCTCGTCGCTCTCGATCGAATAGGCGAGCGGCGGCCAGGCGTACTGGAAGCCGCGCACCGCGACGAACACCACGGTCGCCAACTTGATAGCGACCGCGTAGAGCCCGGCGGCGGTGTGCGAGTAGCTGCGAAACAGGTAGAAGCGGTCGGCGAACTGGAGTGCGTAGACGCTCGCGTCGGCGGGCACCGTCGGCAACCCGAAGCGCAGCATCGCACCCAGGTCGCTGCGGTTGACGCGCAGGGAGAAGCGCCGGCGCAGGACCCACCAGAGGCCGAGCACGACGAAGGCCGAGGCGGCGAAGTTGCCGAGCAGCAGCCCGCGCGCGCCCTGATGTGCGAAGACGACGAGCGTGACCGTGAAGATGACCGTCATGCCGACGTTCGCGCCGGATGCGAGCACGTAGGTGCGGGCGCGCTCGTCGACGCGCAGCTGCGCGTAGGCCATCTCGAGGTTCGTGAAAGCCCACAGGCCGAGCACGGCGCAGTCGAGCAGCAGCGGGTCTCGGAAGTTGAGCAGCAGGCGCGAGAGCTCACCGGCAAAGAGCAGCGCCGCGACGGCCGCCAGTGTGGTGCTCGCCGCGACGGTCGCCGTCGCGGTGCGTGCGATCCTGTCGCGCCGAGCGGGGTCGTCGTCGTCGAAGTAGAAGCGGATGAAGGCCTCGCCGACGCCGACGCGCAGCAGGATGCTCGCGAGGATCACCGCCGTGAGCAGCGATTCCGCGGCGCCGTAGGCGTCGGGGCTGAGGTGGTGCGTGTACAGCGGCAGCGTTAGCAGCGCGAGTCCCTTGGCGAGGATGTCGCCGAACTGGTACGCAGCGCCGGTGCTGAGGAGCCGCTTGAGGTAGCCGAGCACCGCTCAGAAGCTACTGGCCGGCTCGGGCCGCGCATCACGCGCGAGCGCGACGCCGAGCGCGAGGATCGCCCACGTGAACGGGTCCTCGAGGAAGTCCGCGTAGGTCCACGTGTGGAGCACGAGCGCCGCAAAGCAGGCCGCGAGCGCGATTTGCGGCGGCGAGCGACCGGCTCCGCGGAACAGCACGGCGAAGGCCGCCAGCAGCAACGCGAAGTAGACGACGAGACCGAGCAGCCCCTGCTCGGCGGCGACGGTCACGGGGATCGTGTGCGACGCCGACGTCGCGTTCGCGGCGGTCGTTTCGCTGTGGCGCTCGTACTCACGTTCGAAGGAGCCCGAGCCGAACCCCTGGAGCGGCCGTTTGGCGAACAGTTCGAGGCCGCCGGAGACCAGCTTCGTGCGCCCGCTCGTCGCGTTGCTCGTAGAGCCGCCCGAGCCCTTCAGGCCAAAGTGCAGGCTCGTGGGCGCCAGCAGCACGACCGCGCCGGCGAGCGCGAGCAGCGCGAGCGAGGAGTAGAGCGTGGCGCGAACATCCCAGCGCCACGCAGCGAGCACCGCGAGGCCGAGCAGGAGCGCCGCGATGCTCGACTGCGAGAAGCTCGTCACCAGCCCGGCGAGCAGCCACGCGAGCACCGCGGCGCCGATCAGCGTGTCGCGGCGGCGGCGGCGCGCCAGCACGACGGTGGTGACGGCGATCATCACGAGCGTGAGGAAGCGCCCGTAGATGTTCGGGTCGAAGAACAGCGAGTTGACGCGGAAGTAGTTGTCGTACTGGTTGGCCGCGACGACCTTCGGGTTGAGAAAGAGCGACTTGCGCGCGTACTCGATGAAGCCCACCCCGGCGAACGCCACCGCCAGCACGACCAGCACGCCGAGGCAGCGCAGCAGCAGCTCGCGCGTCCACGGGACGCGGCGCAGCAGCAGGAACAGCAACGCGAAAGGGACGTAGAAGAACGCAAGGTTCTCGGCCGCGCGCGCGTGGTCGGCCGAGTAGATCGCCTGGATGGCATACAGGCCGATCGCCGCGAACAGCAGCACCTCCAGGCCCCGCGCGGAGCTCCAGAAGGCGCGCGTGCGCCACGGCTGCACCGGTGCGGCACCGGCGTTCCGTTGCTCGCTGCTGCGACGGGCTCGGCGCGTGGCGATCAGCGCGGGCAGCAGCTGCGTGACCGTGCCCGCGGCCACGACGAGATACAGGGGGATCAGCAGGTTGACCGTTTTCGAGTCCGCCGAGACCGGCACCCTGAAGGGCAGCGCGAACACCGCGAGCAACGGCAGCGCGTCGTCGTAGCGGCGCATCACCGCGACGAGCGCCGCGACGGCGACGAGCGCCAGGGCGAGCCCGACGGCGATCGTCGAGCTGCCCGGCAGCTTCGTCGCGAGCGCGAGCGCGGCGGGAACGGTCACGGGCGCACCAGCGTGAAGCTGCGCGGCGAGAGGATCGTTTTGGCCTGTCCCCGCAGGCTCACCTGCACCCGGTATTCGCCGGCCGGCGCGAGCGGCCCGCGGATCACTGGATCGAGGATCGGGCGACCCGACGGCGAGTGGCTGATGCCATAGCGCACCGGGCTTCCGCGTCGCCCGTCCCAGATCAGCGAGAACTGTTTGTAGCGGGCGAGAGGGCGGTCGCGCACGAGCGTGGCGACGACATCGCCGCTGACGTCGATGATCGACACCGAGACCACTTCGGCGCGATCGAGCTTGAAGGAGATCGACTCCTGTTTGACGTGGCCGGCCGGGGTCGGCGAGAACACCGGCGTGAGACGGAATTTCTGCACCGGCGTGGGCGTGTGCTTGAGGCGCTGGGTCACGAAGAACGCAGCGAAGCACGCGACGACGAGCAGCCCGAACACGATACGCGCGAGCGGGTCATCTCCTCCCAGCCGCGTCCGGCCCTCCGCCGACCCGCCGTCCAGCGCGACAGCCTCCTCGCTCAATCCCCGCCGCCAAGCGCGAATCGCTCGACCGTGTCCGAACGCAGGCCGAGACGGAGCGTCTCGAGCGAGAGCACGTCCGCGGGTGCGATGTTGCCGAGGTTGCACTCGGTGCCGAAGCTGTTCAGCAGCCACACCTGCTGCTCGCGCTGTGGCGCCTCGAAGATCAGGCGCGAGGGGTCGATCGCGTGGACGATCTCGTCGATCAGGCCGGTGCGGACCTCGCCGGTGGCACGGTAGATGCCCGCGGTGCCGGACTCGCGCGCCTCGGCGATCACCTTCCAGGCTCCGGCCTGCAGATCGGCTTCGATCTGCTCGACCCACACGTACGGCGCCATGATGAAATCGGCGTCCTTGCTACCGACCTCGGCGAGCACGGTGAACTCGCCGGCGAGTCGTTCGATCAGCCCGCGCTTGACGCCCGGCTCCAGCGTGATCGTGCCGTCGGATACCTCGACGTGGCGCAGGCCGAGCTCGCGCATCCAGTCGATCAGCCCGTCGACCTTGCCTTGGCGGATCGCCAGCTCGGTGAGCGTTCCGCCGAGCACCACCGGTATCTCGTGCGCCCGGTAGCGCTCGAGCTTCGCGGCCAGGTTGCCGGTCACGAGCGCCGTCCCCCAGCCGAGCTTCACGACGTCGACGGCGTCGCCCGCGACCTCCAGCAGGCCGTCGACCTCGGCTACCGAGAGGCCGCGATCGATCACGTGCGTGATGCCGTGCTCGCGCGGCTTGACCGAGCGCGGCGGGATGTCCAGGAAGGAGGCTATGGGACCTTCGCGGCCGTGTCAGCGCCGACGATCACCACGACCTTCGCCGGCCCGGCGAGCGGCGCGACAGCCGATTCGAGCGGCTGCACCTGTTTGATCGAGAGGGAGCGAGCGACGCCTTCGGCGTCGGCCTGGTGGCCGCCTGCGTACTCCACGACCGTCGTGGCGTTGGCGCCGGCGGGATGCCCGTTGAGAGCGTTCGCCTGTGAGTAGCCGCTCTGCTGCAGCTGGCCGGAGACGCGATGCGCAAGACCGGGCTTTTCGGTCCCGTTGAGCACCGTGACGATCGTTTCGGCGGGATTCGTCGTCGGCGCGCTCGCTTTCGAGCTGCTCTTCTTCTTGGGCGTCGCGGTGTGCGTGGAGCCGACGCTCACCACCGTGCTCGCCTGCGAGGTCTTTGCGTTCTTCGCACCCGAGCCGCCCATCGAGGTGAGCGCGACCACGATCGCGGCCACGACGATCAACGCCGCGACGCCGATCAGAATCGTCCGCCGGCCCGGCGCGCGGCCGGCCGGCCGCGCGCGCTGGCG
>OLKX01000329.1_pt1 | contig 23499 bp, 20 predicted proteins | sample 1604201 | NCBI WGS metagenome assembly OLKX01 (sample SAMEA104055716, study PRJEB20765) | soil metagenome | biome: Arctic tundra; feature: Polygonal ground; material: soil | place: USA | collected 2011-09 | depth 0-0.5 m
TCCCTCCGCTCAGGTTCGACGAGCTCCGCCTTGTGGGCGGCGTAGTAGGCGGCGATCTGCGCAGATGTGGCGTGCTGATCGGCGAGGGCGAATTGCTCTTGGCGAACCCTCACCCCAAGCAGCGCCAGCCTCATCAGCCAGATGCGGTCCGCCTTGCCCACGCCCGCACGCATCAGCAGCGCCGGAGCCTGACCCTGTGTGGGGAGCCCTTCGTAAACGATGCCTTCGCGCTTGTCATACGCGAGCACTTCGAGTTGCTTTACGGCTTCGCTGTCGGTGACACCCACGCCCAACTCGCGGGCTTCTTCGAGGGTCCATTGAGAGGAGATCAGGAAGGACAGGGCACGATGTCGCGGCGCTTCAGTTGCGGCCGTCGCAGTCCCAGCTGCGACTCGGCCGCCGGCCATGACGACGCTCCAGTGATCGAGCGCGCTCTTGGTGATTGGCGTCCCGCCGACCTTCGCTACCGCGGGGCCCGACCCGCCATCGCCGCAGGCGGCTATGCCGCAGACGGCGAGTACGACTGCGCCAAGCGCAGGGATGCAGCGAAGTGCCCTGAACACAACGGCCGTATCTTAGGAGGAGCGTGAGTCCACATGGTGGGGCGTTTCTGACTATCGGCACTCCGCTGCTTGTTTCCAGGCCCTCCTCTCTGCCGCTACCGGGACACCGCACGACGGAGCAGAGCGCACACGCGCGCGACCTGTCCCTCGCTCATCTCTGGAAAGAACGGCAGCGCCAGTGATCGAGCCGCGACGTCCTCGCACACCGGGAACTCGCCCTCGCGATGACCGAAGCGCTCGCGGTAGAAGCTCATCAGATGGATCGCCGGGAGGTAGGGCTTGCTCTGAATCCCGTCGGCGGCGAGAGCGCGGACCGTCGCGTCGCGATCGACGCCGTGCGGGAGCTGGACCACGAACACAAACCAACCGCGAGTGTCTCCAACTCGATCGGCGCACGGCAGCTCCAGCCCCTCGACGCCGGCGAGTGCCTCGCGGTAGAGCCCGGCGACGCGAGCGCGGCCGGCGAGCATCTGCTCGAGCCGCGCGAGTTGCGCGATGCCCAACGCGCAGGCGATGTCCGACAGGCGGTAGTTGAAGCCGAGACGGTCGTGGTCGAGCCAGCCCATGTCCGGCGCGCGTCCCTGGTTGCGCTCGGAGTCGACGACCACCTTGAGGTCGGGATCGGAGAGCGTCACCATCCCCCCCTCCCCGGTCGTGAGCTGCTTGTTGGCGTAGAAGCCGAAGACCGCCGGATGGCCGCGCCCGCCGACGGGCGTCCCATCGCCGTGGCGTGCGCCGAGCGCCTCGCAGGCGTCCTCGACGATCGCCAGGCTCCGCCGCCGCGCGAGCGCCTCGAACGCCGGCATGTCGGCTGGATATCCGAAGATATGCACGGGGAGCAGCGCTCGCGTCCGCTCGCTGACCGCGGCGGCCGCGGCCTGGGGGTCGAGGTTTAGCGTCACCGGGTCGATGTCGGCGAACACCGGGCGGGCGCGCTCATACAAGGCGGCGTTGGCTGAAGCCACGAAGGAGAATGGGCTCGTGATCACCTCATCGCCTTCCCTCACTCCGACCGCTCGCAGCGCCAGGTGCAGCCCGGCGGTGCCGCTGCTCACGGCGCTCGCCAGCGGCGCTCCCACGCGCGCCGCGAAGCGGCGCTCGAACTCCGCCACGCGGGGACCGAGCGAGAGCTGCCCGGAGCGCAGCACGTCGACCACCGCCTTCTCCTCTGCTTCCCCCAACACCGGCCGGGCGAGTGGGATAGTCTCATCGGCCACTAGTCGCCACTGGGCTGCATGCCGTACTCCAGCGAGTCCACCAGCGCATCCCAGGAAGCTGCGATCAGGTTCTCCGAGACGCCGATGGAGCCCCATTCGCCCTGCCCATCCGACGCGTCGATCAGAACCCGTGTGATCGCTCCGGCGCCCTTGCTCTCGTCGAGGATGCGAACCTTGAAGTTGACCAGCTCGATCTCGCGCAGGTGCGGGTAGAGCTCGCCGATCGCCGCCCGCAGCGCCTCGTCCAGTGCATGCACCGGGCCGTTGCCCTCGGCGCTTCGCACATAGCGCTCGCCGCCGACCCAGATCTTCACGACAGCTTCGGTCTCGACCTTGCCGTCGGCGCGTTTCTCAACCGTCACACGCCATGACTCCAGGCGGAACAGCGGCACGTACTCGCCGGCCTCCTTGCGCATCAACAGCTCGAAGGAGCCGTCGGCGGCCTCGAACTGGAACCCCTCGTGCTCGAGCCCCTTGACGCGCTCGAGCACCCTGCGCGCGAAATCCTCATCGGCCGAGATGCGCGCCTGTGCCGCCTTCTCCACGATCGTGCCCCTGCCGGAGAGCTCGGAGATGAGCACGTCGCGGACATTGCCGACCAGGCTCGGGTCGACGTGCTCGAAGGACTCCGAGGCGGCCCGCACGCCGGCTGCGTGCATACCGGCCTTGTGCGCAAACGCGTGCTTGCCGACGTAGGGCTGGGCGGGGTCGGGAGAGCGATTGAGCAACTCGTCCACCAGGTGCGCGGTCTCGGTCAGGCGCGCAAGGCGCTCGACGGGCAGCAGCGCCACCCCCATCTTCAGCTGCAGGTCGGCGATGATCGTGATCAGGTTGGCGTTGCCGGTGCGCTCGCCGATCCCGTTGAGCGTGCCCTGGACCTGGGTCGCCCCGGATTCGACGGCGGTGAGCGTGTTGGCGACGGCGCAGCCGGAGTCGTCGTGGGTGTGAATCCCAAGCGCCACGCCGGGGAGCGCTTCGCGGACGACCGCGAACGCGGTGCGGATCTGCGGTGGCAGCGAGCCGCCGTTGGTGTCGCACAGCACCACGCGCTCCGCGCCGGCGTCGGCGCCGGCGCGCAGGCAATCCAACGAGTAGCCGGGATCAAGTGCGAAGCCGTCGAAGAAGTGCTCGGCGTCCAAGAGCACGCGCTTGCCGGCCGCGACCAAGAACGCCACCGACTCGGCGATCATCGCCAGATTCTCCTCGCGCGTGGCCCGAACCACCTTCTCGACGTGCATCACGGAGGCCTTGCCCACGAGCGTGCAGATGGGTGCGAAGCAGTCGGCGAGCACCCGCAGTCCCTCGTCCCGGTCGGCGGCGCTCTCGCGCCGACGGGTCATACCGAAGGCGACCACCTGGGCGAGCGCCAGCCGCTCGTCGGCCAACAGCGCGAACAGCTCTGCCTCCTTCGGGTTCGACGAGGGAAAGCCCGCCTCGATCATGTGCACGCCCAACTCGTCTAGGGCATGCACGACCCGCAGCTTCTCCTCAGCCGTGAGCGTCATGCCGCCGCCGCCCATGCCGTCGCGCAGCGTGGCGTCGTATAGCTGTATGTCGGCCATCGGGCTCCTAGACCGCGGGGGCCTTCAGCGCGCGCGCGGGCGCGGGCACCACATCGAGCCACTCGCGGTAGCGCTCAGAGCGGCCGTGGATCGCGTCGTCGAAGGCGCCCTGCAGCAGCCGTGTGACCTCGCCAGGCTTGCCGCCGGCGATCTTGTGGTCATCGACCTCCACGACGGGCACGAGCTCGGCGGCCGTGCCCGACATGAAGACCTCTTCGGCCAGGTAGAGCTCGGCGCGCGCGATGTTGCGCTCCACCACCGTGTAGCCGAGGTCCGCCGCGAGCTGCATGATCGAGCGTCGCGTGATCCCGTCGAGGATCGAGTTGTGGTGCCCCGGCGTCACGATCTCGCCGCCGGCGAGGATGTAGATGTTCTCGCCCGTGCCCTCGCAGACGTGACCGTGGTCGTCGAGCAGGATCGCCTCCTGATAGCCGGCGTTCATCGACTCGACCTTGGCGAGCACGTTGTTGAGGTACTGCCCCGAGGCCTTCGCGTGCGGGATCAGCGAGTCGGGGCTGATGCGACGCCAGGAGGAAACCTTGGCGCGGATGCCATCGCGCATGCCCTCCTCGCCGAGGTAGGTCGCCCACTCCCAGCAGGCGATCGTCACGTCGACCGGTGCGTCCATCGGGTTCAGCCCCATCGAGCCGTAGCCGCGGTAAGCGATCGGGCGGATGTAGCACGAGCTCAGGCCGTTGCGCGCAACCAGCTCGCGCGTGGCCGTTCGAAGCTCCTCGGCGCTGTAGGGCACGGGCATGTAGTAGAGCTCCGCCGAGCGCAGCAGGCGCTCCATGTGCTCGGCGTTGCGGAACACGGCGGGACCGAGCTCGGTGTCGTAGCAGCGCACCCCCTCGAAGACCCCAGTGCCGTAGTGCAGGCCGTGCGTCAGCACGTGGACCTTGGCGTCCTCCCAGGCGACGAAGTCTCCGTTCATCCAGATGAGGTCGGTCGGCTCCACGTTCATTGCGCTCCTAGTTGAGATGTCCCCGGCAGGCTGACGCTGTAGGGCACGATTCTACAGACGCCGCCGCAGCCGCCCGGCGACGCTCAGCCGATGCGCGCGCAGGCCTTGAACCCGTCGCGCTTGGCGAGCGCGCTGAGCTGCTGATGCACGCGTTTTTTCGAGGCGGCGAGCGCGGTGATGCTCACCGTACGCCGGGCCTGCGCGGCGCGGGCGAGCTCGGACAGTTCCGTCGCCAGCGTAAGCCTGTAGGTGACGATCTTCCTCCAGTCCGCCGCCATCGTCGCGGGGGCTTTCAGGCGACTCAGCTCCTCAGCCGCCGCCCGCTCGAGCGCGGCGTTCCGGGGCGCGCCGGCGGCGATCTTACGTGGGTCCAAGGCCCCGGGCACGACAGCAGAGGTAACCGTCCTGTTGAGGCGGCTGCAGATCGCCTCGGCCTTCGTGATCAGCCCGGCGTCTTCCGGCGAGCTGCTCGTCGCGCTCGCAGTGCTACCCGGTGTCGTGGCGGAGGCGGTCGTCTGACTCGACCCTCCACCGCCGCACCCGGCGGCCGCGAGCACCGCTGCGCCGAGCGCGAGCACGGCGCACAGCCGACTCCCCTCAAGGATCTTCCACATGGGCGAACTATGCCTTCATCGCACCTGTCGCGTCAAGACTCGCCCAACCGATGTCTCTGACTGTGCGGCACGCCAATCGGCGCGCCGGCCCGCTCAGAGGAGGTCGAGCACTGCCTTGCTCGCCTGAGCTGTGCCGACCGTCCCGCCCAGGTCCGCCGTGCGCAGGCCGCCGTCGAGGACCTCCTGGACCGCCGCTTCCACGGCGTCCGCCTCGCTCTCCATCCCAAGCCCGTGCCTCAGCATCATGGCGGCTGAGAGGAACATCGCAAGCGGGTTGGCCACCCCCTGGCCGGCGATGTCGGGCGCCGAGCCGTGGACCGGCTCGAACACGCCCGGGCCCTCCCCGCCGAGCGAGGCGCTGGGGAGCATTCCGATCGAGCCGGTCAACATCGCGGCCTCGTCGGAGAGGATGTCCCCGAACATGTTCTCGGTCAGGATCACGTCGAAGTTACGAGGTGAGGAGATCAGCTGCATCGCGGCGTTGTCGACCAGGATGTGCTCCAGCGCGACGTGCGGGAACTCGCGCGCGTGCAGCCCGCTGACCACCTCGCGCCACAGCCTCGAAGTCTCGAGGACGTTGGCCTTGTCGACACTGCTCACCTTCGACTTGGCCGCCGCGAAGGCGGTGCGGGCGATCCGCTCGATCTCCGCGACCGTGTAGGAGCACACGTCCGAGGCAGAGGTCTCGGTTCGTGTCTTCTCGCCGAAGTAGATCCCGCCGGTCAGCTCGCGCACGACCAGCAGCTCGGTCCCTTCGATGCGCTCCCGGCGTAGCGGCGAGGCATCGTAGAGCGCGGGAAGCGGCTTGACCGGGCGCAGGTTCGCATACAGGCCGAGTCCCTTGCGCAGGCCGAGCAGCCCCTGCTCGGGCCTCGGCTTGCGCGGGTCGGTCGTGTCCCATCTCGGCCCGCCGACCGCCGCAAGCAGAACGGCGTCGGCTGCCCTGCAGGCGCCAAGGACCTCGTCCGTCAGAGGCCGGCCGTGAGCGTCGATCGAGGCGCCCCCGAAGGTGTGTTCCTCGAACTCGAACTCCCCCACGGCGCGCAGCACCTCGAGCGCCGGCGCCATGATCTCGGGCCCGATCCCGTCGCCGGGGAGGGTGACGATGCGGTGGCTCACGATGGACGCTCGGGGTGCGCAGCCGGGTGCGGCGCGGCGGCCGTCCATCGCCTGTGGATTGCCTCGCTGATGCCGATGGCAGAAGTATAGGCCGACGCCCGAGCGCCGGCGTGCGAGCGTGGTCCGATGCCGTCATGACGGCCCTTGACAGAAGCGACTGTCTCTCACTACCACCCGGCTGACTGCAGCTGGAGACATCGCGGGCGATCTATCTCGAGGTCCACTCTGATCGTCCGCAACGGGAACATCGCCGTTTTACGGCTATTTCGCGGGGATGTTTCGGTCGTCCACGACCTTCGTCGGGCGAATCGCGCGGCACCCGCACGCTGGTCATCGATGAACAGCCTCCAGCTGGTCCATAAACGGTAGCTACTGTTTCCGCTCGCCGAGAAACAGGTATCTCTCGGGATTCAGCGCGATGACAGCCAGCCCCATTGACACCAACGCCGACATGGTCCCAACGCAAGAGTCGGGGCCCTCGCCGCTACCCCGCGGCCCGCATCAGCTGAGCCCCGAGGATGTTCAGGACAACCAGCGCGCGCGGCTGATCGACGCGTTCCTGGAGCTGGTCGGGCTGCAGGGCTACGCCGCCACCTCGGTGGCCGATGTGGTGCAACGCTCGGGTGTCTCTCGAAGATCCTTCTACGAGCTGTTCCCCAATCGCGCAGAGCTGCTGAGGATGGCTTTCGAGGTGTCCTCCGCCTCGATGCTCGAGCAGGCCGAGGCGTCGCTCGAACGCTCGGGAAGCGGCGCCGCAGCGCGGCTGGAGGCGCTGATGCGCCCGCTCTGCCGCGTTGCACACGAGCGACCGGGCGCGCTCGCGCTGTGGAGCGTCGAGATCGCGGCTGACTCGGAAGGACCCAGGCTGCGTGGCGCACTGATGGATCGGTACGCCGAGTTGATCCAGGGCTGTATGAGCGCCGGGGGCGAGCCTCTGATGCCCTACTCCCTCGCGGTCACGCTCGCCGGTGCGTTGCACCGCGAAATCGACGCGACCGCGCGGGACACGCGGACGAGGGTCACCCCGGAGCTCCCGTCACGTCTCGCCCAGTGGGCGTCGTGCTACTACCCGCTCCCGCCCGGCTTGCAGCTCGAGTCAGCTCAGCCGATCGGGCTCGACAGAAGCGGGCTCATCGGAGGACGTGCGCCGGGAACACTCACGCCCCTTCCGGACTCCTATGTGCCGCGCATCGGAGGCGCCTCGTCGGGGTTTCGCGCCCACGCCAACCGCGAGCGCATCCTCGATGCGGTCGCACAGATCACCGCGGAGTCCGGCTCGGCCGCCCTCGGTGGCCAGGCGATCCTCGACCGCGCCGAAGTCCCTGAAAACTTCTTCAGGGCCGAGTTCAAGAACGCTACGGGCGCGTTCATAGCGGCGCTCGAGCTTGGCCACATGAAGGGCCAGGCGGTCGTCGAGCGAGCGCGCGCGGAGGCTCCCTCCTGGCGCGAGGGCGTGCAAGCGGCGGTCCATGCGCTGCTCGACTTCTTCGCCTCCGAGCCCTACTTCACCCGGCTCGCCTTCATCGACGCGCCGTTCGCGTGGCCCGCGAGCGCCCACAGAGCCCACGAACACGCGGCCGCCTACGCGCGACTGATGTTCAGCGGTGCGCCGCGACGGCGCCGGCCTGTGCCTCTTGCTCCAGCCCTCACCAGCCACGCCTTGATCGAGCTGGTGTTTCGCGCTACGGTGAACGACCGCCTCGACGAGCTGCCGCGCGCCGCGGCCGAGGCTACGTATCTCGCGCTCGCGCCGTTCGTAGGCGGAGCCGAGGCCGGCGAGGCAGCCTCCGCCGCGGTCTCCAGCTGAGCCGCTGCGCGGCGCGCCGGCTACAGCGCCGTGGTGACCGGACCGCTGCGCTCGAAGTCGCGCTCATACGCGGTGATCGCATCGTCCTCTTTGAGCGTGAGGGCGATGTCGTCGAGGCCGCCGAGCAGGCGGTGGCGGATCTCCTGGTCGATCTCGAAGGCGACCCGGCGCGCGTCGAAGCGGACCTGCTGCTGCTCGAGGTCGACCTCGCCGGTGCCGGCCCGCGCCAGGGCGCGACAGTCCTCGCTGCCCAGCACGACGGGCAGCAGGCCGATCTTGGTGCAGTTGGAGTAGAAGATGTCAGCGAAGCTCGGCGCGACGATCGCGTCGAAGCCGTAGTCCTGAAGCCCCCACGGCGCGTGCTCGCGCGAGGAGCCGCAGCCGAAGTTCTCGCCGGCGACGAGGATCGGGTTCGCCGGCAGGTCCCATCCGGGCTCCTTCGCCCAGTCGTAGAATAGAAACTCTCCGAAGCCGGTCCGCTGCACCCGCTTGAGGAACTGCTTGGGCATGATCTGGTCGGTGTCGACGTCGGCTCGGTCGAGCACGCTGACCGCTCCTGCAATGACGCTTATCGGCTTCACATGCCCTCCCGGGTCCAGTCGCGGATGTCTACGAAGCGCCCCTCGACGGCGGCGGCGGCGGCCATCTGTGGGGAGACGAGGTGGGTGCGCCCGCCGCGTCCTTGGCGGCCCTCGAAGTTGCGGTTCGAGGTCGAGGCGCAGCGCTCGCCCGGGGCCAGTGTGTCCGGGTTCATGCCCAGGCACATCGAGCAGCCGGCAACGCGCCAATCGAACCCCGCCTCGCGGAAGACGCGGTCCAGGCCCTCGGCCTCGGCCTCGGCCTTGACCTGCTGGGAGCCGGGCACGACCATCGCACTGACGCTCGGCGCGACCTTGCGCCCGGCGACCACCTGTGCGGCGGCGCGCAGGTCGCCGATGCGCGAGTTGGTGCACGAGCCGATGAACACCCGGTCAACGGCGATCTGATCGATCCGCGTGCCGGGCTCAAGCGCCATGTACTGCAGGGCGCGCTCGGTCGCCTCGCGGTCGGCCCGGCTGTCGAAGTCCTCCGGCGAGGGGACCGTGTCGGTGACCGAGCGGACCATGCCCGGGTTCGTCCCCCACGTCACCTGCGGGGAGATCGAGGCCGCGTCGATGACGATCTCGTGATCGAACGTGGCGCCCTCGTCGGTGCGCAGCTCACGCCAGCCGTCGATCGCGGCGTCGAGGGCTGCGCCGGCCGGCGCGCCCGGGCGCTCGATCCCGGTGAACCACGCGAAGGTCGTCTCGTCGGGCGCGATCATGCCCGCCCGTCCGCCGCCCTCGATCGTCATGTTGCAGACGGTCATCCGCCCCTCCATCGAGAGCGCCTCGATCGCCGGGCCGGCGTACTCGACGACGTGGCCGGTCATGCCGCCGACGCCGAGCTCACCAAGCGTTGCGAGGATCAGATCCTTGGCGGTGACGCCGAAGCCAAGCGCGCCGTCGTAGCGGATGCGCATCGAGCGCGGCTTGCTCTGCACCATGCACTGCGTCGCGAGCACGTGCTCAACCTCGCTGGTGCCGATACCGAACGCCAGCGAGCCAAAGGCGCCGTGGGTGGAGGTGTGCGAGTCGCCGCAGACGATCGTCATTCCCGGCTGGGTGACACCCAACTCGGGGCCGATCACGTGGACGATGCCCTGGCGGGCCGAGCCGAGCGAGTAGACGGGCACACCGAACTCCTGACAGTTGCGCTCGAGCGTTTCGACCTGGACGCGCGAGAGCTCGTCCTTGATCCGGGCGGCGACCGGCGTGCCGTCGGTCGGCGTGTTGTGATCGGCCGTCGCCAGCGTGCGGTCAGGGCGACGTACGGTGCGTCCGGCCAGCCGCAGGCCGTCGAAGGCCTGGGGGCTCGTGACCTCGTGGATCAAGTGCAGGTCGATGTAGAGCAGTCCATCGCCCAGCTCGTGGGCCTGCCAGATCTTGTCGAACATCGTCTGTGGCATGTTGCGCTCTCCTAGCTGCGTCTCAGGCCCGCCGAGACGACCGCCACGAAGGCGGCCTCCTCGGCGGTCGGGTTCTCGAAGTGGTGTGGCAGATCAGCGTCGAAGGTCACGCAGTCGCCTTCGACGAGCTCATGGCGCTGCCCGTCGCAGACAAGCACGACCGAGCCGTGCTCGAGGAGCGCAGTCTCCCGGCTACCGGGCTCGTGCATCGGGGGATCGTCGCTCGCTCCGGTCGCGCCACCCGAGGCAAGGGTGTGACGCGAGAGCTCGGCACGTTGACCTGGCTGGGAGGACGTGAGCACTTCAAAGCTGTGCCCGCGGCGCTGGTTGCCGCCGTGCCGGCGCTCTCCCGAGCAAACAACCGTCACCGCTCCGCCCTCGTCGAGGCGCAGGAGCTGTGAGAGCCTCAGGTCCAAACCGGCTGCGATGCGCGCAGCGATCGTGATCGTCGGGCTGGTCTCACCACGCTCGACCTGCGAGAGCATCGGAGCGCTTACGCCGCTGCGCTCGGCCAGGTCTCGCAACGACAGTCCGGCCGCCTCGCGCAGCGCCTTGACTCGAGCGCCGATCACCGTCGGTGAGAGAGCTCCGGCTGTCTCTGGGCGTCGCTTGGGAACGGTCTGGGCCACGGCCATCGAACGTACGTTATCACGGACGTCTGTCTGCCGCTTCCGAGTGAGATAAGCGGTAGTGCTCGCGCCAGATCAGCCTGTGCAGGGGAACCCATCGCGGGATGTCGCGGACGCCGGGGATGACCGGGATGCAGACGAATGCCAGGCTGAGCAGGCCGATTGCGAGCATCACGAGAACGTCCGCATTTTCTGAGTTCTTGAAGGGTTCGATCTGGTACCAGACAGTGTATAGCCACAGCCACGCTTGGCCGGGGTAGCTGCCGGTCTCGTTCATCATGCCCCACTGGTCGCCCAGCAGATGCTGGGCCTTGGCGCGCGATTCGAGCACACCGCCGTCGCCAATAAAGAGCAGCGGCTTGGTGTAGTCGGTCCCGTAGAACTGCCGCCCCGTCAGTAGGTCCCCATCCAGCCCGCCGCTCTGCGCGAGCTTCACGATCGCGCTCATGATGTTGTTGACGTACTCGTACAGACCGGGGGCGATCTTCACTGAGCCATCCTTGGCGACGTATGCCCTTTTGAGCGCTGTTTCATAACTGTGGATCCCGTCCTCTTTCAGGTTGGGCTGCACCCTCTCGAATTCGGCGATCTCTCTCTGCAGCGTGGGGCCGGCAAAGGTCTTCAGTGGCCCCAGCACGTAGTCGTTGGCCGTGTCGATCGGATCGCTCACCCCGAGCCACTTCTGCAGATGGAGGAAGGCCGCGTGCTGTCCGTCGGAGTTGTGGTTGTAGGGCGGACCGTATTCGGCGGTGGCGCTCGTGCCGGCCATCTCGCTGATCGCGGTGGTGGCGAAATCGAGTGGCATCTGGCGCGACCACTGCTTGATCGTGACGGGCGGCTCGTCCGGCGAGGAGAAGAGAATCGTCAGCAGCGTCGCCAGCAGCGCGACCGCGCAGATCGCCGCGAGCAACTCCTTGCCGAGACCGTGGGGAGCGTAGCCGGCGCTCCACGGCACGGGTCGGCCGCGATTTCGAGAGCTCATCGCATGGCCTGCGAGCCCCGTTCGTCGGGCAAGACGGCCATGGGAGCGGCGGTCGCGGTCGCGCGGGCGCCCGGCGGGAACGGGGGAACCACGCCATGGCGACGCACTAGCACCACATGGGCGCTCACCAGGCCCACGACGGCCAGCGGCAGCAGCAGCACGTGGTAGCTGTACATCTGCCCGAAGTCGGTGACGTTGAAGAAGGCGCCCACCCCGACCGAGTTCAGACCGTCCTTGGCCTGAGTGGAGATCCACTGCGCATCAAAGTTCTGCTGGGAGACGTAGCCCGTCAGCGCCGCGGGCACTGCGACCAAAAAGCTCACCGCGCCGGTCATCCAGACATGGACGCGACCGCCGCGCCACGCCGCCATCCAGTACTTGCCCCACAGGTGTACGACCGTCGCGAAGAAGAACAGCTCCACGGCCCACAGGTGGATGCTGTTGAGGAAATGTCCGACGCTGCTGTAGTGCCACCACGCGGGGCCCTCCAGGGCGACGATCGAGCCGGAGGCGACGGTCGTCACGAGCGCGCAGATGCTGGCGATGCCGAACACATCGATCCAGGACGCGCCCCGCCTGCGCGAGCGGCGGGGGAACGGCAGCACCATCGCCAGCGCCAAGACGACCAGCATCGACGCGATCACGACGAGGTTGGCGACGGACATCTGAAAGAAATGCCACTGCACCACGTGGGCCGGGCGATTCAAGTTGAAGATCGCGCCCAGCATGCTCAAGCTGCCTCCACTCGCGATACGCCGGACGCCCCGCACTCACCATGCTCGATCACCATCGCGCTCGGACTGTAACGGTGACTCGTCCTCGGCGGTGCGGGTGTTTCCAGGACGCACCCATCCGAGCCGGCCAGCCAGGGCGGGGCCGTTCGTGCTGCGTACCTCAGCCTGCTCCCTGCCCGGAGGTAACGTGCTACCGCGAGACAATCGAAGCGTCAGCATCCGATCTCGCCACGGCCACCGACAGAGCCCTCAGATACGCCCGCGCGGCCGCGTCGATGATGTCCGTCGAGACTCCCTGACCGGCACCGCTGAAGCCGCCCGTCTCGACCACGATCGAGACCTCGCCGAGCGCGTCCTGGCCCTCGGTGACGGCGCCGATCGTGAACTCGCTGAGCTTGACCGGAATGCCGCTGGCGACGTTGATCGCCTGGAAGACCGCGTCGATCGGCCCGTCGCCGGTGAACGATCCCGTCGAGGAGCTGCCGTCGGGGAGGGTGATCGAGACCTTGGCGTGCGGCGGGCGCAGCGATGAGGCGTCGACCTCGAAGGACTCCAGCGCGTAGCCGGCGATCTCCTCGCGCAGCTCGTCGGTGACGAGCGCCTCCAGGTCCATCGCCGTGACCTGCTTCTTGCGGTCGGCGATCTCCTTGAAGCGCTTGAAGGCCGTGTTGAGCGCCTGGCCGTCGAGCTCGAAGCCCATCTCCTTGAGCGCGTCGCTGAGGGCGTGGCGGCCGGAGTGCTTGCCGAGCACGATCGAGTTGCTGCGCAGCCCGACCGTCGTCGCATCCATGATCTCGTACGTCGTGCGCTCCTTCAGCACGCCGTCCTGGTGGATGCCGGCCTCGTGCGCGAACGCGTTGCGCCCGACGATCGCCTTGTTGGGCTGCACCTGGTAGCCGGTCAGACGTGAGACAAGGCGGCTGGTGCGCGCGATCTCCGTCGTCTCGATCCCGGTCCACAGTCCGAGGCTCGGCTCGCGCGTGTGCAGCAGCATCGCGATCTCCTCCAGCGAGGCGTTGCCGGCGCGCTCGCCGATTCCGTTGATCGCGCACTCGACCTGACGGCACCCGGCTTCCAGGCCGGCCAGCGAGTTCGCGACGGCGATGCCGAGGTCGTCGTGGCAGTGGACCGAGACGACGACGTCGCGCAGGCCTGGCACGAGGCGGTAGAGCTCCTCGAACATGGCGTTGTACTCGCGCGGCATCGTGTAGCCGACGGTGTCCGGCACGTTGATCGTCGTGGCGCCCTCGTCGAGCGCGATCTGGATCACCTCGGCCATGTAGTCGACGTCGGAGCGCGAGCCGTCCTCGGGCGAGAACTCGACGTCGTCGGTGTACTCGCGCGCCTGCGCGACCGCCGCGCGGACCTGGCCCTTGACATCCTCGCGCGTGGTCTGCAGCTTGCGCTCGATGTGGATGTCGCTGGTCGCGATGAACGTGTGGATACGCGGACGCTGCGCGTCGCGTACGGCGTTCCACGCCGCCTCGATGTCCTGCTTGCTGGTCCGCGCCAGGCCGCAGATGACCGGGCCTTCGACCTCGCGGGCGATAGCCTGGACTGACTCGAAGTCCCCCGGCGAGGTGATCGGGAAGCCGGCCTCGATGATGTCGACGCCGAGGCGCGACAGCTGCTGTGCGATCTCGAGCTTTTCCTGCTTGTTCAGGGAGATCCCGGGCGACTGCTCGCCGTCGCGCAGGGTCGTGTCGAAGATCAATACGCGGTCGGCCGCGTCTCGGTCTGTCGGTGCGTCGCTCATGCCGTGCTCCTTCTCTATCTCGCTCGCCTGTGGGCCCTTGTGGCCTGCAGTTCCTCTCCGGCTGTGTATGCGGCTACGCGGCCGCCACGCGCTATTCCCCCCGAGGGGGGAGCAGGAGAAGTGAGAGAAGTGAGATCTGCAACGACATCTGAAGTTGGCAGGTTAGCACCGCCACGAGCGACTGAGGACTCCGTCCAGCGACGTGCCCTCGGCCGCCTCAGGGCGTCAACACGACCTTGCCTACGTTCCGCCGCTCGACGATCATCGTCTGTGCCGCGCCCGCCTGCTCGAAGCTGAAGTCGCCCGCCACGACCGGTTTGACGGTGCCGTCGGCGAGCAACGCCTGCAGCGGGCCGATCCACGGCTCGAGCGTGCCACGGTCCTTCCACAGGCTCAGCATGTTCAGGCCGATCACGGCCTTCGATTCGGACATCTGCTTGATCATGTTGAAGCGCGGCATCCGCGCGACGGCGCGCAGCGCGGTGACGACGTTTTTGCGCTCGCCGGAGACGACCGAGGAGGCGCCGAATGCGACCAGTCGCCCACCGGCACGCAGCATTGAATAACTCTGCCGGAAGCTCTTGCCGCCGATGGCGTCGAGGATCACGTCGAACTTGGGCAGGCCTCGCTCCCAGCCCGACTCGGTGTAGTCGAGCGGATAGTCGACTCCCAGCTCGAGGATGCGGGCGTGCTTGCCGGGCGAGGCGGTGCCGTAGACCTCGGCTCCGGCGCGCTTGGCGATCTGCGTCGCCGCGATGCCGACGCCGCCGCCGGCCGAGTGGACCAGCACGCGCTCGCCGGGCAGCAGGCTGCCGTAGCCGATCAGCGCGGCCCACGCGGTGCCGTAGTTGACCGGAATGGCAGCGCCCTGCTCGAAGCTCAGATCCTCGGGCAGCGCGACGACGTCGCATGCAGGCACGACGACCTGCGAGGCGTAGCCGCCGAACTGGGTTCCCGCGAAGACCCGCTGCCCGGGTGTCAGTCCGTCGACACCGCCGCCGACCTCGAGGATCGTGCCCGACACCTCATAGCCGACCACGCACGGCGTCTTGGGCGCGTCCGCGTAGAGGCCCATGCGCGCCATCACGTCGGCGAAGTTGATGCCTGCAGCGGCGACCTGGATCCGCACCTGGCCGGCGGCGAGCACCGGATCGGGCTGCTCTTGCACCTCGAGAACCGATGGTCCCCCGTGCTTCGTGATGACGACTGCCCTCATTTGTGAAGCTCCCCCGGTCGCTTGCCCTTGCGCGAGCAGGCTAGATGATTGACGAACAATCGGCGTCGCGCGGGCGAGTGCGCAGGAAGGGGCCCGGCGCACTGACGCGCCGGACCCCCTCCGTTGGAACGCCGAGGCGCTCGTCGTCGCTTCTATTCGTGCGCTTTGACCGCTTCGGAGCTCGTGATCTCCTCAGTGCCGTTGAGCACGGCTGTGTTGTGTCCGGCCGCCGAAGGCAGACCGACTTTCGAGTTGACGATCGGGTCGATCAGGAATTCGAACAAGCCGCCACAGCCAGTCGCACCCGGAGCCGCGAACGAGTTGTTGACGAGCGAGTTTTTCGAGAACACCAGAATCTCTTCTTCGCCCTTTGTTTCTTCTTTGCCGATCGAGCCGGTTATCGGTTTGTTCGGAGGCGGCGGAGCTGTCGTACCGGTCGTCAGATTGATGACGACCGGTGCGGAGTTCGAGCCGATGTAACACGCGCTGCCGAGGAACGGGTTTTCGAGATGCACCTTCACCGGGAGCGAGAGCGCAGTCCCCGATTTGGCCAGGTAGTTGCCGAGATTGATCCCGATCGAGCTCGCGGGGGCCGCCAGTTCGGTCGTCGCGTTAACGCCGGTGGCGCCGTTTTCGAAGACGACTTCGCAGGCGATCCGCTCGAGGAAGTTGCTGATTTCGTTGCACTTCACGAGCCCCGCCAAGCCACCGGGAACTTTCTGCGGCGTTTTCGAGAGCGTGTTGCCGTCGGTGGCGGCGACGAATGTGACTTCACCGGCTTCGTTGCCGTTCAACCCACCCTGAAGCGTGATGGCTTTTTCGATCGGCACGGTTTCTTTACCGACGACGAATTTACCGGTTTCAGTCTTGGCGTAGATACACGTCGTAACTACTTTCACGGGACAGTCTGCAAATACGGCGTAGTCGCCTTTGGGCGTCGCCATGGCGGCCGACGGCACGAGGAGCGCCGCGGTGGCGGCGGCAGTCGATACCGTGAGCCCGGCCAGCCGGAGTAGGTTACTTCTCATCTCAGAATCTCACTTTCGTTGCGTGGACAAGCCAGTCAGTCGGCGCCAGCGTAACTGCCACGTGGAGAGATGCAACGACTGTTTCCAACTAGCCGAACAGCGGTGGCGGCCGGATTTACCTACGCGAGGTGGTCGTCGACCGGGTGTCTGCTCATCGGCGCCGCCGGCGCGACGGCTGTCAGCCGAGGTCTACCGACCAGCCGTCGACGAAGCCGTCGGACGCGACGATCTCGGCCAGCACGGGGTCGGGCACAGCCGCGTCCGTCGTTACGACCATCGCCGCCAGACGGCGATCCTCGCCGCCGGTCCCGTCGGGCGTGTGACCGACTGCGGCCGAGGAGATGTTGATCCCGTGCGCCCCGAAGATCGTGCCGACGCGGCCGATCATGCCGGGGAGGTCCTCATAGCGGAACACGGTCACGTAGGGCTCGAGCTCGATCGTCAGCCGCCGCCCCTGAACCTCGACCAGGTGGGGCACGCGGTTGGGGCCGATGCCGGTGCCGGCGACCGCCACGCGCTGTGCGCCTGCCACGACCGTGACCCGGATCAGCTCGTTGAAGTCCTGCGCCTCGGAAACCACCTTCTCCTCGAACACGATCCCCCGCTGCTGAGCCATGGTGGGTGCGTTGACGAGGTTCACCTCCTCCTCGGTGCGTCCCTGCAGAGCGCCGACGATCACGGCGAGCCCGAGCAGACGCGTGTCGAAGTCGGCTATCCGCCCTAGGAACGCCGCCTCGATGCGCTCGACCGAGCTGCCCTCCGCGAGCTCCATCGCGAGCCTCCCGAGCTGGGTGGCGAGCGGGAGGAACGGCCCGAGCATGTCCATGTCCTCCGCGCCGATCGCCGGAATGTTGACGGCCGTCGAGACGACGCCGCCGGTCAGTGCGGCGACGATCTGCTCGGCGCTCTGGAAGCCCGCGCGATCCGTCGCCTCGGCCGTGGAGGCGCCGAGGTGCGGCGTGACGACGACGTTCGGGTAGCCGAACAGCGGACTCTCGGTCATCGGCTCGCTGGGAAACACGTCGAGAGCCGCGCCGGCGAGCTTGCCGCTGTCGAGCGCGTCCTTCAGCGCCGCTTCGTCGATCAGCCCGCCGCGTGCCACGTTCAGCACGCGCGCGCCGTCTCGCATCTTCGCGAAGGCGTCCGCGTCGAGGAAGCCTTCGGTCTCGGGCGTCTTGGGCAGGTGGATCGTGATGAAGTCGGCCTGCGCGTAGATGTCCTCGGGGCTGTCGGCCTTCTCCACGCCGAGGTCGCGGTAGCGCTCGGCGCTGACGAACGGATCGAACGCCAGCACGCGCATTCCGAACCCGCGGGCGCGCTGGGCGACGAGTTGCCCGATGCGGCCGAAGCCGAGGATCCCGAGCGTCTTCTCGTACAGCTCGACACCGGAGAATTTCGATCGCTCCCACCTCCCGGCGATCAGCGACGCGTAGGCCTGGGGGACGTTGCGCGCTAGCGCCAGCAGCAGCGCCATCGTGTGCTCGGCGGCCGTCACCACATTGGACTCCGGCGCGTTCGCCACGACGATCCCGCGCCGCGTGGCGGCCTCGACGTCGACGTTGTCAACACCGACTCCGGCCCGCCCGATCACCTGCAGACGGGTGGCGCGGTCGATCAGCTCGGCCGTCATCTTGGTCGCCGAGCGGATCAGGATGCCGTCGTAGTCGCCGATGCGCTCGGCCAGCTCGCCGTCGTCCCAGTCGACGCCGAGGTCCACGTCGAAGTGCTCGCGCAGCAGCTCCACGCCGGACTCGCCGATCTTCTCCTTGACCAGAACGCGCTTGCGCGCGGCGCCCGTCTCGGGCGTCGCGGCGCTCATCGGCCCAGCTCCTGGACGACCCAGTCGATGCACGCCGTCAGCGCCTGCACGTCGGCGGTCTCGACCGCCGGGAACATCCCGACGCGCAGCTGGTTGCGCCCCAGCTTGCGGTACGGCTCGACGTCGACGATCCCGTTGGCGCGCAGCGTGGTGGCGACCGTCGCGGCGTCGACCTCTTCGTCGAAGTCGATCGTGCCGACGACCAGCGAGCGCTTGTCGGGGTCGGCTACGAACGGTGTCGTGTACGAGGTGCTCTCGGCCCAGCCGTAGAGGTGCTGCGAGGACGCGCGCGTGCGCGCCACGCACCACTCCAGGCCCCCGCCCTCGAGCATCCAGCGAATCTGGTCGGCGAGCAGGAACAGCGTCGCGACGGCCGGCGTGTTGTAGGTCTGGTCTTTGAGCGAGTTCTCGAGCGCCGTGTGCAGCGAGAGGAACTCGGGGATCCACCGCTCAGAGGCGTGCAGGGCGCGGATGCGATCCTGAGCGGCCGGGCTGAGGATCGCGACCCACAGGCCACCGTCTGCCGCGAAGCTCTTCTGTGGGGCGAAGTAGTAGGCGTCGACCTGCGAGATGTCGACGGGCAGGCCTCCAGCGCCGGAGGTCGCGTCGATCGCGACAAGCGCCCCGGCCGCCCCGGCCGGGCGCAGCACCGGCGCCATCACGCCGGTCGAGGTCTCGTTGTGAGCCCAGGCGATCAGGTCGGCATCCCCGTCGGCGTCGACCGCGTCGATCGCGGCCGGGTCGGGGGCGTCTCCTGGGTCAGCTGTCACCGTGATGGGATCCGCAAGAAACGGCGCGCCGGTGGTCACCGTGGCGAACTTCTGCGAGAACTCGCCGAAGGTCAGATGTAGCGCGCGCCGCTCGACCAGACCGAACGCCGCGGCGTCCCAGAATGCGGTGGCACCGCCGTTGCCGAGCGCGACCTCGTAGCCGTCCGGCAGCGAGAAGAGCTCGCGCAGGCCACCGCGAATGTCTCCCACGAGCGCCTTGACTGGCTTCTGACGGTGAGAGGTGCCCATCAGCGCGCTTCCCTCGCTCGCCAGCCGGGCGAGCGCCGCGGAACGGACCTTCGAGGGCCCGCAGCCGAAACGTCCGTCGGCCGGCTTGATGTCATCGGGGATGACCGGTTGCTGCTGCGCTGTCGGTGGGCTCGTCGTCATCGGGGCTCCTCGCTCGGTCTGACCCGGAGGCAATGTTCGAAATCTGAGGTGCCCAGGCGCGCGGCGTTCCTGCATCGCTGCTTCCCGGTGGTGATCTCCACCCGAGCGCCAGTCGCAACGACGAGAGCCGATCCTAGCTTAACGACGAGGGGCCCGCCGCAACCTGCGCGACAGGCCCCTCTCTCGTCAGACCGCGTCAGCGGTCCGCTGAGTTGCTATTCGCTTGCTTTGACTGCTTCGGTGCTGGCCTGCTCCAGGATGCCGTTCAGCACCGCGGTGTTGTGGCCGGCGGCTGACGGCAACCCGAGTTTCGCGTTCACGAGCGGGTCGATCAGGAATTCAAACAGGCCGCCGCATCCGCTCGCTCCCGGAGCCGCGAACGAGTTGTTGACGAGCGAGTTGTTGGCGAACGCCAGGATTTCGCCTCCGCCTTTGAGTTCGAGCGTTCCTCTTGAACCGCTGATCGGTTTGTTCGGCAGCGGCGGGCTCGTGGTGCCCGTCGTGAGGTTGATGACGATCGGGCTCGCGTTCGAGCCGATGTAGCACGAACTCCCGAGGAACGGGTTTTCCAGGTGCACCTTCAACGGGAGCGAAAGCGCGGTGCCTGTCTGGTTGATGAAGTTGCCCACGTCGATGCCGATCGAGCTCGCTGGCGCCGCGAGTTCGGATGTGGCATTTACGCCGGTGACGCCGTTTTCGAACACCAGTTCGCAGGCGATCCGCTCGAGGAAGTTGCTGATTTCGTTGCACTTCACGAGCCCCGCGAGCCCACCGGGCACTTTCTGGGGGGTTTTCGACAGGGTGTTCCCATCTTTCGCCGCGACGAATTTGAGTTCGCCCGCTTCGTTCTGTGTGATTCCGCCCTGGAGCGTGATCGTTTTTTCGATCGGCACGGTTTCTTTGCCGATGATGAATTTTCCGCCTTCTGTCTTCGCAAAGACACAGGCGTTCGCAGTGGTGATCGGACAGTCGGCGAATACCGCGAATTCACCTTTTGGTGTTGCCATGGCCGACGCCGGCCCGAGCAGAGCCGCCATCGAGGCCACGAGCACCGTGACGCCAGCCAAACGGCCGAGGTTACCTCTCATCATGAATCCCACTTTCGTATGCGTGGATAAACCAGTGAGTCTGCGCCAGAGTAACCAGGGGTGTCCACGCATTACAACAGCTGTTTCCGACTGCCCGAACTGTATGGGTCGTCGGACACGCACGTCAGCCGTTCCAGAGCACCTCACGCTCGAGCATCGTGGCGCTCCAGCCAGCGGGAAGGCGCTCCGTCCCGGCGCCTGCCGGGAGCTCGTCGGCGAGCAGGCAGAACTCGGGCGCCGGCCCGAGCACGAGCTGGCGGCGCCACAGGCTCGCGCGACTCGGCTCCATGCCGTCGCCGAGCATCTCCCCCAGACCCCGGCGGGCCGAGCCGGGTGGGCGGGCGATCCAGATGGCCTTCGAGGCCTCGCCGAGCGCCTCGGCGCAGGGCTCGCCCTCGATCAGGCCGTAGAGCGCGCCGGCGCCCGCGCCGAAGCGCCGGGCGGCCTCGTCGTGGGCGGTGCGATGTCCGCGCCCGACGGCCGCCTCGTTGAGGACGCCGAGCGCGGCGAAGTCCTCGATCAGGTACCAGTCCTCGTATGTGTTCGCGGCCGCAGGCGGCGCCGGAGCGGCGGGCGTGACAGCGTCGGGCTTGCCCGGGGCGGCGTACGCGGGGGAGATCGGCCACGGGAGATCGGCCACGCGGAAGACCGCCGAGGCGAGCGTGCCGACCGGCAGTGAGCGCGCGAGCGAGCGGTGGAACGCCACGAGCGCATCCTCGTACGCCGCGGTGTCCCCAGCGCTCGGGCGATGCCAGAAGACGTATGCGAGCACCGCAGCTCCGTTCCCTAGAAGGCGGGCTTGATCCAGTCCATGTGCGAGCGCAGCTCGCTGCCGACGTGCTCGACCTGGCTGTCGGCCTGCTCGGCGCGCATGCGCTTGAAGTTCTCCTGCCCGGCGCGGTTCTCGGCGATCCACTCGCGCGCGAAGTCGCCCGACTGGATCTCCTGGAGGATCTTGCGCATGTTGGCGCGCGTGTCGTCGGTGATCACGCGCTTGCCTCGCGTGTAGTCGCCGTACTCGGCCGTGTTGGAGATCGAGTAGCGCATTCCCGCCAGGCCCTTCTCGTGCATCAGGTCGACGATCAGCTTGAGCTCGTGGAGGCACTCGAAGTAGGCCATCTCGGGGTCATAGCCGGCTTCGACGAGCGTCTCGAAACCGGCCTGCACGAGCTCTGAGGCTCCCCCGCAGAGGACCGCCTGCTCGCCGAACAGGTCCGTCTCGGTCTCATCCTTGAAGCTCGTCTCGATCACGCCGCCGCGCGTGCAGCCGATGCCCTTGGCGTAGGCCAGCGCGAGCGCACGGGCGTTGCCGGTGGCGTCCTGCTCGATCGCGATCAGCCCGGGGACGCCGCTGCCTTCTGTGAACTGGCGTCGGACGAGGTGGCCGGGCCCCTTCGGCGCGACCATCCCCACGTCGACGCCGGCCGGCGGGTCGATCTCGTCGTAGTGGATCGAGAAGCCGTGGCCGAAGAGGATCATGTTGCCCTCGGCGATGCCGTCGCGGATCTCGGACTCCCACACGTCGTGGTGTCGCTCGTCGGGCAGCAGGATCATCACCAGATCGCCGCGGCTGGCGGCCTCCACGACGGCGAGCACCTCGAGGTCCTGCTCGCGCGCCTGCGCGACCGAGGCGGAGTCCTCGCGCAGGCCGACCACGACTTTGACGCCGGAGTCCTTCAGGTTGAGCGCGTGGGCGTGGCCCTGCGAGCCGTAGCCGATGATTGCGACGGTCTTGCCGTCGAGGAGCGTTAGGTCTGCGTCGTCGTCGTAGATCATTGCGCGCAGGCTATCCAACTTCATCCGGCGGACGCCCGGCGTCGCGCTCGATCCACGTTACTCAGGCGCTCGCGCAGGCTACGAGCGTGCGCGCAGGGATCGCCAGTGAACCGTCATCCTCGGTGTACGGCGCGAAACGCGCGGCGAGAGAGGCACGGATCTCCTCGACCTCCGGCGCCGGGCGCTCCAGCACGGCGTCGTGGAAGCTGCGCGACAGGTCCAGCGTGGTCTCCCACAGGTCCTCGAAGCTGGCGTGGCGGCGGAGCAGATCGAGCGCCTCGGCTTGGATCCCGACGAAGCCGGCCTGCTGCAGCAGTCCCGTCAGGCGTTTGCGGTCGGAGAGCGCGAACGGGCCGGGGGGAGCGGGCGCCGCGGGCAGCGCGAGGCCCCGCTCGCGCAGCTCGCGTGCCGGCAGCGCGGCCCACGGGTTCAGGTCGAGCTCGTCCCACACGGCCAGCGCGACGCGGCCGCCGGGACGCAACACCCGGCGGGTCTCCCCGAGCGCCGTCGCGGGGTCGGCCATCAGCATGTAGCCCCAGCGGCACAACACCGCATCGACGCTCGCCAGCGGCAGATCGATCCATTCCGCGTTGAGCACCTGGAACTCGACGTTGCCGGGGCGGAGCTCGGCCGCCCGCGCTCGAGCGCCGACGAGCATCGCCTCGGCCTGGTCGGAGATCACCACGCCGCCCATCGGCGCGACCAGCTCGGCCGCGAGCAGCGCCGTCTCCCCCAGCCCCGCCGCGAGCTCCAGCACGCGCTGTCCGGGCTGCGGCGCGATCGCATCGACCATCCAGTGCGACACCGGCGCCGCGAACTCGCGCATCATCTGCTGCCGGCGCACCCATCCCGGGGCCGCCTCTTCCCACGCCTCCAGGCTTGCGTCGCGGTGTGCGTTGGCGTCGAAGCTGCTCACACCAGCTCCCGCCTCAGCAGCTTGCCCGAGCGGGTACGCGGGAGCGGCTCGCCGGAGATCTCGAATGCCTTCGGAACCTTGAACGGAGCGAGCGCTCGCAGGCAGTGCGCGCGCAGCTCCTCCACGTCCACGGCGCCCGGCCGGCGGGTCACGACGATCGCCGTGACCGCCTCGCCCCACTGGGGGTCCGGGCGCCCGAGGACGGCGGCCTCGAGCACGTCCGGATGGGACTCGAGCGCCGCCTCGACCTCCACCGGCGCCACGTTCTCGCCGCCGCTGATGATCGTGTCGGCCTTGCGACCGGTCACACGCAGGCGACCGCGCTCGTCGAGCGCGCCGAGGTCGCCCGTGTGCAGCCAGCCGTCCGGCGCGTGCGCGCCCGGCGCGACCGTCGGGCCCTGCACGAGGATCTCGCCGTCCTCGGCGATGCGCACCCGCGTGCAGAACAGCGGCGGCCCCGCGCCGGGGCCCGGCACGCCGATCTCCGCCGCCGGGGTCGTCGTGACCTGCGAGCAGGTCTCCGTCAGCCCGTAGGTCACGCCCACGGGCACACCCGCGGCAC
>OLKX01000295.1_pt1 | contig 23037 bp, 25 predicted proteins | sample 1604201 | NCBI WGS metagenome assembly OLKX01 (sample SAMEA104055716, study PRJEB20765) | soil metagenome | biome: Arctic tundra; feature: Polygonal ground; material: soil | place: USA | collected 2011-09 | depth 0-0.5 m
CCAGGTGCGCGCCCTGACCGCACTCAGCGCGGCTGCGGCCAGCTGCTCGCGCAGGGCCGGCGAGCCGGCGAGCTCGAGCAGCGCGTCGGCGAGCGCGCCGGGATCCGGCGCACAGAGCAGACCGCTGACGCGATGCTCGATCAGCGACGCGGGGCCCCCGGCGGCCACCGCGGCGACCGGCAGGCCGCTGGCCTGCGCCTCAAGGATCACCTGTCCGAACGTGTCGGTGGCGCTCGGGAACACGAACATCTCGCAGTTTGCGTAGGTGTCGGCGAGCTCGGCGCCGTCGAGCCAGCCGCGGAAGCTCGCGGCGGCGCCGAGACGCGCGCGCAGGCGCTCGGCCTCAGGGCCGCCGCCGGCGAGCACGAGGTGCAGGCGCGGATCGCGGCGGCGCGCCAGCTCGAATGCCTCGGCCAGCAGATCGACGCCCTTCTCGTGCGTGATGCGTCCGGCGTACAGCACCCGGATGGTCTCCGGCTGGGGCTCGCGGCGGTGCTCGGGTGTGAAGCGCTCGACGTCGATGCCGCGGTCCCAGCGCGCGACGCGCTCGCCGGCGACGCCGATCTCGGCGAGCGCAGCGTCGGCGGCCGGGCTGGGTGACAGGACGAGGTCACACCCGCCGTAGAACGCGCTCACGGCCAGCGTCATCGCGTCAGCGAGGTACCGCTCGCCGGAGCGGGCAGCTGCGTAGGCGCCGAGGTCGGTGTGGTAGCTGCCGAGCAGCGGCAGCCCGAGGGCACGAGCGAGCAGCACTCCCGCGACCCCTGCCGGACCGGGCGCGCAGACGTGAACGGCGTCGAATCTACCCTCGACGAGCGACTGGACAGCCGCGGGGATGCTGGGCACGCCGATTCGCAGGCCGGGATAGAAGGGGACGTCGATCTCGGCGACCGCGGGCAGGCGGCGGTCGACCTCGGGATCGGTTCCGAGCACCTCTATCTCGAAGCCTGGGACACCACGGTCGCGTATCTCGGTGATCGTGCGGGTCACGCCGTGCATCGAGCCGATGCCGTCGACGAGAACCGCGATCCTTGGCGTCTCGCCTTCCTCGTGTCGGCGCTCGCGCCTGGTCGAGCCGCTCGCGTAGGGGATCGCTGCCAGCTTGCTCTGCTCGTTGGCCAGGAAGGCTCCCGCGGGGGCGTAGGGGATCGCGGCGACGCAGGCTTCGAACACGCCCTCGGCGGCGCCGAGCAGCGATGCCGAGTCGCCGATCGTTGCGACGGCGAGCTCGACGGCCGCGCGCAGCTTGCGCTCGTGGACGCGACAGGCCCGCCGGTAGAGCGCGGCGTGGCTGAAGCTGTCGTCCTGGAACATCGCGATCACGCCCTGCTCGTCGAGGTGATCGAGCTCGACGGCCGTGAGCCAGGCCCGCAGTAGGCAGCGGGCGTCCTCGGGTGTGAGATCGCGGCCGCCGCCACCGTGACGCGCATCGCCCTCGCGCAACAGGCGGCCCATCATCGCCAGGACCCTGACGGGGTCGGGAGCCGCCGCATCCCGCGCGGCGCGCTCGAGCCCGAGCGCGCGCACGGCGAGCACGATCGCGGCGTGAGCCCACTTGGCGGCGCTGCCCTGAGCTCCGCGCGCGAGCACCTCGCCGGCGCGCAGGTGCGCGAGGAACTCCCGGGGGCCTGACGCTGCGGGCGCCTCGGTGTAGGTGCGCCCGATGTCCACACCGGCGTGGTCGTCGCTGCCGCCGATGCCGACGCCGTCGCGTGTGAGCACGTACGTGGCCGCCGGGCGGTTGAGCTCTGGTGCGCGAGCTCCGTTGCGCACCTCCCACACGTCGAACATCTCCGCGAGCCGGCGCCGATGGCGGGCCGTGAGGGGGGCAGCGACGGTGTAGTAGGGGTGCGCGAGCGCGCACGCGATGTCGCCCTCGCGAAGGTATGCGGCGCACAGCTCGACATCACCGCGGTGAGCCTGTAGCCATTCGTGATCGGCGTGGGAGATCCCGTAGCAGAGCACGTGGACCGCCTGTGGCTCGCCGCGAAAGTGTGCCGTGAGCTCCTCGGATATGAACACGTCGTCGCGATCGGCGATCTGCGCCACGCCGGCGATCGTGTCGTGGTCGGTGATCGTCACGAAGTCCATCCCGCGACGCTTGGCCAGCTCATAGACCTCCTCGGGCGCCGTCGAGCACTCGGGCAGCCCGAGTGCTCGCTGTACGCCGAGCTTGGATTCCTGCGAGGCGCTCGAGTGGCAGTGCATGTCGACCCGGGCGTGTTTCCGGGGGCTCCTCTGAGTCTTCTCTCTGTCGTTCATAGCAATGAGATTCGCCTGCACAGGGCCGCCTTTTGTGACCAACCGGCAACGATCGTGTGAAGCGGATGTGAAGATCGCGCCCGGTTTGGCGGCGGAGATCCGCGGCACTCCCTAAGCTGTCGCCTCCGTGCACACCGTCGCGCTCGTGAACCCGATCTCCTACTTCCAGGCGGTGATCCTCGGACTCACCCAGGGGATCGCCGAGCCGTTCCCGATCTCGAGCTTGGGGCACGGCGTGATCCTCCCGCGACTGGCGGGCTGGCACATTCACCAGAACGACAAGTTCTTCCTCACGTTCCTGATCGCGACGCACCTGGCCACCGCGATCGTGCTGCTGCTGCTGTTCCTCGGCGACTGGATCAAGATTGTCAAGGGCCTGGGACGCTCGCTGCAGATGCGCGAGATCCGCGACGATGACACCTACGCGCGCCTCGGCTGGCTGCTGGTCGCGGGCACGATCCCGGTCGGGATCATCGGCCTGCTGCTCCAGGACCCGCTGCGCAAGCTGTTCGCCTCGCCGCCGACGGCGGCGGCGTTCCTGATCGTCAACGGTGTGTCGCTGCTGGTGTTCGAGCGGATGCGCCGCCGCCCCCCGCGACCGGGCGACTACGCCGGTGACGTCGACGGACGCCTCGCAAAGCTGACCTGGCGTCAGGCGATCGCCGTCGGCACCTCACAGGCCGCCGGGCTGGTCCCCGGCATCTCGCGCTCCGGCTACTCGATGGGCGGGGGGCTGATCGCGGGGCTCTCCAACGACGACGCCGCGCGCTTCGGGTTCCTGCTCGCCACGCCGGTGATCTTCGCCGCCGCCGCTCTCAAGCTTCCTGAACTGTTCGGCTCGGCCGGGGACGGACTGCGCGGACCGGCGCTCGTCGCGGGGCTGTGCGCCGCGGCGACCACGTTCGTGGCTGTGAAGTTCCTGCTGCGCTTCTTCCAGAGTAACCGGCTGACGCCGTTCGGCGTCTACTGCATCGGGCTCGGCGTGATCGCCTCGCTCGTGTTCGCCTTCGGCGGCTAGGCGGCCGGCTCGGCCGGCCCGGTCTTCGGGCCGGTCGCAAACCAGGCGAATGCGAAGCAGGCGAGCGCGACTACGATCGCGGCGATGCCGTGCTTGGTGTGGTGGTGGTTTGCTTCCGCGCTGCCCACCGAAGTGTGGCCGGGGAAGAACGACGGCAGCGAGTGCTCGGGCTGGATGAAGTAGATCGCCGCGACGACGATCAGCAGGATGCCCAGCAGCACCGCGGGGACGATCAGTTTGCGCATGTTCGTGCTCATCGACCGAAGATGGTAGATCATGGGTCACGTGACCGTCCCGAGGACCCCGCCGAAGATGTTCGAGACCCGCAGCCAGGCCTGGCAGGAGGTCGGCCTGCTGCGCCAGATCAGCCCGCAGGTGGTCAAGCGTGCGCGCCTGGAGGCGCTCGTGCTGCTGCCGCTGTTCGTCGGCGTGGTCGTGCTGTACGACAACCGCGTGAGCCTGCTCGGCACGCAGGTCGCGGCCCCGCGCAACTCGCGCGGCCACGTGATCGGGTCGGCCCACAAGGTGCTCGAAAGGGCGCTCGACACGCCCGTGACGATCGTCGCGGTCGTGATCCTCGTGATCCTCGGCTGGGCGATCGCGCGCGACATCGGGCGCGGTCTCGGGCCGGCGCTGTTCCGCCGCCTCGACCCGGCCACGGCGGGCACGGTCGGCTTCCTGATCCGCCTCGCGACGATCGCGATCGCGCTGCTCGTCGCGCTGCGCGTCGCCGGCATCGAAGCCCGCACCCTCGCGCTCGGTGGCGCATTCACGGCCGTCATCTTCGGTCTCGCGGCGCAGCAGACGCTCGGCAACCTGATCGCAGGCACGGTCCTGCTGAGCGCGCGTCCGTTCCGCGTCGGTGAACGCGTGCGCCTCCAGGGTGGCCCGCTGGCCGGGCAGATCGAGGGCACGGTCAGCTCGCTCGGACTGCTCTACACGACGTTTGCGACGGGCGACGACTCGATGATGGTGCCCAACAGCGTCGTGCTGAACGTCGCGATCCTGCCGCTGCGCGAGCCCGAGGCGGTCAATCTGCGGGCACGGCTGCGTGCCGGCATGAGCCCGGGCGATCTCCAGGAAGTGCTCGAGAAGTCGCTGCAGACACCGCTGCGGAACTCTCCGCGCATCACGCTGGAGGAGCTCGACGGCGACGAGGTGGTGGTCCGCATCGCCGCTACGCCGCGCGTGGCGGCACAGGGGCGTCAGCTGGCCAGCGAGCTGCTCAGCATCGTCTCACGCGAGACCCGCTCTCACGCCGAGACGCCATAGCGCAGGAACAGGAAGGACTCGCTCTCGAGCACGCCGGTGAGCTCGAGCTCGGCGGCCGGCTCGAGCTCGGCGCCGGCGAGGATGCGCAGCGCCTCGCCACCCGCGGGCTCGCCGCCGGCGAGCTTCGGCGCGAGCGAGAGAAACAGCTCGTCCGCCAGGCCGCAGGCGAGCAGCTGGCGCGCGAGGTGTGGCCCGCCCTCGCAGAGCACGCTCTGCACCGCGAACGCGGAGCCCAGCTCGCCGAGCGCCGCGGGCAGGTCGAGCACGCCGTCGGTGTGTGTCCTGATGTAGTCGACGTGGGCCGCGGTCGGCGTGAGGCTCGCCGCCGAGGAGGTCAGCACCACGACCCGTGCGGCCGGCTCGGCGAGCAGCGGGATGTCGCTATCGAGCGCGAGACGACCCGACACGATGCAGGCGAGCGGCTCCTCCTGCATGCCGCGGTCGCGGCGGAGCTGGCGGCGGGACTGATCGACGATCAGGCGCCCGTAGCGCTCGGTCCTGACGGTGCCGGCACCGACGAGCACCGCGTCGACGGCCGTGCGCAGGCCGTGAAAGAGCGCGCGGTCGGCGCGGCCGCTGATCGGAGCGGAGCGTCCCGCGACGGTCGCGAGCCCGTCCGCGGTGGCGACCATGTTGAGCATCACGTGGGGCCGCGCGCGTGCAACGCCGGCGCGTTTCCACAGCCCGAATCCGTCGACGATCTCCGCGACGGTCGCGGGATCTGCCGCGGGCAGCAGCGGGCGCAAACGCAGCTCGCGCTCCTCGGCGCCGTCGACATCGAGGTTCGCCTCTGCGCTCATGTGCCCACCCTAGCCGCGCTCGAGCCGGCCGACACCGCGGGCACGGCCGGGCTCTGGCTCACGGGCAGATCAACACACGGGAGCGGCGACGTGCTACGGTCGTGCGGAATAGCCGGCAGATAAGACCGGCGAAAGTAGTGCAAGCGCTCGCAGGTCGAAGCTTTGAGAAGCATCCTCCGCGTAGCAGCACGCACATACCGTGGAGGAGTTCACACAATGCCTACTGGCACCGTAAAGTGGTTCAGCGACGATAAGGGGTTCGGCTTCATCACCCCCGATGACGGCGACAAGGACCTCTTCGTGCATCACACAGGGATCAACGGCGAGGGTTACCGCTCGCTGCAGGAGGGCGCAAAGGTCTCCTACGACCCGGAGCAGGGCGACAAGGGCCCCAAGGCCGTAAACGTCCAGGCGATCTAAGCAGCGGACATCTGATCCGTCTCTCGAGGGCTCGCTTCGGCGGGCCCTCGTCGTTGCAGGGAGATAATGTGGCGTCGCTCAGCATGTCGGGCGACGCCACAACTCTTCCACTTCCAGATACGTCGCTGGCCGGCGGCCGGGTGCGGCGCGCCCGCTGGCTTCCAGGTCGGCGTGTGGGCTCGCTGGTCGGCGCGGACACTCGGGCCGTGCGCGCCGGCGCCGTGTCGCTCGTGGCGATCGTGCTGCTCAGCCTGCTGATCGTCGTGATGGCCGCCGACCGGCCCAGCCTGCTGTCCCCGACCACGCACTATGCGTTCTACCCGCGCTGGATGGCGGGCCCGCTCGGTGGCCTGTGGCCGAGCCTGACGGGAAACCCGACCACGCTCAGGTGGATCTTCTCGGGCTCTCTGGCGCTGATGTACGCGGGCTACGTGCTCGTCTTGCGCAGCGCCAACCGAATGCCGGCACGCTGGCTGGTCGGCTCGATCCTCGCCCTCCACGCGATCTTCCTGATCGCGCCGCCGCTCGCGCTCACCGATGTCTTCAACTACATCAACTACGGGCGCATGGGGGTGATCCACCATCTCAACCCGTACACCACGATCCCGATCTCCGAGCCGCACAGCGACCCGGCCTTCATCCTCAGCAACTGGCACCAGCTGCTGAGCCCCTACGGGCCGTTGTTCACGCTGGTCACCTTCGCGGTGGTCCCGCTCGGCGTGGCCGGCTCGTTCTGGGCGCTCAAGCTGATCCTCGCGCTCGCGAGCCTTGCCACGATCCTGCTGGTGTGGAAGTGCGCGCGGATCCTCGGACGCGACCCGCGCGCCGCGATCGCGCTGGTGGGGCTCAACCCGATCGTGCTCGTGTGGGGGCTCGGCGGCGACCACAACGACTTCCTGATGGTGGTCCTGATCATGCTCGGCGTCTACCTGCTGCTGCGAGGGCAGGCGGCCGCAAGCTCGAACCTCGCAGGTGACGAGCGCGCCGCGTCCGAGCGCGACACCGCTGGCCTCGCCGCGCGGGTCCGAGGCTGGCTCGTGCCGCTCTCGCTGCCGGAGCTGGGAGCCGGCGGGGCGTTCGTGATGGCCACGGCGATGAAGGCGTCGGGCGGCATCATGCTGCCGATCGTGGCGGTCGCGCTGCTGCGCACGCCGCGCAGGCTCGTGCAGGTGCTGATCGGGATGGTGCTCGCGGGTCTCATCGCGGGGGCAGCGAGCCTGCTGGCGTTCGGGCTGCACATCCCGGACCTGAGCACGCAGAGCCGGCTCGTGACGAACGAGAGCGTGCCGAACCTGATCGGCCTGGTGGTCGGCCAGGGAGGGGAGAGTGCGGGAGTGCGGGCGGTCACCAGTGCGGTGCTCGCGATCTCGGTGATCATCTGCTGTCGCATCGCGTGGCGGCGCAGGGACGTGATCACGGCCGCGGGCTGGGCGAGCGTGGCGCTGGTCGTGACGCTCAGCTGGGTGCTGCCCTGGTACGTGCTGTGGATCCTGCCGCTGGCCGCCCTGTCGAGCTCGCTCCGGCTGCGCAAGGCCGCCCTGATCGTCGGCGTCTACCTGATCATCTCCTGGGCACCGGCTTCGGGGCTGGTCTTCAATGCGATCGGCTTCCACCCCGAAAACACAGCGCTCGGTCGCCTGCACCACCGCTACGTGCGCGAGCTGTTGAACTAGCCGGCCGCTACTCGCCGTCGGCGTGCGGGCGACGGCGGTCGCGCTTGCGCTCGGAGTCGCGGCGCTTGGCCTGCAGTCGGCGCGTACGCGAGGCCTTGGTCGGGCGCGTGGCCCGGCGGCTGCGCGGCACGGCGAGCGCGCGGGCGAGACGCTCGGCGATCCGCTTGAGTGCGAGCTCGCGGTTGCGGACCTGGGAGCGCTCGTCCTGGGCGACCGCGACGACGCGCGGGCCGACACGCGCGAGGATCCGCTCGCGCTGGGCTTCGCTCAGCGCGGCTGACTCCAGTACGTCGAACACGGCTTCGACGCGCGAGGCGGTGACGTTGGCGTGCTGACCGCCCGGCCCGGAGGAACGGCTCGCGCGGAGCGTGATCTCGGCGAGCGGGATCGACAGGCCGTCGTCGATGCGCAGCAGCCGGTGCGAGCCCTCAGGTCCGCTCACGGCAACCGCCGCCCGTGTTCACTTCGGCTGCTCGGCCGAGAGATCGTGAACCGACCGGACGCGCTGCTCCTCGCCCGGTCGGACGTGCCCGTCGCGGCCGATGTAGCCGTCCTTGCCACCGGCGCACAGATACACCGCGTCGACGTCACCCGCGTTGCGTATCTTGCGCACCGTCTGGGCGTCGACGCGTGCCATGCCGCCCTCGCCGAGACGCTCGACGGATCCGTCGCCGAACTCCATCTCGATCGTGCCGCGGTGGACGAAGTAGAGCTCCTCCTGCAGGTCGTGGAAGTGGAAGCCTGTTTCGATGCCGGGCGGCAGGACGATCGCGTTGACGCCGAACGCGGTCACGCCGAGGCCCTTGCGCACCTTGCGAAACCCCGGGCCATCGCCGAGGTCGTCGAGGTGAGCAACGGCGTAGCCCTCCCCGTTGGTGACCTGCGGAAAGTCGCTCGAAGCCTCCATCTGCGTCTCCTTGTCAGTGATCTGCCACGGAGCCGCCCGCGGGCGAGAGCGGCCGGCCCTCGTGGACCCAGCGGACGAGCCCGCCGGACATGGAGTATGCCTCGTAGCCGCTCGCGCGGAAAGCCTGGGCGGCCATCTCCGAGCGGGCCCCGACGCGGCAGTAGAACACCACCGGACGCTCGCGCTCGATCGTCGCGGCGGCCGCGGAGAGCTCGACGAGCTTCACGTGGCGGCTGTCGGCGATGTGCCCCGCCTGGCGCTCGTGCGGCTCACGCACGTCGATCAACTGCACGTGCGGATCCTCGCGCAGCCACTCGACCAGCCGCTCCGGTACGACCTCGATGGAATCCGGCTCGTGTGGGGGACCGCTCATCGCTCTGAGCCTAGCGGCGCCCGGTGGCGCCGGCTGCGAATCCGCCGCGATGCTGCGCGTGGCCGCCGCGCTACGCGTCGCGTAGGCGCGCCGTGCGTAGCTCTAGTAGGCGGGAGGCTCGCGGTAGGGGTCGCGTTCGACGACCCGCTCGCTGACCACCGCGCCGCGCCGTGAGCTCCAGGCAAACATGTAGAACACCGAGAGGATCAGTCCGGCGATCCCGACGATCATCAGGATCAGCCCGATCGTGGTGATCGAGATGCCGGACACGGTTGCGGTCACGGCATAACGGAGGATCGCACCGACGGCGATCAGGAATATCGACGTTCCCAAGGGCACAACCATTCATTACCCCGCTTCGGCTGAGCGCAAACCGAAGCTGCGGGCGGCCCGCGGGGAACAGCGCGGAGCGACGCGCTCATCACTAGGATCAATCGGCATGGAGGCGGTGAGCGACGTCTACACGATTCCCCAGGAGCACCTGGACTTCTGCGCGACGATCGGGCAGATCGCGCGCGAGAAGATCGCACCGCGAGCAGCGGAGATAGACGAGCGGGCGGAGTATCCGTGGGATATCCGCAAGGTGCTCTCCGAGCAGGACATCCTGGGCCTGCCGTTCCCGACCGAGTACGGCGGCACCGGCACGGGGGTGCTGATGCTGAACATGGCCGTCGAGGAGATCGCCAAGGTCGACGCGTCGTGCGCGCTGATCCTGATGGTCCAGGAGCTGGGCACTCTGCCGATCCAGCTGTTTGGCAGCGACGAGCTGAAGAGCCGATTCCTGCCGCGCTGCGCCACCGGCGAGTGGTCGCCGGCATTTGCGCTGTCGGAGCCGGAGGCGGGCTCGGACCCGGCCGGGATGAAGACGACGGCGGTGCGCGACGGCGAGGAGTGGGTGATCAACGGGACCAAGAACTGGATCTCGAACCTCGGCGTGGCCGACTTCTACATCTGCTTCGCGGTCACCGATCGCGAGACCAGGCGGCTGACCGCGTTCGTCGTCGAGGCGGACCGGCCGGGCTTCAGCGTGGGCAAGCTCGAGCACAAGCTCGGCATCCGCGCCTCGCCGACCGGGCAGCCGATCTTCGACGAGGTACGCGTGCCGCACGAGAACGTGATCGGCAAGGTCGGCAAGGGCCTGTCGGTTGCGCTCGGCACGCTCGAGCGCACACGCCTGGGAGCGGCGGCGCAGGCCGTGGGGATCGCGCAGGGCGCGACCGACTACGCGGTCGCGTACGCGCGCGAGCGCCGCCAGTTCGGCAAGGCGATCAACGAATTCCAGGGGATCCAGTTCAAGCTGGCCGATATGGAAACACGCACGGCGGCCGGTCGCGAGCTGCTCTACAAGGCGTGCGCGATGTCCGATCAGGGGCATCCACAGCGCGCGAAGTACTCCTCGATGGCGAAGGTGTTCTGCTCGGACACTGCGATGGCGGTGACCGTTGAGGCCGTGCAGGTGCTCGGCGGCTACGGTTATGTGAAGGAGTACCCGGTGGAGCGCATGATGAGAGACGCCAAGATCACCCAGATCTACGAGGGCACGAACGAGATCCAGCGTCTTGTGATCGCCCGCACGCTGAAATAGGCGGCCGGGGTGCGCGGGTCGTCTTCGCCAGACCCCTCCGGCCAGCTTCGGCGCGTCGGGCTTGCCGTGCTGATCGCGATGTCGCTGGGGCTGGTCGTGCTGGTGGTGGGGCAGGGTTTCAGCTCGATCGGCGTGGTGCGTGCGCTGGAGGACATCGCGCTCGGCGTGATCGTGGCGGCGGCGCTGATGGGAAGCGTGGCGTTCGTGGCGGTTCGGATGGCCGGCTGGCGCGACCCGGAGTCTGAGTCGGAGTTCGAAGAGATCGTGCGCCACTCCGAGCACCTCGCGCGCGAAGGCCTCGCGGTCGCGCCCGAGGAAAGCGAGTTCATGGAGCTCGACCCGCTCAACGACCACGACTTCGAGGAGCTCGTACGCGATGCGCTCGACGACCTGCCGGACCTGCTGCGCAACGCGCTGGGCCACGTGGCGGTGGTGATCTCCGATGGTGGCCGCCGCGCCGGCGCCTACGGGCTCTACCAGGGCGACGGCGCGACGCGCGACAACACCCACGACCGCATCGTGATCTTTCGCGACACGCTGCGGAGGGACTTCGGCCACGACGCCGATCTGCTGCGCGATCAGGTGACGCGCACGGTACGCCACGAGCTGGCCCACCATGTGGGCTTCGACGAGCTCGGTGTCAGCCGGCTGGACCTCTAGCCGGTGCCTGGAGCAGACGAGCCGACGATCGACAGGAGAGTCCCCGACTTCTTCATCGTCGGGCACCCCAAGAGCGGAACGACGGCGCTGTACCTGATGCTGCGCCAGCATCCGCAGATATTCATGCCGCTGAAGGAGACGCGGTTCTTCGCGCCGGAGCAGCGCCTGCGGCTGAACAGGCTGGGCCCCGACCGGGTGCCGCGCACGCTCGACAGCTATCTCTCGCTGTTTGATTCGGCGACGCCCGAGCAGCGTGCCGGCGAGGCCTCGCCGGAATACCTGATGTCGGCGGGGGCGGCGGGGCGCATCGCCGAGGTCCAGCCGGACGCTCGCATCATCGCGGTCCTGCGCGAGCCGGCCGAGTTCTTGCGCTCGTTTCACCTGCAGTCGCTGCACAACTACATCGAGACCGAGAAGGACTTCGGCAAGGCGATCATGCTCGAGGACGACAGGCGGCGCGGCAAGCATGTGCCGCGCCTGTCGCAGTCGCCAGAGATGCTGCTGTACTCGAATCTCGTGCGCTACACCGAGCAGGTGCGCCGCTACCGCGAGGTGTTCGGGGCGGAGAACGTGATGGTGCTCGCCTATGAGGACTTCCGCCGCGACAACGACGAGACGGTGCGATCGGTTCTGCGCTTCCTTGGCGTGGATGACGCGGTGGCGCTGGAGAGCGTGAGGACGAACACGGCGCCGGCGATCCGCTTTCTGGCGCTCAAGCAGATCGAGCGGGTGGTGCTGGCGGCGCACAACAACCCGAACGCCACCAGCCTGCTGCTGCGCGCGGTCAACACGGTGATCCCGCCGCGGCTGCAGAGTGACGCGTTCTCGCGGCTGTGGCGCCGGGTGGTGTACACCGCGCCGCAGCGGCCGGAGGAGCAGTTCATGCGCGAGCTGCGGCGGCGCTTGAAGCCGGAGGTGGTGGCGATCAGCGAGTATCTCGACCGCGACCTGGTCTCGCTGTGGGGCTACGAGGAGATCGACTGACGGGCGACTCGCGGGAGCTCGTGCCGGCTCCGACAGCCTGGCACCACGGCTCGCGCCCCCCGATCGCGGGGCGCGAGCCGACATATACTTGGGCTATGAGGGTGTCGGACGGGCAATCGATGTCGGGGGACGCTGTGGGCCTGTCAGCAAACCCACCACGGGAGCGCGAGGCGCCGGCCGGCCCTGCGCAGGCGCTCGGCCTCCGGCCACCGGAGTTCTTCATCGCAGGGCACCAGAAGTGCGGCACGACGGCGCTGTACGCGATGCTCCGCAAGCACCCGCAGATCTTCATGCCGGACGTGAAGGAGCCGCGCTATTTCTGCACGGATCTGTACTCGCGCTTCCCGCCGAAGACGGACGCGGCGAGGCGCGCGCACACACTCGAGGGCTATCTCTCGCTGTACGCCGAGGCAGGTCCCGAGCAGCTGCTCGGCGAGGCCTCGCCGCAGTACCTCAGGTCGCGGGCGGCGCCGGCGGAGATCGCGGCGGTGCAGCCGAACGCGCGGATCATCGCGATCCTCCGCGAGCCCGCGGCGTTCCTGCGTTCGTTTCACATGCAGATGGTCTCGAGCAACGTGGAGACGGAGAAGGACTTCCGCAAGGCGGTCGGCCTGGAGGCGCCGAGGCAGCAGGGCAAGCGGATCCCGCGCCGCTGCCAGCACCCGGACGCGCTGCAGTACACCGACCAGGTGCGCTACGTCGAGCAGCTGCAGCGCTATCGCGAGCTGTTCTCGTCGGAGAACGTCCACGTGATCATCTACGACGACTTCAGGCGCGACAACGAGGCCACGGTGCGCGGGGTGCTGCGCTTCCTGGGCGTGGACGCCGATCTGCCGGTGGAGACGATCGACACGAAACCGCTGAAGGCGGTTCGCTCGCTGCCGCTGCACCAGCTGGCCAACGGCGCGCGGCTCGCGCGCACGAACCCGGCGGCGGCGGGGCGGCTCGGTCGAACGATCAACGCGCTGACCCCGGCGGTGCTGCGCAGCCAGGCGGTGCGCTCGCGCTGGCGTCGGCTCGTCTACCAGGCGCCGCCGCCGGCCGACGAGACGTTCATGCGCGAGCTGCGCGTGCGCTTCGAGCCGGAGGTGCGGGCGCTGAGCGAGTATCTCGGCCGTGACCTGGTCAGCGAGTGGGGCTACGACCGCCTCGGCTGATCGCCTGCAAAGCTGACGCTCGGGTCGGCGCACCGGGACGGACTTGACGCGATCGCCCGGATAGGATCGCTGCTCTCGCGTTGCCTGAGCGACCTTCCGCGCGAGCACCAACTACCAAGGAGACACACCCAGATGCCCGAAGCAGTGATCGTCGACGCAATCCGCACGCCCATCGGCCGGGCCGGGAGGGGTTCGCTGAAGTCCGTCCGCGCGGACGACCTCGCCGCGATCCCGCTGCGCGCGCTGGTCGAGCGCAACCCCGAGCTGGACCCGAGCACGATCGTCGACATCATGATGGGCTGCGGCTTCTGCGAGGGCGAGCAGGGCTACAACATCGGCCGCGTGGCGGGCCTGCTGTCGGGCATCGACCACCACGTGCCCGCAACGACCGTCAACCGCTTCTGCGCGTCCTCGCTGCAGACCGCGCGGATGGCCTTCCACGCGATCAGGATGGGCGAGGGCGACACCTACATCGCGGCCGGCGTCGAGGCCGTCTCGCGCGCCGGCGGCGGCGCGCCGTTCGAGTTCAACCACGCCGTCGACGGCTCGGAGGGCTCGGCCTACGACGTCTACATCCCGATGGGCATGACGGCCGAGAACGTCGCGGAGCGCTGCAACGTGAGCCGTGAGTCTCAGGACGAGTGGGCGGTGATCTCCCAGGCGCGCGCGGTCGAGGCGGTCGGTAGCGGCCACTTCGCCAAAGAGATCGTCCCGGTGACCGTCCCGGCGCACAAGGACGTCGACAAGGAGGGCAACGAGATCGAGGTGCCCGAGACGGTCGTCAAGGACGACGACGGCCCGCGTGCGGGCACGACGATGGAGAAGCTCGCTGCGCTGAAGCCGGTGTTCAAGGAGGGCGGCACGGTGACGGCCGGCAACGCCTGTCCGCTCAACGACGGCGCGGCGGCGCTGCTGATCATGTCGGCGGATCGCGCGAAGGAGCTCGGCATGAAGCCGCGTGCCCGCATCGTCGCCTCGTCGGTCGCGGGCCTGCGGCCCGAGATCATGGGCCTGGGCCCGATCCCGGCGATCCAGAAACTGCTCGAGACGGCGGGCATGACGATGAGCGACATCGACGTGGTCGAGATCAACGAGGCGTTCGCCGCGCAGATCGTGCCGTGCAAGGAAGACCTCGGCATCGACGACGACAAGCTCAACCCGTTCGGCGGCGCGATCGCCCTGGGCCACCCCTTCGGGATGACGGGCGCGCGGATCATGACGACGTTGCTCAACGACCTCGAGACGCTGGACAAGACGTTCGGGATCGAGTCGATGTGCGCGGCCGGCGGCATGGGCCAGGCGATGCTCGTCGAACGCCTGAACTGACGGGGCGGTCGTCTCAGCATGAGCGCTTCAGGCAACAACTGAGCGTCTCAGCTGACGGGCCTCTCGGATGATGTTCCGGTCGGCGCATGCGCCGACCGGCGGGGCCGCGCATGCGCGGCCCCGGACAACGCCGCATGCGGCGTTGTCTCCTAGATCGAGAAAATCGAGGAGAGCGAGACGATCGACGGACGTCCCTGGCGCTCAGGCGGCCGGCACGGAGTCGGCGGCCTCGCGCATCGCGGCGAGATCTATCTTGTTCATCGTGAACATCGCCTCCATCGCGCGCTGCGCGCGGCCGGTGTCGGGGTCGCCGACGAGCTCCTTCAGCCCACGCGGGACGACCTGCCAGGAGAGTCCGTAACGGTCTTTGAGCCAGCCGCACTGGTCCACTCGCCCGCCGTCTGAGAGGCGCTCCCAGTAGTGGTCGACCTCGGTCTGGTCCTCGCAGTCGATCTGCAACGAGACGGCCTCGCTGAAGGTGAACTGGGGCCCGCCGTTGATGGCGAGCACGCGCTGGCCGTCGAGCTCGAACTCGACGGTCATGACCGTCCCGGCCGGACGCGGGCCGGCGTCGTTGTAGTGGGCGACGTTGAGGATGCGAGAGTTGGGAAAGATCGAGGTGTAGAACTCGGCTGCCTCCTCGGCCTCGGTGTCGAACCACAGGCTGGGTGCGATCTTGCTGGGCATCGGCATGCTCCTCTCATCGGGCGGGTCGCTCCCGCGATTGTCCCTGTGAAACTACGACGCCGGAGGCCGCCAGAAGTCATCGGTCCCCGAGGGCGTGCTCAACCGTCGAGGCCGGGGATGTGCTCGATCGGGAGCTCACCGTAGATCGCCTCCAGCTCGGTGAGGTCGATTCGGTCCTGTGGCCGGCTCGCCAGGCGCTTGAAGCCGACGACGCTCGCAAGGTCGGCGATACGCGTGGGTTGGCCGCCGATCACGTCATGCACGGCGCGCTGGGCGACAGTGTCGTAGTCCAGCGGGGGGAGTCCCCCGTGCATGATGTCGATGATGCCGTGGCGGCTGCCGATCCGCAGATTGGGCGTGTCGCGGAGATCATCGAGTGTCAGGACCTTTTCGTCGCGCAGTCGTGTGCCGTCCACCCGCTCGAGGAAGCGCAGCACCCCCGCGTCGGCGTCGGGGCCGTCCGGCACGAGTAGATCGCTGTCCTTGGTCGCGCGTATGTAGCCGTGATAGATCACGCTGAATCCGCCGATGACCACATATTCGAGTCCTACGGCGTTGGCGTCGGCGACGACGCCGCTCAGGTCAGGACCAGAAGGCTCGCGCTGGGGCATGGCCGGCACATATCGAGGCGGCGAGCAGCGCAACCGCCTGTTGGGAGAGCTTCTGACCCTCTTCGATCCGCTGGCGCGGAGTCAGCGCCATGTTGAGGGCGCGAAGCTGTTCGTCCTCTTCGCGGTTGATCACAGCCCACTCAGCCTCGTGGCCGGGTGAGAGCAGAGGAGTACCTGCGGCGGCTGCCATGACTAGGATTCTACCCCCAGCCCGAGATGTCACTGCAACTGCCGCTTCAGCGAGGCGGCATCCGCAGCGCGCCGTCGAGCCGGATGGTCTCGCCGTTGAGCATGCGGTTCTCGACGATCTGGCAGGCCAGCTGCGCGTACTCGGCGGGCGTGCCGAGGCGCTGGGGGAACGGGACACCCGCTCCGAGCTTCGTGCGGGCCTCCTCGGGGAGCGCTGCGAGCAGCGGCGTGTCGAACAGCCCGGGAGCGATCGTGTTGACGCGGATGCCGTACTGCGCGAGGTCGCGGGCGGCCGGGAGGGTCATGCCGACGACGCCGCCCTTGGAGGCCGAGTAGGCGATCTGGCCGACCTGACCGTCGAAGGCGGCGATCGAGGCGGTGTTCACGCACACGCCGCGTTCGCCGTCCTCGCCGGGCTCGTTGGCGATCATCGCCGCGGAGGAGAAGCGCAGCGCGTTGAAGGTCCCGATCAGATTGATGGCGATGATCGTCTCGAACGGGAGCAGCGGGTGGGGGCCCTTGGAGCCGGCGACCTTCTGTGCCCAGCCCGTGCCCGCGCAGCAGATCGCGATCCGCAGGCCGCCGTCGAGCGCCGCGGCCTGTTCGACGGCCGCCGCGACCTGGCTCTCGTCGCGCACGTCGCACGCGGCGAACTCGAGCCCGAGCTCCGAGGCGAGCGCCTGGCCCTTCTCGGCGTTGACATCGGCGATCGTCACCGCGGCACCCGCGCCGTGCAGCCGCCTTACGGTGGCCTCGCCGAGCCCGGAGGCCCCTCCGATCACGATCGCTGCCGCGCCCTCGATCTCCATCGCCGGAGCCTACCTCGGGGCGGCGCGCGACAGCGTCATCGCGAACAGCCCTTCTGGATCGGTCATCCAGCTGACCAGCTCGAGTCCCGCGGCGGCCATGTCGCCCTCCAGCCGCATGGGCGTGAACTTCGCGCTGATCTCCGTGCGGATTTCCTCACCCTGCTCGAAATGAACGGCGAGGTCGAGGCCGCGCACGTCGGTCGTGTGCGCGCGCCGTGCCCGCAGCCGCATCTCGATCCACTCGTTGTCGGTGTCGAACAGCGCCACGTGATCGAAGTCCTGGGGGTCGAAGTCGGCGTCGAGCTCGCGGTTGAGCACGAGCAGCACGTTGCGGTTGAACTCCGCGGTCACGCCCTGGGAGTCGTCATAGGCGGCCTCCAGCACACCTGGATCCTTGACCAGATCAGTGCCCATCAGCAGATGGTCATCGGGACCCAGCAGGCGTCCGATGCCGCGCAGGAAGCGCCGCCGGCTGCCCGGCGGGAAGTTCCCGATCGTCCCGCCCAGGAACGCGATGATCCGCGGGCCCTCGGCGGCTGGCAGGTGGTGCAGGTGACGCTCGAAGTCGCCGATCACGCCGTGGACCCGCAGCCCGGGATACTCGCTCGTGAGCTGCTCGGCGCAGTCACGGACCATGCTCTCGGTCACGTCCACCGGCACGTAGCGCTCGAGCGTCCCGGCGGCGCTCAGCGCGTCGAGCAGCACGCGGGTCTTGGCCGCGGTGCCCGATCCGAGCTCGACGAGCTCGACGGCGCCGGTGAGCTCTGCGATCTCCTCCGAGCGCTCCGCCAGGATCGCGCGCTCGCAGCGAGTCGGGTAGTACTCGGGCAGCTCGCAGATGCGGTCGAACAGCTGCGCTCCGCGCGCGTCGTAGAAGTGCTTCGGCGGCAGCTCCTTGAACGGGCGTGTGAGGCCGTCGAGCACGTCCTCGGCCAGCGAGCGCTCGTCCGCGGCGTCGAGATGGGAGTCGATCCGGATCGCCGGCTCGACGATCGGATGGCGCGGTGCGGCCGACACCTAGATGTCCCTCGCGAGGCGCACACCGGCAAAGATCTGGCGGCGCACCGGCAGGTCCCAGTTGCGAAAGCGGGGCCCCGCGACGCGCGGATGCGTGGCCCACGAGCCACCCCGCAGAACCCGGTAGCGCTCGCCGAAGAAGACCTCGGAGTACTCGCGATACGGGTAGGCCTCGAAGCCGGGATAGCCGCCGAAGTGCGAGGACGTCCACTCCCACACCCGGCCGATGTCCTGCGGCCCGTCCACGCCCCCCTGGGTCCAGGTCGCCGCCTTCTCCCACTCGGTCTCGGTGGGCAGTCGCGTACCGTGCGCTCGAGCGAAGGCGTCGGCCTCGAACCAGGAGACGTGGCAGACGGGGGCCAGGGGATTGCCGTCCGCCACGGCCCGATGGTGCGTGATGTCGTACTCCTCCTTCCACGCCCAGCCTTCCTGGGACCACCACTCGCGGCGTTCGTAGCCGCCGCCCTCGCTGAAGTGCATCCAGCTGGCGTTGCTGACCGGCACGCGCGCGATCGCAAAGGCGGGCGTCTCGGCGCGGTGGCAGGGACGCTCGTTGTCGTAGGCGAAGCCGGCCTGTGGCGCTCCCATCTCAAATGGCCCCGCCGGGACCGCCAGCCAGCCGTGCGGCGCCGAGGACGGCCCGAGCGGAGGCTCGCCGGCTCCCAGCAGCCCCGCGATCGCCATCGTCTGGCGCATCGTCTCGGAGTGCTGGAGCTCGTGGCGCAGCACCATCTCGCAGATCGCGCCGTCGCCGAGACCCTCCGCGAGCAGCGTCTCGGTGCTCCGCTCACGGACCGCGGCGAGGTACTCACAGGCCGCGCGCGGCGCGAGCGTCGCGATCTCGCCGCGCACCGCCCGCGGCGTCTCGAACGCGTCGTACAGCCCCGCGAGGTCCGGCCGCAGCAGCGGCCGGCCGCCGTGACGGTGGGCTAGCCACAGGTCCTCGTAGGCGGCTATGTGGCCGAGGTCCCACACGAGCGGGCTCATGATCGGCGAGTGCACTCGCTCGAGATCGTGCTCGGCGAGACCGGAGATCAGATCGAGGGTGCGCTCGCGTGCCGCGTGCATCGCCGTGAGCACCTGCTCGACGCCGGGGGAGAAGGGATTGTTCTTGACCGCGCGGGCTGCCATGGCTAGCTGTGCTGCGTGTCCACTCTAGACGCTGGCTGTTGCTGCCCTGCCCTGCCCTGCCCCGGCCCCCGATTCTTACAGCCTGATTACGGCGCTGTCGCGCGGGGCGGCGCGGCGCTCTCGTTCCAGCCCGCGAGAACACGCGTCGAGCGCTCATACCCGAGCCGGCAGATCGCGCCTGTCGCGAGTCCCAGCCGCGCTCCCTGCTCGGGCGCAAGATCGATCCAGCGGGCGCCGAGCACGCGCAGGGCGTGACCGTGGGAGACGATCGCGACGACTCCGTCGAGGCGGTCCAGCTCGGCGATCACGCGGTCGGCGCGCCGGCCGACGTCGGCGGCGCTCTCGCCCTCGGGGCAGCCGTCGCGCCACAGGTTCCAGTCTGCGCGCCGCTCTCTGATCTGCGGCGTGGTGAGGCCCTCGTAGGCGCCGTAATCCCACTCGAGCAGGTCCTCGCGGATCTCGGCCCGCTCGCCGAGCCCGCACAGGTCGCAGGTTTGTCTCGCGCGCCTCGACGGGCTCACGAGCACACTGGTGAAGTGCTCCGCGGTGAGCCGAACCGCGAGTGCGGTGGCGGCGGTGCGCCCGCGGTCGGTGAGCGGGATGTCGCTGCGACCGGTGTGGCGACCGGTGAGGCTCCACTCGGTCTCGGCGTGGCGGATCAACACGACCTCCTGCGCGCCTTGTGGCGCTGTCTCGGCGGTGCTCACGCGGGCGAGCCGTCCGCTGCGCCGCTCATTGGAGCGCGCCGCTGGGTGCCGCGGCGTCGTCGACGATCACCGTGAGCCGCTCGCGCCTGAGCAGGCTCGCGGGCACATGGCGGGTGCGCTCGCCGAGCATCGCGCTGACCGCGTCGGCCTTGCCGGCGCCGGTGGCGAGCAGCAGGCAGCTGCGCGCGGCCCGCAAGACCGACAGGCTCAGCGTGATCCGCTCGGGCGGCGGCTTCGGCGAGTTCTCCACGCCCAGGCACACCGCGCCGTCCTCCACGTCGAGCGTCCAGGCGCCCGGAAACAGCGACGCGACGTGCCCGTCGGGGCCGATGCCGAGCACGACCAGGTCGAGCGCCGGCACGCCGGCCTCGTTCCCGGCAACGCGCTCGGAGAGCTCGCGGGCGTAGACGAGCGCGCCGTCCTGGGGCCCGAGCTCTCCCTGCATGCGGTGCACGCGCTCGGCGGCGATGGCGGCCGGCCCGAGCAGCGTCTCGGCGGCGAGGCGGTAGTTGCTTTCGGGATCCTCGGGCGCGACGCAGCGCTCGTCCGCGAACCACACCTCGACGTCAGCCCAGCTCTCCGCGGGATCGGCGCCGAGCAGCTCGTAGGTGAGTCCCGGGGTCGTCCCGCCGCTTAGCGCCACATGCGCCACGCCGCGCTCCTCGCGGGCACGCGCGAGCGCTCGCTCGATGTGCGTGGCCGCGCGCGCCGCGACGCTGTCGGCGTCGAGGCAGGTCGTCAGGCGCGTCACGCCGCCAGCGCCCGGGCTGCCGTCAGCGCCGGCACGTAGGTCGGATCGCGCAGCAGCGCCTGGCGGATGCCCTCTCCGAGCACGCCCGTCTCTCCTCGCGAGGCGCCCGGGATCCTCCACTCGCGCTCCGAGCCGCTCGCATCGACGGTGCGTGCGTGCAGTCCGCCGGGGCCCCTGTCGAGGCTCAGGCGCCGGCCGGAGGCCGTCTCGATCGTGAGGCCCTCCAGGCCCGGCACCAGCAGCTCCGGCGCTTCCTCCAGGCGCAGGCTCACCTCCTGATGGCCGATCGAGGACCGGCCAGCGTGGGCCTTGCCGACGAGGGCTTCGCCGTGCGCTGTGAGTGGGCCGGTCTGCCACTCCAGCCGCGAGGCCAGCCAGCCGGTCAGGAGCATCGCCGCGGCGGTCGAGTCGGGGTGATGGCGGACGGTCATCGCGCTGATCGTGCGCAGCGCGCGGCGCAGATGCGGCGGGTCGAAGTTCGCGGCCAGCCGCTCGCGCCACGGCGTGGTGCGCAGCCACGCCAGATCGACCACGTATGCCTGCTTGCTCAGCGTGCAGGCGCGGTCGAGTGCCTCCTCGGCGATCGGCTCCTCGACCGAGTCCAGCAGGATCGCCTGCGACAGCGGGAGCAGCTCGGAGACGATCTCGTGGTGGCCGTGCGGCGACCACAGCAGCGTCGGCAGATCGGTCACGACGAGCGGGTCGGCGATCGTCAGCAGGTCGTCGAGGTGGCGCTCGCCGAGTTCCACCACGACGGTCTCGTGCAGCAGCGCGAGCTCGCCGGGGCCGGACTCGGCATCGGCGGCGATCATCACGCGCGCATCGAGGCGCTCGCGGTGGGGCTCGTAGGCGAGCACGACCAGCCGCGAGGCGTGGTAGCGCCCGATTCCGCGCAGACGGTTGGCGATCTCGCCGCTCCACTCGCGGTCCACGAAGGCGATCATGTTGAGCACGCGCGCGGGCACGTAGTCGTTGTTCTCGGCGTGGACCTCGATCAGCAGCCTGCGCAGCGCGGCTTCGATCGCTTCGGGGGTCGTTCCGTCCTCGCTCCAGACTGCGTCGCTGCGTCCCATCAGATGGCGCGCCAGCGATCGTCGTCGCGTAGCAGGCCCTCCGCCTCGCGCGGGCCCTGGGAGCCGGCTTGGTAGCTCGGCAGCGGTCCCGGGTCGCGCGCCCACGCGTCGATGATCGGATCGCAGATGCGCCACTGGGCCTCGACCTCGTCGTTACGCGTGAAGAGCGTTGCGTCGCCGCGCATCGCGTCGGTGATCAGCCGCTCGTAGGCCTCGGGCGACTGCGACAGGAAGGCGGTGCCGTACTGAAACTCCATGTTCACCGGGCGAATGATCATGCGGGTGCCGGGGATCTTGGCGCCGAGGCGCAACGAGACGCCCTCGTTGGGCTGCAGCGTGAGGACCAGCTGGTTGGGCTGCACGCCCAGCGAGCCGTCCTGACTGAAGGCGAGGTGGGGGACCGGCTTGAGCGTGACGGCGATCTCGGTGATCTTGCGCGCGAGGCGCTTTCCGGTGCGCAGGTAGAACGGCACGCCGGCCCATCGCCAGTTGTCGACTTCCAGGCGCAGCGCGGCGTAGGTCTCGGTGTTGGAGCCCTCGGGCACGCCCTCCTCCTGGAGGTAGCCGCGTACGTCGTCGCCGCCGGAATGACCCGGGCCGTACTGCGCCCGCACCGACATGTCGGGAAGCTCGGCCGCGGTCGGCTGGGGGATCGCCTGCAGCACCTTGACCTTCTCGTTGCGCACCTCTTCGGCCGTGAAGCTCACCGGCGGCTCCATCGCGACGTGGCAGAGCAGCTGGAGCATGTGGTTCTGGATCAGGTCGCGCAGCGCGCCGGCGCTGTCGTAGTAGTCGGCGCGCGAGCCGATGCCGAGCTCCTCGCCGGCGGTGATCTGGACGCTGTCGATGTAGTTGCGGTTCCACAGCGGCTCGAACATGCCGTTGGCGAAGCGGAACGCCATCATGTTCTGCACGGTCTCCTTGCCGAGGTAGTGGTCGATGCGGAACACCTGGGTCTCCTCGAAGATCCCGAGCACCGTGCGGTTGAGCTCGCGGGCCTCCTGGAGCGTGGTGCCAAACGGCTTCTCGATGATCACGCGGACGTCGCCGTGCTCGTGCGTCGCGAGTTTCGAGCGGCCGAGCTGCTCGACGATCACGGGGAAGAAGCTAGGCGCGGTGGAGAGGTAGAAGGCGCGGTTGAGCGGCTCGCCGGCCTCCTGCTCGCACTTGTCGAGCACCTCGGCGAGCCCGCTGTAGACGGAGTCTTCGTCGAACGTGCCGGGGACGTAGCGGACGTTCTCGAGCAGGCTCGCGAGCACCGCCTCGTCGGGCGTGCGACGCGAGAAGCGACGGATCGACTCCTCGCACTCGGCGCGGTAGTCCTCGTCCTCCTTTTCTTTGCGCGACACGCCGACCAGGTGGAAGCGCTCGGGCAGCGCGCCCTCGTGGGCCAGGTTGTAGAGCGCGGGCAGCAGTTTGCGTCTCGCGAGGTCGCCGGTGGCGCCAAAGATGACGAGCGTGGTGGGCGCCACCGGCAGGCGCTCGAGACCGGCCGTGAGGGGGTTCTCGGGCTCCGGTTCGCCCGTCGGACGTCCCGCTGCGAGCTCCACGCTCAGCGTCCTGTGCTGCGTGCTGCGGGTTTACGGGTGGTGGGCGAGCCGGCGGCTGCGCGAGCGCCGCCGCGG